>WNGQ01004261.1_pt1 | contig 30739 bp, 25 predicted proteins | sample 5407661 | NCBI WGS metagenome assembly WNGQ01 (sample SAMN13153382, study PRJNA577476) | soil metagenome | isolation source: 60 cm soil or saprolite under Garry oak tree replicate 2 | place: USA:California | collected 2016-06-15 | reverse complement strand
CAAAGGCCTTCGGGTGCGTCGGCAAAAATCTCCGCTCGGCACTTTCGACAAACCCTGGGTACGCTGCTCATTTCGGGAGAGTCGCGTGCGCGCTCCCCGTCATGTACTGCGCGGAATTCCGTCATACGTTACGTTCGCAACACAGCGATTAAATACCGCAGCTCATCTTCGACATCGCTGGCAATGGCGACAGTGTGACTAATTTCTTCGCGCAATAAGAGTTGATAACGGTGACGAAACCGATGGAAGGCTTGCCGGAGTGCATTCTCCGTCATGCCCAACTGCGACGCGATCTCCGCCCGTGACGGCGCTCCCGGTTCATCCGGTAGCAATTGTTTCAGCGAATCAAATAACGCGGCATTACCCGCGGAGCAGTATTCCTCCCTTAATCGCAGTAGCACCTGCTCCATAAGAGTCAGGGCCCAGCGACGCTCATAGAGGCGGTCAGCACTTACAGCACCCGCACCTTCCAGTTCGAGTCGCTCGTTTGCACTCAGTTCTTCCAGCGGAATCAGCCGTTGTCCTTTGCCTCGTTTCGCCGTCATTGCGCGACGGTGTTCGCTGGCAAGGAAATGTTTGAGCGAGGTTAACAGATAAGACCGCAGTCGCCCTTTCTCCTTCCGGACGGCGTCGAAATCGTGGCGCTCTAGCAGCAGCGAAAAAAATCCCTGAGTGAGATCTTCCGCCTCCTCGGGACGAATGCCTTGACGCCTGATGAAACCATAGACAGGTCGCCAATAAGTGCGGCAAAGTTTTTCCAATGCCTCCCGGGCTGCCGGGGATTGACCGTGCGCTTCCAGCACCACGCTCCAATGCGTCGTGGTAAACGCGACACCGCCGTTTTGCGTGCTTGGGGCGATTCCATTCCCCGACGCCTGATCCTCGTCAGCGGGCACGTTTACGATCCAAACAAAAAGGCCCGCGATAAGCAAGCGCGGATATTGGCCTGTGCCTGGTCATGCAGACATCGCACTACTGATTGGAAAGTTGCTGCGGCGATACACCGGAACCAAGCACGGCGGCCGCGCACGCACGCTACCTACACGATGCCATCGCGGAGAAGCGCGTGTTTACCGGCGAGCAAGTCTTGCACGAGAGCGTAGCCGCGTTTGTCCGCGTTGCGGGATGTGCCGGCGAAGTGATTATCAATTCTCATGCGTGCGGAGCGGCAGAAATAATCTGCGACCGCGAGAATTTCATCAGCTGGTTTGCCCTGGCTGAGCAACCACTGCGCGTAAGAACACGTCGCGCTGATCGCGAATAATTCCGTTGCGATCCCGACAAACCTGGAAAGAAGCAGTTGTTCCCGGTCCAGTTTCGGGCCGAAGCGCGCCATGGCATGAAATAAACCGCGCGCGAGCCGTTTGCTGGTGCGCGCTGCGTAGTTGACGTGGCCGCGCAGTGTTTCGTGCAAATTGTCGATCTTGCGCGCGCCGTTCGGCAACCACTGGCGCGGATACCAACCGGCATAAAATTTTCCGGAACTGAAGACAGCTTTCGCGCGATCGGACATCGGCAGTTGCGTGTTAAAAATCGCGCCGCCCACTTTCAAATGCGGATCGAGCGCCTCCCGGGCGATAAAGAGACGCATGATTTCGCTCGACCCTTCGAAAATCATGTTGATGCGGCAATCACGCAGCAAACGTTCCACCGCCACCGGCTCCTCGCCGCGCCCGGCGAGCGAGTCCGCTGTTTCATAGCCGCGTCCTCCACGTACCTGCATCGCCTCATCGGCAATGCGCCAGGTGGTTTCAGTGGCCCACATTTTGCACATCGCGGTTTCGATGCGCAGGTCGCCTGCTTTCCGATCGACCAGAGCCGACGTGAGAAACGTCATCGCTTCCATGGCGAAAACGTTGCCGGCCCTCTCAGCGATTTTTCCGGCGATGGCAGCGTGTTTACCAATGGGTACGCCCCATTGAATGCGTTCGCCCGCCCATTTCCGGCAAATCTCGAGCAAGCGCTTGGATAAACCCGTGCACGCAGCTGGAAGTGTGAGCCGTCCGGTGTTGAGGGTCGTGAGCGCAACTTTCAAGCCCTGACCTTCCTTTGCGATCATGTTTTCGCGCGGCACGCGGACATTGGTGAACTTCACGATGCCGTTGTAAAGCGCGCGCAAACCCATGAAATGACAGCGGTATGTAATCTCGAGGCCAGGAGAATCGACATCGACAATGAACGCGGTGATCTGTTTGCGCTCGCGGCCACCGACCATTTTCGACGGCGTGCGTGCCATCACCACAAGCACGCCGGCCTTGATCAGATTCGTGCACCAGAGTTTTTCGCCGTTGAGGATGAACACTGAGCCGTCTTCGGTCGGCTCGGCGCGGAGACTCATGTTCGCCGGGTCCGAGCCGGCATTCCATTCCGTCAGCGCGAAGGCAGAAATCTCGTGGCGCGCGACGCGCGGCAGATACTTTTTCTTTTGTTCCTCAGTCCCAAAAAGGAGCAACGGTTGCGGCACGCCGATCGATTGATGCGCGGAGACGAGCGCCGTGACATTTGCATCCCAGCTTCCGAGCAACATCGCCGCGCGTCCGTAATTGACCTGTGATAAACCGAGGCCGCCGTACTGCTTCGGGATTTTCACTCCGAACGCACCCATCGCGAAAAGATCATCGATGTTCTTTTGTGGTATTTCGCCTGTCCGATCGATTTCGTCGGCATCGATGTTTTCGCGCAGATATTTTTGCAGACTGGCAAGAAATTCCTCGCCCGCCGCGCGGTCCTCGGCGGTTTGCGCCAGATAAGGATGGATCCGCGAGAAATCGTAGCGGCCGACAAACAGGTTGCTGGCGAAACTGCCGCGGTCCTCGAGCGGATCGCGCGCGGCTTCGGCCAGCTCGAGCGCTTCGCGCTGGCCTTTCGCCATCTTCGAGGTGTCAATGACCGGCGCCGGCGTTTGCGGCTGCGCGCTGGTTTCCTCAGTCTCGCGACTGCGGGATTTTTCCGGCGCTTCGAGCGGCGATTTCATGGTAGCACAGACATCTTGTCTGTGGGGACACCGGGCATCTTGCCTGGTGTCTGGGAACTGTAAATCGGCAGGCGAGACGCCCGCCTGCCCCACAGGCAAGATGCCTGTGCCACATCAGTTCTCATAAAATTTCGTGCTCTCTCGCGCATGCTTCCGCAAAATCACATGGCGAAAATTTCTCTTCGCTTTGCGCCAGCCTTTCGAGTTCATCGACAATTTTGCTCAGTCCGAAATGTTCGCCGAAACGCAACGGCCCACCACGGAACGGCGCGAAACCGGTGCCCAAAATCATTCCGTAGTCCGCGTCCTCCGCGGAATCGACTACTTTCTCCTCCACGCATCGCGCGGCCTCATTCACCATCAGGAAGACAAGCCGGTGCGCGAGCGCCTCTTCGTTCAACCGCAAACGGGGATCGCGGTGCCGATCCGGTCCCGCAGTCGCGGGATTCGGGCCCTCGGCGCCTTCGGGCTCGCCGTGCAACGCGCGCCGCCACTGCACCAGCGATTCGTTCGGCGTCTGCATTTTGCCCTCGTATTTGTAAAAACCGGCGCCACTCTTCCGTCCAAGCATCTGTCCGTCGCGCAACCAGAGAAGAACCACGGAAACGTGATCGCGTCGGCCGTAAGCTTTCTCAAGTGTGTTGCCGATATCGATCGCGATATCGACACCGATCTCGTCGATCAACCGCAGCGGTCCCATGGGCATGCCCCATTTCACAAGTGCGTTGTCGATCTTCTCCGCGTCGAGGCCGGCTTCGAAAAGCTCGGCGGCATCGAGCAGATAAGGGAACAAAACGCGGTTGACCAGAAAACCCGGCCTGTCGCGCACAATTACCGGCAGTTTTCCGATTTGTCGCACAAAGGCCAGGCTCCGCTCGCGCGTCTCATCCGAAGTCTCTTTCGCAATGACAACTTCCACCAGTTTCATCCGGCTGACCGGATTAAAAAAATGCAATCCGATGACGTGCTCGGGCGAGACCGTAACGTCGGCGAGTTCGCTGACCGGAAGCGCCGAAGTGTTGGTGGCGATAATGGTCTTCGGACCGGCTTCCATCGCCAGCTCGCGGAAAACCTCTTTCTTGACGCTTAGTTTCGCCAGCTCGCGGAAAACCTCTTTCTTGACGCTTAGTTTTTCCGAGGCGGCTTCGATCACGAATCGCACATCGCGCAACTCCATGGGAGCGGTCGAGCCACAAATCCGGGCGCGACCTTCTTTTGCTTTTTCCTCCGTCATCAAGCCGCGCTTGACCGCGTCGGCGTAGATTTTTTCGATGTTCGCCAAACCGCGGTCGATCTGTTCTCGAGCGATGTCGCGCAGAATCACCGTGACGCCGCGAGAACTTAGCCATTGCGCGATGCCTGAGCCCATCACGCCCGCGCCGATCACAGCCGCGTGTATCACTCTTTCGGCCGGCGTTCTCGAAGATCCTTTCTTGTATTTCTCCGCCAAAAAGAAATTCCGGATCAGGTTCTGCGTCGATTCCGTTTTGCCAAGCTCCACAATCGCCTCCAGCTCCATCCGTGACGACTCATCAGGCGAAATCGAAAGAGTCTTATTGATGATTTGGCAAGCGCGTTCTGGCGCCGGATTTCCGTGTTGCCGTGGAGGGGCCAGCGAGGCTGGCGTCCCAGGAGATCCGCCCTCCATTTTGCGTTTTCCGACGCGCAATCGTTCCTTTGCGCGATGGATGAGCTGATCGCGCGGCGCAATTTCATCGAGCAAACCGAGCTTCAAAGCTTCCTGAGCAGAATAAAGTTTCCCTTTCAGAATCACGTCAGCAGCCTTTTCGGCACCGATCAAGCGGGGCAGGCGCGTGCAACCGCCCCATGCGGGAATTAGTCCGAGTGTAGTTTCGGGAAGCCCAATCCTCGTGGCCGGATCATCGGTTGCGATTCGATAATCGCACGCCAGGGCGACTTCGTAACCGCCGCCCGCGGATGCGCCGTGGATAGCGGCAACTGTCGGGATCTTTAGATTGGCAAGTCGGCCAAAGATTCGCTGCCCTTTTGCAATGAATTCGCGCATATCGCCCGACTGCGCCTGTTGCAACAGCGTCTTCAAATCTGCGCCCGCGACGAAGATCGATTTTTTTGCCGACGCGATAATCAGGCCACGCAGCGACGCCTCATGCTCAACGAAATCGAGATGTTCATTTAGTTCCTCGAGCGTGGCGGCGTCGAAAATATTCGCGCCCGACTCAGGGCGATCGAAGGTCAGCACGCAGATTTGGTCGTCGCCAATCTCACGCCGAATCATTGAGGCTGTAGCAACTGCCGGCATTAGCTTTATTTTCGAACGTTTCAGGCAAATGCCAAGCGCAGAGGTAGGGAGGCCGGCTGTCCCGAAACCTTTCGGGAGTCATCGCAGCGCGATGACCCTACCATTGCGCTTGTCAAATCTGAGTGTTAAAACTCGGCGGCAGCCGCGCGCGAACAACGGTTATGGTCGGCAAAATTTTAGAACCCGAAATCAGGAGCTTGATCGAGGCGCGTAACTTCGGCGCGCTGCGCGAGGTATTTCGTGAATGGCCGCCAGCCGATGTTGCCGAAGTGATCCTTGATCTGCCGGAAGACGAACAGGTCATCATCTTTCGTGTTCTGCCGCATACGCTGGCGGCCGATGTTTTTGAATATCTCGATTTCGATGCGCAACAGAAACTGCTGCACGCCATGGCTCATGAACAGGTCGTGGCCATTCTCAATGAAATGTCGCCAGACGATCGCACGGCGTTTCTCGAGGAGTTGCCGAGCGCCGCGGCGCGGCAACTGATCCGCCTGCTTACGCCCGAGGAACGGCGAATCGCGCAATCACTGCTGGGCTATCCGGAAGACAGCGTAGGCCGTTTGATGACCCCTGATTTCATCGCGGTGAAAGAAGATTGGACTGTGCAGCAAGTGCTCGATTACATCCGCGAACACGGCCACGACAGCGAGACGCTCAATGTGATTTACGTGGTCGATGAGCGCGGCAAGGTGATCGACGATATTCGGATGCGTGAGTTTTTGCTCAGACCCCTCGGGTCGGCCGTCCGCGACATGATGGAAAAGGTCTTCGTTACGTTGAACGCGACGGACTCCCAGCAGGACGCGCTGAATGTGTTTCGCAAATATGATCGCACGGCGCTGCCGGTCGTTGACTCGAGCGGCGTGCTCGTCGGCATCGTGACGATCGACGACATGCTGGACGTCGCCGAAGCCGAAGCTACCGAGGACATCCAGAAATTCGGTGGCATGGAGGCTCTGGACGAGCCGTACATGCGGATTCCCCTCTGGCGCATGGTGCGCAAACGCGCCGGCTGGCTCGTCATCCTGTTTCTGGGAGAAACGTTGACCGCGACGGCGATGGCAAATTATCAGGCGGAACTGGCCAAAGCCCTTGTGCTCGCGTTGTTTCTGCCGCTTATCATTTCAAGCGGCGGCAACTCTGGATCACAAGCATCCACTTTGATGATTCGAGCCATGGCGCTTGGCGAAGTGACTCTCCGTGATTGGTGGCAGGTGATGCGCCGCGAACTGCAAGCCGGTCTTTTCTTAGGAGCTATCCTCGGAGCGATCGGTGTCGTGCGCGTGGGCGCATGGGCAATCGTCGGCGAACAATATTTGCATCAACAGCCGTATGGTGCGCATTGGCCGCTCGTCGCGCTCACAGTCGGCATCGCGCTCGTCGGCGTCGTGCTTTGGGGAACGCTCTCCGGGTCCATGCTTCCCTTCATCCTGCGCAGAGTCGGTGCTGATCCTGCAGCGTCTTCCGCCCCATTTGTCGCAACGCTGGTCGATGTGACCGGACTAATTATTTATTTCAGCATCGCCCTCGTAATCATGCGCGGCGTAATGCTCTAGGCCCCAACGCTACGATTTATCCAGGTCTTCGATGACTTTCTCCATGCCGCTGACCACGAGGGTGAAGCGATCGTAATCGAGCTTGTCGGGTGTGTCGCTCGATGAATGGTAATGTGGATAACGAAACGGCGCGGTATCGGTGACCATTAGTCCTGGGTAGCCGTACCGCCAGAATGACCATTGGTCGGACCAACTAACGCCGGGAATAAATGCCGGAAGCGCCGCGCCTTCGGACGGAATCTTTGCATGTTTGCGAAAGAGCGCGACTACGCGACGCAGCAACGCCCGCGACTGAACGTTGCTGACGAATCCGATGAAGTTGCCGACTTTCGGATAAAAGATACCCAGTCCCGGCGACGGATAGGTTTGCGAATGCGGCGCGTCGGAAAAATAACCGATCGTTTCGAGGCTGATCATGCCCGAGATTTTGTCGCCGCGCGCTTTGCATCTGCCGGCGTAAATAAAGCTGCCCATTTCATCGGACAAAAAATAGGGCGGCTCCTCGTTCACAAACACGACAAAGCGCAATGTGTGTTCTGGCTTTCTGCCGGCAAAGCGCTGCGCCAACGCGAGGGTTGCAGCCACGCCGGTGCCGTTATCATTCGCGCCCGGTGAGCCAAATACCGAATCGTAATGCGCACCGATCAGAAGAATCTCGGGACGAGCGCCGGCAATTTCAGCTTCGATATTGTGGCAGGCCTGCCCGTGCATGTCGTAACTGTCGCGGCGTGTTCGGAGACCAGCGCGTGAAAAAGAATTTTCGATAAAATCAGCAGCGGCATTGAGCTGCGGGTAATGCCACATGTTGCGTTCGCCGATTTCTCCAGCCAACTTTTGCACACTGGCACGGAGTTCTTCACGAAGCGCAACTTCATCGGTCGACAGCGGTGCAGCCTTCAAAATATTCTTGCCGGGCATTCTCACTCCAAACCACCAGAGTAACGCCAAAACCGCGGCGACCGCGATAGCAATGCGCAGAGCGCTGAAAAGAAGTGATCGCAACACAACTGGAACGCACCTGTGCGCTTACGCAATTTTTCTCCGAAATCGCAACGCGCAGAAACTGAACAGCAAGATCGACATCACCATCAGGACAACAAGGTTCTGCCAGTATTCCAGGAGCGTCGCGCCGCGCAAAATGATCGCGCGCATGAGTGCGATGAAATATGTCGTGGGAAAGAGCGCGCCGAGCGCGTAAAAAATCCACGGCATGGTTTCCCGTGGGAAAATGAATCCGGAAAAGAAGACGCTTGGTAACAGGAACACCATCGACATTTGGAGCGCCTGCATTTGGTTTTCGGCCCTGGTCCCAACGAGCAAACCCAGGCTCAGTAATGCAAACACATAGACGAGCGTGGAAAACATCATCGCGAAGACATTGCCCACGATTGGAACGAAAAACACAAACCGCATAATGGTGAACAAAACCACCGCCATTGCCATGCCGATACACAAATACGGAACCAGCTTTCCGAGCATCAGGCCCGCGCGGCTTAAGGGGCTCACCAGCAATTGCTCGAGCGTGCCGCGTTCCCGTTCACGCACCAGCGCCATGGCGGCCGCAACTGTCGTCCCAATTTGCAAAACGACGCCAATCACGCCCGGCACAAAAAAGTTCGGCGCGCGCATGGCTGGGTTGTAAAGCATTTGAGGACGAACATCGATCGGCATCCCCTTCCGGCCGGTTTCACGCAAAAGCGATTCCATTGATTGGGTCAACGCCACGCCGAGTCCAGTCTGAAGAGCCTGCAACGCCGTCGTGGAATTGGAGCCATCGACAAGCAGTTGCACCTGCGCGGAGTGGCCTGCCAACAATTCGCGAGTAAAGTTCGGCGGGATATCGAGCGCAGCATAGGCGCGGCCTTTGCGCATTTCGCTCTTGAGCTGCTCCAAATTTTGCACTTCACCCACTACACGAAAACTCTCCGTGTTTACGAAACGGTCGATCAACTGACGGCTCTCGACGGTGCGATCTTCGTTGAAAACGAGCATTGCCATGTGTTTGACGTCGTTATCGAGCGCGTAGCCGAATGCAATCATCTCGATCAACGGCGGGAAAAAAAAGAAAAAGAGAGTTAGCGGATCGCGCGCGACGACGATGAATTCCTTGAACAAAATTGCGCCGAGGCCGCGAAACAATTTGTGTTTCATCACGCGGCCTTTTGTTGTTCAACGGCATGCTTGGCCGAAAGCTCGACAAACACGTCCTCGAGCGAAGGGCCGATTACATGAATCTCGACATGACCAATCCCGACTTTGAGCAATTGTTCCTCAATTTGGGCGCGCTTGACGTTTTCATCGACCAACAAATGCATCGATTGGCCAAAGACGGTAGCGCTGCGTACTCCGCGCATCTCGTGCATGGCATGCAATGCCGTGGTCACATGATCGCAAGTCACATCGAGCCGGCGCGTTCCCGGCGGATTTACCTCCGGCAGTTTTTTTAAGTCGTCCGGCTCACCGCATACGATCAGTTTCGACATGTAAATGTAGCCCACATGATCGCAGCGCTCCGCTTCGTCCATGTAATGGGTCGTCACAAAAAGCGTCATGCCTTTACCAGCGAACTCGAAGAGCAAATCCCAGAGTTCGCGCCGCGCGACCGGATCGATGCCAGCAGTCGGCTCATCAAGAAAGAGCACGCTCGGCCTGTGCATGAGCGAGCACGCCATGGCCAGCCGTTGACGCCAGCCGCCCGAAAGCTGCCCGGCCCGCCTGTCGATGTACGGCTCAAGATGCGTCGTGGCGATCATTTCGTCGCGCCGCTGGTTCAATTCGCGGCCGCTCAGGCCATAAAGCTTCCCGGCAAAGATGAGGTTCTCATTCACCGTCAACTCATCATAGAGCGAAAATTTCTGCGACATGTAGCCGATCATTTCTTTGATCGGCTCGGCATCTCGCACGATGTCGTGGCCGCCGATTCGCCCCGTGCCGTCGCTCGGCTCCAGAATCCCGCATAGCATCCGGATCACGGTTGTTTTCCCGGAACCGTTCGGACCGAGAAAGCCGAAGATCGATCCCTTTCCGACCGAAAACGAAACGTGATCGACAGCCGTGACTGTGCCGAAGCGCTTCGTTAGCCTTTCAACTTCGATCATCGGCTGTTGCTGTAGCGCCATATTAAATCACCACGAAGGACGCGAAGAACACGAAGAAATCCAAAGTTTGCTTCAAATTTTATTCTGGCCTTCGTGACCTTCGTGCTCTTCGTGGTTAACCATCATTTCGCATTTGGAAAGTAAACATCTGCAGCCATTCCGGCGCGCAAACGGTCGTCGTCGCTCGGCAAACGGACCTTCACTCCAAACACCTGTTTGATCCGGTCCGCGACTGTTTGCACGTTGCGCGGGGTAAACTCTGCCTGCCGATTTATTTGTTCGACGACGCCGTCGAAATCCGTGTGCGGAAACGAATCGACGCGGACGCGGACGTGCTCGCCGAGTTTGATCAAACCCAGCCAGGATTCCGGAACATAAACGCGGACCCAAAGATGGCCGGTCAGGAGCAGTGTGGCGGCTTCGCGATTAGCTGGCAGCACATCGCCTACTTTCACGCTGAGCACTTCCAAAACGGAATCGGCCGGGGCAATCACCTGCATTTCCGCCAGCTGCGCGTCGATATCGGCGAGCTGTGCACGCGCCTGCGCAACCCGCATCTTCGCGGCGGCCAAATTTTTCTCCTGCGACTTCGCCGCGCTGTCGGCACGCTCAGCATCATTTGGAGATACGACTTTACGTTTCAGCAGGTCCTGCTGACGTCGGGCATCGTCGCGCAGGAATTGCAACTGCGCTTCCTGCGCGTCTGCGTCGTGAATGGCCGTATCGATTTGGGCGGCGGCAAGATCGCGACGGGCGCGCAGCTCTGAAGCATCCAGTTGTACGATCGCTTGGTCTTCGTGCAAATGATCGCCTTCCCATGCAAAAATTTTCTCCACGCGTCCACCCGCGCGCGGGCCTACATGCGCTTCGTCCACTTCGATCGTTCCCGAAACCGCCTTCCCGCGATCACCGCAACTGACGAGCAAAAGAAGTAACGTCAAAGTTCCCGCTGCGCGCACCAATCGCTGATCTTTCCCGACGAATAACGGATTCACGCTTTTCGCCCCTTTGCTGTGAGCGCGCCTTCGAGAATAATTTTAAGAATCCCGGTGAAGCCTTCCTTCGGCATCATCCCAAGCTCCTCCATCTTCGGCGGATTCATGATCGATTGAACCATCGCCAGTAAAATTTCGATGATCAGTTTGGCCGGAACATCCTTGCGCACCATTCCCGCCCGTTGCCCCTCGCCAAAAAATTTTCCGAAGTAGCGCTGGAGGAGGGCGGCACGACGGCGTTCGACAACTTTGAAGACCTCCGGCGCTTTCTGGCGCATATCGCGCACGAACGGCGGCTTAATCTCATCCAATTCGCGTTGCGTACCGGCTAACAACTCCCGCAAAGTCGCTGGAAAATCGTGCGGGTGCGCTCGAGTAACTTCCTTCAGCGTCGCTTCGACACCTGCGAATTTATCGGTCAGCACAGCCTCGAGCAGATCGAACTTGCCTGGAAAATGCGCGTAGAGCGTTTTCTTGCTAATGCCCAGCTCCGCCGCCAGATCATCCATGGTGACACTGCGGAATCCGTGACTGAAAAAGTGCACCCGCGCAGCATCGACAATTCGCTGCCAGTTAGGATCGTGCTTTCGGCTTCGTGGCGCCAGTTTGTGTGCCCGCTTCATATCCACCGTAGTCTTATCACTAAGGGGAAACTAGTCCAGTATATTTAGTTTCCAAGGGTCGATCCGGTCGCCATATTTGGTGTAGCAGCGCGTCGTACTCCACAGCCGTGTTGCTAACAATGGTGGCTCCCGAAAAAGATTTTGAGGGCTATCGCCCTATATTCGAAGCGGTCAGCGAGTCTCTTGAGCTTGGCGAGTGAATCTAACCAAGCTATGCCGCTATCGGCTGACCGGTGCGTTTAAAGTCTAAAAGGTCGGTCGCAAGTCCGATAAACAGCAGCAGCGTGGCAAAAAATGTGTTTCCGTAAAGCTGGGCGCCGCGCGGAAATATTAAGCCGAGCGCGAGCAACGCGAGCGCGGGCAAACTCCACCATACAATGGCAGAGCCTTTTCCGAGGAGCACTCGTTGGGTGACTACCGCAAATGGCAGCATGAGCCAGCAAAAGAAGTAGCCGAATGAAAGCGGCGTGATCATCAGGATCAGCAACAAGAGCAGAGCGAACTCAATCGCGTCGCTCTCCGCCGTCCGCATGCCGCGCTGAGGCAGAACTGCGACGAATATTGTACCCAGCACGAGCGCGAAGGCGATGACGATGGTGTTGACGACCGGAAATTTCAGATCTGCGAAGTTGACGTAAACCGGCTGATGCGGCGCGGAAGCAGCGTCCGCATCGACATGGCGAAGCAAGCGATTGCTAACGCCAACGAGAGATTGATTTTTCCATGTGTAGCTGCGCATCGGGCGCTGCGCCACGCTGACTTCGCTGTATTTCAACATTCCGGCGCTCCACTTCTCGAGATCGCGCCACGCTCGCTCAAATCCTCGAAATGACGCGGGTAGAAGGAGCAGTAAAAATACCAGTGCCACCACGAGGCTGGCTATTGCAGTCCAGTAACGCCGATAAAGTAAATAAATGATCGCAATTACCGGAAAAGCCTTAATGGCCGCAGCAGTTGCGATCAGGCCACCGGCGAAAATCTCGCGCTCTTCGCGCAACGCAACAAAAGCGCCAATCATCAGTGCAAGCAAAGCGAGGTTCGGCTGACCCAGGTGGTAACTCGACCAGATATAAACGATCACCAGCAAGCTCGGAAGGACATATAACCACGGGCTTGTTGTGTATCGGTGGCCTGTAGCAAGAACGGCGTTCAGCTTTGCGCTGCAAAACCAAGCCGCCGAGTTGATGGCAACCAGAAGAAAAATCAACCCGCCCTGGCCAAGCAGGCTCGCGCCTCCGAGAAAAAGCGCGCAGGGCGGCGGATACATGAAATCGTACTTCCCCGAACGAAAGAAAAAAATCTCGTCGCCCGCGAGCACATGTTTGCCGGTGTCGTACCAGAGCTTGTAATCAAAGAGGTGGCCGCCGCGAAAGTAATGCAACAGCGGCAGCGCGGAAAACACAGTCGCCGCCGCGATAAAGATGAGCAGCATGGTACGAAGCCCGAGCGAGCCGCTGAGTCGTTGGTTAAGCGTCCCGAACGTATTCGGGGCCACGATTGAATCCCTCACGCTTTGGGCATTGCAGTAGCGATTGGCGGACGCGCCTTGTGCCAGTCGGTGCTCTGTTCGTACGCGTGCGCGATCTGCAAAATGCGCGCTTCATCGAGCGCTTTGCCTAACAACTGCAATCCGATCGGCAGGCGCTGCCCATCGACTTCGGCGAAACCACACGGCACACTGATTCCGCAAATCCCGGCCAGGTTAGCTGCAATGGTGAAGATGTCGGCAAGGTACATTTGCAACGGATCAGCCACGCGCTCGCCTAACGTAAATGCGGGCACCGGTGAGGTCGGCGAAATTAATGCTTCGACTTTCTCGAAGGCGCTGGCGAAATCCTGGCGGATCAGCTCGCGCACTTTTTGCGCACGCAAATAATAGGCGTCGTAATAGCCAGAACTCAAAACGTAGGTGCCAAGAATAATGCGCCGTTTCACTTCCGGCCCGAAACCTTCTTCGCGAGTGCGGCCATAAAGATCGAGCATGTCCTTGGGATTTTCCGCTCGATATCCATAACGAACACCATCGAAGCGAGCGAGGTTTGCCGAGGCTTCGGCAGTAGCCAGAATGTAATAGACCGCGATTGCGTATTCGGTAGTAGGCAATGAGACCTCAACAATTTCAGCGCCTAACGAATTCATTTGTTTCACCGCGGCGTTCATTGCAGCTCTCACCTGCGGATCAATGCCTTCGATCAGATATTCCTTCGGCAAACCCAACCGGACGCCGCGCAAATCGTTTCCGAGCCTCGCGGCATAGTCAGGCGCCGGTTCATTGAGAGCGGTCGTGTCTTGCGGATCATGACCCGCGATCGCGTTCATGATCAGGGCGGCGTCACGGACAGTTTTCGTCAATGGCCCAATTTGATCGAGCGAGGATGCAAAAGCGACCAGACCGAATCGCGAAACTCGTCCATAAGTCGGTTTAAGGCCGACAATACCCGAAAGCGCGGCCGGTTGCCGAATCGAGCCACCAGTATCTGTGCCGAGCGCACCGAACGCAGCGTCCGCGGCAACTGCTGCTGCCGACCCGCCACTGGAGCCACCCGGCACGCGCGACAAGTCCCACGGATTGCGCGTCAGCTTCAGCGCGGAATTTTCGGTGGACGAACCCATGGCGAACTCGTCCAGGTTGGTTTTTCCAAATGGAATCGCACCCGCTGCGCGCAATTTCCGAATGACGGTCGCGTCATAGGTGGCGCGATAACCCTGCAAGATCTTCGACGCACAGGTGCACGGCTGACCCATTACGCTGATGATGTCTTTGATTGCTAGCGGGATGCCACCCAGCGAGAGATCGACATTCGCCTTGTCCGCCTCGTTCGTGGCGGCGTCCATGTCGAGCGAGAGATAAGCGCCGATATCTCCATCAACCACTTCAATGCGAGCTCGCAAAGCATCGATTACTTCGCGTGGGGAAACTTCGCGGCGACGCAATAGCAACTGCAGGTCGGCAATGCTAAGCGCCGGCAGATCTTGCGCCGTCATTCCACCACTTTTGGGACGATAAAAAGGCCGTTCGCCTTTCGAGGCGCGTTGCTCAGTGCTTGCTTCGCTGTGAACCAGTCACGCGGCGCGTCCTCGCGGAAGACATTAAAAATTGGGAGGGCATGCGCAGCCGGCTCCACATCGCTTATGTCCGCCTGACCAAGTTTTTCGACGTACTGCAGCACATCATCCAACTGCTTCTGAAAAACTTTCGCCTCGACTTCAGTCAGATTGATCCGCGCGAGTCTGGCAACGTATGTGACATCGAGGTCCGAAGGTTTAGCCATGGTTAGCATTCAAGAGTGCAGGTGGCTGATGAGCCACATGACTGCGGCCGCAAGCGCGGTCAAAAGAAGGAGAAAAATGATCCGGCCCTCTCGCCGTTCTTTGCGCATCGAACGAGGTCGCTTGGCACGTCGGCTTGCCCCGATGGAGTGTCCGCCGTCTAGCGCGAGCGAGACCTGAAATTGTTTTGTGGTCTTGTTGCCTCTTATTCCTTCTTCCGCCGCTTGCGCTGGAGATCTGTTCTGCGGGATCGGTCGTCCTTTTGTAACCATGCGCTCGAGCCGGTCGAGCTTGTCATGTAACTCCGCCTCCTGTCGTGCTATCTCTTGTTGCTTGCGGCGAAGCGGCGGGCTCGATCTGCGTGGACGCCGAAACATCGCCATCACTTGCTGGCCATCCAAAAGAAAAACAGAAGGGCGACCGCGCCGAAAATAATCAGCGGCAAGGTGAGCGCGAGCCCGATCTGCAACCATTGAAAAAATGAGCGGCCATTGCTGCTTTGATACGCATCAGCCGCGGCGTCCGGCAACGATGACTCGCCAGTGGCCGCCTCGGCTGCTTGCAACCGGCTGCGTTGCTCGCTGTACTCGGTGCGCGCGTCGTCCACCGTGCTCAACGCCCGGCTCAGTTCCTTGTGCAAGTCTGACGGATTCCAGCTTCTGGGATCGATCGCTTCGATCAACTCCAAATGTTGCGCGAAACTTTCCCGAGCCGATCGGATTTGCTCCAGCCGATTTTGCGCACTGTACGCGTCACGCTCCAACACAACCAGCGCGCGCGTCAGTTTATCGGTCATTTCCGCCCGGCCATGTTCCAATTCCTCCTGGCGCCGGCTTAATTCTTCCAGCTCGCGTTTTTGCTTTTCGATCTGCTCCTGCTGGCGTTTGAGCTGCAGCAGTTGGTCCTGTGCCTTTTGCACTTGCGAGTCCAGATGCTCGGCAGAGAGTGCTTCGTCGTCGTTCAACTCGAGCATTTGTTCAAACGGTCGATCTTTTTCTGGCATGACAAATCGCGACGCCGTCCGGGCTCGCCGTAGCGGATATTAGGTCGCCTCCTTAAGAATTCCAGAGATTTCTGCGCTATCATCCCGAGCCGCGGAAACGGCGAGGAATCTCACAATTCGGCGCGCATCACGCAAGCGTCCATCACGTTGTTGCCGCAGCGGCGATCCTCGTAACAAGAACTCAGCTATTTTCGTGAGATCCTTCGCTTCGCTCAGGATGACATTTCAGTTTCAGCGTCCAGGCAGCATCTCCAGAAGAAAACCCCTGAAATATTCTGTTTCGGGAATCGTAGGCAGAACTGGATGATCAGGTGCCTGCTCGAACCGGCGCAGTCGTCGTGCGGAACGCCGGGCATCCACAAGCGCATCAGTGATCGTTTCCGAGAATGCCGCGTCGGTTACGTGATGCGAACATGAAAAAGTCGCCAGCAACCCATCTTTCGATAACAGCTTGAATGCGCGCATGTGCAATTCCCGATAACCGCGCAACGCGTCGCGCAGTCCGCTCTTCGTCCTTGTAAACGACGGTGGATCGAGAACAATCAGATCGTACTGTGCCCCCGCTTTTTCAGCCGCGCGCAGGAATTGAAAGACATCTTGCTCGTTCCATCGCGCATTGAGTTCGTTGCGGGCGCCGTTTCGCTTCGCGACGGCGATGTTCTCAGCACTTTCTTCAACGCCGGGCACGCGCACACGTCAACGCAAATGCTCCCTGGTTTGTGAAGCAATCCAGCACACGCCGGTGGCGGGCGTACCCCGGGACGATTCCATAATTATGTCGTTGGTCGAGATAGAAACCGGTCTTTTGACCATGCATAAGATCGAGTTCAAGCTTTACGCCTTCGATTTCGATCACAATCTGGGAAGAAGTTCCGCGCAAAATGCCTGTCTCTAATTCCAATCCCTCCGCTTTGCGGACTGCCGCGTCGTTTCGCTCGATGACGGTGATCCCTTGTAGGGCAGGCGCCCCGCCTGCCAATCGTTCAATCCCCGCAAGCGAAGCGCTTGCCCTACAAAAAACGTCTTCAATCGCCTCCACAATCAGATCCTTTCGCATGTCCATCGCCAGCGTGAGGGTTTGCAAAACGAAATGATCGCCGTAGCGATCAATGATCACGCCGGGAAGACCGTCGCTTTCGCTCCAAACAACGCGACGCAGGTTTGGATCCACGCTTCGCCGGTCCCGATACTCGGAGGCTTGCGCGATGCGGCGTCGGAAGAAATCAATGTCGAGATCCTGCCGGCGCCGGGAGAAACGGCGCGCTACAATTTGTGATTTCGAATTGTAAATGGCGCTGCCGATTAGGCGATCCTTTCCGTCCTTGAGTGAGATGACATCGCCGTCCGCCGGATTTCCAAAGACCTTGAGGACTTCACTGGAAAACACCCAATCGTGTCCGTGCAAAATACGCGCGCGCGGCTTGACGACAATTCCGGCCATAGCAATTCAACGTCCAACGCCGAACGCCCAACGTCCAACCCCGAGTTACCCTATCATTCCGAGCGGAGTCGAGAATGTAGCATCTGGGGACGCCGCGACATAGACGAGAAGGCCAAAGGCTGAGCGAACGGGAAGTGAGCGAATCAAATCTCTCGAAATTAAATCCAGCGATGTCTCGACTTTGCTCGACATGACAAAACAGCAAGCGAGTTGAAAGTTGAGCGTTGAACGTTGAGCATTTGCCCATGCAAATCGCTACGCAATCCTCAATCGAGCTACCCGGAATCCAAAAACTGCGCAGCGGGAAGGTGCGCGAAGTTTTTGACCTCGGCGAGACGCTGCTCTTTGTGGCCACGGATCGCATCTCGGCTTTTGACGTGATCCTACCCGACCCGATTCCGTACAAGGGCGCGGTGCTGAACCAAATTTCCGCGTTCTGGTTCAACCGCTTCGACGACATCAAGAATCACTTTGTCACGGCGGATGTCGAGCAGTTCCCAAAGGAATTGCAGCCGTTCTGCGAACAACTGGCCGGATGTTCGATGATTGTAAAGAAAACGAAACCGTTGCCAGTGGAATGTGTGGTGCGCGGCTATCTCGCTGGTTCTGGTTGGAAAGAATATGAGCAATCGCAGAGCGTTTGCGGTATTGAGCTTCCAGCCGGACTAAAGCAGGCGTCGCAATTACCGGAGCCAATCTTTACGCCCGCGACGAAAGCAGCAGAAGGTCATGACGAGAACATCGACATGAAACGATGCGCCCAGATTCTCGGTGAGGAACTCGCAGACCGCGTGAAAGCGCTAAGCCTCGAAATTTATTTGCGCGGACGCGATTACGCCGCGGAGCGAGGAATAATCGTCGCGGATACGAAATTTGAATTTGGCACTGTCGATGGAGATTTGCTTTTGATCGACGAATGCCTCACGCCGGACTCTTCACGCTTTTGGCCCAAGGACCAGTACGCCGTCGGACAGAGCCCACCCAGTTTCGACAAACAATTCGTGCGCGACTATCTGGAGACGCTCGACTGGGACAAGACCCCGCCTGCGCCACGCCTGCCAAAGGATGTTATCGAAAAAACTTCCGCCAAATATCTCGAAGCATTCCGGCGCCTGACCGGTAACGAGATCACAAACGGTTAGCAATTCACACGCTCGCGCGGGACCTTCAATAAAATGTCATCAACCCGGCCGGACATATTGTTCATCATGACCGACCAGCAGCGATTCGATACGATCGCTGCGCTCGGCAACTCCCATATTTACACGCCGAACCTCGATCGCCTGGTGCGAAGAGGAATTGCCTTTTCAAATGCATACGCTACATGCCCAGTTTGCGTCGCCGCACGCTATACGATTCGGACTGGTTGCGACGCGGCGACGACGCGCGTCTTCAGCAATGCAAAGGCAGATCCTGTGGCCGGCCAGGCCAAAGAAATGGAAGCGCGTTGCGGACCGTATCTCGCTCGCGTGATGTCGCACCTCGGGTACCGCACGTTTGGAATTGGAAAATTCCACACTTATCCATGGGATGAAGACGTAGGTTACGAAACGCTGTGGCGCAGTGAAGAGACGTACCATCCGCCTGCGCGCGAAGGTGATGACTACGGTTCATGGCTCGCTCGCGAGCATCCCGAATTCGATTTCCTCGAGCAACCAATGGGAGAACGCAGCGAAATGTATTATCTTCCACAGCGCAGTCCGCTTCCAGCGCAGTTGGGCGCGGAGTGGTGGGCCGCCGATCGCGCTGTTGAAGAAATTGTAAAGTCAGATGATTCGCGCCCGTTTTTTGGATTCGTCTCGTTCATGGGCCCGCATCCGCCGCTAGCTCCGCCAATTCCTTTCAATCGAATGTACAATCCCGAGCGAATGCCGGAGCTGGTTCTCGGCAACATCGAGGAAGATCACCTGGATGAAGAGATCCCTTACATGCGACATGCTGTCTGGGCCGATGCCATCAACCCTGAGCTGGCGAAAATCGTAAAGGCCCGATATTACGCCGAGATCACGTATCTGGACCATTGTCTTGGCCGAATCCTCGATGCAATCGACGCGCGGCCGAACTCGGACAACGTTCTAATCTGCTTTTTTTCGGACCATGGCGATCTTTTGGGTGATCATCACGGCTGGCAAAAACAAAACTTCTTTGAGGCGGCCTGCCGTTTCCCTTTGCTTCTCAGTTGGCCTGCAACGCTACCGGCCGGAACCGTCCGAACTGAATTGATCAGCCTGGCGGACCTTTTCGGAATTGCGACGGAGGCCGCGGGTGCATGCGAACTGCGTGAGGGAATGGACGTTCTCAAAATGCTGCGAGGCGAATGCGCGCAGCGCGAACATCTGGTCGGGATGGTTGAAATTCCCGGCTCGCAGGATTTCAAAGTCATGGTCGTGACCGATGAATGGAAGTACATTTTCATGGCCAACGGCGGCCGGGAACAACTCTTCAATCTCAAACGCGATCCCAATGAATTGTCGAACTGCGTCCGCTCCTCGCTGGGAATCAGAGGTGACCTTTATGCATTGGCTGTGAAAGCGTGCCGGACCCCGGGCGCAATGGACGCGCTCGATGGCGATAAGCTCCGCGTATTTCCTTTCAGCAAACGAACACCGACACGCATCTGTCAATTCGACCGGTCACACGGCGTGCTTGGGTTTCCCGATAAACCAGAAGACGCGCTGGAGGGTTTCGACCGCGCCACTCTGAAACGAGTGGAATGACATGCAAGCGCCTTCGGACGATCGGGAAGATCTTGGTGTAGGCCTGAAGCCCGGCGATCCACATTATCGTGCGTACGTCGGTCCTCCGGAAGATTACGATTTGATCGCAGCGATGACGTTCAATCTTCTCACCACGCTTGGCCTGCGCCAGCATCATTCATTGCTTGATGTCGGCTGCGGTTCGCTTCGGATCGGGCGCCTGCTAATTCCGTACCTGAATCGGGGAAAATACTTCGGCATCGAGCCTGCCGAATGGCTCGTCGCAGAGGGAATCAAGCAGGAACTCGGCGAAACAGTCGTTCAAATTAAACGGCCAACGTTTTTCTTTACCGCCTCACCCGAGGCAGTTGTCCAGGCGAAAGTCTTATTCGATTTCGCGCTGGCTCAATCGATCTTCAGTCATTGCGGACTGGATCTGATCAGGGGTTGGTTGTCCGCGGTTTCGCGTTCACTGGCTCAGGAAGGAGCGTTGATTGCTACGTTCTTGATCGGCCAAGAAGACTCGCCGCGGACCGGCTGGATCTACCCTGAGTGTGTGAATTACCGGCCAGCTACATTGGAACGCGCAGCTGCAGAGGTGAACTTGCGATTTGAAATTTTGGATTGGAAACATCCACGGCAGACGTGGGCACTTTTCGCTGGACCCAGGTTCGATTCGAGTTGGTTCAAGAACCAACCTCTCTTCTGGAATACAGCACTCGAAAGAGCGCTCAGGCACAAGCATCAGCCGATAAATCATCCGTGAGCGACGAGAACATTTTTGCGGTCCCGCTCAAGGTGGAGGACGTGGCCGATTGTTACTTTTACCACACTATGGAACTCCCCGGTTATGGAGTCATAGAGGGAAGGGATTGGGATTTACGTGGTGGAGTGGATGAGTACCTCGGCAAAGTCGATTTTGCCGGTCAACGCGTTTTGGAAATTGGTCCTGCCAGCGGTTTTCTCACGTTCGAGATGGAAAAGCGTGGCGCGGAGGTTGTGTCTGTCGAGGTGACAGCGGAACACGGTTGGGATTTTGTTCCGTATGCGGCTAAGCGATTGGAAGAAGTGTTCGGCCCACGCCGAATCGTAATGCAACAACTAAAGAATTCCTATTGGTTCAGTCACGCAGCTCACAAGTCCAGAGCCAAAGTATATTACGGAGATGTCTACAATTTGCCTGCCGCCCTCGGGCAATTCGACATCGGAGTGATGGGCTCGGTGCTGTTACACTGTCGTGATCCACTCCGAATCGTCGAGCAATGCGGGAAAATCGCCGGAACACTCATCATTGTAGACATGTTTCATCCGGAATTGGAAGGAGCGCCTGTTTGCCGTCTCGCGCCCACCGCGCAGAATTTCCTCTGGCATACCTGGTGGAATTTCAGCACTCAATTTTTTACTCAATTTCTAGCCGTAATGGGATTTACCATTTCAGAAATTTTGCGACACCAACAGTACCACTGCGGCAGGCCGTACACCCTTTTCACTGTCGTCGCCCGAAGATAATGCAGATTCTACGAAATCAATTCGCTCACGAGCGATTTTTCTTCTTTTAACTCGGCTACCGACGCGTCGATTTTCGCACGGCTGAAATCGTTTATCGGAAGGCGTTGCACGATTTCCAATTTTCCACCGCGAACACGGACGGGGAATGAGGAGATCAATCCTTTCTCGACGTCATAACTCCCGTCGGAACAAACGGCCACGCTGTGCCAGTCGTCGCCGGGCGTGTCGTTGATGAGCGAAGCAACAGTATCGACAACCGCATTCGCGGCGGAGCCGGCTGAAGAAAGTCCCCGCGCCTTGATCACCGCGGCGCCGCGCTGTTGCACCGTCGTAATGAATTCTTCCTTCAGCCATTTCTCGTTTCCGATTACTTCGTTCGCAGGGCGACCGTCGATCCTGGCATTGTAGAAATCCGGATACTGAGTCGAGGAGTGATTCCCCCAGATGGCCATGTTGGTCACCGAGGCAACGCTGACGCCGGCCTTGTGGCCGAGCTGCGCGCGGGCGCGGTTTTCGTCCAATCGTGTCATGGCAAACCAGCGGTCACGCGGAATTTCTTTGGCGTTGTTCATTGCAATTAAACAATTGGTGTTGCACGGATTTCCGACTACGAGCACGCGCACATCGGCCGCGGCACTTTTTTGAATCGCCTGGCCTTGCCCGACGAAAATCTTGCCGTTGACTCCGAGTAACTCCTTACGCTCCATGCCGGCCTTGCGCGGAATGCTTCCGACCAACAAAGCGCAGTTGATGTCGCGAAAGCCTTCATCCAAGTCCGCCGTCGGCACGACCGATTCCAGCAACGGAAAGGCACAATCGTGCAATTCCATGACCACACCGTCGAGCGCACCGAGCACAGGCGGGATCTCGATCAAATGGAGCCTGAGCGGTTGATCCGGCCCGAACATTTGTCCGGAGGCGATGCGGAACAGAAGCGCGTAACCGATCTGCCCGGCGGCGCCCGTCACAGCGACTTTAATCGGAGTTTTCATGATGCAATTAGCCATAAACAACTTGCTGAGCAAAGCCGAAGCATGAGGCTCCAGCTTGTGATAAATTACGATTGTCAATGTACCCGACCAAGCTAAACAAGATCATCAATCTCTTCGAATCGCTGTCGGAAGATGAGCGGCGCGAGACGCTCGTTTCCTACGCGGACAATGCAAAGAAGCAGGACCCGCGCGAAAGCGAGAAGTTCGATCTTGTCGATGTGCGAAAAGACGAGGAATGCACGGACACGGTCGGCGTTTATCTGCAGGTGGATGAAACCGGAAAGGCGCACATCCGCATGACGCTCGGCCCGGAGGTGCAAACGCTTACCCGCTCGATGACCGCGATTCTCTGCAAAGGCCTTGAAGGTTCGACGCCACAGGAGATTTTCGATCTCCCGAGCGATTTCGTCACCCGCATTGTCGGCACGGAACTGGTGCGTCTCCGCAGTCAGACCGTGTACTATGTCCTCACTCGCATTAAAAGCATTTGCAAAGTGTGGCTGGATCGGCAACGCATGGCGCAGGTGGCGTAGCGATTCGCGCGTGAACTTCACGTGATTTCGTTTACAGTCCCCGCTGGCGCAGATGCCGCGAAATAACGAGCTCAACAAAATCCTGCTAATCGGTTCCGGTCCAATCGTGATCGGGCAGGGCTGCGAATTTGATTATTCCGGAGTGCAAGCGTGCAAAGCGCTGCGCGAAGAGGGTTATGAAGTCGTGTTGGTGAACTCCAACCCGGCTACGATCATGACCGATCCGGAGTTTGCGGATCGCACTTATGTCGAACCGATCACTCCCGAAGTGATCGAGGCCATCATGGAACGCGAAAAACCAGATGCGATTTTGCCAACTCTGGGCGGACAAACGGCGCTGAATGCCGCCATGGAGTTGAATCGCAACGGCGCGCTGGCGCGACACGGCGTGAAATTGATCGGCGCAAACGCGCAGGCCATTGCAAAAGGCGAAGATCGCCAATTGTTCAAGGAAGCGATGCTGCGCATCGGGCTCGAGGTGCCGCGTTCCGGCGTGGCGCGTTCGCTGGCGGAACTGGATCGGATCGTCGCTGAAATCGGAACGTTTCCGCTCATCATTCGTCCGGCATTTACCTTGGGCGGGACCGGCGGTGGAATCGCTTACAATCGCGAGGAGCTCGATGTGATCGCTGCGCGCGGGCTGGATCTTTCGCCGGTCCACGAAGTTCTAATCGAAGAATCGCTGGTCGGGTGGAAAGAATTCGAGATGGAAGTGATGCGCGACCGGATGGACAACTGCGTGGTCGTTTGTTCCATCGAGAACTTCGATCCCATGGGCGTGCATACCGGTGACTCCATCACTGTTGCGCCCGCGCAAACGCTCACCGACAAGGAATACCAAATGATGCGTGACGCCGCGTTCGCCGTAATTCGCGAGATCGGTGTCGAGACAGGCGGATCGAATATTCAGTTTGCTGTTCATCCTGACACCGGCCGCATGGTCGTGATCGAAATGAATCCGCGCGTCTCGCGGTCCAGCGCGCTGGCGTCGAAGGCGACGGGTTTTCCGATTGCGAAAATCGCGGCAAAACTGGCCGTCGGCTATGCGCTGGACGAAATCAAAAACGACATCACCCGCGAAACGCCTGCGTGCTTCGAGCCAACGATCGATTACTGCGTGGTCAAAGTGCCCCGCTTTACGTTCGAAAAATTTCCGCAGGCGGACGCCACGCTCACGACGCGAATGAAGAGCGTCGGCGAGGCGATGGCCATTGGGCGTACGTTTAAGGAGGCATTGCAAAAAGCTTTGCGCAGTCTGGAGATCAAGCGCTTCGGTTTGTGCGGCGATGGCGGGGACAAAGATGTCGATCTTGAGACTCTGCGCTTGAAGCTGGCGATCCCCAATGCTGAACGAATCTTTTATATCGCGCAGGCATTTCAGCACGGGATGTCTATCGATGAAGTTTATGATCTGACCAAGATTGACCGGTGGTTTTTGCGGAATGTCCAACAGATTGTGGAGGAAGCGCGGGCGCTGCATCGTAGCACAGGCATCTTGCCTGTGGGGCAGGCGGGCGTCTCGCCTGCCGAAGTAAAGAAAGGGCTGAAAGGTCCTGAGCCAAAATTTCATGCCTTGGACCCGCACGGCGAAATTCAAAAGCACCGCCCTAGCCTGCCACATTGGGAGCAGCCTAATGCCACCTACTTTGTAACTTTCCGTTTGGCGGATGCTGTCCCACAAAGCATTCTTCGACGCTGGAAAGAAGAATTCGACACTTGGCGGAAGTTTCATCCTGAACCCTGGGATACTGCCACCAAATACGAATACCGGAAACGATTTCAGGAGGACCGCGAGCAATGGTTCGACCAGGGACACGGCGAGTGCGTTCTTAAAAGATCAGATGTGGCTGCAATTGTAGTCAAGGCACTGCGACATTTCGATCGTGACCGGTATGTGCTAGATGCGTTTGTAGTGATGCCCAATCACGTGCATGTGGCCGTTCAGCTGGCAAAGGGCCAGATGCTCGCCGACACTCTTCACTCGTGGAAATCATTTTCCGCCAAAGCAATCAACGAATTGCTTGGGAGAACTGGCCGGCTTTGGCAGGGCGAGAGCTATGATCGAATCGTCCGCGATTGGAACGAGTTGCTCCGATACCGTGATTACATAGCTCGCAACCCTGAAAAGGCGAGGCTGCGTAAAGGCGAGTTTGCGCTGCAAGCTGGCGGTGTGTTGGAAGCGGACTTTGATTCAGCAGGCGAGACGCCCGCCGGCCCCACAGGCAAGATGCCTGTGCCACAATTGCTTCGCGCGAAGAAGCTCGGTTTTTCAGATCGACAGTTGGCGGTCGCGCGAGGCGCTTCGGAAGAAACAATTCGATCGGAGAGAAAAACTCAAAATGTCGTACCGACGTACCGCCTCGTCGACACATGCGCGGCAGAGTTTGAAGCTTATACGCCGTATTACTACTCGACCTACGGCGACGAGAACGAGCGGCGAGAGAGCGCTAAGCGCAAAATCATGGTCCTGGGTGGCGGACCAAATCGGATCGGGCAGGGCATTGAGTTCGACTACTGTTGTGTGCATGCCGCGTTCGCGCTGCGCGACCTCGGGTTCGAAACCATCATGGTCAACTCCAATCCGGAGACGGTTTCCACCGATTACGACACGAGCGACAAACTCTATTTTGAGCCGCTCACCTTAGAGGACGTCCTCAACATTTATGATCAAGAGAAACCCGAGGGCGTGTTCGTCCAGTTTGGTGGACAAACACCGCTGAATCTGGCCAGCGGATTGAAGGCAGCAGGTGTGCCCATTCTTGGGACGCAGCCCGAAAGCATTGAGACCGCAGAAGACCGGCAGTTATTCGCTGCCATGCTGGACAAGCTCGGTTTGCGGCAAACTCCGAACGGATCGGCGACGAGTACCGAAGGGGCTATCGGGATCGCGAAGAAAGTTGGTTACCCAGTTTTGGTGCGACCCTCGTTCGTTCTCGGTGGGCGTGCCATGGAACTTGTCTATAACGAGGGAGATCTTCGGCGCTATATGGCGAGCGCCATCGAAGTGACACCCGATCGTCCAGTGCTCATCGATCGCTTTCTCGAAGATGCAATCGAAGTCGATGTCGATTGCATCTCCGACGGCGAAACGACCGTCATCGGCGCAATCATGGAACATATCGAGGAAGCAGGCATCCACAGCGGCGACAGCGCCTGCGTGATTCCGACGTTCTCATTGTCGCAAAAAGTGCTCGATGAGATCTCCGCGGCGACAAAATCAATGGCGCGTGAACTCAACGTGCGCGGACTGATGAATGTGCAGTTCGCGGTGAAAGGCGATGACGCTTACGTTTTGGAAGTGAATCCACGTGCGTCGCGCACGGTGCCCTTCGTCAGCAAGGCGATCGGCGTCCCGCTGGCGAAACTCGCTGCCAAAGTCATGACCGGAAAATCATTGCGCGAACTTGGATTTACCCGGGAAATCGTGCCGAAGCATTTTTCCGTAAAGGAAGCCGTGTTCCCATTTCTGCGCTATGAAGGCTTGGATATCTCACTTGGTCCGGAGATGAAATCGACCGGCGAAGTCATGGGCATGGATATCGATCTTGGCCTTGCCTATGCGAAATCGCAGATGGCCGCGCCGCCGCCGCTGCCGAAAACTGGAAAGGTGTTTGTCAGCGTCAAGGACGCTGACAAGGAAGCGGTCATCCCGGTCACGCGGGAGTTCGTGAAGCTCGGTTTTGAAATTATTTCCACAAGCGGAACCGCGGAAGCGTTGGCGAAAGCCAAAATCAAAGTGACGAAGGTTTTCAAGATTCACGAGGGACGCCCGAACGTTCTCGACCGCATCAAGAACGGCGACATCAATTTCATCATCAACACGCCGAGCGGTAAAATTCCGCGTGAGCATGAAGTGGTCATTCGCAATGCGGCGCTGGCCGCGAAAATTCCGATTATGACGACCGTGCGCGCCGCGCTGGCGAGCGCGAATGGAATCCGGTCGCTGCAAAAACGAAAAGTGCAGGTGCGCAGTTTGCAGGAATATCACTGTAGTGGCGGTCTTTGACCGCCGATTGCAGTCTGTGGATTTGCGAGGATCGAAGACCGCCGCTACAGAAAAGAATGAAGTTTCCAATCTTAGTGACGATATTGTTAGGGGTCGCCGCGCTTACCGCGGAGGAAAAGAAGGAGGAGACAACGTCCATGAGTCCATCAAACGAAGTCGCAGTGATTAAGACAACCGAAGGCGAGATGGTCGTGCAGTTCTGGACTGATGCGGCGCCAAAAACGATCGAGAATTTCAAAAAGCTGGCGCGTCAGGGTTTCTATAACGGGACCATTTTCCACCGGATCGTCAAAGGGTTCATGATCCAAGGCGGCGACCCGAATTCGAAAGATCCGGCAAAAGAAAACAGCTACGGAGCAGGTGGTCCGGGTTACAAGATCAAAGCCGAGTTTAACGATCATCCGCATGAGCGCGGCGTGATCTCGATGGCGCGCGAACCTGATCCGGATTCGGCCGGCTCGCAATTCTTCATCTGTCTTGCCCCGATTCATCGGCTCGACCATCGATACACGACCTTCGGCAAGCTCATCAATGGCGACGATGTGTTGGAAAAAATCGGGGACACGCCGGTGACGAAAAACAGCATGGGTGAAATGAGTAAGCCGACGAAACGCGTGGTGATCGAGAGGATCGAGATCGTGCCCGCAGGTTCGGTCAAGTAAGTTCACCACGAAGAGCACGAAGCATTCAAACGGTTTTCCTTTTCGTGATCTTCGTGTCCTTCGTGGTTTATTTCTGAATGGCAGAGACAACAAAGATCGCTCTGATTCAGATGCGCTGCGGCCCTGAGCCGGAAAAGAATTTCGCGCACGCGATTGAATTTATCCGCGAGGCGGCAGGAAAAGGCGCGCAGATGGTTTGCTTACCGGAACTTTTTCGATCGCAATATTTTTGTCAGACAGAAGATCACAAAAATTTCGATTTGGCCGAGGAGGTGCCGGGAAAATCGACAGCGGCATTGGGAGAGTTGGCGCGGGAAACCGGCACGGTGATTATTGCCTCACTTTTCGAAAAGCGCAGCGCCGGCGTTTACCACAACACCGCGGCAATCATCGACAGAAATGGAAAGTTGCTCGGCAAATATCGCAAGATGCATATCCCGGACGATCCGCTGTATCACGAGAAGTTTTATTTCGCACCAGGCGACTTGGGATTTCAAGCGTGGCAAACGGCACAGGGGAAAATTGGCGTCTGCATTTGCTGGGACCAGTGGTATCCCGAAGCGGCGCGGCTGACTGCATTGCGCGGTGCGGAGATTATTTTTTATCCGACGGCAATCGGCTGGCATCCGTCGGAAAAGAAGGAGTTCGGCGCCGCGCAACATTCCGCCTGGGAAACGGTCCAGCGCAGTCACGCGATCGCGAATGGTTGCTATGTCGCGGTTGCAAATCGCGTTGGCCATGAAGCACCCGCCGGCGGCGACGGAATCGAGTTCTGGGGGCAAAGTTTTGTTTGCGGACCAGACGGCGAAATCATTGCAAAAGCATCCGTCGATCGAGAAGAGATTGTGATGGCCGACGTGGAATGGGATCGCGTAAACGCGCATCGAATGCACTGGCCATTTCTGCGCGATCGGCGCGTCGACGCTTACGCCGACCTTGATCGACGGATGATAGACTAACGCCTGCCGTCAGCCGAAAACAGCAGCCAAGACGTCCGCTCCTTTACAGGTCAGGCCTGCCGCAAGGCTGAAACGCGTGCTGTTTTGAATCTCCCTTTGTGTTAATGACGATCGCGATGACTGCGACGGTTTCGCAAAAGGCGCGCCGGCCTTGGTATCGCCCCTCTTTGACGGTGCAAATTATGATCGGGCTGGTTGCTGGCGGTCTGATCGGGTGGCTCCGGCCCGATTGGGGGAACGCAATCTATTTTTTGCGCGACATCTTTATCAACCTGATCAAATCCATCATCGCACCGCTGGTGTTCTCGACTATCGTCGTCGGAATCGCTGGCGCAGGCGCGTTGCGAAAAATAGGGCGGATGGGTGTGAAAGCACTCGTCTATTTCGAGATCGCCACCACGGCTGCGTTGTTCATTGGGTTGGCGGTAGTCAATTTCACGAAGCCCGGCGTTGGCGTGACTCTTGTCGCCACGAACACCGAGGTCATTAAGACGATCGGGCAAAGCCATCCGAAAACATTCGTCGAAACGATCGTGCACGCTTTCCCATCGAGTGTGATTGACGCGATGGTCCGCGGCGACGTTTTGCAGATCGTTGCGTTCAGCGTGCTCTTCGCGCTCGCCGTGTCAGCGGTTGGCGAAAAAGGGAAGCCAATCATCCGGGCGATGGAGAGCCTCTCGCAAATCATGTTCAAGTTTACGAACTACGTGATGCTGTTCGCGCCGTTTGGCGTAGGCGCGGCAATGGCGCACACGATCGGCACGCAAGGCCTCGGGGTGCTGGTGAACCTGGGGAATCTAGTTTTCTCGCTTTACCTGGCGCTAATCATTTTTATCGTGGTGATTTTTGGGCTCGTTATTTTCATTGCACGCGTGCCGCTGCGGCAATTCGTCCGAGCAGTGCGCGAGCCAGCCGCGCTCGCGTTTGCGACAACGAGCAGCGAATCTGCGCTGCCCAAGGCGATGGAGTCTATGGAGCGTCTGGGCGTACCACGACACATTGTTGGGTTCGTCATGCCGACCGGGTATTCGTTCAACATGGACGGGGCGACTCTTTACTTGGCGATGGCTTCGGTATTCGTCGCGCAAGCGGCCGAGGCCACCACCGGTCAGCACATGGGATGGGACCGGCAGATCATGATGATGCTTACGTTGATGATCACTTCGAAAGGCGTGGCTGCCGTGCCACGCGCGTCGCTGGTCATTTTACTCGCGACGCTGAACAGCTTCCTGCCGGCAGGACTCGGTCCAATTGGAGTAGCCGTCATCTTTGGTGTGGATGAATTGATGGACATGGGACGGACATGCGTGAATCTGATCGGAAATTGCCTGGCGACTATCGTGGTCGCGCGATGGGAAGGCGAATTCGATGACAGACGCGCGCGCGTGTTTGGCACGCCAGCCGAAGCTGAACTGGATTTGAAATCGGGTGATGTGGCGTTCGCCGATGCGGTCGCCCAAGGCGACTGAGAATGCAATTAACTGAGGATACGACCGCCAGACGAAGACGGCGCGTTAGAAGTAAGTAGATTGACAAGCAGTGCACGCGACGGAGAGTCGGAAACTCCACTCATCAAAAACCTATGAAAAAAATACTCGCAACATTCCTGATATTCTCTTCAATCGGCTTGGGCGTTATCGCATTTGGCGTAGGCGGTTCGCCTCGACCGAATGCAAGCGCTGACGCGTTTACCCGCGGCCCGGACGTCGACAACTCAAGTGTAATCGTCCAACTCAAGGGCGATCCGCTGAGTATCAATTCCGCTACCAAGCCAGCGGCAGGGAAGAAAATTGATTTCAATAGTAACACCGTGAGATCGTACCGCGCGCAGCTAGCTGCTGGACGCAACGAGTTCAGAAGATGGCTCCGAGCAAATGCGCCCGGGGCAAAAATTACAAGCGAGTACGATATCTCGGTCAACGCGGTTGCTGTGCAACTCAACGGAGCGACGCTGCAGACAATCGCAGCTGCTCCGATGGTGGAGCGGGTTGGTTACAATGCCCTGTACCACCCTAACCTGAGCGAGAGCTACAAGATCATCAATGCATCCGGGGCTTGGACCGCTGGCGGCGGCAGAGCGACCGCCGGAGCCGGCATCAAGATCGGTGACATAGATACCGGGATCGACGAGACGCATC
>WNGQ01003221.1_pt1 | contig 30768 bp, 22 predicted proteins | sample 5407661 | NCBI WGS metagenome assembly WNGQ01 (sample SAMN13153382, study PRJNA577476) | soil metagenome | isolation source: 60 cm soil or saprolite under Garry oak tree replicate 2 | place: USA:California | collected 2016-06-15 | reverse complement strand
ATAGGGGTAGGGAGAAGCGATTGATTTCGTTCCCCCTCCCTCCGAACCGGACTGGCGGATCTCCCGCATCCGGCTCTCCAGTTGGTGGTTCACCCTGTTAGGGGTTGACGCGACTGCGTATGGGCTGCGACGAAAGAGAACAACCCTTCCGCAGCAAAGAAAGCATTGGGCCAGCGATGCTGATCATAACCACGACCACGACCCCGCCCCCCGCTACGACGGCGCAGAATACTTCTCAGGCGCATGCGTAGCCATGAATCAAGCGGCAGAAACGTGTACTTATTGCTGTGTTTGAAATAACCAAACCAGCCCCTCGTTGTGCGGTTCACGTTAGCGATGATTGCTTGCAGACTCTGCCCATTAGTGCGCCGGGTTTTAGCTCGGATCGTGTCTTTTAACTTCTTGAGACTCTTGCGACGTGGCCATCTCAGACCTCGTTCGAAGTGGTACCCAAGAAAGTCGAAGCCACCGGGTTGGGTGGCATCCACGATGCGGGTCTTTTCCGGATGCAGCGTCAGTCCGACTGCCGCCGTCCATTGCTGCACCAGCGCCAACGCTCGTTGGGCTTCTGCTTCACTGTGACAGAGCAGTACGAAGTCATCCGCATACCTGACCATCTCGACTTCGCTGGCCGCCATTAGCTGGTCCAGTGGGTCGAGATAGATATTTGACAGCAAAGGACTGATGACTGCGCCCTGTGGCGTGCCGGCTTCCGGCTGCCACTCGCGCATCTGCTCCAGCACTCTCTGTTCCAGGTACTTACGTAACAACTCCAGTACTCGGCCATCAGCCACCTTTTCCTCTACCAGTTTGAGCAAGCGCTCGTGAGGAATGGTGTCGAAGTAGCTTTTCAAGTCTGCATCGACCACCCACGTCTGGCCTTCCTTCAGTAGTTGGTCCACTCGGCGCAACGCGTCTTTGCAACCTCGTCCGGGTCGGAACCCATAGCTCTGTTCCGCGAAGTCCCGTTCGAATATCGGTTCGATGGTGGCCTGTAATGCTTTCTCCACCACTCGGTCCCGCACTGTCGGAATACCGAGCGGGCGCTCTTCCCTACTGCCAGGCTTCGGTATCCACTCGCGCCGTATCGCTGCCGGTTGATAACTCCCTTCCTGCAGCGTGCGCGCGAGATATTCAGTCTGCTGCTCCAATCGCTGTTCGTACATCGCTATTGTCTGGTGGTCCACGCCTGCGGCCCCGCCATTTGCTTTTACTTGCGCAAACGCCCATAGCAGCACCCGCCGCGAACTCACCTTATCGATCAGGCTGAACCATTTGCCTCCTTTTACTCCTGCTTCCAGAGCCGTCAACATTCGTTCCGTCCAAACACAAGGTTCCGCCCACGCCCAGCGGGCGCCAGCTTCTCCGGCTTGTTTAGCCTCAGGCACTGCCGCCGGTCTTGCTTCCTCTAGTCTGTCCGTCACCAATCCACCTTCCTGCGCCCCTTCGCTCCATCTCAGTTACGAGATTTCATCGCTACTATGAGCGCTCTGACTCCTGCTCGCTCCGGTTCTTCGGGACTGTCGTCCATGAACTCCGTCTCTGTCGGCGAGCAGGTCTCCCTGATTCACGCGAGTTGCCTTCTTAACCATTCCGTCTCCACCCACCTGACACCCCGCTGTTGCCGCTTTTGCGCGCTACCCCTCAGCTCGACAGCTTTCCCTTTCGGGTCTAGACTTCGCCCTTGGCTAGCAGGCTCGTCGTTGGCGCCCGGCCGTATCGAGTTCGTTATCCTACGGACTGGTCGTTCACCTCCTGCTGCTCTCCACCACGCATCGCTGCGTCGCAGTTGCATTCGGTTACAGGCCGGAGAGCGTTTACCTGGAGAGGACTTACACCTCTCTGTCTACTCGCGCTTTCAGGCGCACTAGCCACGGCCGTAAGGCCGTGGAGTGAAGGACGAGATTGAAGAAACCAAGGGCCGGCATTTATCGGAAGGACGGTTGATGGCCCGACCACCCACGGTCTCACGACCGTGGCTATTTAATGACGGTCCTCCGGACCTCACCCTGGACCTTCTTTGGCGTGTTTATGCGACCGCATTGAGTCAAGTATATTATTGCCCTCCCAAAGGGAGCAGGATCCAGAGAAGCTTACTCCCTCAGGCTGCGACCGGTAAGATGCAAAAACAAATTCTCGAGGCTCGGTTCGGCGACGTGGGCATCGGTCACCATTACATTTCGTTCTCCCGCCAGACGCATCGCATTAGCCAGTAAACCTTCGGCTCTATCAGCGTAGATGCGTACGCGATCGTGATCAGCTTTGACTTCAACCACGCCGGGTATTGCCGGCAGCGCGGCGGTGAATGAATTTGTCGCGCCATCGTTACTGCGCAACTGCAATTCGACCAGGTAACCGCCCGGAACGCTCCGTTTCAGTTGCGCCGGTGCGTCAAGAGCCAGCAATTTTCCGTGATCGATTATGGCGATGCGCCGGCAAAGTTGATCAGCCTCTTCCATGTAATGCGTAGTCAAAAGAATCGTCTGGCCTTTGGCATTCAATTCGGTGAGCAAGTCCCACATGGCGCGGCGCGACTGCGGATCGAGACCCGTAGTTGGTTCGTCAAGGAAAAGTATCGCCGGATCGTGCATCAGGGCGCGCGCGATCTTCAGCCGCTGGACCATGCCGCCCGAGTAGCCGAGAATCTTTTCACTTGCACGATCCGTTAGTTCAAATCTTTCCAGTAACTGCCGCGCCCTCTCTTCGCGCTCCTGCTTGCCAATGCCGAAGTACTCGGCGTGAAAGGTCAGATTCTCAACGGCGGTCAGACTACGATCGAGATTGTTTACCTGAGGCACGACGCCAATGCGCCGTTTCACGGCAACCGGATTACCAGCGACGTCGATGCCTTCGATTTTCGCGACCCCGCCGGACGGCCGGACGCGGGTAGTCAGGATTCCAATTGTCGTAGTTTTTCCCGCGCCATTGGGACCGAGCAAGCCAAAAAACTCGCCGCGCGGCACTTCAAAAGAAATGCCGTCCAGGGCCTTGACCTCCTGCCCTTTTCGGGCTTTCGGTTGATAGGTCTTCTTGAGATCTTCGACGGCGATTACAGTTTCCATGGGAATCTTCAACCGGTTTAGAAGCGGGCTACTGCCCGCTTTGGTCGGGCGGTAGCCCGACTCTAAACAAATTCAGAGAGCTCACATCGCCAGTTGCAGGTGCGTCGCAACATACCAGAAAAAGAAAACGGCGAGCGCCAGCGACCCGAACAGCATGGCCAGCAGCACAAATACGATCGCGCCCACGAACCACCAATCGCTGCTGCGGCCGCGCCGCGCTTCTTCAGCAGATACGGTTGCGCGTTTGCGCAAGAGATTTATGTTGCGGATGTTGGGCTTCCACCACGCGTCAAACAGATCGCCGGCAATGGGAACCAGGCCAACCAGAAAATAGATCGCGATGTTTACGCCCATGCGCAACAGTGTGATCTTTGGCACACGGTACCGCACCGCGGAAACCAGGACGTAAAGGGCGACGATGGTCGTGGCGAGGTCGCCGAATTCGGGAATGAGATCGATGATCGCATTAAATCCAAAACGCCAGCCGAGCACGGGCACGCGGAACTGGTTGTCCATCAACTGGCTGAGAACTTCCAGTTCCCGTTCAACCTGGATCGACGAAGGCCGCAGCAGCGGCATTGCCGATTGCCGATTGCCGATTGCTGATTTGGGAATAATTGCTGGATTCATCATTAACTTTGTGATTTGCGATTGTTGATTGCCGATTGAATTCGTACTTGGTACTTGGTTCTTTGGGCTTTGTAGCTCGTCGTGGCGCGGTCTCGATTGGAGCTACAAAGTACAAAGCACCGAGTAATAAAGCCCAAATCGGCGGCAATTGGCAATCGGCAATGCTTATCTGATTCTAATCATCTGCTGCCAAAAAAACTTTCCTACTTTGCCAAACGGCGTCAGCACGCTCTTGTCATTCCTGGTGTTGGCCGCTTTCAACGGCAATCCCAAATCACCAAGGTCCGCCGCCAATTTCGGATCCGGAGGGCCGATGTCTTCGTCGCCGCGTTTGCTCGAGAGCCATCGATCGAAAGTACGACTAACCGTACGCCTTTGTTCGAGCGACGCCGCGGCGACAAAAGCTCCGCGCAGATCGTCCATGCCGGCGACCTCGAACAGATTGGCATCGTAATAACTCCGAATCGCCACGAAATATTTTTCATCGCCCATCAATTTTCGCAGGGCTTCAAACATCAGCGCGCCTTTGCTGGTAACGATGGCCGAGTATTGAAACGAATTCCGATAGTCGCGGGCCGCATGATTCGCTTCCATGTCGTCGCCGCCAAACGTTCGGTAAAGCCGGTACACGCCTTTGAGCTGTTCATCGAGGGCCATCGCCGCTTTTTCTTCGCCGTGGATCTCGCGGTAATAAAGCAGGGCGGACCAGTTCGACAACGCCTCGTCCAGAATCGGCTCGCGCGCCGGATCGTTTCCCACGGCGGCGCCCCACCAGGCGTGGGCAACCACGTGCGCCACGGTCCATTCGAGGCTGTCCTCGACTGAAGCGCGCTGTTCGCGAATGACCTCAGGCATGTTGCGCATCATCGGCGATTCAAAGTCGAGATAGAAAGCGCTGGCAATTGCGCTGAGGCCGGAGAATTCGGCGCTGCTGAGCGTGGCCACGAGCGGCGCGTCAACAATGCTTACGGTGGTCATCGGCAGCGTTCCGAAGTGTTTGCTGAAGACGCGCACCGCATCAGCGGCGATGTTCAATACCCGCCGCGCCACCGGCTCGTGCTCGGACCTGAAGATTGAGCGGACCGTGACATTGCCGACGACGCGCTCGGCCGAATTAAGATCTCGCCCCGCCACAATCGCAAAATGGCGCAAATTCTCGGCAATGAAATTAGTTGAGTTGACGTTGTTTTTCTGCGTTAAGGATTGCGTCGCCACCGGGCCAAACATGCGGATCAAACCGGGCGCCTCAACCGTCACATCATAATCGGCGACTTCAGTCATCACCGTGTCACCGATGTTCAGGGTTACTTTGCGAAACCAATCATCGCCGTCGCGCGCGGCCAGTATCGGATAGGAGGTTCCCAGCATCATCACGCCGCGACAAACAAAATTCGTGTCGCGCGCGCGGCGCAACTCGCGCGTGTTGCGAATTGCGGCGCTGACTTGCTGAACCACGTGCGTCACCAGGCCGGTCTCTTCGGAATCGATCTCCGGCACGCTGCCTTTGAATTTGATTTCAAGTTCGACGGCAGCTTTCGGCGCCAGCGCTTCGCGTAAATCGATGCGCAAGGTCGTTTCCTGATCGTCAAGATCGAAAAGCAAAGGCGCTCCGCCGCTGGCCGCGCGGGTCTCTACGATTTGCAGGCGAGGTTCATCAGACGTCGCTTGCCCTCTGGTATCAGTCGCGGGCGGCGTGTATCCAGGCACGCGAATGTTCGGGTAAAGATGAAAGAACAGGCTGGCTATCGGCCGTTCGCCGAGATTGATAAAGCGCACAACTTCGGTCCCCGTGTAGGTGCGATTCTCAAAATCCAGGTTGAGTTTGATTTGATAATGATTTCGCGGCTGGGGCGATTGAGTTTGGCGCGTGCGGGCGCTCAACGACAACGCCAGCGATATCAAGGCGAGCGTCGCGAAAAAGTATCTGTGGCTCAATCTATCTTTCATTTACAACCACCCTGCGAATAATATCCCCGCGCGAGATGTTATCGACAACGTCCATCCCTTTGGCGACGTGGCCGAACACAGTATAACCGCCATCCAGATGCGGTTGCGGCGAGTGCGTCACGAACCATTGCGAGCCGCCCGTGTCTTTGCCCGACAAGGCCATGCCCACGGCCGCACGATCGTACGGAACTTCGTTAATCTCGCAGCGAATTTGATAACCCGGCCCGCCGTTGGTATCACCACGAGGATCGCCCGCCTGGACCACAAAGTTGGCAACCACGCGCGGAATCGTCTGACCATTAAAGAACCCTTTGCGCGCCAGCTGAATGAAGTTATCAACCGTCAGCAGCGCATCTTCGGGTAGAAACTCGATCGTGAAGGATCCTTTGCTTGTCATCACTGTCGCCGTGACATGTTTGCCGATGCGCGAAATAGCACGGCGATAGTCAACTTCTGTATTACGCGACCTTACCGTGCCGATGCGATCCGAAAAATCACCGGCGCCATTAGCTTTCAGCAATGCGACAGCCTTTCTTCTTAGCAAATGATCGGAAGAATCAAGCCCGGTCTTGATCGCCTCGTTCGCTTCTTTGTTTTTCTGTTTCGCCAGCGCTTCCAGGATCGCCAGCGCGGCGTCGTTCATCTCGCCTTTTTCGGTGCGTGGCAATTCGGCTTTCAGGGCTTCGATCAGTGCGCGTGTGTTTGCTTCATTTGGCGGTTGATTGCCAATTAACTCCGCTGCTGTTGAGCGGATAATTACATCATTTGAATTCAGCCAATGCCGCAAAAGCTGGCCGGCATCAGCCGGCGTTAAGGTGGGAACATAGGCTTGCAGAAGATCGGGTACCGCGTACGCTCGCGTGCCAACGGGATGCAGCAAATCCGCGATTTCGTTTTTCGCATCCTTCAACGCGCTATCGCCGGCACTCCCGGTCGCCGCGCCAACAATGACATCCTTGATGGCCGCTAATCCTTGAGCACGCCGCGAAATCTGTCGCCAGTTAGCAGTTGGCTTCAATACTTGGCTTCGATACTGGACGCTCTGAAAAATCCCGGGAACGATTCTCGCGAATGCGATCTCAACTTCAACTGCTTGGCCTTTCGTAAGCTCGTGCATCCGGCGCACAAATGTGATGGCGTCATCATTGGAGGTATTCGGCAGTAAACGTCCCAGCGTTGTGGTGATTTCGAGCAGCTCATTTCGAGCAGAAGGGAATGCTTGTTCTGAACTCAGGAGAGAATTGCCGCGGCGGACGAGCGGTTCAACCGTCCGCGTATCCTTCAAACTCCCCAGCGCCCGAATCGCGCTGACGCGCACGCGCAAGTCATCATCATGGAGAGCGCGATCGAGTATTGCATCAAACGCTTCCTTGTGTTCCGCGGCCCCAATGACACGCGCAGCGTTGGCGCGCACGATTGGGTCGCTATTATTCAGCAACCGGCGAACTTGTTCATTTCCATCTTTCAAACGCAGACGCGCCATCGTGTTCAAGGTGTCGGCGAGGATACGCGGATCGGAGTAACTAAGAAAGCGAATGACGACGGGACCCGCTCCCTCCGGCCTTGTCCGCAGCGCCGCGGTCAGCCCCAACAAAATCGTCAACCGATCCGGCATTGAACGCCGCCCCGCTTCAAAGTTCAACGTGTTCAGTATGGCTTCCCCGTAAGCACGCCTTCGTTCCTTGTCGGATTCAGGAAGCGCAGTGACGATTTTTCCCAGGGCTTCGACGCTGCGCGCGCGGACTTCGCTCGGCTCGCCCATATTGTTCAAAACCGCCATTAGCGCATCCGCGCCGGCCGGAGATTCGATCTCACCAATCGCAAACGCTGCCATCTGGCGCACGTCGTTGTCGCGGTCTTGCTTCAGCAAATCCACGAGTACCGGCACGGCTCGTTCATCGCCAATGCGTCCGGCGGCCAAAGCCGCTCGCTTGCGTACCCTGGCATTTTTGTCTGAAAGCAAGGCGCGCAAATGATCGTCCCAACGTCTTTCGTCTTCAGCGCGAATGATTTGAAGGAGAGTGCTTGTGGGGCCGGATTGCGAAGTTGCTGGCGCCCGCGGTGTTTGGGCGTTCACGGCCGAAAGCGACGCGACAAGGCAAGCTATTACCCAAAATGTCTCAAGTGATCTCTTCATTAGGATTTTTGGGGAGATAGGATTGTACAACTTGTAATGGGAGATTGTCGCGCTAAAGGACTGAGACTGATGCCCTTTGAAGTTGACCGCTTTTCTTATTAGCACCGTGGCTTTAGCCCGGTGATTAGAGACGAACTCGGGAGGGAAACCGAACGGTTTCCGATTGTGTCCGGCACCGGCGGCACCGCGCTGAAGCGACGGTGCTAATAAGATCGTCAAACTGCAACAGCACCGAATCTTCAAATACTTCGCGCTGAATGCACGCAAGGATGCGCGCCCCTAAAACAAAAGGGCGGAACAAGTCCGCCCTTAAAAGGTAATCGCGCTCCGTCGCTCTTAACTGGCGATCGCGATCGCCGGTTTCTTAACTTCTTCGATCTTCTTTACGGTATCAAGCTTAACCGGTTGAGCTGTCGTGGTATCCAAAAGATCTTCTTTGTGCTTGGGCGCTTTTTCGGCTGCTGCCTTCTGCTGGATCATCTTGCAGCTGCCTTCGAAGATGGCGCCCTGCTCGATTACGAGCGAAGGCGTTTGAATGTTGCCATTCACTTTCGCCGCGCGACCGAGTTCAACTCGCTGCCCCCCAATGATGTCGCCATTTACGACGCCCTGAATATTGGCCACGGCAACTTCGATGTTGGCGTCGACCTGCCCACCAGCGCCAACGACCAGCATGCCGGTGTTGGAAGTGATGCGCCCTGAAAGATGACCGTCAATGCGCAGCATCGCTTTGAATGTCGCTTCCCCGGTTACCGAGGTGCCGCTGCCGACAAAGCCACTGAGCGTGCCATCTTTGATTTCGCGCGCCAGCGTTTCGCTTTCCGTCAGGGCTTTGGTGCTCGAGTTGTAATCGCCTGGTTGCCGCGTTTGTGTCTCACCGCTTTGATAGGGGGGGGACTGTGTACGAGGCTGGTAAGCCGGCTCTGTTGAACCGGTTTCTATCTTTTCGTCTTGCGGGTTTCTTCCCATTCTAAGCATCTTAAAAAAACCTCCGTCTAAAAAGTCGGTGAGTATCGTCGCTACCGCCGAGCAGGGCTGTCGGCAACAACAACACGCGTCCGTTTGCAAACTGAAAAACTAGCCGCGCCGGCCAGTTCTGAGTGGGGCCCCGCATCGGGAGCGGGAGGGACATAATAAACAAAGCGCTCAAAGGTGTCTAGTGATAATTTCGTGATGGAGTTCGCCGCGCAGCGCTGATGGGCAGACGAGTGCACGCGACGTCGGAAGAACCGATTCCGCTCGTTTTCAGAGGGATTCAAGAAGGTTTTCGATAACCAGGGTATCTCGAAAATTCTCAAGTTGGGAGAAATATTGTGCGTTTCGATCCAGAGCAGCCCGGGGTACCAGTCCGACAATTTCCGTGCCCGCGATTGCGACGCCGCGAGCTTTGGCTTGTTTCCGCACCGCCTCAAAAGCCTGGCCGATACTCGTTTTCTGATAGTCAATCAGATTCATCGACACCTGCACCAGATCGCGGGAAGTTAATTCGAAAGCCAGCGCTTTCACAAAAGGTAAACCGCCGTCACGTTCGCGCACGGCCCGGGCGATCGCGCGGGCAATCGAAAGATCGTTGGTCTTCAGGTTGACGTTGAAGGCAATCAGGAACGGCCGGGCGCTAATGGCGATAGCGCCCGCACTTTCGTGAATCCGCCTGGCGCCAATGTCGGGCGAACGCGCGAGATCGTGCTCGATCTCATCTCGCAGAGCTTCGAAACCCTTGCCACGCACGTGTTCGAGCCTGACTCGATCCGGACGCAGCGCGGCGCGCTCGTAAAAATAAACCGGAATGGAAAGTTCGCGCCAGATGCGCTCACCCGCGGCGTGGGCCAGGGCAATGCATTCATCCATCGTGACACCGCTTAGGGGCACAAACGGCAGGACATCAGTGGCGCCGATCCGCGGATGCTGTCCGGAGTGCTGCCGGAGATCAATCAGCTGCGCGGCGGTCCCGACGACGCGCAAGGCGGCCTCGACAATATTTTCCGCCGGCGCGACAAACGTGATCACCGAGCGATTGTGATCCGGATCGACGTGACGGTTAAGAACCGTCGCGCCCTCAACCGATTCAATTACCTGCGCCAGGCGCTCGATCGTTTCGCTCTTGCGGCCCTCGCTAAAGTTTGGTACACACTCAACTAACATTTCCGATTTTTGATTGCCGTTTGCCGCTTCATCAACAGGATCCATGTAGACGCTGGAATATAAACGAACTGATGTCGGCTTGATTCTAAATCGGAAGTCAAGAATCGGAAATTGGCAATCGGCAATCGGCAATGCCACTTGATCGCTTCATCAACGAACGCAAGACCGCCTGGCAGCGGCTGGAAGGGCTGCTTCATCTGGTCGATCGGATGTCGCTGCGCAAGTTGCACCGGGAAGAAGTGCGGGAACTCGGACGGATCTATCGCCGCACTGCGTCGGATTTGGCAATCGCCCGGGCCGAATCGCGTGACCCGCGATTAATCAACTATCTCAACAGCCTCGTAATTCGCGCTCATGGCCGCATTTACCGGGCGGATGCGCAGGGCGGCGGTCGCATCCGCAATTTTTTCGCGCGCGACTTTCCGCAAACGTTTCGCCGAACGTGGCGCTACACGGCACTCTCGTTTGTGGTGGTTCTGGTTTTCAGCGTCGGCTCATTCATAGGCACCCGGCTGGATCCCGAATTTTCTGAATTTGCGGGAATTAGCCCATATTTTCGCGAAGTGGTCATCAATAAGCGCACGCACTGGTGGCAAGACTTAAACGAGGCGAACCAGATTGGCTCGAGCCAGATATTCACGAACAATATCAGGGTGACATTTTATGCTTTTGCCTATGGCGCCATGCTGGGAGTTGGAACGCTCTATATTCTGGCCTTCAACGGCGCCATGGTGGGCGCAATTCTGGCTCTGACTTACCGGGCGGGTTTCGGAAACGATCTGGTCGCATTCATGGTTGGACATGGGGTGATTGAGCTGTCCTGTATTTTTATTTCGGGAGGCGCCGGACTGCTGATTGGCAGCGCCTTGTTGATGCCCGGCGATCTGACGCGGGGCGATGCTCTAAAGTCTCGCGGCCTCGAGGCGATCTACCTGGTGGTTGGATGTGTGCCGCTTTTAGTCGTCGCGGGAATTATCGAAGGCTTCATCTCTCCCGCGCCGATCAGTCCGATTATCAAATTCTCAATCGGCGGAATCACAGGGATCGCCATGTATTCGTATCTACTGCTGGCGGGACGAGAGCAAGAAACGAAAGGGGAAAAGGGGAACGGGTAAATGGGAAACCTGCTAGTTCCTCGGAAAGCTACTCATTTCTCGGTCGTACGGGGGCGTTCCTGATCGAGGCAATCTGATTGAATAGGTACCGACTCAGAGTCATCGCGCCGGCCCGAAGCTGATCATGAGTCTCTCGGCTGAATTAACGAACTTCCAAAGCCACACGAATCAAGCTTCTCATCTCACCTGCCGAACCCTTGGCGATGTTCAGAAACAGCAAATACTCTTTCTTGACGATCGTTCGAATCCTTCTGCGATATTAGTCGGAATGGACACCGATGCGCGTCGCATCTGATCCCTCAAGCCGAAGTCTCGCTTCAGATCACCCTGATTCGTAACGAGGTATAGCTGCTTGACAAACTCGATCGCTTTCTGCCAGACAATCAAATCCTCAAAACTTCTTATTCTATTTTCCATAGTGGGAGTCCTCCTCTTTTTGTTTAGTTTCTTAAGTGTTTTGTTTCCCCTTTTTCCCTTTTCCCCTTTCCCCCAAAGGTCTTAGAGCAGCCCGCGCTCTTTCACCCGCAAATAAGTTTCCAAAAGCTTTGGCGCCAGTGCTGCCGCGGTCACATCCAAGGCCAGCCCGCCCTGAGCTTCGACCAGGCGCAAAGCCGCTTCGCGCTGATACATGATTTCTTCGGCGACAGATTGAGTGAACAATTCGCGCTCGTCTTGTGGCGGCTCGCGCACTACGGCCTTCAGATCGCGATCGGCGATGGTGACTACCAGCGGCAGGTGACGGGGCCGCAAAAGTTTCAAAGAGGAGAGCAATTCGCTCGATCCTTCTTCATCAACCAGATCCGTGAGCACCACTACCAGCGAGCGCCGACGGCTGTTGGCAGAGATAAACTCGAAAGCGCGCGCGTAACTCGGCTCGATCATTTCCGGTTCGACATCGTGCAGTGCCTCGAGTGCCGCGTCCATGTGTTCCACACCACGCTTTGGCGGCAGGTAAGTTTTTATGCGTCGTCCAAATACCGCCAGTCCCGTGTTATCGCCCGCGCGCGTAGCTGCCGACATCAGCGCCAGGGTGGCATGGACGGCGAGATCCAGCTTTGTTTCGTGCTCAATGCGCGCCGTCATCAGGCGGCCGGCATCCAGTGCGATGACGATGGTCTGGTCGCGTTCCATTTGATACTGGCGCGTGACGAGCTTGCCGCGGCGAGCCGTGGCCGTCCACGAAATATGTCGCATCTCGTCGCCACGCACGTAATCTCGGAGCGACTCGAAATCGCGTCCTTCACCTCGCCATTGCGATTTGCGACGCGCGGCCACTAGTGACCGGGTACCAAGCGCCTTCAATTCCACCTCGCGGGCGCGGCGCATGTTTGGATAAACCTTCACCGCCGCAGGCTGACCGACCCGGGTTTGACACCAGACAAGCCGCCAGCGTGAAAGATAACGCGCGGCGATCTGGCCAAACTCAAATCGCCCGCGCTTCGGCGGAGTTAAGCCATAGACCAGAGCTGCGGCTGATTGCGCATCGACATCGATACGCGCTTCGCGCGTCCCTGACAATTTCATTTGCGGTGGAAATTCATCTTTGATCTGCAACGAGATGATATGCGGCGTATGGTTCGCGATTTCAATCCGCACCTCGGTCTCGGCACCGACCGCGAAACGGCTGCCAAAGCGGCGCTCGATTTGGACGCGCTCAGGCAGTTTACTTTCACGGGCGTCGAAGATCGCGACGCCGATTAAAATGAGGTCGTACGCGAGGGTAACCCAACGGAGCTCAGGCCGGCCCCAGGAAAGCGAAAGCGGAATGAAGCCGATCGCCAGCAGAGCGTAGAAAAGTCTGGTAAAGACAAATCTCATCAGCGCGGCACTTCTGCCGTTTGCAGGATGTCGGCTATGACCGAATCCGGGGTGGCGCCGTCAAGCTCAGCTTCAGCACGCAACGTCAGCCGATGACGGACCACGGGCCGGGCGATGTCCCGCACATCATCCGGCGTGGCAAAGTCTCGTCCGCGAATCGCGGCCAGCGCTTTTGAACACAGCAACAGGGCGACCGCCGCCCGAGGACTGGCGCCGTAATGCACCGATGGATGGTCGCGAGTGCGACGGACTATGTCTACCGTATACCGTTGCACGCCCGGCTCCATGCGCGTGTTCCGAATTTCTGCGCGACAGCGCGGAATCGCATCAGCGTCGGCGAGTGGATGAATATCAACCTGTTCAAGCCGCCTCGCATTGAAGCCGGCGTCCCAACGGGCCACGACTTCCTGCTCGTGATCAACTGCGGGGTACTCGAGCAAAATCTTCAATAGAAAACGATCGAGTTGCGCTTCGGGCAGCGGGTAAGTTCCCTCGTATTCGATCGGGTTTTCAGTTGCCAGCACGGTAAACAAAGGCGAGAGCGGGTAGGCTTCGCCGTCAATCGTCACCTGCCGCTCTTCCATTGCCTCGAGCAGGGCGGCCTGCGTTTTTGGCGGCGTGCGATTGATTTCATCAGCCAGCAGCAGATCCGTAAAAACCGGACCGCGTCGCAAATTGAAACTCGACGTCGAGATATTGAAGACATTTGTGCCGGTGATGTCCGAAGGCATCAAGTCGGGCGTGAACTGAATGCGACCAAAGCCGGCGCCGAGAATGCGCGCGAGGGTCTTAACGGTCAGCGTTTTCGCCGTGCCGGGAACTCCTTCGATTAACGCGTGCCCTTCAGCGAGCAGCGCGACCAGAATCTGCTCAATTGGTTCGTCCTGGCCCACAATGACCTTGCGCAGCTCATTGCGAATCTGTTCGATTGTCGAGGAAACGTATTCGGGCATTAATTGATTTCATCCTTGGATTCGCGATCATAGATTGAGAAGTCTGATAAGCCTTGAGTGACGGGCGCAGATTCTATCATGACGCACTCCGGACTTCCTTCTGATGACGCGAAAGAAGGATTTACGTTTTTGGATTTATTTCCGAGATTTTGACGGGTGGACTACATCAACTGGCGCCGGCTCGCGTGTTTCAGTTGAAGAGGCACGCTGTTCTTTATTGGCGCACTACTTGCTTAACAATATTTTGGTCATTCCCGATTATTCCATTGATCGCACTTATCAGCCCCGGGAAATAATTCCTTAATTGGGCACCCAGCCGAATAAAACTAAACATCGTGGAGGTTAAGTATGAGAGTTAGAAGAGCATGGACTCCGTTGACAGTGGTTGGCTTTTTGGTGGTTTCAATTTGCGGGATTGGAATGGGCCAAACCAGTAAAGGCACGGTCACAGGGCTCGTCACTGATCCCAACGGCGCCGTCGTTGCAGGCGCCGAAGTGGAACTCAAGAACCCGGCCACAAATCAAAACCGGACAACTACTACGAACGATTCTGGCCTCTATCGGTTTGACGCCGTAGATCTCGCGGTTTATGACCTGACGATCAGAGCGAAAGGCTTTCGCACACTCACCAACACCGGTCTTGAAGTTCAAGCCAATAGGATTGCGACTCTCGACATCAAGTTGGAGATCGGCTCGACGGAAGCTACCGTCAACATAAACGCCACTGCGGGTGAACTCTTGCAAACAAGCGATCCGGTCCGAGGTGGAAATTTTACGCCCAAGCAGGTCCAGGAACTTCCGATTTCAACTCTCAATCCGTATGACCTTGGCCGTCTGCTTCCCGGCGTAGCAACGGCTACCGGTGGAGCTCAGTTTGGCAACGCTTCCCAGTTTTCAGTCAATGGACAGCGACCACGTGGCAACAACTATCTGATCGACGGTACAGAAAACAATGACATCTCGGTTACTGGTCCCGCAAATCAAATTAATAATGAAGACGCAGTAGCGGAAGTATCTCTGCAAACGGGTTTGTTCAGCGCCGAGTTTGGGCGCGCCGGTGGTGGCGTATTTAACCTGATTACCAAATCCGGAACCAATGACTTTCACGGCACCGGCAGATGGCTGATACTTTCCCAGCGCTTCAATGCTCTTACCAATGGAGATCGTCTGGGCGCTTTGACCAAGCCGGCAGTATTCACTGAGAACGTTTTTGGCGGCTCGATCGGCGGACCGTTGCCCCTTCCTCATTTCGGCGAAGGTGGAAGGATGTTTACCAACGGCAAGGACAGAACCTTCTTCTTCTTTAGTTTGCAGTTTGACAGGTTTCGCTCGACAACCAGATTCGGGGGTACCGGTTTCCGCGTTCCGACTGAGGCCGGAGTTCAGGCGTTGAGGGCGGCGTTTCCCGCGGGCACAAACCCTCGGGTTGACCTCTATTTGCAAGCGATTGGTTCGGCTCGCGGCGTTACTACGTTTCAGACGATCGCGCTCGGACCAGGTCTAAACGGCAATGGCGTCTTGCAGGCTGATCGCGGATCAGTTCAGACTGGGTTGGTCTTGATCGCGGCGCCTTCACTATCAAACGATCGCCAATGGGTGTTTCGGGTTGACCACAAGATAAACGAAAAGCAGCAGCTGGCTTTTCGTTACCTCGACGACAATCAGATTTTTCCCGCGACAGCGATGAACTCACCGTTCTTTACGAGAGATTTTGCCGGGGTATCACGCAACTTTCTGGTTACTCATACGTGGACGATCAACCAGTCCCTGACGAACGAACTTCGCGTTTCACCTTACGGCTTGATTAACTTTAACTTCCCGATTTCGACCACCGATCCGCCGCTGGCCTTTACCATGCCGAATATCGGCATCACGAACTTATCGGCGATCGGAATTGCTACTAACATTCCGCAGTTTCGGATTGCCAAGAACTATCTGGTTCAAGACACAATGACGAAGATTCACGGAACGCACACGTTCCGATTCGGCGCGGAGTTCTTGAAACAGGTTGCGCAGCAACATCCGCCTTTTAATGAACGTGGTTCATTCTCGTTCCTTTCAGGAACAGGTCAAGATCCCACCAAGCCTCCTGGGACAAACTTTGCATTCTCAGCGCTCGCGAACTTTATCGATAACTTCAGCGGCGCAAGCGGCACTGCCAACGTCAATATTGGAAATCCAATCTATCACCCCAATCTTTTCCGGCAGAGCTACTTCTTTCAGGATACCTGGAAGACGACTCAGGATCTCACCCTGACACTCGGTCTCAGATATGAGAATTTCGGACAGCCGGCCAACAATGCCTTTCAATTCCCTGCTTTTGCCGGTTTTGATTCAGCCAAGTTCCTGACTCCGAATAAGGTGAATCCTGACAATAACAACTTTGGACCTATCGTCGGACTGGCCTATGCGCCACACGAGAAGCATGGACCTTTCGGATGGGTTTTTGGTAACGGGAAGGGTGTAATCCGCGCCGGCTACCAGGTCAGTTACGATACGTTCTTCAACAATCTGCTTTCGAATATCGCCGCTGACGCTCCAAACAACTTCGCCGCCACCACCACCGGCGCCTCAGGACGTGGGACGGCGAATTTCTTCCCGGGTGCGATTCCGACGACTGCACCGACTTTAACTGCCGCCAACTCAACTCAGACCGCTGTTTTCAACCCGAACATCCGGAATCCGTATACCCAACGGTGGTCACTTGGATTTCAAAGGGAGCTGCCAATGAAACTACTTATGGACGTTTCATATGTTGGTTCGGCGGGAAGAAAACTATTCGTGAGTGAAGATTTGAATCCGATTGTCAACAACTCGGTCACACCACCTGTCCGTCTGGTTCCGACATTCGGACCGCGCAGATGGCGATCCAGTGGCGCAAACTCTAATTACCATTCGTTGCAGGTGCGGTTAGACAAGCGCCTGTCACGAGGCTTCCAGATTAATACCTCTTACACCTGGTCGCATTTAATAGATCAGATCAGCGAGGTTTTCGCAACCGATCAAACTGTCTCCTCGCTGGCTTCGATTCCACCTTCAGAGGGCCCCGGTTTAAGGCTGGACCGTGGAAATTCTGACTATGATCGCAGACACCGGCTGGCAATCAATTACATTTGGGATCTTCCCGGACCAAGGCATGGTTGGCAAAGTCAGATTGCCGGAGGATGGCAAATCACTGGGGTCACGGTGATTCAATCGGGTGCTCCCTTTACGATCACTAACGGTTTGGATAGAAACGGCGACGGGCAAACCGGTCCTGATCGTCCTGACATTGGTAATCCGAACGCTCCGCACAATGCCCGGGGTGTATTCGACCTCAGACCGACGGGACAAAACGTTTGCGCTGTCGCGGGTTTATACTTGAACCCGGAAAGCGGAAAATGTGTGACACGTAACGACGTTTACGTGGTCCAGGTCGCCACCTCTACGAGCTCGAGTCCGACTCTGCCCGGGCCGGCCACTCTCGGACGAAATACGGAGCACTCGAACGGCTTTATCAACTTTGATATGAGTTTCTTTAAGGTCTTTCGCGTCAGGGAGAATTTGAGGCTCGAATACCGGCTCGATGCCTTCAACATTTTCAACCACCCGCAGTTCAGTGGAATTCCGGCCCAGAGTCTAAACGCCGGCGCCGGCTCGTTCCTGAACTTCAACCAGATTAATGGTGGCGGCAGAAATATGAGGATGGGATTGAAGATCATCTTCTAAAAAGATCCGAGTCCCCAATCATCAAAAAGGCGCAGTCGCCCAAAGTGACTCCGCCTTTTCTTTTTCGGAGATGCAACAGTAATCGCCGTGATCTGGCTTAGTTATGTTCTGCTGCCTGTTTCGCTTCACGCGCGCGCATGCGCAATCCCAAAGCGGCTTCGATGCTTCTTAAGCGCCGCGCGAGATCAAGCGAACGGCGGGCATTCGTGGGCGCGCCATTGATGACATCTTCACAGTTTCGCATCAGCGATTCAAGTTCCTGCTCTTTAAGGTTTGACCGGGCGGCAACCCGGCGCGCTACTTCAGCTCGCGGGCTGTGGTTGTTTGCGCCGGCATGACGCACCAGCACCCTGCGGACGCGCGCGTAAATATTTTCCAGCGCCAGATCATAAGCATGCGCGCGCTGCTGCAGCTCGGCCATTGAGGCGACAAATTCCAGGCTCGATCGCCGATCTATATGCGGCAGTGGGAGCGGCCGCGCGAATCTGCGCCCTCGGCTCCAAACAGTAATTATGACGATCAAAGCTAACTGGATGAACAAGGCGACGACCGGAGTCCCGGAAAAATACTGAATCAGTGCGTTCTGTGCCGTCGCATGCCCCTGATGAAATTCATCGAAGGCTATCAAACCGCCGTAACCCGCTATGACATTTACTGCTAATTGCAGGTTATCAGCCCGGCTGATTCCATTGTTCGCCACCATGAAAGGATCTGAAAGCAAAACGATTCGGCCCTTGCCGTGCGCATAATCAATCAGCAATGCGAATCAGCAATGCGCCGCCCTCTCGCGCCAGGTGTACGACCGGCGCTGGAGAGCCTGCGAAGGCAGGTTCATCTGTGGAAGATTGATCTTCATCAGATTGATTGTCATTTGCGGAGCGATGACGATTTCGTGATTTGTCCTTTGCCTCAGTTTTCAATTCGAGAGTTAAATCTCCGGCGAATTGCGACGGCAGAACCGACGCGACATCGCGCGCGAACAGTGTCGGCTGAGAGGGCACTAACGGCGTCACTCCGGCGGTCATTTGTTCAAAGTTTGCGGGATCGACTTCGAAAGGAAACCTGGTCAGGCGCGACTTGATGATCCAAGGCCCTGATGGCGGCAGAAGATCGGGATCCATGTTGCGATCGACGATTACCAGACGGCCACCATCTCGGACCCAATGCATCAGGGCCTCTACTTCGTCGTCCCTGATTGGGATCATCGTTCTGCCGACAATGACGACCGTCGACGGCTTCGCTCCCGTCGCACTCAATAAGGTCACTGGTGATTCGCGCCAACGCGCAACCTGGTAACCCGACTCGTGCAGGAAATCATAAAGCGCGCGCGTCCCCGTGGGGCCGGAATTGAAAGTCGATCGATCCGGCAACATCTCCGAATCTCCAGTCTTTTCGATTCGGACATACGACGCAGTATTGATCCCGATGAGCATCAGCACCACCAACGCAAGCGTGACGATGATCAATAAGTTACGTCGCATGACCGAAAACTAACGGGCAAATAAAAGGATGAATGACCCGATCACTATCACTGGCTTATGCTCGCCGCTTTCCTGCTTGTCATTTACTCGACTGCGTACTTCTCACGGCGTTTTGATAGCCCTGCCGAAACTCGTTCCATTCATTGTCGCCGGCCGGAACAAGACCATACCAATGATTCTCGAAACTAACGGTTAACGGGCGCATAAAGGGGTAAACTCGCGTTTCGCGAACCGCCCGCAGATAGTCACGATTGGTTCGGTGCTGCGCCAGGCTGATCAAATTCCGCTCGCCAAGTTCGCATAGTAAAGCGATGTAGGCTTTACGAATAGCCGCGCGCAGATCGCCGTTACGGGCAAGCGATTCAGCTTGCGCGAACAGATCGGCGGAAGTTTGATCCGGCTCGAGCCGCTCGCCGAGGACGATGCGGGCCTCGCGCTTGACCGCTTTCTTTTTCGATCGGCTGCTCAAGTAGTGTGGCAGTAATTTCCAGGCGACATAAGCGATTACCGCCAGCGCCATCGCCACCACCAGAACCTGCGCGATACTTGAGATAGCACGCGCGGAACCCGGTTGGATCGGTTTCATCTGCGGGAAGATTTTGCGCAACAGGCTGGCCAGCCAGCGTAGGAAGCGGAGCCACAATCTCTCAAACGCGCTGCCTTCTTCTGCTTTCTGTTGGTATTCAGGCCGCCGCAGGATTTCCGCGAGCCGGGCTTTATCGTCATCTTTGTTCGCCAGGCTCGTAGCCGTGCCCTTTTCAATTTCGCTCAATCGCTCGTCGAGCGCGCGTAATCGATCGATGATGCGCGCGATGGTTTCGCCGCTGCGCTGGTCGGCGTGATTCATTTTTTCGTAATCATTCAGCTCGCCATGTAACCAGGCATTGTCGACGTCGACGGTCGTGCCGTTGGCGACTATGCTTTCTTTTGCCGGCAGGTTGTCACGTGTTTGCGCGATAGTTGCGGCGATCCGCGGTTCAGACCACATGTCGCTGGACCTGTAAGAACTCTTCAGGCGATCAAGCGCGGCTTCAGCTTCCGCGACCCGCCGGTGATAGTCAGCCAACGCTGCGGTCGATCCGTAAGCCACCCCGGCAAACAAGATCCAGACAATAAGGCTGCAGCAAAAGATTCCGAACCTCGAGCCGCGCAGACGCATTGAACAATTCATTTGGATGATCCCTGCAAGCCCAGAATGCTGCCCGTGTACATCGGTTCCATCGATGGTGGTAGTGGCATCCCTGGCGCTCGACCGGTAACCAGCGCGGGTGCAAAAGGAGAGACGACGCCCGCGAGTTGCGGCATCTCTGGAAGTTGACGGGCGGCCATTAATTCAATGTCATATCCTTCATGGCGCACGCGCTCATCGACGTAGAGCAACGAAAGACCCAACATCCAAATGGGAGCCAATAAAATGTGGCTTGATTGCGCAATCACCTGGTAGCCGATGGCGTACCAGGCCGGGGCAGTTCCGAAGATCGAGACATCAACTCCGTTGAGCCACGCGTAAAGCCCCAACGGAAGAATTAACAAGGCGAGCGCTGAGTAGGTTGCGAAGGTGGTGAACAGGGTCATGGCCATCAGTCGCCTCGCGTTGCCGCTGGCGAGCGAGAAGCTGCGGCCGATGGCATCAAAGACAGTTCTTCCTTCGACCAGCATCGCTTGCGGTACGTAAGCAATCCGTCCGGCCATGAGAAAGAATATGATCAGGCCCAGGACGATTCCCGCCAGGCCCACGATAATGCCGACCACAATTGAAAACCACTGCGGAAGAATCTGAGCCAATGCGGTACCGCCAATCAGCGAGATGCCGATCAGCATTTCGGCGGCGATAAACGAGATGAAAGCTGCGAAGCCGAGCCACATGGCCATCAAAAAACTGCCGAGCAGCAGTCCGCCGAACCGCGATTTCACCGCGCGATACGTAGCCCGCACCGTGACTGGTTCATTCGATAGGAGGTGGGCTACCAGATTGCGGGTAGCGCCGCCCATTACAATTATGCTGAAGAGCGATCCGCACAGAATTATTACGACTCCCGCAAGTAACAGGAGGATATAGAGGAGGACGCCCGTTTCACTCGGCGTGGCGTTGAGTCCTCGCCAACTGATCGTGATAAAGGCCGAGCCGGCGGCTGAAATCAACACCGGTGGCGCGGCTATCCGAATCAGGGTAAAGAAATGGCGCCGATAAAGCCGCACGGCGCGATCGATAAGATCGCCAGCGCCCTGGGGAGCGAGCTGAAGTTGATTGGCGTCAAAGGCCGGCATTTCCGCAGATGATCGTCGTTTTCGCGAGAAGGATCAAGCTGATTCAATCCGCCATTGATTCTATCGAAGCGGGGTTTTCTCAATGCCGCTTTTGGGTCGTTCCGGAAATGCTCGTGATCAGCCTGAGGACGGCTGGCACGTTCCTCCCGGATTTGAGTATACTGTTCGTCCCCGAACCACAGTCCTGACTCTAACATCAGAGTATTTTGTTAATAAGGAGTACCCCCATGAAGAAAGCCCCAGTATTAGTAATCTTATTCTCGCTGCTATTTGTTACCAAAGCTCAGACACCTCAGAATCCAACACCGGTAGAGTCTCAGGATGTCGTTCGTATCACGACCAATCTGGTACAAACAGACGTTGTCGTTACCGACAAGAATGATCAGCCGGTTACCGATCTGAAGATGAGCGCCTTTGACGTTTACGATAACGGCAAGAAACAGGAATTGCAGTTTATGGAGTTTGTCAGCCTGGACACGGGGCACCGCATGGAAGGATCAGAAGGCAGTGCCAGGATCGCGCCGGGTATTGATACCTCAGTTGCGCGCGATCTCGCGGCTAGAGATGTCAAAAGGGTAATCGCCTTCGTTGTTGATGACGTGACGATTCCCCCTGAAGATCTGGCGCGCGTGCGGCATCTGCTCACAGATTTTGTTGATAACAGAATGCAGGCCGGCGATTTAGTCGCGATCGTTCGTACGTTTGGCGGGAAGGGTTTGTTAGAACAATTCACTACGGACAAACAAATTCTCCGCCGCGCGATCTCCACGCTGGCGCCAAGATCAATCCCGCCCTATCTGGCACTGACCAGCAACGAACAGGGCCGGGTGGTAACGCCACCGTCACCGCTCGCGGATGCAACGGCGACTGACACAATCAACAGCACAACTGACGTTGACGCGCCGAGTGAGGGAACGAATCAAGTGTCAAAAGGGATTTTGGCGCTATCGGTTTCAAACATAATCGTTGACAGCCTGCGCGAAATCCCCGGACGCAAGAGCTTGATTTTGATTTCCGGGGGGTTGCCACTTTTCGATCTGAGTAGGAACGGATCGCTAATTGGCGACGTGACTCCACTCTTCAGAAAATTGACTGACAACGCCACTCGCTCCGGAGTAGTTATCAATACGTTGGACGCGCGCGGTCTACAGACTGCTGGCGCGGTCGCATCGTTCAACGTAACACCGGCCAAGAGCGCACTTGGCGGCGGCACTTTTGCGGGCGGCGATGAAAATGCTTCGTTCGGACGTTCGGTGGACACTGCGCGTCTCGGCGAACAATCGCTTACTGAGCAACTTAGCCTGCGGGCGCTGGCTGGTTCGACTGGCGGAGTTTCGGTGGTCAATAGCAATAACTTCAACGCCGGACTTGAACGAATCCTAAACCGGAGCCGAACCTACTATCGCCTGGCGTTCAGACCTTCGGAGAAATTTGATACAAAGTTTCACAAAATCGAGGTCAAAGTCCGTCGCTCAGGCACCCGCGTTTACACTGCTGAGGGTTACTATGCCTATGAAGACAAGCGCGAGACAGCCAGGACGAAAGAGGCTGAAATTTTCCGCGTCGCAACTTCGCCGCTGGCTCGTCGAGATTTAGAGATAGCGGCAGATTTGCAATACAAATTCATGCCGGGTAATCAGGCGCAACTCGACATCAACGTGCTGATAGACGGCCACAAGCTAAATTTCACAACCGCCGCGGATGGCAAACACCATGCATCATTCGACATAGTCGGTATTGTTTTTGATCAGGTGGGTCGCTCACGCGGCGGGATCAGCCAAACGGTTAATGCCGATCTCGTGGAAGCGGATTACCAGCGGGCCCTGGCCGCCGGCATTCCTTATACGGCCAGCACGCAAGCGCCCCCGGGCTATTATCAGGTGCGCGTCGTAGTGCGTGAGGTTGAAACCGGAAAGTTCGGATCAGTCTCGAGATATTTTGAAGTTCCCGATCTCAGCAACAAACGGCTGACCATGAGCAGTATGTTTCTGTACGGGATCGATCCCGCGGGTGGTGGCAAAGCAGTACCGGATCCGCTGTCGGCTTCGCGGGTGATATCTCGCAAGCTTGATTTGCGGTATGCAGCCGTCATTTACAACCCGAAACTTGCGAACGACAAAACGCAACTTCGCTCGCGTTTGATCGTTAGTCAGGGTGACAAGATCCTATTCCAGGAGCCGGAGCAACCGGTTGAATCAAAGGGCGCAACGCCGGGTCAGATTATCAAAGTCGGGCAACTGGGACTGGCCAAAGTCAATCCCGGACGTTATGTCTTAACGCTGGTTGTCACCGACCCGCTCGCGGACAAGAACCGGCAGACTATAGCGCGGAGTATTGACTTCACGGTGGTCAACTAGAGTCGGCTAGATTTTTCTCTTCCACGGAAACGCAAACAAGCCGGTGCGGAAAAGCTATTTCTGCGCCGGTAACCGATTTTAAGAAATGAGCATAATCGTCCCGAGTATCGGTGCTACTACTGATAGCCCCATACATACTTCCCAGGAATCTGACGCCGCCATCTACCCCATCCAATCAACACCTAAGGGGACTTCGCCGGCAACCGGCTCCTGCGACAAATAAAGGTGGAAGTCGGACCAGCGGGCGTGACGGTGCGCGCGCGCAGGAGTTATATCTACAAACCCGCTAAAGGCCCTGAAAACCAATGACCTCCATTCTTCTCTGACCGTGAAAAAAAAGGGGAGAGTTTTTGCAAACCCTCCCCGAGAAGAAACTGCTTTCACAGTCTCAGCAATTAAAAGATGATACGGATACCGAACTGCACCCGGCGGCTGCTCAGGGTCATAGCTCCCTTATCGTTAAAGCCAACCAGTGAGCCGGCACCGCCGAACAGTCCTGCATCCTCAACGACGGTGTCAGGCAAATCGTCCTGGCCCGCCACACCGAAACCGGGGTTCGGATGGTTGAGGGCGTTGAAGAGTTCCGCGCGGAACTGAACCGTCAGGTTCTCGCGCACCTTCGTATTCTTGAAGATGCCGATGTTGAGTTGGTTCAGGGCCGGTCCGCGCTCACTGTTGCGAAGGACGTTGCCATATGGCGTACCAAACTTTCTAGCGGCACCCGGTCCGTTAAAAATGAACCGGACGTCGTTGGGAGTGACAGGGACAAAGTTGCAACCAGTGCCGTCTGGCTGGCAAGAGTTGTTTAGCGCTGCTAGAGAGTAGAAGCCAGTGGGACTGGCAACGAAGCTCTCCGCAAAGTATATGAACGCGTCGACGTCTGTAATACCAACTGTGTTCCTGGGTGCGTTCGGATTTCCCGTGAAGGGACGGAGCGCATCCAGACCGACGAAATTGCTCTGGAATGAGCTGTCCTGGTAGGAGGGCAGGCCAAACGCGAAATTGAAGAACTGCGCTGGAGTAAACGGCCGGCCGCTTGCCAGATTATAGACAGCGTTGATCTGCCACCCGCCAAGCGCGTGCCCTTTGAATCCATCTTGCCCCTTGAACCAGGGCACATCCCAGATCACGTTGAGCGCACTCGCGTGGCGGCGGTCGTTGCCTGACAGACCCTTCTCACCCCGGTTGATATTGAAAGGATCCTGGGCAAAGGCTCCTTCACCGAACGAGAAGATCTCGGACGCGTTGTCAAGCGTCTTGCTGAAGCTATAGGACGCGCCGACAGTAAGCTGGTTGAATAACCGTCCGTTGTAGCGCGCCTGCAAACCGTTATAGCTCGAAGTGCCGGTATTCTCGCGCGAACGCAGCAATCCCTGTTTGAGAATTCGGCCATTACAGACACCTTCGTTGACCGCCGGTGTTGCTGGATCATCGACGCAGGTCTGCGGCGTGATGCCCGCCGGCACCAGGTTTGGAAAGCCTGGGAAGGTGAAACCGAACAGGCTGAAACCATTAACCAGGTTTCCGATAAACGGGTTGCGGTTGATGCTCTGGAAAAGGCCGATGCCGTGATTCCCGACGTAGCGTATCTCAGCCACGTTATTGCGGTTGATTTGACGCTGCACGCTGAACGACCACTGCTGTGAGTAAGGTGAATGGAAATTCGGACTCACAATCGTCTGCGTGAATAACCGCGGGTCGAACGTGTTCTTCTGGATGCCCGAGGCGAAAGCAGCGCGTACGACATCACCGGTCGGATTCGCTGGTATCCCGATAGTCGGATTGTTGATTTGGTTATTGAAAACCGCCGGCGCAGAGGTGGAAACGTTCAAGAGAATGTTGTAGAACGCGGGGTCGTAAGCGATCGAATACCCCCCCCGGACAACAGTCGCATCGTTTTCCCCGAAGAGCCATTTCGCCATTCTGCCGTTACCCATTCGGGGGGACCAGGCGAATCCGACGCGGGGCGCCCAGTTGTTTTTGTCAGCCGGGATCTTAGGAAAGGTGCGCGCCGAGAGCGGCAGGCTCTGGAGCCAAATTGCAGTGCTGGCATTACTCTCCCGGGCCAATGTTAGATCGTGGAGCTTGTTAATTGGCGATCCCGTGTACTCGTACCGCACTCCTAGTTCCAGGGTTAAATTCTCGCGGAACTTGAAGTTGTCCTGGAAAAAGTAGAATTGATCCTTTTCCTTATAGTCGATCACCGGGTCGCCCGCCACGAGGATAATCGATGTCGGAGTGTTAGCCACGATGCGAGCGGGAGTGCTGAACCGGATAGAGCCGTTAATGTTAGGCAGGAACGGCACCGGCGTGCTCAGGTCGCGATAGTCAACGCCCATCACCATTGTGTGCTTACCCCTGGTCCACGAAAGGGTATCCGCGAACTGCATTACCCGCACCGAGCGCCCCTGCGGCAGGTTAGTGGCCGGGCCAATGGATTGGAGAGTCACGCCAGCCGCACGGATTCCGCTGAAGTTCATGTTTGTAAATGCTTTGTCGATCAGAGTAGTGTCGGGAATACAGCCTTTGAGAGGGTCGCTTGAACCAGCACCACAACCGCCAAAGGTAACCGAGAGCTTCTGGTAGGCGGCCTTAAACTCGTTCGTTTTATGACTGCCGATTTGGCGCGTCCAGGCACCGTTGAAGTTGCGGCTCTTGAACGGAACGTCGCCGAAGAAGCCATTCGACCCCGTGAGGAAGTTCGTCTCAGGCGACTGCTGATAACGGTACTTCACGTTAATACTGTCCTGGTTTGTGGGATTCACATCACCTCGCAAGCCAAACTCTTTTTGGTTAAAAGGCAGCGGAATGTCCCACTTAACGAATGCTGCCGGAATCTGGAGGGCATTCGCGCCAGAGCACGCTAGAGCTGGATTAAGCGGAAAGCAAATATTGCCCGCTGACGAGGCAATCCGCACGCTCGGTTGAAGGGCGGCCAAGCTTTGGTTGACCAGCACTCCTATTGCCGGATTCCCCGGGAACGCCGCAGCCAGGGTCGCGAGACCAGCCTTGGTGATAATCGGGTTACCGGGCTGGAATGTAAACTGCTGCCGCTGGCGGATGAGTTGCCCGTCAACGAAGAAGAAGGCCTTGTTCTTCTTGATCGGGCCGCCGAAGGTGCCGCCAAAAACGTTGCTGATGAACTTGTCGCGAGTCGGACCCCTGTTGGGATCGGCACGCTCAGCATTCGTCTTAGCGTCGAGGGCGCTCGCGTTGCGATGGAACTCAAAACCCGAGCCATGAAACTCGTTGCCTCCGCCTTTGGTCACGATGTTGACCACCGCGCCCTGATTACGCCCGTACTGAGCAGAGAAGTTATTCGTGATGATCTGGAACTCCTGCACGGCATCCTGGTTGTCGATGAAGAAGTTCGGTCCACCGATCGTCAGGTCGTTATTGTCAGTGCCATCGAGTGTAAAGTTGTTCGATCGCGAACGGTTGCCGTTGACTGAAAGCTGCACACCGTTCGAATTGACGTTGCCGAAACCAGGCACAACGCCCGGCGCGAGTAGCGCCAGGGTGTCAATACCGCCGCCTGCTGCGTTCGACGGCAGATCCTGGACTTTGCGCGTCTCAAAGCTGCTTGATTCCTGGGAAGTAGTTTGCACAATTTCCTCAGTGTTAGCAGTGACGGTAACGGTAGCGCTCGGTTGACCTACCTCGAGAGCAACTTTAAGGTCAGTTGCTTCACCCACCTTGATATCGACTCCGTTCAGGACTTTGGTGCTAAAGCCCGAGGTGGGTGCAACCGTAACCGTGTACTTGCCCGGTAGCAGATCTGTAATCACAAAGAGCCCATCGCCACCGGTGGTGAATTGTTTTTCAACGCCAGTGGTGTCGTTCTTTGTTGTAACGGTCGCACCGGTTATGATGCCGCCATTAGGATCAACCACTGTGCCTTTCAATGTGCCGGTGGTGGCCTGGGCCATCGCCGGCTCACTAAAGACAAAGATCATCGCAATTAACGAGAGCATTAAGGCCCCGGTTAACGCGAGCGATTTAGTGAACCGTGAGTTTCTCATTTTCTCCTCCTAAAGAGTTAAGGTTTTAGGTCGAGCGAGCCGCTCTCACTCAGCCTGGAAGCATATCAGCGTAAGATAGCGATTAATTTTCGAACCTGGTCAGCATTGGTGGCATTGGGAGCATCGCGCAAGTAGAGTTCGAACCATTTCCTTGCCGATACCCGATCACCGCGATTCATTGAAAGCTGGCCCAAGTGAAAGAGCGCGAGTGCATAAGAGCCGCCCCCGATTTGATAGGCCGCAGTCAAGTGCTTCTCAGCAATATCAGAATTTCCCAGTCCCATTTCCGCCAGACCTGCATACAGTCTTGCCGCAGGAGAGGTCGCATCCAGACTGACGGCCCGATCGATGTTGCTGCACCAGCACAATGCCGAGGTTCAGATTTGGATTGAAAGCCTTTCCATCGATCGAGATCGCCCGCCGCAGTTCATCGCCAGCTTCTTCCAGTTTGCCCTGGGCCAGCAGCTGCGCTCCCAGATCGTTCAAAGCCATGACGAACGTCGGGTAAATGCTTATGGCTTTGCGAAGATGGGCGATGGCCACATCGGGCTTGTTTTCCTGCGCAGCTTTCGACGCGAGCTCGAACTCCTTTCTGGCCGCCTTCGGAACATCAGCCCCAATTTCGCTGATTGAAATACTATTTCCATTCGGCGCGTTGTTTTTTGCCGCAGGTTTTTCCTTCAGCGAAACTGTAATGACTGATGGCGCGCCCTTAAATACCTGGACGCTTTGACTAACGGTATCGAATCGAAGTCCGGTTGGTTCAACCTGAACTTCGTAATTACCGGGAACCAGATCCTGAAATTCGAACAGACCCTGATTGGCAGTGAAAATGATCGCCAGTGTTCCATTATAAGTTAGCAAACTTACCTTCACGTTATCGCCAATGAATGCTCCGTTGGGCATTATCACGCGACCTCGAATACTTCCCCTTGCGCTTTTGTCTTCGTCTCTGCGCTCCAGTTGAGGCCTGGGAGACTGACTGACGACCCACGTTGGAACAACTAAAACAACCGCTAAACACGGGCTGAGCCTAAACACGTCTTGGCGGGTCAACATAATTCATGTTCGGGCGACGCAAAATTCATACCCGCAATCGTTGACCTCAGTGGTCCAATTATCTGGCCTGTTTTAGAGGCGAGCAGTACTACGTGGAGTTTGGATCAACCCAGATTTTCGGATTTCATCCCAATTTTCTGAAGGCCGGTCGATCTTGAGCGGAACGCTTTCGTGATTTATTTTTGTACCTCAAACTCGAAGTGCAACTCTTTCCCGCGAATCACATTGCACAAATAAAACTCCCAGAACTTGCGCGTAAAGCGAAACGCGGGCCACCGCTGATCCAGATTCACGAGTGCCTGGATGCCAAGTGCTCGCCAGAGATTAGCGAGCGTGACATAAGTGCGAATGGGTTTCAGTTTCACGTCAGTGTAAAAGGGAAAGAGCTGGCGCTTTTCAATGAAGCAGTTGAATGAATAGCTGTTCAGATGATTTCGATGAGTAGGGTCAGTGGCAAAGTCGGGATTCGAGTAATGGGGCGCGATGACCGTGATGCGGCCGCCGGGTTTCGCGATCCGATAGAGTTCGGTAACCAGCGCGAGGACATCCGGCACGTGCTCGATCAAATGACGGCAAATGATCTCGTCAAATTGGTTGTCAGGAAATGGATAAGGGACGACGCCCAGATCGTGAATGATGTCCGCGTGCGACTTCGGATTCGAATCGATTCCGATCGCTCCCGGCATCTTGTTCCAGCCGCAGCCAACGTCAAGAATCTTTCTGCCGGGTAACTCTGGTTTTGAATCTGTAGCTGTCATTGAGGGATAGTTCGCGACCGGGATTCGCTTCTCGTGATCACGCGGCCTGCGAGCTGATGGACATGTCAGGCGCGAGGATCATCTGCGCCAACGCCGGAAGATCGACAGCGTGAACCGGCTGCGCGAATTGCTTCTTCACCTCGTCCAATGTCATTCCGTCCAGCATAATCGGTTCATCGCTCTTCAGCGTGACTCGCGGAATAATCACAAAGTTTCCGCGAATGCGATCGCGGACATTGAGAAAGTCCTGTCCGGTCAGCAATCCGGCGACGCTGACATCGCCACCAAAGTATTCGTTCTCCACAGCTTGAACGTAAAGTCGAGTACCGAACTTTTCATTCAGGCGAGCGATTTTCTTCCGGAGCACCGGTGCAAAGAGTGTCCCGGTAAGAACCGTTCCAAAGATCGACGAGGTCATCCCTGGCAACAGGTTTGCTGTCGTCCGTTGCCGTTCGATCCTGCGCGTCAGAGCGTCAAATTCACTGAAGAAGCTGCGCACCATTCCTACGCCGTCTTCAATCTGGGGTAGGTCCCCGTAATGACTTCGCGAGGGGACCGGCCGGCCGGCGCGCAGGTAAATTTCATCACCGAGAAAAGCAAAGTTTGTTCCAAGTTGCGAAAGCAGATCTTTCTGAATCAAAGAAACTTCGCGAATCGTGCGCCGGCAAAAATCAGCCGTGACAGGTGTCAATCGGGGATCATTCAAATACCGAGTCAGTCCCAACGGCACGATCGCCACACTGCTCACATGAGGATAAAGCTTCGCCAGATCGTGGATTGTGCGTCGCAGTATCTCGCCGTCATTAATCTTTGGACAAAGAACAACCTGCGCGTGAATCTCGATCCCGGCATTGATGAGTTGCTGAATCTTGCCGGAAATGTCCGCGCGCTTTTTGTCGACGCCAAGCAAATAAGCTCGGACTTCGAGGTCGGTCGCGTGCACGGAAACATATTGAGGAGAGAGTCTTTGTTCGACCACGCGACGCATTTCGTCATCGGTGATTGAGGTGAGGGTGGTGTAGTTCCCATAGAGAAACGAAAGCCGCACGTCCTCATCGCGGATGAAAAGCGAGGGTCGTGCCGTTTCCGGATTGCCTTTGCAGAAACAGAACAGGCATTCGTTGGCGCACTGGCGCGGGACGATTTGTTCGAAGGTGACGCCAAAGGTTTCCGTCTCTTCACGGTCGACGTTTAGCTCCCAGTCTTCGCCGCTGCGCTTGCGCACATCGATGACCAGCTCAGTTTCGCCGGCCGTATGAAAACGGAAATCGAGATAATCACGCACCACGCGACCGTTGACTTTAATGATTC
>WNGQ01001090.1_pt1 | contig 30774 bp, 29 predicted proteins | sample 5407661 | NCBI WGS metagenome assembly WNGQ01 (sample SAMN13153382, study PRJNA577476) | soil metagenome | isolation source: 60 cm soil or saprolite under Garry oak tree replicate 2 | place: USA:California | collected 2016-06-15 | reverse complement strand
CCAAAACCAAGCTCACCCTTAATGCCCATGTCAAGCTGACGCTGTGTTTCATTTTTTGTCCTCCTTGACTTTTGGTCGCCGAACTCTGCTCCCGCCGGGGTAGGAGTGTCAATGCGGCTTGGCGGCGGTTGCGCACGCGCAACGGGCGGCGGGCGTTTCGCTAATTCCCTGGCCTATTCTGGACAAGCGATCTTACGAAACGGCATGATACCCGCCTCGCGAAACGGCACGATAAATGTCCGGCCCTGCCTACTTTTCAGCCAGTAGAGGATTGTGCGGGTGTGTCTGCTTGCGGCCCCGTCGCCGTCTCGACAGACTTGGCGGTTATTTCTAGTCCATTCTTGTTCATGTCGAATCTCTGTTTCCGGTCCAGGCCTTTGACAAACCCACGTGCCGCCTTAGCTACGGCTCCGGGAAGAGTCGAGGCATCGACTTTGACTGTCGATTCCACCGTCCCTTGATTCCGATCTTGATAGCGAAATCGAACCTCAAATGTTTTCATCCAGCTGACCCCTCATTTGTCTTGATTTCTAGCGACTGCCCAGCTAGTCGCTAATGATATCGACAATCTCCACTTTCGCGCCATTCTCCCAGGGTTACCTTTCCTTTTTTCTGCGAGTGTTCCTGGAAAGTGCATCGCAACTGCGGACGCCGGCTCAGAAAGGGGCGGAATTGATCGGGCCATGGGCTTACGCCAGTTTTCCGCGTGCTGAGGTGGCAATTGCGCCTGCCGCGCGATTGCGCTACAGTGCGGCTCAAGTTGGGCTCGCCTTCGCCATAGGCTGCGGCGGGCAGGAATTCTGGAGGAGGCGGCGGTGCCATGCGCACAATCATTAATCCTTCGCCAATATTGCGGGTGCGAACATTCCCGCTTACGCCAAGGACTCGGCGGGCGCTCCTGGCTCTGCTCTCGGCGGTCATTGTGGTGACAAGTTCCGCCGGTTCGGAGGCAATCGCGCAGGACCGTAACCAAGGCCGGTCCATGGTGATCTCGCGCAATGGAATCGTGGCCGCGGAATCGCCGCTGGCGGCGCAAGCCGGCGTTCAAATACTCGAGCGCGGTGGGAACGCGGTGGATGCCGCCGTCGCCGCCAACGCGGTGATGGGCCTCGTCGCGCCAATGTCCAACGGCATCGGCGGCGATCTTTTCGCTATCGTCTACGACGCCAAGAGCGGAAAGCTTTACGGATTGAATGCCAGCGGATGGGCGCCCGCCGCGTTAACCATCGAGTTTCTGAAGAATCAAGGTTTTCAGGAAATGCCCGTGCGAGGCGTCCAGAGCGTCACGGTACCCGGAGCGGTGGATGGCTGGCAGAAGCTGCTGGAGCGCTTTGGGAAAAAGAAATTGTCCGAGGTGCTCGCTCCGGCCATCCGAACCGCAGAAGATGGCTTCCCCGTCACTGAGTGGACCTCCGGACTTTGGGCCGCCAATGCCGATTTCCTGCGGGGAAATGAGGCTGCGGCCCAGACGTATCTTCCGGATAATCGCCCGCCGGTCGTGGGACAGATCTTCCGCAATCCGGACCTGGCGCGCTCGCTGCGCTTGATCGCTCAGGGCGGACGCGACGCCTTCTACAAGGGCGAGCTTGCCAAGAGCATTGTGGAAACCTCCCGCCGGCATGGGGGAACCCACGCAGAAAAGGACTTCGCCGAATATTCCGCCGAATGGGTGGAACCGATTTCGACCACGTATCGTGGCTGGACGGTTTACGAACTGCCGCCAAACGGCCAAGGCCTGGCCGCACTCGAAATGCTCAACATCATGGAGACGTTTCCACTTGATAAGTTCGGACTGAATTCCGCCACGACGCTACACGCCATGATCGAAGCCAAAAAGCTGGCCTATGCGGATCTCGTCCGCTATATCGGCGATCCGAAATTTTCAACCCTGCCAGTGAAGCAACTCCTGTCCAAGGATTTTGCCGTGTCGCGCGCCAAGCAAATCGATCCCAGCAAGGCGAATTGCAATGTCGGCCCGGGCACGTTGCTGCCTGGCAGCAGCACGATCTATTTGAGTACCGTCGATCGCGATGGCAACATGGTGTCGCTGATCCAAAGTAACTTCGATGATTTCGGCTCTGGAGTCGTGGCGCCAGGAACGGGCTTCGTGCTGCACGACCGCGGCGCGCTCTTTACCCTGGACTCCTCCTCACCCAATGCGCTCGCTCCCAGAAAGCGCCCTCTGCATACGATCATTCCCGCATTCATGGAGAAAGCGAATGTGCGCATCGCCTTCGGGATCATGGGCGGATGGAACCAGTCTCAGGCGCACGCGCAATACGTCTCGCACATCGCCGACTTCAACCAGAACATCCAGGCGGCCATGGAGACGGCGCGCTTTACCAAGCTGAGCTTCCAGGGCTGTGACGTGGCGCTGGAGAATCGAGTGCCCGGGAACGTGAAGGCCGAGCTGGAAGCCAAGGGGCACGTGTTGCAGATGCATAATGGCTTCTCCAATCGGTTTGGCGGTGGCCAGGCCGTGATGCGCGATTTCGGCACGGGCGTCAATTACGGCGCATCCGACCCGCGCAAAGACGGCGCCGCTGTGCCCGAGCTTCCGTCGGCAAATCCGTGAGCTAGCGACGCGGATTTAACACAGAGCGCACGGAGCATAGGAGAAAGGTCCTAAGACTCATATTACGAGGCGTGCACTCGATTGGCTCTGTAATCCTCCCGAGCTTAGTGGCGTGTACTTTAAAGTGACGACGAACGGAAGGAAATTGCATTAGTAGGGAAATGTCCTTCACTGGACGCAACTCGGCTTTTAGTTGCTTTGCCGTGCCAATCCCTAAGTTACTGACTTCATGATCTTTCCTGAGAGATTCCTGCTCACAGATGGAACCCTGGGTGCACTGATCTGGTGCGGTCGCTGCGGCAACCATCGGAGCCGCGCCCAGCGGAATCAATATGCGGATCTCTCAAAAGTTCCCGGTTTTATCTCTGACAGCTTTTTTATTGGCCGCCACTGCGATGGTTAGTCCGGGATGGGCGCAGCAACGGCTCGACGGCGATTACCACTGCGTGCGAATCGAGCTCCAAGGGCAATCCGCACCGTGCCAAAGTCCGCCGCTTGTTCTCAACCGAGATGGAAGCTACGAAATCTGGGGCGAGCACGGGACTTACGAGGTCGTCCAGGGCCGCTGGCTGCTCCTATCGCATTCCAAGCGCCGCGGCTTAGGCCACTTCGTTAATGCGCAGGAGATTGTCTTCGAGTACCGCGTGGATGGGCGAGTTTGCCGCGTTACCTTCCGCAGGATCTCGGAAGCGCCACCTGGTTTTTGGTGGGGCTAAAGCGAATCGGGAGCGGAACGATCTATCGGAACGAATTTAACGCACAGGGCGCCAGGAGACAGAGCGCACAGGGAAAACAGAGGCCAACTTTAAGATTCATCCTCAAGATTCATCCTGGCCACCTCTGTTGCTTAATTACTGCCGGCCGGTTTTTGCTTCCTGTTTCATCGCGTAGAGGGCCTCGTCGGCCGCCATCAGCAGCCGCTCCGCAGTGGTACCGCTTGACGGGTATACCGCCACGCCGACACTCACCGAGATTTTCGGCTGCTCGATTTGTGATGTGAGCCGTTCGCGAATGCGACCAGCCACGCGCCGGGCCGCCTGAAATCCGGTTTCCGGCATCACCAGGGCAAACTCATCACCGCCGTACCGTGCGGGCGTATCCACGGCGCGCGAATGCACGCGCAGAACATCTGCCAGACGCCGCAGAGCACGGCTTCCTACGAGATGTCCGTATTGATCGTTAATGCTCTTGAGGCCATCCAGATCGAGCAAAAGGACTGAGAACTCGCGGCCGGTGCGGCCGGAACGCTCGATCTCCGATTCGAGGACGTCGATCAAGTGACGGTAGTTCGCCAGGCCGGTAAGAGCATCGCTGATGGCCAATTGCCGCACTTGCATAAACAGCCTGGAGTTATCCAGCAACGTACCGCCCAGCACGACGGCATAGCTCGAGACGCGCAAGATCTGCGCCAGGGTGAAGGGGGCGTCGGCCACCTGCAATGACACCGTGCGCACCAGGTGAGCCCCGGCATTCATCGCGGCCGCGAGTGCGAGCGCTTTATCGAGTCCCGAAGAAACCATCTTGGGGTGCTGATGGAAGGCAGCGGCTGCTAGCAGATACAGAAACACCGGCAGCAGTTCCAGCGGCTGCGCCATGGGTCCGAGAGCGCGAATTTTGGGCTCGTGCCCGAAGAGCAAGTAAAGCGCGCCAGCCGAATAAGCTACTGTGCCAGTGAGCGCTGTCAGTGCCAGATCCGTTCGGGGTAAGTCTGCCGAATGCGGGAAAGGGCGCTCCACCACGGAAGCCAGCAGCATCGCTTCCGCCAGCAGCATGCTGCTTTGAAGCCAAAAAGGGCGCAGTGAATCGAGTAACCGCAATGCAGAGTCCAGGTTATGAAAGAGCTGCAATGAGAGGGCCAGCTGCATCAGCCCTACAACGCCGAAACCGATGGCCAAGATCAACGACTTCAGATCGCCCGTCCCGCGGAAGCGAACCAAAGCATTGGCCGTAAATGTGAAGGTCAGGAACGCTCCGATGGTGTCAATGCTGGCACATAAGGAAGGATCGGCGGAAAACGCAAGTCCGCGCAGGCGCAGTGCGATGGCGAAAATCGCCACGCCGCCGGCAATGACCGCAAAAGCAGTTCGCGCATTTGGCGCTAAAGCCCGTTCCATACCCACGCCCCCCCGCACTCGGGAACCTGGAATTATTATCCCTCAGCGGCGCAGGGAAATCTTGTGAGAGTCGCCACTTGTTAACTACAGGGTATTCCTGAGACAGGCGATCAGGGCGCGTCACATGGCGAAGGTAGTCAGGTTGGTAAAGGTGGTCACCGTGCTGTCGCCTCCTTTGACCATTAACTCCCCTAAATTCTGCGGCTTGCCCTGGCTGGTTGGTATGGCCCAAAGGACGTAGGTAAGATAGGCGGGATCGATCTGGGAAGCAGGGCCCAAGCCTTCCAAATGGGGCCGGTCGGTCCAACAGGGATTTCTTCGCGAGCGGCTCGTCTTCGGATCACCGCACGCGCGTTATTTTGGAACGCAGATATTCCTCCGCGCGTCCGGGTTGCTGGATGGCGCTCAAGTTTGCGCGCGAAAGCCGCGCGAAAAGTCCCGCGATGGCGAAAACTAATGCACCCATGGCGACCAATAGCCTCATCGCATCCAGGATTCTCCGAAGATCGCGCCAGGACGCGATTCCCAGAACCAGCCGTACCCATTGTAGATACAACGGCTTCACCGGTCAGGACAAAACTATAAAAGCAAATCCCTATGACCAAAAAAGCGGCCATCGGGATGACAGCCAAAGGTCATAGGCGCGGGCCGGCAAGCTCTTGAGCAGTTCCTGTTTGCAGCAGGCGAAATTCAATGATAAGAAACGGCTCTGTTTCTGGTGGAGGGTGAGGAGGATGGCGATGAGATCGTTGGCTGCAAAATCCTTGCTGCCATTCGTTGTGGTGACCGCCACTGTGTTGGTGCTGGGCACGGCAGCGGGGTATACGGGCCCAGGCGAGCCGCGGCCCACGGCGAAGTAGCCGTGCCTTATTCGGTGAGTGCAAGGCCAGGAGTGCCTGCGCCACGGGCAGCGAATTTGAGGACATAAATGCGGATCACCATAATGGGTGCGGGCGGGGTGGGCGGCTATTTCGGCGCCAAGCTGGCCAAGAGCGGCGGCGAAGTTGGGTTCGTCGCGCGGGGGGCGCATCTCGCCGCCATGCGCCAAAATGGCTTGCGCGTGGAAAGTCAGTTAGGCGAGATCCATCTTCCCGAAGTGCGTGCGAGCGATGATCCCGCTGCGTTCGGCCCGCCCGATTACGTTTTCCTGTGCGTGAAATTGTGGGACACCGAAGCGGCCGTTCGCGTCATGGCGAAAATTATCGCGGCGCATACCGCGGTTCTTTCTTTTCAAAACGGTGTGCAAAAGGACGATGTGCTGTGCAAATCGCTGGGCGAGAAAGCGGTGATGGGAGGCGTGGCTTACATTGGGGCAGGGATCGCGCGTCCCGGAGTGATTCGCCACACGGGAACGATACAGAGATTGGTGTTCGGCGAATTTGACGGCAGCCTCTCGGAACGCGCCGCCGCGTTGCTGGAAGCGTGCACGCGCGCGGGAATCGATGCGGAAATCAGCGCGGATGTGCGGCGAGCGATCTGGGAGAAATTTGTTTTTATCGTGGGACTCTCCGCGCTGACCAGCGCCACGCGCAAGACCATCGGGCCTGTCCGCGGAAATGCGCGCACGCGCGATTTGCTGCTGGAGATCATGAAGGAGACGGTGGCGGTGGGCCGCGCTCACGGTGTGAATTTACCGGAGGATTATGCTGATAAGCGGCTGGCGTTTGTGGATAGCCTGCCCGCGGAGATGACTTCGTCAATGCACAACGACCTCGAGGCCGGTAAGCGCTTGGAACTCGATTGGCTGAGCGGCGGCGTGGTCGAATTGGGCAAAGCTGTGAACGTGACCACGCCGATGAATCGCGCCGTGAGCGCCCTCCTCGCGCTCTACGCAAGTGGCAGCGAGGCGCCAGCGCCGCGAGCGGCGACGCGGTAGGCGCACTGAAGCAAATGGCGCCGCTTCTGACGATTCGTTCCATCCGAAGCAGGGCCGTCTCGGTGCCGATGCGATTTGCGCTGGGCACCAGCGCGCAGACAATGCGCGCGGCGCCGCTGCTGCTGATCGACCTCGAAACCGAGGAGGGAATTACCGGCCGGACGTATCTTTTCTGCTACATGCCCATGGGCGCGGCGCTTGTTGCGCGCGTGCTCGAAGAGGCGCTGAGTACGATCAGGGGTGAAAAGATCGAGCCGGCGAAAATCGGCGCGAAGCTGGCGCGGCATTTCCGGCTGATTGCGGTGAGCGGCGTGGTGGGGCTGGCGCTCTCGGCCATCGACGTGGTGTGCTGGGATGCCTTGGCCATTGAGGCTGGCAAGCCGCTGGTGGAATTTCTGGGCGGAAAGCGCCAAGCGATTCCCGCTTACAACAGCAACGGGCTGGGCCTGATGGCGCCGGAGAAACTTGCGGACCAGGCGGAGAAACTTCTCGAGGGCGGGTTTCGGGCGGTGAAATTGCGGATGGGCCATGCGACGCTGGCGGAGGATCTCGCCGCGGTGCGCGCGGTGAGAAAGCGCCTGCCGGATGAGGTCGCCATCATGACCGACTACAACCAGGCGCTCACCGTGGAAGAAGCGCTCGAGCGCGGTCGGGCGCTCGAACGCGAAGGAGTCGCGTGGATCGAGGAGCCGACCGAGCACGACGACTACGGGGGGTGCGCGCGAATCGCGCGCGAGCTCGCCACGCCGATTCAAATCGGCGAGAATTTCGCGGGCCCGAATGCGATGACCGCGGCAATTGCGGCGCAGGCGGCGGATTATATGATGCCGGACCTGATGCGCATCGGCGGGGTGAGCGGTTGGACGCGAGCGGCGTCGCTCGCGGCGGCGGCGAAGATTTCGCTGTCCTCGCATCTTTTGCCGGAAATGAGCGCGGCTTTGCTGGCGGTCAGTCCGACGGGGCATTGGCTCGAGTACGTAGATTGGGCGGCGGCGATTTTGGCGGAGCCGTTGCGGGTGGTGAACGGAGCGGTGACTCCGCCGAACGTGCCGGGGAGCGGAGTGAGTTGGAACGAAGAGGCGGTCGCGCGCTACGGAATTTAACACCGAGCGCACAGAGATACAGAGCACATAGAGTTGGTTACAATGGCGAGGATTTCGACGAAGTAAGTATGGCGGGCGCAATGGCCGATGATGCGAAAAGAAATGGGCTGGCGGGGCTGCGCGTTTTGTGTTTGGAAAGCAGGCGCGGGCAGGAGATGGCCAAGCTGATCTCGAATTATGGAGGCGAAGCCGTCGTGGCGCCTTCCATGCAGGAAGTGACGCTGAAAGATAATCCCGAGGCGCTGGCCTTCGCGCGGAGATTGGCCGAGGGCGGATTCGATATGGTCATTTTCCTTACCGGAGTGGGGACCCGCGCGCTAGCTCGGCTCGTGGAGGCGCACGATTTGCGGCAAAAGTTTGTGGAAGCACTGCGGCGAGTGAAGGTCGTGGCGCGCGGGCCGAAACCAATGGCCGCGCTGGCCGAGTTGGGAGTTCCCGTGAGCGTGGCCGTACCGGAGCCGAATACGTGGCGAGAGTTGCTCGCCGCGCTCGATGCGCGGGCGGATTCAATTTCGCTCAAGGGGAGCCGCGTTGCGGTTCAGGAGTACGGCGCGACGAATCCGGAGCTGCTGGCAGGATTGAAAGAGCGCGGCGCCAGCGTGACGCGGGTGCCGGTTTACGAATGGGCGCTGCCGGCGGATACGGGTCCGCTGCGAGACGGCGTCCAAGCCATCGTGAACGGCCGGATCGACGTCGCTTTTTTCACGACGTCCGTGCAGGTGCAGCACCTCTTGCGCGTCGCCTCGGAGATGCGGCTCGAGGAGCCGCTGCGCCGGGCCTTCCAGCGCATCGTGGTCGGGTCGATCGGGCCGATGACGTCGGAAGCGCTGCGGCAGAATGGGCTGCCAGTGGATTTTGAGCCGGAGCATCCGAAGATGGGATTTTTGGTTTCGGAGGCGGCGCAGCGGGGCCGGGATTTGCTCGAGCAGAAGCGCGGCGGAGGGAAGTGATGCGGGAGCAATATCGGGCCGATCATGTGGGGAGCTTCTTGCGGCCGGCGGAGCTGCTGGAGGCACGGCGCAACGGAAAAGATCCGCGGCCGCTGCACGAACTGGAAGATCGCCACATCGCGCGCGTGCTGGCGAGGCAAAAGGAGCTGGGTTTCGAGATTTTCACCGACGGGGAATTGCGGCGCCGGAATTTCATGAGCGATTTCATCGACGCCGTGGAGGGCTTCGATGTCGCCGACTCTGTGGCGCGAACCTGGGAGGGCGCCGAGTCCAAGAGCGCGCCGGCCAGCAGCGTTACGGGAATTGTGACGGCGAAGTTACGGCAAGTGCGCCCGTTGACCGGCCATGAGCTGCCTTATCTCAAGGCGCATAGCCCAGGCGCGATCAAGATGACGCTGCCGAGTGCGACGCAATTCCCGGCGATCTCTTATAAGCGCGGCGTCACGGATAAAATCTACCAGACGCATTCGGCGTTGTTGTGGGAGATTGTCGGCATCATGACCGCGGACCTGGCGAAGCTGGCCGGAGAGGGCGTGACATATATTCAGATCGATGCGCCGCGCTACAGCTATTTCATGGATGAAAAATGGCGGCAATGGATCCGCAAAGAGATGAAGGTGGAACCGGACGCGCTGCTCGAGGAATCGATCCGCGCGGACAACGCCTGTTTCCATGCCGCGCGCCGTCCCGGCGTGACGCTGGCGATTCATCTTTGCCGCGGGAATAACCGCAGCCACTGGTATGCCGAAGGCGGTTACGACGCGATTGCGGAGAAACTCTTCGGAACGATGAACGTGGATCGCTTCCTGCTGGAATATGACGACGAACGCTCCGGCACGTTCGAGCCGCTGCGATTTGTTCCCAAGGGAAAGACGGTCGTGCTGGGGCTCATCAGCTCGAAGCGGCCGCAACTCGAGCAAGCCGACGTGCTGGCGCGGCGGATCGACGAGGCTTCCCGATTCGTGCCGCTGGAGAACCTGGCGATCAGCCCGCAGTGCGGATTCGCTTCGACGATGGAAGGGAATTTACTGGCGGAAGACGACCAGTGGGCCAAGCTCCGGCTGGTGGTGGAGACGGCGCGGCGGGTGTGGAAATAAGGTGTCAGCCGAGACCGCAGAGAGATTCTTCGTCCGCCTGGGGCGGACTCAGAATGACATCGCCACATTCTTAGAGCAGACGCAGAGATGGAAAACGGCAAGGGTCTAACCGGAAAAATTGCCATGGTGACGGGGGGCAGCCGCGGAATCGGCCGCGCCATCGCGGTGCGATTCGCGCGCGAGGGCGCGCACTTGGTGATCGCGGCGCGGGATAAGGCACTGTTGACTGCCGCTGCCGAGGAAATCGGCAAGGCCGGCGGCAAAGTGAAAACATTTGCCGCCGATTTGCGCGAACCCGAAGCGCCCGGCGCTTTGGTGCGGGCGGCGCTCGAGGCGTTTGGGGCGATCGACATCGTGGTGAACAACGCGGGCGCGACGCGGCGCGGGGAGTTCCTGGAGCTTTCGGACGCCGATTGGATGGATGGCTTCGCGCTGAAATTCTTTGGCGCGGTGCGGCTGGTGCGAGCGGCCTGGCCGCATCTGAAAGAACGGCACGGCGCGGTGTTGAACATCATCGGCACCGGCGGGCGCACGCCGGGCCCGCTGTTTACCATCGGCGGTTCGGTGAACGGCGCGTGCCTTTCGTTTACCAAGGCTCTGGCGGATATCGGGATTCGCGATGGCGTGCAGGTGAACGCCATCAATCCCGGATTTATCCGCACCGACCGGCTGCGTGGTTGGCTGCAGGCCGCTGCGGCACAGCATGGCGGAGATGCGGAAGCGGCGGCGCGAGAGATGGTTACGCGCGCGAATATCGTCCGGCTGGGGGAGCCGGAGGATATCGCAAATCTGGCGGCGTTCGTGCTGGCGCCGCAGAATCGGTTTTTGCAGGGCGCCCTGATCGATTTGGATGGCGGGATGACGAAAACGGTGTAGTGAATCATGGAGTACCCGTTTAGAGATCGGAGCGAGGCGGGGCAGCTTCTCGCACAGGAATTATCGGCATATGCCGGCCGGGAAGACGTGATCGTGCTGGCCCTGCCGCGCGGCGGCGTGCCCGTGGCTTTTGAAGTAGCGCGAGCGATTCACGCGCCCCTGGACGTGTTTGTGGTGCGGAAGCTGGGAGTGCCCGGCCATGAGGAGCTGGCGATGGGAGCGATCGCCAGCGGAGGAATTTTGGTGACCGAGCCAAACGTGATCGAGGAGCTGGCCATCCCACCGGACGTGGTGGCCGAGGTGGCCGCACGTGAGGAGCAGGAGAGATTGCGGCGAGAAAGAGAATATCGAGGAGATCGGCCGAAGGCGGATGTGCGAGGCCGGACGGCGATTCTCGTGGACGACGGATTGGCCACGGGTTCGACGATGCGGGCGGCAGTGGCTGCGCTGCGGAAGCTTCAGCCGGCACGCATCGTGGTGGCAGTGCCGGTGGCGGCCCCGTCGGCGTGCGCCGAACTCTCGCCAGAAGTGGACGACATCGTTTGCAGGCGGACGCCCGAGCCATTTTATTCCGTAGGCCAGTGGTATGGGGAGTTTTCACAGACAACGGATGAAGAGGTGCGCGAGTTGCTCGCTCGCGCGGAGCGGGAGATGGCGCAGCAGCGGCCGTGAGGAGCTCATACTCAAGTTATCCCGATCGGAACTTCAGAACTCGAGACGGCCTTGCACCGCGACCATGCGGGGAGAACTATCGCCGCCCAAGCCAACCCCAAGCAGACCAGTGGGCGGAGAAACGGTGTAAGTGAATGCTCCAAATCCCGTTTGCGTGGATGCTTTCCCGGGAATGCCGGCGAGCACCACACTCGGCAATCCGAAATTCGGATGATTGAATACGTTTTCATACGGGCTGTTATGCTGAGCGAACCTGATGCCGAGGCTCATTGTTGCCTTATAAGGGTCCTGTCCTTTAGGACAGTAGTATTGGTTTCTCTTAGCTCCTAACCTGTTGTTTTCCGGTGGCCCGGGCGGCATTTGGCAATCGGGCCGGAGCCTGCCCGGAATAGGCCTGGGAAGAGGACCCCGCGAATGCAAAAAGGACCTCGCGAATGAAGAGACGTCCAACCGCACCAGATGGAACCAAGGTGGAACGCAGGAAAGAGACGCGTTTTCCCGTGAGTATTTCGTTGGAGGTGAGTTGGAAGACCCCCGACGGCGTGCTGATGAAGGAGGAAGCCGTCGCGAGACTAGTGAATGCGCGTGGCGGCCTATTGGACATAGCGAGTAATCCGGAGCTCGGAACCAGGGTGACGCTCACAAACGTGCTCTCCGCCGAAACGATTGAGGCGCGTGTGCTGGCGACGCCCAATTCCCGGATAGGAGTTTCGCACGGGATCGTGGTGGAGCTCGTTTCCGCCGACGAGGGCTTCTGGGGCGCGAGCCTGCAAGTGAAAATAGCCAGCGCGGAGCTGCAAAGCTTGGAGAAGAGCCTGCGTTCACAAAATCTGGACCCGCGGCTGCTCAAGGAGTTTCGTGATGCCGTTGACTACTTGCAGGCGATCGCCGAGTCGGTGCAGCAGACGCGGGAACCGCAGACCGAGGGCAATGAGGAAAGCACGGACTCCCGGCTCGTGGGGGAGCGCATTCGGCGCGCCATAAACTTCTGCCTCGAGGTGATTATCGACTTTGAGGCCGGCCACATCACTGAAGAGACGAAAGGGCTGACCGAGCTCCTGGAAACAGCGGAGCAGATTAGCCAGCGCTTCCGCACCCTGCTTACGCCCGGGATTTCCCGCGGCATGCGGGATACGGATAGTGCCGCGCCCGAGCCGGCTCCGGTCGGACGGCGGAGCCGGGCCGAATCCCGCATGGAATAGTTAGCGCGCTGCCGCCGCGGCGGCTTTGACGTTGATTTTTTCGGCCAGACCTGTAAGTTTCAAGTCGGTTTCTTTTTCTTCATCCAAAGTTTCCTGCAGTAGCGAAGCCGCTTTGTTGTCGCCGAGAATATTGGCGTAGGTGCGTACTGTTCCGTAGGCGGCCATCTCGTAGTGTTCGACCCGTTGGGCGGCTGCGATCAAGCCCGCGTCCTTGGCTTCCGGGTCAAAGTCCTCCTCGATGAGGTCGCTGCCCTCTTCGATCAGCCTCTCCATCCAATTTGAGATTCCATAGACGAGAATTATGAGCCGCCCGGCTGTCCGACCAATCAGCCCAGTGCTTTATTGTTTGCTGTATGCCTCGACGTGAACGGCGGGGAAAGGCTCAGGGAGCCACATATGTAAAAAAACGACACATTGGCGGCAATTTGGCAGAGCCGCTGGGGAAAGAGGTTCATACTTTTAATTATGAAGGTCGAAACACATCGCGCGATGCGGCGCCCGTTCGCCGCCCGGGCGGAAGTCGTGGATGTGGAATCAGAAAGGCAGGTTACGTCCGTCACGGGCGATCTGAGCGTTTTTGGCTGCTTTGTCGAAACGCCCGCTCCCTTTCCCCGGGGAACAAAGGTCCGCATCAGGATTAATCGCCGCGGGTCTACATTCGTGGCTCTCGGTTACGTGTCCAATGCGCGGTCCACGGGAATGGGAATTCGATTTAGCACCATTGAACCGGCGCATCAGCAGACTCTTGAAGATTGGCTGGCACAGCTCCGAAACAGCGCCTAAACCGGCTTTCGCACCCATCTTCTGCCTCGTTGCGTCTCTTTATTCGATAATTTCAGCAATCATTTCTCCAATCATTTCCGCCATCCGCGGCCGGACCTCCGAATCACACGAGTGTGCAGGTGGAGCGGGAGAATCGCTCCGCGCTGGGATTGCTGTGAACGCCCGTCAATCCGCGGCGGTCTTACTTTGGCAGGGGAGCGCCTTTGCGTACCAGCAAGCGATGGCAGCACATGAACATGCCGGTGAAAGCCAGCACCGCGGGTACGAGACCTAGCAGGGTCCAAAGGGCCTCGGTCAACACGTCAAATCGGCCAAAATGCAGATTAGAAAGCCAGAGGAGGACTTCATCGCCGAAGCTCGCCTTGTTGGCGGGGCCCGCAGGGAGGAGGTCTGCGATGGCGTTGAACACCTGTGGAAAGGAGAAGTAGATTCCCGACATTCCCCACATCATTAAAAAGAGAAAGCACCAGAACCCCAGCGTGTTGTGCAGATCCCAGTTGATTCGCGCGAAACTCGACCTCCAATTTACGCTGAGGCTGCGGCGCCAGTGCGCGATTCCCGGCCACCATATAACCACTCCCGTCAAACAAAGCAACGTGAAACAAATTGCCCCGATGCCGTTCAGGCGACGACCAGTGTCTCCCGATAGCAAATTGGTGTGGAAGTCCACGAGCCATTCGACCATATGGAAAAGGCGCGAGTTGGGGTTGGCCGAACCTTCCAGTTCGTTGCGAAAAACAATCATGCTTCCGGAAACGCTCATTGCAAAAAGATAGAGGCTGGCCACCATTCCCGCCCACAGGTGAACCTGGAAAAGAATCCGGTGCAGCCGTTCACTCTCGGGATGATGCAGCCATCGTTGCCACGCGGATAGTCCGTGAAGGTGAGTCGCAGGGGAAGTGGAAGTTTCCATCCGGTCACATTTCGAGGGCGGACCATTTGAAGGGCATGGGCCGCAATTTAACGGGCCGCGCGCCGTGGCGGCTCGCGGTGGCCACCGGAACGTAGTTGAGTTGCACGCCGCTGCGCGCGCAGCGGAGCATCAGGCCGCCTCGGCTCATGTCCCCTCGGCCCGCAAATTCGGCAGGGAAGAGGAGGCGCTCGCCGAAAATTTTGAGCAATGGCTCCACATATTTCGGCGTGGCGATGCTGCCCAAGAGAATGACGTCGCAGGTCGTTCCGGTCTGGTCGGCGAGCAGCCGCGCATCGCGCTCGAGCGGGATGCGGTAGCGCGCCTCGGAGGCGGCCACCGGTACTGATGAGATTTCGCGCAGTGCCTCTCGGGTTAGCAGCGTTTCCGGAGAGAGCAGCCCGCCGCAGGCCGTAATCACCAGCGTTCCGGCGGTATTGGGCGGAGGCTGGGCAAACGCCCTGGCGTAGGCGAGCTTGCCCCGGAAGTAGAGCCCGCTTATAAATGAGAAGGCTTCCCCCAGCGTCAGGCGGCCATCGCCAAGGCGCAGCGCCGATGGAAAACTGGCTTCCTCGCGGAGGATCAGACCGGCGCGAACGCCGCTGACATTCGCTGGCGACAGGAGAAAGATGCGCCCGATTGCCGCCGCGGCGCCAGTGGAAAAATCCCCAGGGCCGCTCGCGACTTGCTTCCCAGCGCTGGCCTTTTCCCTGTGGGCGAGCGCGCCCTGGGCTACAAGGGCCGCCGTCTTGCTTTTTGTTGCTTTGCGGCGCGGATGGCGAGCTTTCCCAGGTTTCTGTGGCACAGAGGAATGATAGCTCAGGTCTGGAGGATGGCAATTTCCGACCGCAACGGAAAAATCGCCCAGGGCGCGCGAAGGTTGCATACCGTCGTGAAAGGTAGTGTTACAAAACGACCCTTTAGCCCTGTTGTGCAGGTAGGAAAACCATTGAGGGATCGTGTGCCAATTGAGCCGCTGGATTCATCTAACCGTCCTGAATTTAGGGTTTAACGGTCATCTCGGGAGCGACATGCAGGTAATCCGCTTGTACAATGAGTACAGGGTGTGGGGAGGATTCCCCAGGGCACGCAGTGAGGGCGTGGAAATCGGGCCGGATCGCGGAGGCTTCCTGACGATCTGTTTTATTGACCCTTTCGCATGAATCAAACCAAATCGTTAACCAACAGCGGGGCTGCAGCGTCTGTAGTTAAGGCAGGTCCCGAGGGCGACCGGAGAGCTGAATGAATTGGACTAGGATAATCGGTACGATGGCGGCGCTGGTGGGCTTACTGGCGATGTCGGGCTGTTCGAAAAAGAGTACGCAGGCCGCCGGCCTGCCGCAATTTGCGCCGCTCGTTACGGTGACGCGCGCCACGACGCATGACGTTCCGGTATATCTGGAAGAGATCGGACGCAGCGGAGCTTTTGAATCGGTAACTGTAACGCCTCAGATTTCCGGCCGCATTATGGAACGGTCTTTCGAGGACGGCGCCGAACTGAAAAAAGGGCAGCTCCTCTTCACCATAGATCCGCGCCCCTATCAGGCGCAGCTCGATTCGACGCAGGCGCAGCTTGCGCAAAGCAAAGCGGCGCTCGATTTGGCCAAGACGCAATTAAAGATGTACGGCAGCATCGCCAACACGCGCGCCGTTTCTCAGATGGACGTGGAAACGAAAAAGAACACGGTGGCCGTTGACGAGGCGCAGGTGCAAGCCGCCGAAGCCGCCGTGGAAAACGCCAAGTTAAATCTGGAGTACTGCTACATCCATTCACCGATCGACGGCCGGGCGGGAATGAGGCTCGTCGATGTAGGAAATGTGGTGCAGACGAATAGCACCGGGCTGCTGCTCATTCAACGGCTGGACCCGATCTACGCGGACTTCACGGTCACCGAGGCCGACCTTCCGGAGGTGCAACGGCAGCTTGCCCGAGGCACCTTGCAGGCTTTGGTGCGCATTCCCGCCGATCCGCCCAATCGAGCACGCCAGGGCAAACTGACCTTCGTCGATAATACGGTGCAGAATGCCACCGGCACCGTAAATCTGCGGGCCACCATTGCCAATGCCGACCACCATTTTTGGCCCGGGCAATTCCTAGGCGTGACGCTAGTGTTAGCGACGGCCAAAGGCGCGGTACTCATCCCGAATCAAGCCACACAGATCAGCCAGCAGGGTCCTTATGTGTATGTAGTCAAGCCCGACGACACCGCAGAACTGCGTCTGGTGACGCTGGGTCAGCGACAAGGCGACGACGTCGTGGTGACTAAGGGCCTGGCAGACGGCGAGCGCGTGGTGGTCACTGGACAGCTAACGGTCCAGCCCGGCGGTAAAGTGCACGTGGAAGAAGGTGCACCGGCCAACCCGCCTGGAGGCGCGCCTGGGGCCGCGCCGCCTGATCCCAAGAGCCCGGCAAAATCTTCAGATTCCGGTAATAGAAGCAAGAGCTGAGAGGACCTTGGCGTGAACCTTTCCGAATTATTTGTCCGCCGTCCCGTAATGACGGTCGTTTTGACCGCCTCCGCAATTCTCTTTGGCATATTGGCTTACCTCAGTCTTCCGGTGAACGATTTGCCGGCGGTGGATTATCCGGTCATTCAGGCTCAGGTGAATTATCCTGGCGCCACGCCGGAAACGATGGCCAACAATGTGGCCACGCCGCTCGAACGCCAGTTCATGCAGATTCCTGGCCTCGAGATGGTGACCTCCAACAGCGGCACAGGACACAGCAGTTTCGTTTTGCAGTTTGCTCTTTCCAAGAGCGTTGACGCCGCCGCCACGGACGTGCAGTCCGCGATCAACCAGGCCGCCGGGAAATTACCTGTAGACCTGCCTAGCCCGCCGACGTTCTCGAAGACCAATCCTAACGATCAGCCGATCATCTACATGGGTCTAACGAGCGACACAGTTACCGAAGGTCAGCTCTTCGACTATGCCAATACACAAGTGGGCGAGAGGATCAGCATTCTGCCGGGTGTGAGCCAAGTGCAGGTTTATGGCTCACAATCGGCCGTGCGCATCAAAGCGGATCCTTCGGCGATGGCCAGCCGCAATATCACCATCGATGATCTGACTGCCGCGGTCAAAAACGGCACGGCGTACACGGGAGCCGGGCAGTTCGATGGCCGGCATAAGACCTTCTTGCTTCAGCCCCAGGGGCAATTGACCAAGGCGGAAGATTATAACGAGCTCATCGTCAGCCAAAATAACGGGCGCCCCGTTTACCTGAAAGATGTCGCCAAGGCCACCGACAGCGTGCAGGACGAGCGCATTAACATGCGCTTCTGGGTGCGCGGCCACCAAGTGCCTTCGGCGATCGTCGTGGTCGCGGTTTTCCGCAGGGCCGGCTCCAATGCCGTGCAAGTGGCGAAAGAAGTGCGAGACGCCGCGCCCACTATCCGCGCGACGCTGCCGAGTTCGGTAGATGTCGTGCCGATCTACGACCGTTCGCAAACCATTGTGAACAGCGTAAAGGATGTGCAAAGCACCCTGCTGATCGCGTTTGGCCTGGTGGTGCTGGTCATCTTTATTTTCCTGGGGCGCGCCACCGACACGTTGATTCCCGCGATGGCGCTGCCGTTATCACTGCTGCTTACCTTCGTGGTGATGAATCTTCTGGGCTATAGCCTGGACAATCTCTCGCTCATGGCCTTGACGCTGGCCATCGGATTCCTGGTCGATGATGCCGTCGTGTTTCTCGAAAATACGGTTCGCCTGATGGAGGAAGGTGCGGGAGCGCTGGATGCCACCTTGCAATCAGCGCGAGAGATCAGCTTCACCATTCTGGCCATGACCATTTCGCTGGCTGCCGTGTTTATTCCCCTGGTGTTCATGAGCGGCCTGATCGGACGCATCTTCCGCGAATTCTCGATCACCATCATCGTGGCCATATTCGCAAGCGGAATCGTGTCGTTGACGCTCACGCCTTTGATGTGTTCGAGGCTGCTGAGCGGGCGTGGTGAAGGCGCAAAGAGAACCTGGATGGAGCGCGTGGTCGGAAGGGTCGAGCGCCGCGTTGTGGATCTCTACGGCCGCTCCCTTTGGTTTTTCCTGCGGCAGCGCTGGGTTTCGGTTCTGGTGTGGGTCGTCTGCTTGCTGGGGACGGGATATCTTTTTTACATCGTTCCCAAAGCTTTTCTGCCGATTGGAGATAGCTCCTTCGTTCGGGGCGTCTTTGTGGCGCAGGAGGGCTCGTCGCCGGACCAGATGCATGCCTATCAGTTGCGGTCGGAGGACGCCCTGCATTCGAACCCGGCCGTGGATATGACTTTTACCATGGCCGGCGCCAGCGCGTTTTTCCCCTCAAATCAGGGAGCGATGTTTGTGATCCTTAAGGCTCCGGACCAAAGGCCGCCCATCCAGGCGGTTGCGGGTCAGTTGATGGGCGGAATCAATTCCCGGGTGCCGGGGCTCATGACCTTCCTGCAGCCCAATCCGGTGCTGGAGATCAGCACCGGCGCGACCGCCAATTTTCAGGGCCAATTTGCCTATTCGCTGTCCGGCATCGAGCCCAACCAGGTTTACACGATTGCCGGGCAATTGATGGCCAAGATGCGCGAGTTTCCCGGGTTTTTGTTCATAAATTCGGACCTCTTTAATCACACGCCGAATCTGCAGGTCGATATTTTGCGGGATCAGGCCAAGATTTATGGAGTTTCCGAAGCGCGCATCCTTACCCTGCTGCATAACGCCTATTCGCAGAATTATGCCTATCTCATCAAGCGGCCCAACGACCAATACCAGGTAATTTTGGAAGTGACGGATAAAGACCGCGCCGACCCGCAGGATTTGAGTCTGCTGTACGTCAAGAGCGACGACGGGCAGCGCATGGTGCCGCTGCGCGCGGTAACCAAGTGGACGTCGATGCTGGGTCCGCAGGCCGTCAACCACATCAACCAGTTCACCAGCGTAACCATCTTTTTCAATCTCAAGCCCGGCTACACGATCGGCCAAGCCACGCAATTTGTAGAGAACACCGCCAAGGAAATTCTCCCCATTGATGTTCGCGGCAGCCTGCAGGGCGAGGCCTTGACGTTCCGCGACACCGTTTCGAGCCTGACCATCCTGATGGTGCTGGCGGTTTTCGTGATGTACGTGATCCTGGCCATCCTCTACGAAAATTATCTGCACCCTATCACGGTGCTTTCGTCGCTCCCCGTGGCGTTGGTGGGCGGCTTATTGACGCTTTGGCTGTTCAACGCGGAAGCCTCGCTCTATGCCTTCATCGGCATGTTCATGCTGATGGGCATCGTGAAGAAGAACGGAATCATGATCGTGGATTTTGCCCAGCAGCGAGTGGAGCAGGGCATTGAGGATATGCAGGCGATTCACGACGCCAGCATGGAACGCTTCCGTCCCATCATGATGACCACGCTGGCGGCGCTCATGGGCGCGCTGCCCATCGCCTTGGGGTTCGGAGCCGATGGAGCATCGCGGCGCCCGCTGGGTCTGGTGGTCGTCGGTGGGCTCATCGTTTCGCAGTTCATCACGCTTTACGTCACGCCGGCCATTTACCTGTCACTTGAAGAGTTCCAGGAGAAAGTCCTGGATCGCACCAGCTTTTTCCGCTCAACCCGGGGGCGTGCACCTCAGCCGGAGCATGCGGTCGAGAGCTTCGTTTCGCATGACTGACAGCCGAAGCGCTTTGCGAAGCGGGCTGGGGACCGCAGGCGTGGTCGCGGTCCTGGCCGTGGCGACCTTTCTCACCGGTTGCACCGTCGGGCCGAAATACGCCAGGCCCTCGGCAGCGGCGCCTCCCGCTTACCGAGAGCTTACTCCGGAGAACTTCAAGGATACCGACGGATGGAAGCAGGCCCAGCCGGGCGATGCAAACTTGAAGGGCAATTGGTGGGAGATATTCAACGATCCGCAGCTCAACACCCTGGAAGCGCAGGTGAACGTATCGAACCAGAATATTGCCGCAGCCGCCGCGAGTTTTTTGGCGGCGCGAGCGCTCGTCAGGCAAACTCGCGCGCAATATTATCCGACCATCACCGCGAATCCGAGCATCACCAACGCGCGACCGTCTTCGGGACAATTCGGCGGAGTCAGGGCCGGAAGCTCTTCGGCGAGCCCCGGTTTTGCGCTGACGTCGTTTACCGATTATTCCTTGGCCTTTGACGCTTCCTGGGTGCCCGATTTCTGGGGGAAAATCCGCAACACTTTTCTGGAAAATGCCGCGGCCGCTCAAGCCAGCGCCGCCGATTTGCAAAATGTGCGCCTGACCGCGCAGTCCGAGGTGGCTGTAAATTATTTTGAAATACGCGCCCAGGATGTGCTGAAGCAGCTCTTCGACCAGACCGTGGCGGCCTACCAGGACTCGCTGGAGCTGACGCAGATTCAATTCACTGCGGGCATCGCCTCGGACGAGTCTGTGGCCCAGGCGGAGACACAACTCGAGGCCACGCAGGCTCAGGACACCAATCTCGGCATTGCCCGGGCGCAATTCGAGCACGCCATGGCCATGCTGCTGGGCCAGCCCGCGTCGGTTTTTTCATTGCCCGCCGCGCCACTCGCAGCCAATCCGCCGGCCATTCCGTTTGGCGTGCCCTCGCAAATTCTGGAGCGCCGGCCCGACGTGGCGTCTGCCGAGCGCCTGGTCGCGCAGGCCAACGCGCAGATCGGCCTGGCGACCGCGGCGTATTATCCGACGGTTACATTGAGCGCGACGGGCGGATTCTCGAACACTTCGCCCGCCGCGTGGTTCGTGTGGCCCAGCCGCTTCTGGTCCGTGGGTCCGGCATTAGCGGAGACGCTATTCGAGGGAGGATTGCGGCGCGCCACCGTGCAGCAGTTCCGGGCCTCCTACGACCGCAGCGTGGCCAACTATCGCCAGACCGTGCTCACCGCGTTCCAGCAGGTGGAAGATAATCTCGCGGCTTTGCGCATTCTCTCGCAGGAGATCCGGCAGCAAGATACAGCGGTCAGTTCGGCGCAAAGAAATTTGCAATTGGCCATGCAGCGCTACCAGGCGGGCATCGATCCCTACCTCAACGTGATCACCGCGCAAACCTCGCTGCTGACCAATCAGCAGGCCGCGGTCAATCTGCGCAGAGATCAGATGACCGCCAGCGTGCAGTTAATCGAGGCGCTGGGAGGCGGCTGGGATGCTGCGCAATTGCCATCGCTCAGAGACGTGAGCCAAGTGACACCCTCCACAAGCAGCATTAAGTAGCTGCTTCCGCGAGGAGCCGGTCGAAGTGATGGCGTTCGCCGGAAATAACGGCGAAAAAGATTTGCGATGACCGTGTAACTACTTGGGCTTCTCGGTTTGATCTTTCTGATTTTGCTTTTTCTGATTCTGGGCTGCGGTGGCTTCTTCGGCAATTTCCTTCTTATAGATCTGCGCCTCGGATTCCGAGCAGACCATCTCTCTCATTACGCTCGAGGAAGGCGGTCACGCCGCCAAGCGCAGCCACGTAGGGGCTGGCGGCCAGAAACTTCAGAAATTCGCGGCGGGCAGTACGAACAGAGGTTTATTCCATAGTGGCCGTACTCTAGCATCTCTGCCTGCGCCTGACCATATGCGATCGGGGCTCAATCACGATCGTTCGCGGTTTCGGATAGAATGAGAGCCCACTCGCGCCGCGTAGGAATAGTTTCGTTGGCGGCTTCGTAGCGAGCTGCCACGATGAGGAGATGAAGGTGATGAGAATAATCGGTCGAAGGGGATTCATGCTTGCAGCCGTGCTTGCGGCGATCGTTACGTTTGGAGGAGCGGCCTGCGCTCAAGGGACGCAATATCCCAAGCCGACCGAACTCCCCAATCCCTATCGTCTCGTCGCGGGCTGGCCGACGCTGCCGAAGAACATGAACGGAGGCCATTGGGGCGAGGTTATCCGAGTGGTTGTCGATCCGACGCAAAACGTTTGGGTCTTTCATCGCTGCTTCAATGTGGTGCCGCCGGGCAGCGCGACCTGTATCAATCGGGGAGCGGCGAATCCGCCCATTCTGGAATTCGACCCGTCAGGCAAGCTTCTGAAGAGCTTTGGCGCGGGAATCTTTGCGTATCCACATGGATTCACCATGGATCGAGACGGGAATTTGTGGGCGAGCGATGTAAATGACCAGCCAACGATACTCGGCACGTCCGCGAAGAACGCGGCCGGCGTGATCATGGGGCAGGAAGTGCTCAAGCTAAGCCCAGAGGGCAAGGTGTTGATGACCCTGGGCAAAGAGGGCGTGGCCGGAACTGGTCCGGACACGTTCGACCGGCCCACAGGCGTTGCCATTGCTCCCAATGGAGAAATCTTTGTGGCCGACGGTCACTACCCGAACAAGCACGACACAGCGCGCGTGGTGAAATTTTCAAAAGACGGCCGCTTTATCAAATCCTGGGGACACAAGGGTGCGGGGCCCGGCGAGTTCGACGAACCGCACGACATTTTCATCGGCGGCTCGCAGAATCGCGTGTACGTGGCCGATCGCAGGAATAGACGGATCCAGGTTTTCGACCAGGAAGGCAACTTCATCGCTGCGTGGAAGCAATTTGGCCAGCCGAGCTCGGTTTTTGTCGGAAAAGACGACACGATTTACGTAGGCGCGTCATTTCCGGATCCCCAAGCGAAGAAAGGTGAGCTGCGGGGCATCATCATTGGCAACGCTAAAGATGGCTCGCTCAAGGCGTTCATTCCCGATCCTGCGGACCTCGACCAGGTGATCACGGGAACTTCGGCGTCGGGAATCGCCGCGGACGACAAAGGCGCCATCTACGCGGCAGACGTCGGCACACACAACCTAAGAAAATACGTGAAGGTCAATTAGAGGCGCTGGCAGGAAATATACGAGCGATCGAGCGCCTCAACCGAGGGGCAGCCAAGCAACCGCATGGTGCGCTCCAAATCTGTCCTCAGAATTTCAAGGGCGCGCGCCACGCCGGCCTCGCCTGCGGCCGCCAATCCGTAAGCATAAGCCCTGCCGCAAAGAACTGCGCGGGCGCCCAGGCAAAGGGCCTTTACGATGTCCGCGCCGCGCCGAATGCCTCCATCCATGAGCACTTCGATTTGACCATTCACTGCCGACACGATTTCGGGCAATGCTCTCAAGGTAGCCTGCACGCCATCGAGTTGTCTCCCGCCATGATTGGAGACCACTACGGCTGAGGCTCCCTCGTCCATGGCGCGCCGGGCATCCTCTCCGGTAAGCACTCCCTTGATGATGATTGGGCCGCGCCAGGCATCACGAATCCAGCGCAAATCTTCCCAGGTGATCGTCGAGAGAGATAAAGCGGCGCCGACGTCGATCAGCGGCATGGGCCCGCGTCCGGGAATGACGACGTTGGGCAGCGGCCGTACGCCGCCGTCCAGCAAAAAACTCGCCAGCCAGCCCGGGTGCGCCAGCACTTGCGGTGAAAATCGAATCTTTTCGAGGAGACTGGGGCCGAGCAGTTCCTTCATGCCGTTGCGGAAGTCGCGCTCACGCATGCCCGCGACGGCCGTATCAATGGTGACAAAGAGACCCGCGTATCCGGCATTCCGCGCGCGCTCCAGGGCGCCCTCGGCAGCTTCGCGGCCTCCCATTATGTAAAGCTGATAGAACACCGGGCCGACCGATGCCGCTCTTACGTCTTCCAGCGGGTAACCGGAGATCGTCGAGAGTACGTACGCCGTGCCCGCCTGACCCGCGGCACGAGCCGCCGCCACTTCACCGCCCGCGTGGATGACGCGCGTGTATCCGACGGGCGCCAGGAGCGCGGGAAGCGACAACTCGCAGCCCAAGACCCGAGTGCGCAAAGCGCAGTGCGGCATCGCTACGGCTTGGCGTGGGCGAAACGTGATGTCCTCAAAAGCGCGGCGATTTTCGCGCAGCGTGATTTCATCCTCCGCGCCTCCGTCAACGTAATCGAAGACGACTCGGGGCAGCCTGCGGCGCGCCAAAGTTCGTAGGTCGGCGATATTCACCACGCGCGGAGATGCCACTTTATGAGCGTCCTTCATCATTTGCAGAGCCCGTGACCTCTGCCGTGAGGAATCTATCATGACCGAGGAGGCAAATGACGCCCATGCCGCGGAGGCGAAAGGAAAAATTGGTCCTCGGAACTGAAGCGCGCTACAATCCCGGCCCAAGCGGGTTCCATGCGGGTTCGCGCTCGCAATTTTCGCCCCCGGAGAGCAAACGATGACGCGATTCGCAGCGCCGGCACTTTTTCTATTTGCTTACATCGCCGCTCCCTTACAGGCGCCGCAATCGGCAACGCCTGCGGGACAGGTCTATCAGCTCAAGCCCTCGCCGAAAACAGTGGTGTGGGGATATTACGATCCGAAAACGCCTCCGGTGCTGCGGATCAAATCCGGCGACACGGTGGAAATCCAGACGCTCGTAGCGTCCAATCCCGAGCGCTTTGAAAGCGCCGGCCTCGGGCCCGACCAAATCGAGCAGCCGCTGCGGGACATTTTCAGGGAGGTCAAGGAGAAAGGTCCTGGCCCCCACATCCTGACCGGTCCAATCTTTATCGAGGGCGCCGAGCCGGGCGACGTTCTGGAAGTGCGCATCCAGCAGATTCGGCTTGCCATCCCGTATGCGATCAACGCCTTTTTGCCCGGGCGCGGCTTCTTGCCGGACGATTTTCCGTATGCACGGACGAAAGTCATTCCGCTCGATGAAAAACGGATGGTGGCGCACTTCGCGGATGGCATCGAGATACCCATTCGTCCATTTTTTGGCAGCATGGGCGTGGCGCCGCCGGAAGTGACCGGGCGCATCAGCAGCGGTCCGCCTTGGATCCACGCGGGGAACCTCGATGATAAGGATTTGATCGCCGGCACGACGCTTTTCATTCCGGTGCACGCGCGCGGGGCCCTATTCGAGGTCGGCGACGGCCATGCAGGCCAGGGGGATGGCGAAGTAGACCTCAGCGCGCTGGAAACTTCTCTGATCGGGACCTTCCAGTTTATTGTGCGGAAAGACATGCACCTCCGCTGGCCTCGCGCGGAAACGCCCACACAGTACATCACCATGGGGTTGCATGCAGACCTCACCGAAGCCACGAAAATGGCCGTGCGCGAAATGATCGATTTTCTGATGCAGGAAAAGCATCTCACGCGTGACGACGCCTACATGCTGGCAAGTGTCGCTGCCGATCTCCAGATCACGGAAGTGGTCGACGGAAACAACGGCGTGCACATGGCGATACCCAAGGCAATTTTTGCCACGAAGCGATGAGCGATGAGATTCCCAGGAGGGAAGCACATCACGTGAGAAACAAACCGAATTGTTTGGGCGCATTCTCCCCGATTTCATTCTGCCTGCTCCTCGGCTGCGCGATGATCGCCGTAATGCTGGCCGCGGGGCCGCTCTCTGCCCAGACGGCATCTTCTCAAACGGTATCGGGCGCGGACATCTATCAGCAGCGCTGCGCGCAATGCCATGAGAATGCAGCCGCCAACCGCGCGCCTTCGCGCGACACTCTGCAGAAAATGCCGGTAAGCCGCATCCTGCGGACTCTGGACTTCGGCTTGATGATGGGCGTGGCTTACCCGCTCACGCGCGAGGAGCGCGAGACCGTCGCAAATTATTTGGGAACCAAGGGGAGCGAACCTGGACCGCCGGCCGCCGCCTTCTGCGGTGCTGAGCGACATCCCTTATCCGATCAACCGGCGGGAAATTGGAATGGCTGGAGCCCCTCGCCTGCCAACACGCGCTATCAACCAGCCGGAGGGATCACTAAGGATCAAGTAGCGCGGCTGAAATTGAAATGGGCATACGGATTCGCCGGTGACGTGACGGCATTCGCCGAGCCCACGGTCTTGAACGGCACGATCTTCGTGGGTAGCGCGGGCGGCGTGGTGCAGGCTCTGGAGGCGAAGACCGGCTGCTTGCATTGGACTTTTCAGGCCAATGGGCCGGTGCGGTCGGCGATTGTGGCCGTTGCGAACGGCTCCGATTATTCGCTGCTCTTCGGCGATCAGATTGGTTGGTTCTATGCGCTCGAGGCGAAGACGGGCCGGCTGCTTTGGAAGCACCGCCTGGATGAACACGAAGCCACCCGGCTGACCGGTTCGCCCGCCGTTTACGAAGGGGTGGTATTCATTGGCGCGGCGTCCTGGGAAGAGACTCGGTCGATCGAGCCGCACTACGCTTGCTGCACGTTTCGCGGCAGCGTGACGGCACTTCGCGTGGTTGACGGCTCTCAGGTTTGGAAGACGTACACGATCGATCCGCCCAAGAAGACCAGAGTCAATAGCGCGGGCACGCAGCAGTGGGGACCTTCCGGCGCGCCGGTGTGGTCCGCGCCTACGATTGATGCCAAACGCGGCGTGATCTACGTGACTACGGGCGACAACTATTCTTCTCCTAGCACCGCGACCAGCGATGCCGTGATGGCTCTCGATATTGCGGCCGGAAAGATACGATGGTTCCAGCAGACCACCCCGAACGACGCCTATACGAGTGCCTGCCGTAACCGCGGCCCCAACTGCCCCGAAGAAGACGGTCCGGATTACGACTTTGGCTCGTCCGCTCTCCTGCTCTCCCTGCCGGGCGGGAAAGAGATTCTCGTGGCCGGACAGAAGTCGGGCGTGGTGTACGGGCTCGATCCGGACCAGAAGGGCAAGATTCTCTGGCAGACGCGGGTGGGGCAAGGAGGCAAGAACGGAGGCGTGCAGTGGGGAATGGCCAGCGACGGCCAAGCGGTCTTCGCAGCAGTATCGGACTTGGCCGGCGTGCTGAACTCTGGGGGGGCGGTGGGCGGAGCCAAGTTCGATCCCGCGAAGGGCGGCGGCTTGACGGCACTGCGTCCCGCCGATGGCGGGAAGATCTGGTTCGCGGCGCCGCATCCATGCGATCCACCGCGGCCCGGTTGCAGCCCGGCGCAGTCGCAGGCGGTTACGGCGATCCCTGGCGTGGTTTTCTCCGGCTCGGTTGATGGACATTTGCGCGCCTTTGCGGCCGAAGACGGCAAAGTCCTCTGGGACTTCGACACCGCCAAGAGCTATTCCGCCGTGAATGGAGTTGAAGCCAAGGGAGGATCGCTCGACGGTGCTGGCCCAGTGATCGCCGGCGGCATGCTGTTTGTAAATTCCGGTTACCCTCGCAACGGCGGGATGCCGGGAAACGTGCTGCTGGCGTTTGCGCCGGAAGAGTGAAAACTGAGGCTTCCTACCTGCTCGGACTCCGGGATAGTTTATGCAATTAGCCACTACGAGTACCCCCCACCCCCTTTATTGTGTAAGTGTTCATTTTGCATAGCTTAGCGGGATTTCCGCAGGTGCGCATTCTCTGAGAATTGGCCGCTAGCTGCGATGCAATTGCGGAGCGAGAGAAGGCAAAAGCCTCAGGCTCTCCGGCAGGCAAAGCATGGGCGGTATGATCTGAGTTACAAAAAGACCCCTCCCCCCTCCCAGTTTTTACGCAAGTGTTCATTTTAGGCGGCTTAAGCACGTCTGTTGTGCAAGTGTTGACTTCGCGATAGTTAGCCTGAGGTTCTTTGCGCGAGCCGAATTCGTAAGACTTCAATCTCCGAGCCGAAGGACTGGAAGGCGGCTGCCACTGCGTTCGAAATGAGGGCAACTGGGGATTCGTTCGGTTGACGAGGATTAATTTTTTAAAGAGAGATCCCTGGCTCACGCTGAACCTTGTTAATGGGCGAAAGATCAACTCGCCGCGGCGAGTGACTTTCGCGGCAGAGCGGCGCGCCCTGGGCTACCAGGCCGCTCGGTCGAGCCCGGTCACCGGAAACGGTCCGGCAGTCTCCACGTCGGGCCTACCGCTGCTTCACTTCGGCATGCCCCGGGAGCCCGTCCAAAAGCAGGCGTATCTCTATTTTACCGCGAGCGTCAAATCAAGAAATCGTGTAGCGGCTCCGTTTCCGGTAATCGACTTGTCAGGACTTGGCCAATTTTGGCCGAGGATGGCAGAACAACCCAGCTACTGGAATACGCGAGCTAGCGATTCGGGAGTTATTAGCGCGTCGAGAGACGTAATGCCGAAACGCTCCTTCATATCGGCAGGTCGGAATGCTCGATACTCGATGGGCCCTGGGAAAATCCGATATACATAAACAACCTGTTCGGTCCACTCAGGCGAGCCTTTCACTTTATCGAAACGTAGGAACCCGGTAGGAGAGAACTGTGCAATGACAATGAAAGCCAAAGCCCCAGTTTTTTCGTTGGTCGCGATCTGGCTCGTGCAACGGATCGGTGCGCAAGTAAAAGCGAAATCATTGTCGAATCGCTGGGGATTTCCCTCGCAGTTGTAGCCTTCGCACCGATCCGACGGCGAAATTTCCGTTTGCAGGCGGCGTACATACTCGGCTCGAAACGGATCGGATTGGGGCGGATAGATCGGCGTCAGTGTACCGCTTGAAGGGTCAAAAATGGACAGCTCCAGCGGATGTGTCGGGGCAAAATGCACCATGCTTTTCTGGAGCACGATCGTTCCTGAGGAAAAGCTAGCAACAGGCCAGCCGTATAATGTCTTCTTGAGTTTGAGGTCGCGAGATAAAACGAGGAGGCACTCGGCGGACGGGCTCAGGTGGAGACCAACGTAGAGCATGTCGCCCGCTTCCGTAATTCCGACTGCCGAGCCCAGGCAGGGAGCACGAAGGCCAGCGCCCGCGTCCGTTTCAACGTCGGAGAATTCGGCTGTGTCCCACCTGGCAGTCACCTTGTCATAACGCAACAAACGCAGGGGCGGCTCCAAGCGGTCCGAACCATTCGCCACGTAGTAAGCATAAATTGATTCGGACGATTGAGTACTTCGTAGCTGGTTATTGGTAGTCCGGTCTCGATGGAAGGACTCTCGGGAAACGGGACACAAGCAGCCTTAAGCACGTCCTGGATTTGCGGCGTCGATTCTGTAACCGCTCCGGAACAATCGCTGGGCGGGGTCTGCGCGTAAACTCCGCAACTCAGCCCCAATGCAATAGTCGCAAGCAATGTGGCGCGACGCATGTTAGGTATCTTGCAGTGATGATACACCGTTATGCCGGGGCAACATCAAGTGCCCCCAGATGAGAAGTAATCCGAGGCCGCCTAGCCAACTAACAGGAGTAGAAGCTATGCACACAGACGCAAACCCTCAATGAAAGTAGATTGTCCCAAACCAACTCCCGCGTATAAGCGTCATTTATCGGGATCGAATCTAGTCCGGGTGGTGAGTCTTTTTAGAGCTGGCACCAATTTGCCAGAGCGCGCAACGACGTGCATCGCTTCCGGCAGCCGTTGGAGAGAAAGCCGCTAGCGCCGCAGGCGCTTCGCGTGCTAATCTCCCGAGTTGCATGCCGCACCGTGAACCCGGGAAAGATATTTTCTGAAAGGAGCCAGGCAATGGAGCCGAAGGAGCCAACGAAACCCAACCTGCCGAGCGAGGCTATAGAACTCTACAACCTTTTTATTCATGGCGTGATCAGTCGCCGCGCGTTTATGACTGAAGTGCAGAAGTTTGCGATCGGCGGTCTGACGGCGGCAACGATTATCGAAGCGTTGATGCCACAGTACGCCCAGGCGCAGCAGGTGGCCAAGAATGATGACCGGATCAAGGCCAGCTACGAGACCATTTCGTCACCGCAAGGGAACGGAAAGATCAAAGGCTATCTCGTGCGGCCGATCAGTGCCGACACACGAGACGCGATGCCGGCGAAATTGCCCGGCATTATCGTCGTGCACGAAAATCGAGGTCTGAATCCTCACATCGAAGACGTCGCGCGGCGGCTCGCTCTGGTTAACTTCATGGCGTTTGCGCCGGACGGACTGACGTCGCTAGGCGGCTTTCCCGGCGATGACTATAACGGCGGGCAACTCTTCATGAAGGTCGATGGCAAAAAGATGTTCGAAGATTTCGTGGCCTGCGCGATGTGGCTGAAATCGCGCCCCGATTGCACGGGCAGGATCGGCATCACCGGTTTCTGCTTCGGGGGCAGCGTATCCAATAACATGGCCGCCCGGCTGGGAGCCGATTTGGGGGCCGCTGTGCCGTTCTACGGCGGGCCGCCCGCCGACGCGGACCTTCCGAAGATCAAAGGGGCGATTCTGGTCCATCACGGGGAACTCGACACGCGGCTGGCCTCGACATGGCCGGCGTACGACAAGGCCCTGACGGCCATAAACGTTCCACACGAAGGCTATATCTACCCTAACGCTGTGCACGGCTTCAATTGCGATGCGACGCCGGAACGGTACAACAAAGCCGCGGCCGACCTGGCCTGGGGGCGCACGATCGGCTGGTTCAACAAATACCTGCGTAGCTGATTTCTTCCGTACTTAGCAAAAATAGCAGGCTCCAACGGGGTCAGGGGGGAAAGTGCGCCCGGCAAAATCCTCCGGGCAGGCCCCACAGTTTCCGATAATCCCGTTCTATAAAAGGGGATCTCAAGAAAAACACTTCCCCTGACGTGTGGCTTGAGCAGGTTGTGTAGCCAGGCCGCATATCAGGCACTACCAGGTTTGGTTATCGGTGGGATTTCAGGATATTAAGGGATTCGCCTGAGCCAAAAACGCAGACTTCCCCCACTTGTCATATAAGCCCGTAATAGTCGTAATTGAAACCGTGCCCATACCCTCGAGGAAGTCTGAAAACCATGAGGATACTGATCGTCGATGATAACAACGAATATCGTAAACTGCTCCGGCGAATCTTAGAGGAACAGCAGGACTTGACGTTGGTAGCCGAAGGGTCAGATGGCG
>WNGQ01000998.1_pt1 | contig 30815 bp, 23 predicted proteins | sample 5407661 | NCBI WGS metagenome assembly WNGQ01 (sample SAMN13153382, study PRJNA577476) | soil metagenome | isolation source: 60 cm soil or saprolite under Garry oak tree replicate 2 | place: USA:California | collected 2016-06-15 | reverse complement strand
ACGAAGTGAGCGAAGTCTGAGCCTACCTTGGTTTTCTTTGTTTCCTTCTGTTCAATCCTAATCCGATTAGAACTTCTTAAATCTTAATTTTGCCTTCTTACTTGGCTGCAGTTGCAGCGATTCAACGCTGACAACGGCGACCAAGCAGAACAAAAGTCACATAATGCGTAACCAATAATAGTGGAACCCAAAAAGCCGGAATCCAATAGGCCGGTCCCATTGTCACCGGTGCATTGTAAATCGTGGCAGACGTGATCGCTGCGAGCAGGTCCAGGGTTCCAAAAATGTTGAAAACCCATACCGCCGGCTTGGCCAAACCAGAGCTGCGCAATACGAATGGAATTGCTGCGAACGCAAGTATCGCCGTTACCAGATCGCCAAATGCGGCCGGATACGCAAACTGCGGCGACATTCCCGGAAAAGTGGCGCCGCGAGTGAGAAACATCAGTCCCAGATGTCGCATTGAATGCAAAAGGAGGATGGGAACAAGAATTTGTTGCGGTCGAACACGCGGAACCAAAGGCAGCAAATATAGCCGCGCCGCGACATAAAAAATCGCCGTGTTCGCGATAAGATTTACTGTAAGGACCCGATCGAAGATGGCGGACATTTATCTCTCCTTCCAAACCACTCGGCTTTCCCCAACTCCATTGGCACGCCGTAGCGTCGGCGAAGGCGGATCAACCTTCAACCCTCAACGATCAACTCGCGACTCTTGTTGCCTTTGCACGGGTCTTGTGCGTGGGTCGGTCAGGCATACGCCTACTAGGAAAACCAGCGTACTGGGTTTCATTGAATGTAGTATCCTGAGGCCTAAACTTCTTGATATTAAGATTCGCCACCCCAGGACCTCGCATCTATCGACACCCGCTCATAGCGCTTCCCCACTAATCCAGCCGAGAAAAACAGATGGCTTCTTCCAATCGCTGCCGAAGCGTTTCGTGTACATTATCGCGCAGCGTTTTTTCGTTCGTGTAAGTCCGACAAGAAACTTACAGATCTCCAAATCTTGTATGTTTTTCTCGTCTCGTGGGAAATCGCCCGCTTGAAGTCCGACCAGAAAAACATGTTGTGCGGAGAGACCTTTTGCTCCTTCAAATGAAGTCAGTTTGATCGTCAGTCCCTCCGATTGTTTGTCCTCTGTTTCGACGCTATCGCGATCAGCCGGAGGCACGAACTTTTCCACCTCCTCAAGAATGCTTTTCTTGAAGTCCTCCGTTATTAATTGGTGGAGATGTGTCTTGTTTCCCGCTTCCCTTACGCACGAAACAGCCAATCCTCTCTTTCTTATTTCTAAGATGATGCGCCAGCCAAGATTCGAATCCGGATTTTTCTTCAAGAGTTCAAAGGCGCGTTCAGCACTGAGGGCGCTTGAATAATCCTCTCGTGATTCAATAGCGCGGCCGGCTTCCGCAAGATAGTCTTCGACTTGCCGAAGATACTGGCGACTGCCGATTATCAGCACTACCGGCTCGCCTTTTTTATTCGCCTCTTCAATTTCTGGCTGCGGGATCTTTTCAATGACCTCATTGATGAACCGACCGAAATAGTTGGCGTTCTTCCGCTGAACAGTCGTTTCAACCAGCCAGATTTTCGGATAGAGTTTGCTGTCTTTTCCCTTAACCGGTTCAAAGTGTTTATACGGTTTCTCGATTCTCCCACCGAGTCGGTGAATGTTTCTCGCTTCGGAAATCACATCGTTTACCGCGCCGACAATCACTTCAGGGCAGCGCATGCAGAACGGCAATTCGAAGACTTCGTATTCAGGAGCCTTGTAGAGTGATCGAATGTGCTCCCAGCTGGCGCCGCGCAGCTGACTGTACAGGGCTTGATCGTCATCTCCCGCAATGACAATTGGGCTATGGGTTGCGAGCGTCTCGATAATATCAGCCTCCATGCGGTTGAAGTCCTGATATTCGTCAATTAGAACCGAGTCGTATTCCGGAATGCTTTCGGCGTGTTTTTTCAGTTCAGCGCCTGTGCGATAGATACTGTCATCGAAATCGACCGCGTCATAGTAATTGGCACGCTCGAAATAAAAGCGCAGTTCCTCTTCGCCAACGTTCGCGGGGGTCTGACAAAAAACTTTGTTTGTCAGCCAGAGATGGCGTCGCTCATTAAGGATGACTGGACTTACTTGCGAAACGAACCCGCGCCACAATTTGTAAGCTTAATGCGCAATCTCGTTCGGAACGCTTCGCAAAAGAGACTGGCAGTAGCCGTGAAGTGTCGAGACCTGACAGAGATCACTAAGGGCCTTTTCAAGCTCATCCCTCAGGTTCGTAATGAAGGTCAACACCACGCGGCTCTTTCGATCACCGGGACCGGACTCAAGAAGCTTCTTAAAGAGGGTCGTTTTTCCCGTTCCGGGGCCGGCGACAATCAGCTTTCGCCGACTATCAGACTTGAGGATACGCTGGACGGCTTGTTCGAGCTCTTGTTCAGCTTGGCTGGCGCAACCGATTTCCGGCGCTTTCATTTCCGAAGTTTAGCACCTACGACCTGGCCAGGCCCTAGCATCAATGCGCTGTTTGTTAGTCGATCACTTCCCGCGGCGGAATTTCCTCGATCGCAATCTCTTTCTCGTTTAGCTGAAGGAAAGTAATATCGTCGACATCGGACCAGTCTTCTTTCACCTGCATTTTCGCAATCCCCGTAATTGCAGCCTTATCTGTTACCGTTCCAGAGAATCGGTGCAATGGCGTAAATATCCCTTCTGATGAATCCACCACAGCAGTGGAAGAGTCATCAAACTGGACATGGGCGTCAAAGTCGACTGGTGTCGCCACCTCAATCAAGCATCGGCATCCCAAAGGCGTTTTCGAAAATAGTCTTTCCAGCTTTGTGGTAATGCGGGTACCTCAGTGGCGCGACGAAGCAGCTCCTGGTTCTGCGAATCGATCGAGTAGAGGTTCACAATGTCTGCGATCGTGACCCCGGTTTCCTGTTTCTCGATGAATTCAATCGCGTCGCCATTCTCTACTTCTCCTTCGCGAATCACTGCGAGGTAAAAACCGCTGCGTTTGCTCGCAAGAAAACGTTTCACCATGTCCCTGCGATTAAATCGAATCCCAAGCTTGAAGCACGGCATCCGCGGCTGCGTCACCATAAACTCGGCTGAACCAACCCGAATGCGGTCGCCGATTTTTATCTGATCCTCCAGAATACCTTCACTGGTGAAGTTTTCGCCGAACGCTCCCCACAGCAGGTCGATATCAGGAAGCTGAGTCCGCCAATAGGAATAATGTTCGCTTGGGTAAAGGTAGACGGCTTTATCGACTCCTCCGTGCACGGAAAGATCGGATTGTTGATCACCATCCAGGTTCAGCGTCGAAACATGGATGCGACCTTGAACCGGGTACTTCCAAATCGACGTCCGCACGGTTTTGCCACCAACCGTGATCTCTCGCGGCGATCCCACGTTCACGGAAATTAGCTTCATAGAGCAATGACACGTCGGACTGCATTTACAGCAAGCATCTAATCGGAAGTTCGTTTCGGCGAGACGCCTCTCAACGAATACGCGCGGCTAAATCGGCTTACGCCTCGACAGAGCCCATTCGACTTTGCTCAGGCCGGGCTAATTGGCGGCTACATATCTGCCGGGCGTTCAAGCGCAGCAGTCTTTTGACGCGGCTTTGTGTTGGGACTCGCGGTCGTACTCATCGTGGCGGCGCCACCAGATGCCGGTCTCGTTACGCCCCTTGGGCGCGCGGTCGAGCCATTGGTACATGCCCCAGAGGCCGTCCACTCCGCGCGCATAGGTGGAATAGGTGTGATAGACGACGCCGTCCTCGAGCGCGAACGCGCTCATGCCTGGTCGCTCGCGTATGTAGGTGTTCACATCGGTTCCGCACATGGCGGCGAACTTACTGGCTCCGTCCGACGTCGAGCGCGAAGGTATCGGGGCGACAGGCTCCTCACGCTCGTAGTTGTATTCGATTCCCTTGCGCTGTTCCTCCTCCGTGAACGAGGCGCTGAAATCAGAGTTGAAATCGCCGTCGGACGACGACGCCCATGGAAAGGTCCAGCCCATTCGCCGTTTGTAGGCCTGCAACTTCGCGAGCGGCGCCCGCGAGACCGCCCAGAGCATCACGTCATGGTTGGCCAGATGAACGGCGATGCCGTTGAACCCGTCCGCAATCGCCGAGCAAGACGGACACCCCGCTTTGTAGTCGGGCCCGAACATGAAGTGGTAAACGAGGAGCTGCGAGCGTTCTCGGAAGAGATCAGCGAGGGACGCTTTTCCTTCGTCGGTCTCGAAGCGGTAGTCCTTGTCGATTCGAACCCAGGGCAACTCCTGCCGCCGCCGCGCCAGCTCATCGCTGCGCCGCGTCAGTTCCTTCTCAGCCTTGAGCAGCTCCAGCCGGGCCGCAAGCCACTCTTCACGTGTTCCGGTCTTATGGTTAGTCATCGTTTTCTCTCCCCTCACTTGGTCGGTGTATTGTCTCTCGTTATCTTCATGCTGCACCCGCCTTCGCCAAGGCTTCTGCGTGACATGAAAATGCGGAGCCTTATGCCTTCGAATAAATCTCGGCGCCTGCTTCTTTAAACTCGCGAGCTTTTTGTTCCATGCCGGCTTTTAGTGCGTCGTCGTCAGACAACTGTTGTTCCTTAGCGTAGCGGCGAACATCTTCGGTAATTCGCATGGAACAAAAGTGAGGACCGCACATGGAGCAGAAGTGCGCGGTTTTGGCGCCTTCCATTGGAAGGGTTTCATCATGAAACTCGCGGGCGGTCTCAGGATCGAGCGAGAGATTGAATTGATCTTCCCAGCGAAATTCGAACCGCGCTTTGCTGATGGCGTTGTCGCGGTATTGGGCGCCGGGATGGCCCTTCGCTAAATCAGCGGCGTGGGCGGCGATTTTGTAGGCGATGACACCATCTTTCACGTCTTTCTTGTTAGGCAGGCCGAGATGCTCTTTCGGCGTGACGTAGCAAAGCATGGCCGTGCCGTACCAGCCAATCATCGCCGCGCCAATCGCGCTGGTGATGTGATCGTAGCCGGGCGCGATGTCGGTGGTGAGCGGTCCGAGCGTGTAGAAGGGTGCTTCGTCGCACCACTCGAGTTGTTTCTCCATGTTCTCCTTGATCATGTGCATCGGGATGTGACCCGGGCCTTCGTTCATCACTTGCACGTGATGTTTCCACGCGCGCTTGGTCAGCTCGCCTTGCGTGTATAACTCAGCAAACTGGGCCTCGTCATTCGCGTCAGCAATACTGCCTGGCCTCAGGCCATCGCCGATGGAAAAGCTGACGTCGTATGCGGCCATGATTTCGCAGATCTCGCCCCAATGCGTGTAGAGAAAACTTTCCTGATGATGCGCCAGACACCACTTGGCCATGATCGAGCCGCCGCGCGAGACGATGCCGGTGGCGCGGTTCGCGGTGAGCGGAATGTAGCGCAGAAGCACCCCCGCATGGACCGTAAAATAATCCACACCTTGCTCAGCCTGTTCGATTAACGTGTCTCGATACATTTCCCAAGTCAGTTCCTCCGCGCGGCCGCCGACTTTTTCGAGCGCCTGATAAATCGGCACCGTACCGATGGGCACTGGCGAGTTGCGAATGATCCATTCCCGCGTCGCATGAATGTTTTTGCCGGTGGAAAGATCCATCACCGTGTCGGCGCCCCATTTCGTCGCCCAACGCATTTTCTCGACTTCTTCTTCAATCGACGAAGCGACGGCGCTGTTGCCAATGTTGGCGTTGATTTTTACGAGGAAATTGCGGCCAATGATCATCGGCTCGCTTTCCGGATGATTAATGTTGGCCGGGATGATGGCGCGGCCACGGGCGACCTCAGCCCCCACGAACTCCGATGTTATTTGATCCGGGATATTGGCTCCAAAATTTTCGCCACCGTGTTCGTGGGCAAGATCATTGCGAGCAATCTCGAATTTCGAATTTCGAATTTCGAATTTAAGCGCTTCGCGTCCGAGGTTCTCGCGAATGGCGATGAATTCCATCTCGGGCGTGATGATACCTTGTCGCGCGTACCAGAGTTGCGTCACGGGATGGCCCGCGGATGCACGCAACGGTTTGCGCTTTTCTGAACCCTGAAACCTGAATCCTGAACCCTCGCCGTTTCGACTAGCGGCGTGTTTTTCCGAAAGCCAGCCATCATCAATCGGCTGAACCTTTCGCCCGTCGATTTCCTCCACATCGCCGCGGTCGCGTATCCATTTCGCGCGTAAGGGTGACAGGCCTTGCGTGACGTCGCCGTGGAAATCGGGATCACCCCAGAGGCCGCTCGTGTCGTAAACACGCACAGGCTCATTCACCTCGATGTCGCCATTTATTGACTTCGTCGGCGCGAGTGAGATTTCGCGGAACGGCACGCGAACTTCGGGATGCAGTTTTCCGGCGACGTAAATCCTGCGCGAATTCGGCAAGGACTTCTCGACAGAATGAACAGAATCGACAGAATCTGCCCCGTTGACTTTTTCTGAAGTCATTTTGTTCATTTTGTTAATTCTGTCTGACAACAAAAAGGCCATGCGCGGAATCACGCATGGCTGAAATTGCCAGTCCGGCATCGGACCCTCGCTCCCTTCGGCGGCATTACCCGCATCAGGTTCAAGGGGTTCGATCAGCGTTTCGCGCCGATCATCTCAGCCACTGCGGCTCCCCCGCACTTCTCTCTTGGTGAGAATAAGACTCGTATTTGTGAAGTCAATCAACTCTCGCCTGTAGTGGCAGCCGTGCCGGCTGCGGGATATAGAAAATGCAGGCGACCCACCTTCTCTAAACCTTCGACGTGGTAAGCACGCCTGCCGTCACAGAAATCTCATGGAACAATAGGGGCGGACTCGATCGATACTCTTTGTGAAGGAGTTGAAGTCTGCTGCGGCGACGGAAAGGCGGATTTACCAATCAGGTTGATTAGACTTAAATCTGCTTCCTTCAAATCCCCTTCCCGAATAACCGGTTCAGTCGGCGCTGACTTGGTTTGCCGTCGATAATCGGCCACGAGCATCGGAAGCTGCTTTTTGACTGCCAGCGAGTGATAATTTTCAATGCCTACGCTGATTGCCGCCGCCAGCTTGTCGCGCCAATCTTTGTTCGCGATCAATCTGCTTTCGCCACGTTCTGTCAGGAACCCTCCTTCAACCAATACCGCCGGCACTCTTGTTAGGCGCAAGACTGCAAACCGCGCTCGCTTGATCCCGCGGTCGAACTCGGGGATGTGGCCAAGCAACGAATGATAAATACAAGCCGAGAGCGCCAAGCTCTGATTATCCACTACCGTACCTGCCTGCATGCTCAGAGAAGTGGGCGTAACCGCATTGTCCGATGTGGAGGGCGCTCCGCGCGGCGTAAACGAAAAAATCTCGAAACCTGTCGCATCGGGATCGTCATTCGTGGCGTTGAAATGGATGCTCACGAAAATGGAATTGCGGGCGGCATTGGCGATCTGGGCGCGCACATCCAACGGCACGAAGTAATCGCCTTCACGAGTCATGATCACGCGCAGTCCTTTTGTCTGCAAAAGCGCGCAAAGCTTCCGCGCCACGTCCAGCGCAAAATCTTTTTCACTCCCATAACGGCAGACTGCGCCTTTGTCATGACCGCCGTGTCCCGGATCCAGGACGACAGTCTCAACATTGCCAACGTTCGGCACGCGATGCGGGCGAACCAAAGGCTCAATGGTTTTGGCTACATCGGTACGCGACACAAGAAATTTTCCGTCCTGCTCGATTAAGGGAAAGCACAACCAACTGCGCGCTCCGTTGATGACGACCTCTCGGCTGCCGCCGACGAACTCGAGTGGATTCTTGACTGTCTCGGTTTGAACCTTATCGCCAGAGGATGTGACTTCAGCGGGCAATCCGTAGAACTTTGAGATATTTTCGATAGTCAGATAATCGTGACCATTTACCTTGATGATCTGCCAATCAGCCGCGCCGAATGCACGGTGTGACATGATGCAAATGCTCACGAGCGCGACAACGAGGGAACATTTCACCGCGATGGTCATTGGCGCGCCATAATACCAAGAAACCGTGCTTCTCTCAAACGGTCGCTGCAAAAGCAAAATTCGGTACGGAATTAATTGACTCGGCCTTTTTTTTTGCTAAAAACCGGAAATGTTTTTGTTTTTCCCAAGAAAAACCAGCCGTTGGGTCGTATCCGCTCTGTTCGCATTCGCGCTCGTCTTACCAATGCGAGCTGGCGCTGCGCAGGCGCTCCCGAGGTGTTGCGTTTGGCGGGTGACCAACGCAAAGGCGCCTTTTTATCTCGTAGGCTCCATCCACACGCTGACTAAAAAGGATTATCCGCTGCCCGTTGCGTATGAGATCGCACTCAGAGATTCCAGACGCCTCCTGTTTGAGTTTGACCCAACGCGGCACGCCGAATTTGAAAAGAAATTTGTTGCAGCCGCCAAATACCCGCGCGGACAAGATATCCGCTCGAAAATTCATCCGGAACTTTTAGCCTGGCTCCGGCAAAACGTGGTAGCAGTCGATGTTGATCCTCGGCGCGGAAAGAGGTCTGAAGTTAGACGTTTCGACAGCGGGCTGGATTACAAACCGTGGTGGATCGCGCAGCATCTCGTGGACAAGAATTCCAACACCAAGGTCTCGACCGTTCACGGCCTCGACAATTACTTCGTGGATCGAGCCAAACAAATGAGAAGAGAGATTGGAGGCCTGGAGTCAGTTGATGAACATGTGGCGGTGCTCGGCGGATTGTCCGATCGCGATGGCGAAATCATTTTGCGTGATGCCCTAACCGGGCCCAAAAATGGCGCGGTGGAATTTAACCGGATGCTTAAGGCATGGCGAACAGGGAATACCGATACGCTTTGGGCCGGAGATGCGCCGTTCCGAAAGGAGGCGCCTTCGATCGCGGCGCGTTTTGTTGACGAGCGAAACCTCAAATGGATCCCACGGATCGTAGCAGAACTGCAAAGCGGTAAACCGACTGCCATTGTCGCCGGTGCGCTGCACTTTGCCGGCCCGAACAGCGTTATCAGGTTGCTGGAAAAACGCGGATATAAAATCGAGCAACTGTAACGATCGTTCTGGTCGAGTTGTTGTAAAGAGATCCGTTTGTCACGGATGCCTCTTCAACGGAAGCAGCAGAAAAGCGGTCTAACCGGCATTAGACAACCGCAGGGCATCAACTCTTCTTTCCAGGCAATGAACTCACTTATTCTGATCCTCGTTGCGCTGTTTTGCCTGTTCAGCATTCGCGTCCAAGGTGAATCTCCAAAGCCAAAGCCTTTTGGAAGCCCGACAGTTGGGCCAAATTCCCAAAAACCTCCACCGCCTATTTCAAGCGCGTCCCCTCAGTCTGTCGACGAAACCGCAAAACCACCGGTCGAAAAAAATCCGCCGCCGCTGGACCCCAACAACAGGGACCCATCCGTAAAGCCACAGGACGATTTCTTCATTTACGCCAATGGCAGTTGGATTAAACGAACACAGATTCCGCCGGAATATTCGCGCTGGGGCAGCTTCAACGAGTTGATCGAAAACAACAACGATGCGCTACATGACATCACGGAAAAAGCGGAAAACACACAGGTCGATCCGCGACTCGCGCCGGAGACGCAAAAGGTAGGCGACTACTACGCTAGCGGCATGGATGAGAAGACGATCGAAGCCATGCGCATCGGGCCATTGGAGGACGAATTCAAAAAGATCGAGTCCATCAAAGATCGCAGTGAATTGCTCAAAGAAATCGCGCACCTCCACAGCATCGGTGTGGACGCGCTTTTCGAGTTTGCGTCCGGTCAGGACGCCAAGGACAGCACGCACGAAATCGCCCAAGCAGTTCAGGGCGGGCTCGGCTTGCCAGACCGCGACTACTACACGAAGACCGATGCCGCCTCCAAAAAATTACGCGATCAATACGTCGAGCATGTTGCAAAAATGCTGACACTCACCGGCGAACCGGCCGAAACGGCCGCTGATCACGCCAAGAAGATTCTCGCGCTAGAGACAAAGCTCGCCGAAGCCTCGCGAACACAAGTCCAACTGCGCGATCCGCAGAAGAATTACAACAGGATGCCGTTGCGGCACCTTCAGGATCTGACGCCCGACTGGAATTGGAGCGATTATTTCAAGAGCATCGATCTGCTGGAGCCTGGCGATGTTAACGTGCACCAGCCAGAATTCTTCAAAGCCGCCGACCAAGTGTTCGAGAACACACCGCTGGACGATTGGAAAGCATATTTGCGCTGGCATCTCATCAACGCAGCTGCGCAGGAACTGTCCAAGGATTTTGTTGATGAAGACTTCAACTTCAAAGACCGGACCCTTCGCGGCACTGAAAAGATCAAACCGCGCTGGAAACGCGTAATCGCTTCCACCGAAGAAGCGATCGGCGAGGCGCTCGGCAAATTGTACGTGGCATTCCATTTTCCGCCGGAGGCCAAGGCCCGCGCACTCGAGCTCGTCAACAACTTGAAAGAGGCCCTCGCCGACCGCATCAAAACCCTGGACTGGATGGATGAGCCGACCAAGCGCGAAGCACTCAAGAAACTGGCTGCCATGCGAGTGAAAATCGGCTATCCGGACAAATGGCTCGATTATTCACTGCTGCCCATCGATCGCGGGCCGTTCGTTTTGAATGCAATGCGCGCGGCAAAGTTCGAAACCACGCGGGAACTCAACAAGATCGGCAAACCTGTCGATCCCACGGACTGGGGCATGACGCCGCCGACGGTCAACGCGTACTACAATCCGAACATGAACGAGATCGTCTTCCCTGCCGGAATTCTCCAGCCGCCATTTTTCTATGCGAATGCGGACGACGCGGTCAATTACGGCGGCATCGGCGCTGTCATTGGGCACGAAATGACACACGGTTTCGATGATCAGGGCCGCCAGTTCGATGCGGCCGGGAACCTGCGCGACTGGTGGACGCCGCAATCGGCTGCGAAATTCAAAGAGCGATCACAAGCAATCGTAAAGCAATTCAACGAATACGAGCCGTTGCCTGGTTTGCATGTCAACGGCGAGTTGACTCAAGGCGAAAATATCGCCGATCTGGGCGGTGTGAAGCTCGCCTATGCCGCACTGCAGAAAGCGCTCGATAAAAATCCGCAGGAACGTGAGAAAAAAATCGATGGCCTGACGCCGGAGCAACGTTTCTTCCTGTCGTTCGCTACGATTTGGAAATCCAAGCAGCGCGATGAAGATCTGAAATTGCGTCTCAACACCGACCCGCATTCCCCTGCGCGTTATCGGGTTGACGGACCGTTTTCAAACCTGCCGGAATTCCAACGGGCATTTAACATCCCTGACGGTTCGCCGATGATCCGCTCGGCCGATAAGCGAGTGAAGATCTGGTAGCGGCAATTGACCGTAATTGCCACGGGCGGTTCGGTGAACCGCCCCTACCTGATTTTGCCGCCCCAGGAAAGGATTTTTGCCTTCGCGCCAGCGGCTTCTGCCTCTTTGATATTGCCTGCTCGATTATAAAACAACGACAAGCTCGTCCAAGCAATTTGATCGTTAGGCCGAAGATCGACCGCTTTTTTTCCCGCCTCGATTGCTTCCTCGAAACGCCCCAGTTTCATCAGCGCCATGCCGAGGGCGTGCCAGCCATCAAAAAAATCGGGCGCGATCTCAATACAGCGCCGGTATTTTTTCGCGGCGCTTTCCAAATCGCCGATAGCGAGGTCCCCATTTGCATCATCAAAAATTTCGTCAAGCGTTTGTTCCATTCGCACAAATCTTGCGGCTGATACAGCTCCCGCTCCAGCAATCAGCCTCTGGCAAATTGCACGCCGGCTGCCTGCTGCCGGTCGCGCAGCCACTCGTAGAAAACAATTTGCCGCCTGTTATTTAGAAGCCGTTCCTTAAACGCTGCTTTCTTCGCGGGATCACCTGAGTCCGGCGACGGTTCACGTTTTTCCAGGATAGCAATGAGTCCCATCTCGCCAGACGGGAAAAAGTCGCCAATCTCGCCCGATTTCAGATATGCAACGGCATTCTTAACTGCGAAAAGTTCGGGCGGCGATTCCTGCTTTCCTTCTTTGAGTTGAGCCTCTGTCGTTGCATCGAGAAGCGAAAACGGCGGGAGCTTCTCTACGTTCGCGCCCGCTTTTTGAATTACTGCTTCAAACGGCTGGCTCGCCTTCGTCGCCTCGCGCAGTTGTTGCACGAGTTCCGCGCCCTTCGTTGACATCAACTCGCGAGCTCGCGAGCTCTTGATCGCTTCCACGATTTTCGGTTTCGCTTCTTCAATCGTGAGTGGCCGAGCCTCGACGATTCCCACAAGATGTAAAATGTAGAATCCGTCCGCCACCTGGATCGGATCGCTGTTCGGCTCCTCCTTCGACAAATGGAGCGCAGCAGGGCTAAGTTTCGGATCTACATTCAACTGCGGGTCCGGCGCCGCGCCGCTAAACTCGCCAGTCGCGCGGACGGGTAACTGGAATCGCTCAGCTACCTTCGTGAAATCTGCATCCTTTTCGAGCAGGGCTTGAGTGAAATCGTTTGCGCGATCGGAAAGCTTTTGCAGCGCCTCAATGCGCTGTCTGCCGCCGAGCTTCTTTTCCTCCTCGGTTAACGCGAGTTTGACAAACTCGATCTTGCGTTTCTCCTCGGTTTTGAGTTCAGGTTTGTGGCTCTCATAATATTTTTTCACGTCTTCATCGCTGACGGTGATTTCCTTGGCAAAATCCGCCGGCCGAAACCGAATGAGACTCACGAATAACTTGTCGTAGGCCCGTTCATAATTCGCGTTGATCTCTGCTTCGGGGATCGAGACACCTGCTGCCAAAAGCTGCTTAATTTCGTTCAAGCAAAGCTGGTCACGGACTAATTGCTCGATGTGTTCCTCGGCCAGACCTAGCGGCGAGAGCGTGTTCTCTACGAAATCACTGAATTTCTTTATGTCGAACCCCGACGCGCTCTGAAATGCAGGCAACCTGCGCACAACGTCGGCAATCTCGGAAGGGTTCGGCCGAATGCCGAGGCGCACCGATTCATGACGCAAAATCAGCGAGTTTAAAATGAATTGCACATAAAGCTGGTTCTGCTCAGTCGCGCCTGCGGTCAGGGTCTGCACGAAATCCGACATGCCCAGCGCCTGCGCCAGGTTGAGCAAACGCACCGTCTGCTGGGCTTCCAGCATCGAAATATTGCGATCGTAAACGCGAGCGAATTGATCGGAGCGGATTGCACCGTAGTCCGGCCGTTGCACGAAATAGAAAATGAAGGGAATCGCCAGAACGGCGATGACGATCATCAGCCAGTGGCGATGCTTGCGCAGCAACTTCATCATAGGAACGCAACTTTAACGGCGGCCGTGCACAGCCGCAAATCGCAGCATCCAATTCTGTCTCCCCCGCTATGCGCGCGCCGATGTTTGGCGCACCCCACAATGACGACCTCGCTTACCTGTTGTCCACCACTTGTGGTACCAGGCGACTCGTCGCAATCTGCGCACTCACCTTCTCAATCTTGGCGTCTTGCGCACTTAATTGCGCGGCTAGCGCCTGCATCGCCTTCTGTTGCTGCGCGATTGTCGATCTTAGGTCGCCGATCGTCGCTTGTTGCTCCTCGACTTTCCGGTGCTCCTTTAGGAACTCATTGAGCAGCATCGCATTGACTGCGTCATAGCGGACCGAGTAAATCTCGCCATTCTTGTCGCGCACCACCAGGTCCGGATTCACCTTCGCCACGTCCTCGGCTACCAAGCCAAATTGCAGCATGTCAGTGTTGGCGTGCTTGTAATGAAACGTGACCGGTTTGAGCGCGAGGATAGACTCGCTCGTCTGATCCATGGGTTGGATATCTTTCTTGAATCGCGCAGAGGAACTGGCAGTGCCAAGCTGACCATAAGAGTCGATCAAGACAGGTATGGCGTTAGTGCTTGCCGTGGTCACTTCACGGATGCCGGCAATAAACGTTCTTGTCTGAGCTGGACTGCCAATGCGAATGGTGAAGCTTTCGCCAGCAGCGCCCGCGTTTCCGATATCGATGTTATTGCTGCCGGTGGTGAGATTTATTCCGGCCAAATAACCCAATGCGGTGTTCTTGCTGCCGGTCGTGTTATCGCGGAGCGCTTGAATACCAACGGCCGTGTTGTCCGTTCCCGTTGAATTAGAACGCATCGCATTGTTACCCACAGCCGCGTTGCAGGCACCGCTAGTGTCACTAAGAAGCGCCCAACTGCCGATGGCCGTGTTCCAGACGCCATTAGTGAGGCTGTGCAGCGCCTGGTCGCCTGCGGCGGTACTGTAGCCTTGATAGACGCGCACGGGACTTTCGGCTTGCGCCATTGGCGACCACGCAAAACTGGTAACGGCCAGTAACAGAATGAACGTTTTAAACTTAAAGATTTGCTGATCCATAATTTCTTCCTCCCTTTTCCCGCCAAGTAACCCAATGACTGCGCATCTGACCCAGGCAGAGAAGCCAGCGGGGTAAGCATTCTTCGCCTGGTCTAGATTTATTTAACATCCTTGGAGCTTCGAAGTTGCCGCAAGTCCGTCAAGGCCGCACCATGGGGCTCCCGGCGGAAGAACATTCCTTTTGAATCAGCTCCCAAGCGTCACGCAGATGTTGCTCGGTGGTAAGCACATTGCCCAGACCAATCCGCATGACGGTGCGGCCGCGTAATTTTGTCTGCGTAAGATAAGCACGCCCGGCGGCGTTGATGCGCTCCACGATCTGGCTGTTCAATCTGTCGATCTCATTTTGGTCGCCGCCAACAAACTGGAAACAAACAACGCCCATGCTGACCGGTGCAGCGAGCTCGAAGCGATCGTCGGTTTTGATCCACCTAGCAAGCAGGTTCGCCAAACGGATTTGTTCGCGCATGCGTGCAACCATTCCGGTGCGGCCTAACGAGCGCCAGATCACCCACGCTTTAAGCGCTCGGAACCTTCGGCCGAGCTGAATCCCGTAATCCATATAATTTTTTTGGGCTTCGACGGTATCACCTCGCAAATATTCCGGTATCAGAGTAAAGACGCGCCGCAGTCGTTCGAGATTGCGCACATAAAGGACACTGAAATCGAGCGGCACGAACAGGCTCTTGTGCGGATTCACAACAATCGAGTCGGCGTCGCTCCAACCATCAGTCAACGATTTGCACTCCGGCAAAATAGCGAAGCCGGCGCCGTACGCGCCATCGATGTGAAGCCACATCCTGTTTTCGTGGCAGACTTTCGCGATTTCCGGAACCGGATCGACGGCCGCTGTAGATGTTGTCCCGACCGTCGCTACAACAGCCAGCGGCTGAAAATTCCGTTGCCCATCTTGTGCGATCATTTCGCGCAACGCCGCGGCATCCATTCGAAACTCCGCATCAACCGGAACCCTCTGGACATTTTCTTCGCCGAGTCCAAGTGCGATCGCGGCTTTTTCCGCCGAGCTGTGCGCTTGTTCGGAAGCGTAAATGCGAAATACTGGCGCGCCCGCGCCGACGAGTCCACGTTTTCGCGTCGATGGCGCAGCTTCTTCGCGCGCGGCAGCGAGCGCGTGCATCACGCCTACCGATGCGGTGTCGTACACAACGCCATCGAAGTCTTTCGGCAAATGCATCCATTGCCGGAGCCAATCGATTACCAGCGTTTCGAGCTCGGTCGCCGCCGGCGATGTGCGCCAAGTCATCGCGTTCACATTCAAGGGCGCCGTGATGATCTCACCCAGAATTCCAGGCGCAGTTGTCGTCCACCCAAAATAGCCAAGAAACATCGGATGCCCCCAGTGCACCAAGCCGGGCACGATGAGCCGATCGACGTCAGCCAGAATTTTCTCGAACGGTTCGCCCTGCTCAGGCGCTTGCGCCGGAAGGGCGGCCAGGATCGCGCCCGGTTTGTCATTCGGCGCGACGCGCAGCGATTCTATATTTTGCCGGAAATCGGCAATCCAATCCGCCAGCTCGTGCAACTGCTTGCGGAATTCCTCGGGCGAACTATCACCTAGCGATTGCGGCATCATATACGGACTTCGAAATTGCTTTCAAAACGCAAAGCCAAAGCTGAAATGGAACGCGCCGAAATCTTCATCGGGGTGCGGATCGGGATTGATGCCGTAATCGAGGCGAATCGGGCCGACCGGCAGTTTGTAGCGCAAGCCCGCGCCTATGGCATAGCGCATATCGTTAAGGCCAACATCCTCCGAGCTTGGCAGAAGGTTCCCGGCATCAGTGAATATGGCGCCCTGCAGTTCTCCGAGAATCGGGAAAGTGTATTCGACATTAAAGACGGTAAAGAATTCTCCACCCACCGGATGACCGTGATTATCGTGGGGACCAAGATCACGTTCGGCGAAACTGCGCACTGTTGTCGCGCCGCCATTGAAAAAACGTTCGTCAATGGGAATGGCAGTCGCCTCCTCGGAGCCGCTGGTTGTGAGCGAATGAATAATGCCGGCACGCGCACCAAATGCGATCGAGGACTGGCGAAACCAGCGCTGCAACGGTGTGCCGGTCGGTTGATCTTCAACTACACCCGGCGTGAGCGGTTTGGGTCCAAATGGAAGATAGTAACCGACGCGCATCGTGCCTCTGATATATTCGATATCGCTTCCGAGCGCGCTGGGGGCTAAATCCAATGTGTTGTTAATGAGGAACCCGCGCGGCGTTACATATGGGCTCTCGCGCAGATCAAGTGTGTTGGTAAGTCCGATGGTGTCTACCTGATACTGACTCGGACCAAGAAGAAAATCCGGCTTGATCTCGGAGTCGGTTATCTTCACATGGCGGATGGCGAGGATCACGGCGGCCTCATCGTTTTTCGTAATTTTGTGGCTGAGTTCGAATCGTCCGCCCAACTCGAATTTTGAGTAGCCATCATAATCAAAAGTCAGGGCGTACGCTCGCGCTCTGAAAACAAAGTCTGTGTCAAAAAAGAACGGATCCTCGTAGAGAATTTCGCCTCTATAGCTGCGCTGTGAAATCTCGATGGTTGCCGTCACTGGACGGCCGTAACCGAATAGATCGCGATCGCCGACCTGAACGCCTGCAAGTGCGCCTTCGTAAGTATCGTATCCAACCCAAAAACCGAATTCTTTGCTCTTGGCTTCCTCTGCTGAAATGTCGAGTCGCAGCAGATTTCCATCTACTGGAACAGGCTTGATTTGCAGCAGATTGAACTGGCCGGTCTTCATGAGCGTGCGAAACCGCTCATCGAGAACGTCCGGGCTGTATGTTTTTCCGCGCAATTTGGTAAAGCGTTTAGTCACGAAACTCGGATGCAGCCGAGTCAGGCCGCTAACCGTCACGCCATCGAAATGGTAAACGGGTCCCGGCGAGATCGTGATTTCCACGGGGACTCGACCATTCACTGCGTCCTCCGGTGCGCCAATCGCATCAACCTTGACGTCGTAATACCCGCGCGCTTTGAAATACGCCTGGAGGCGCCGCGGAATATCGTCAACGCGCGCGTCGGTGTAAGGACGCTGCAGCAGATCCACTATCTGCCCGCGGAGAGCGTCCGCGCCGTAAACAGTTTGTCCTGTGAATGAGATGCTACCGAACAAGTATTGTTGTCCTTCCTGAATCGGAACGACGACGACGACGTCGTTACTTTGCCCCTGAAACTTGTAACGCGGCGGATCGACTGCAGCGTTCAAGAAACCCTCCGCAACATAAAAACGCTGCACCAGGCGCGTTCCCTCCTCCATGTCGGTGGCCACAAAGGGCAACTTTTTCTCAAGCTTCGAATATCGCTCGCGAGTCGGCCCCACGATGTATTCGAAGAGTTTGTCCGTGGGCTCATGCACGTTTCCATCGAAGATCACAGTGCGCAGCATGAACTGTGGACCTTCAGTAATATCCAGACGCAATCGATCCGCCGATTCGATCACGTAGTGCACGTTCACTTTCGCGTAGCCGTGTTTCCGGTAAAAAACTTCGAGGAAGAAGGCCAGATCGTCCGCGCGCGCGGAACTTAATCCAAAATCTTCGATCGTGGTGATCTCTTCTTTCAGAGCGGTGCGCAATTCCTTTTCCTTGAACGCCTGCTCACCACGAAATTCGATGATGCTCGCCCGCTTCGCGCGTTTTTCCTGCTCTTTTACAACCGCTTGCCGTGCTTCCTGACGCTCTTCAGGTCGCGCAACATCCACTGCACTTTGCGCTGCGACTTCAAATGCTAGGGCCACGCTTCCCAGACAGAAAATGACCCCGCGTCGCATCTTAGCGAAAACGAATCAGATATTTTAGCTTCCCTCGAAAATCGCCCTGAACGCCGACATCACCGGTGAAGACGAAGCGATCGCTGATCTTAAACCGCACGGTGGCCTGCTGCTGACCTGTTCGCGGATCAACCGTTCCTAAATCCAAATCGATTCGATTAAAAGCCGTGTTGCTTTGGGTCGGCTCGCCTTTTTTGGCGATCTTGCGGTAAAGCTGCTGCACCAGCAACATGGCGGCCCGCCCGGCCAGAACGTTGCCGCTCGACAGTTCCTGTCTGGTAGCGCCAGTGGCGATCAACGAAATAATTTCTTCCTGTGCGAGTGGCGGTTCGCTCGTGAAAATCGCTTCCGGCGCAAGCACAGTCCCGTAAACATAGACACGCACTGTGTAATCACGGATGACTGATGTGCCTTGCAGATCGATCCGCGGATTCATTGGATCACTCGGATCAAAAGTGAGAGAGCCACGAGAAACCTCGAGCCGGCTGAAAGGCAAAGTCGCTTCGACATCCTGCATCTGCACCACGCCCTGTAACTCCGGACGCAGCCCCGTCCCCGTCAATTTTAGATCGCTGGTCGCGCCGCCGGTGGCCAGGTTACCGCGAATGAGCACGGGGTCTTTGGTTGTAATTGCGACATCAAATTTCCAGTCGCGAAACGGCGGGGTCGGCAGAGAAAATTCTGGACGCGCCGAGGGCGGTTGCGGTGCTGGCCGTCCCGGCAGGCCAATGGGAATAAGATCAATGTTTTTCAAAATGTGACTGTTTGTCATTGCAACCTTGCCAGTGACGGTTGCAGCCATCAGCGGCCCGATCGCCTTGAGATCAGCGTCCGCGCGTGCGGTGAGCGTATCGTTGCGCGCGACCAGCACGCTGTCGGCTTTCAGTTGCAGATCGAGGGTGGGCTCCGTCAGTTTGGGAAACGTGACGCGGCCAGTCATCTTAAATGGACCGCCGGCTAGCTCGCCGCCAAAGCGTTCTAACGTGAGAGCATCGCGGGCGAAGTTTAAGCGCGCATTAAAATTGCGAAGCGCGGGAAGCGTCGCATTCGTAAACCGGGCAACATTTACTGTCATGTCCCCTGCTCCGCTCAACATCGGGCGGCCAATGGTTCCACTTACATCGACATCCAATCTAAGCTCGCCATCCAATTGCTCGATCTCCGGCACAAATTGGCGGACAAAATTCACCGAGCTACGCGGGAGACGAGCTTTCGCGGTAATTGACGTGTCATCGGGCACCTTTCGAGCTCGCGCAATCTTTGGAATATCGAAAGGCATGTTCGCGCTGATCTCCAGCGGCTGAATCCGGATCTGTTGCAGCTTTCCTGAAATTGAGAGGCGATCATGTACGGCTTGTGCATTGAGATCGAATGTTGCCGGCTCCATTTTTGGCCACTGCTCGCTCCGCAAATCGCGCACTTGTACGTTTAGGCGCGCATCCAAGTCTGCGATCGTTCCCTGTGCGTCTAGTCTCGCGTTTAGCGTACCGGAGGTCATCGGTTTCATCCCGAGGTCTTCAAACAATTTCTTGATATCCAAGTTCTCGGACTGAAAGACCACGAACACTTGGCCCGAGGAAGGAACGACCACAGCATTCGTCCCGATGTTTCGCCAGACGAGCGGGATCGAGATATAGCCGGACGCAAACCGCGCCTGGCCCTGATCGAGTTGAACCTTGGTAATCTCAAGCGTCTCGCCCTTTGCCTGCGCGACGGCCTGAAAATCCATGTTGCCGGTCGCGAAGAAAATAATCGGGACATCGAGACCATCGGGTGAATACGACGCATCGATATTTGCCCGGAGCGATTGCAGATTGCCGTAGCGTCCCTTCTCCAAGACGAGCTTCAGTTTGCCTGAATCCTTGAAGCTTTGCGCGTTGCCGTTGCCCTCCCAATCCAGTGAGAATGAGCCTGCGAGCTGGCTTTCGTTGCCAGACGCGCGAAGCAGCGGCTGAAGTGTCGATAAGTTCGCTACACGCGCGGAAACTTTGCCGTTGTAATGATAAGGCTGCTGCAGATTGAGTGTGCCTGCCGCGTAAAAGAAATCAGTATCGTTCAGAGTTGCGCTGCAATCGTTCAGATAGATCACATTGTTAGAAATCGACGCCTGCGTGCTGAGTCGTTGCACAGTTAAATCCCGCATTTTGAGATTCGAGCCGGAAATCGATATCTGTCCGTTCGCAACTTGCTGTTTCCGCTCGATCTGCGCCGTCATCTGCAATGGTCCGCTGATTTTGTTTGGAGAATCGATTGCCCAAAAGTCACCAGCTTCGGGCGCATTCAAGGCCACATCCAACTCCGCAGGTTGTGAAGAAGCCTTGCCAACTTCTTCCGGAAGCCGGTAGCGGCCGCGAAGAGTTAACTCGTTTTGATTTCGCCGCAGCATGACTTGGTCAAACCCCAGGCCGTCATCGAGGCTACTGAGTGATCCTCGCGCTGAATCAACAACATACTCCCGGTAACGTATGCCGGTCAGATCGAACTCCATCGCAGTGCGCAGATTTGCGAACCACGGTTTCTTACTACCGGGTGGCGGCATGGTCTTCGATGCGCGAAGCGTGCTGCTCAGTCTGTCCACTGTCCCGTTCGCGAATCCAAGCGCATTCGCGGTCACATTAAGATTTGCTTCAATCGTAGCGTTGGCGATGGCGATCTTACCGGCGAACTCGGCGGAGCCTGTCAATTGCACGGGAAATCGCCCCATCAACTGCTGCAGGTCTGGTGCCGTACCTGCAATTTCCAAGTTCGCAGGAGTGCGGCCAAACTCTTCGAAGGTAGACGGCAATTCGATCGTCCCACGAAGATGAAACTCGTTCTTATCTTGAACGATATCCGCCGACAGCAAAGTCGCTCTTCCCTGACCTACCGAGATTTCCATCACGCTACGGTCGAAATTAATTTCTGGCCGGTGCACGTCGTTTATCCTCAGCGACATCGCCCCGCTCCACGTGCGTGGTTGGTTGATCACGCCCTTCTCATTGAGAGAGAGCTGTTTGATTTCTCCGGAGAGAGAACCTTCCGGAGGAATCAGAAATTTGTTTAGTGAGCTCGCCGAAACTTTTTGGGCAGTGACGCGTACGTCTGTATCCAGCGAAGATTTTGTCTCGGTCAATGCGGCGGCACCCGACAATTGGCCACCGCCGATTGAGCAATTGATATTGATCGAAAGAGTTTTGGCTTCGATATGCGAGGCGTCGACGCTTAGAAGATGAATCTGTTCCTGATCGCTTAGAACCAGATCGCGAACGATTAAGTTTTTATTCGCGTAGGAAGTTTGAGCGGAAATCCTCGACCAGCCATTCCCGTTCGGCAGTTGCAATGTCTCGATTCGCAGCTCGCCCGGATTACGTGGACTCAAATCAAGATCGACATGTTCCGCCACGAAATCGTGTAGCTGGTTCCGGACAACCAAAGTCGTATCGATGAGGCGGATTCGTTCCGGGAAAAATTTCGGTAACTTCAATTGCGGCTTGGGTGGACGCGGTCTCAGCGGCGCGTTGGATGGATTTAAGACAATGCGCGCCGAGCGCGCTTCGACGTCGTTGAACAAGCGAGAGAGACCATGCCGCGCAAATCCAAACAAACTGTAGTCGAGATCGAGATTGTCGATATCGATCGATTCAATTCCTGAAGGGCCGACCGCAAACGCGTGAAAGTTTCGGATTGTTAGATGGCTAAATGGATTTCCTTCCAAGCGAAAATCAGCCTTCAGATTTTCCTTGGCGGCATACTGCAGCGCGATCTTTTTACCAACGGTCAGGAGGATCGACCGATGGAAGATCATCACCAGCACCGCGAATATGGCAAGCGCCAACGCCGTTTGGCCCCGAAAGCCTTCGGGGGACCAACGCCGCCGATGCGTCTGCGCGTCTGCCTGACGGTCTTCGGCCACCAGGGCGACTGTATTTCCACCCTAACAAAGAGCAAATGGCGTAGTGCGAGTGGCTAAGTGTGCGCTGTTCCAATACACGTGCTTGCTACTCGATATTGCGCATGAAAGGGTCTGGCTTCACGCTTTGTCAATCGTTGACGCGATGAATCCGGATAAACTTTTTGATTATCTCGAGGGCAGACTGCCTGCGGCGGAGCGTGCGGCGCTAGAGAGGCAATTGGTCTCCGATCCGCAATTGCAGCGCGAGTTGGCGGTCGCGCGCGAGATTCACGCGCGGATGCGCGGCGATTCACTGGAGGTTTTTCTGCCAACCGAAACCAATGTCACAGAGCGCGGCCGCAAAATGGCTCTCCGCGTCGGCGCAGTGTTTATCATTCTCATGGCGGTTAATGTTGGCGTCGGTCTCTGGATCATCGCGCGACACGAAACCAAAAATCCGAACCGCGCACTGCTGGAGACGCAAATGCGGCAGCAAATAGCGAAAGCGCTTGAGCACGCTGCAAGCACTTTGACGCCCGCACCGCTTGGCGCGAGCGAAATCACAGTTTCTGCCCCAACCGGCAAACTGGAGAGCGTCGCGGATGAAATAGTCACCATCACATCTCACTTCGACGGTTCTGCGACGAAGGGTTTAGTGGACCAGCATCGAGTCAACGTTGTTGTCGATCTTCCGGCAAATCGCGAATCGGAATTTCGCGCAGCGATTACGTCGATTGTTGGAGGAAGACCGAGCTCAACGACCCCGGCGGCAGCCGAAAAAAAGCGCTTCCTCGTGCAAGTCGTAGAAGCACAGGAAAAGTAGTTAAACCGCGCAAACCTTTCGAATCCAAATGAGGCGATGATTGCGGTGACGTTCGCTTTACCGGCGGAAAGCTCGAGCTTCCTGCGCCGCCTCCGCAAGAAATCGCGCAGCGATCAGAGTGGCATCCGGATAATCCGCGGTGAGATCGATGATCGCAAAATTAAGGTTCTTTATACAGGTGTTGGAGAAACGATCTGCCGACAGCGAATGGCGGCCCTTCTTCGAGGTCGACAATTCAAGTATCTGATCAGCGCGGGTTTCGCAGGCGCGCTCAGTGATCGATTACATGTCGGCGACCTCTTCCTCGCGGAGAATTTTTCGACCGTCAAACAAAGCGAAACATGCTCCGCCCTTTCCAAGTTGTCGATTCATGCCGCCCATCTTTTGACGGTGCCGTCGATAATCGATTCCGACATGGAGCGAGAGAGAATCGCACAAACCACAGGCGCGGACGCGGCAGACATGGAGACGGAATTTATCGCACGCGCGTGCGCCGAGCGCGCTCTTCCACTACTTTCGCTTCGCGTAATTAGCGACACGCCAAGCGAGCCTTTCCCGGCTCCAGCGCACGTTTTGTTCGATACCGCAAAGCAACGAATCGATCTCGCGAAGCTGTCGGCGTTTTTCTTGACGCATCCGAGTCGCCTCCCATGTCTGATTCAGTTCACTAAGAGAATCGCGCGTGCGCGAGAAACTTTAGCTACCGCGCTTGTCGATATTATCCAAAATCTGTAGCCGAAGTTGTTGGTCGCGGCTACAACTCTGCCGGCTCGATGTGGACAAGCACGTCTGCGATACGTGAGTCGCTCTGCTGGATTGCGCTTTTTACTTGATGCGCAATCTCATGTCCTTCACGCACAGAAATTTTGCCGTCCACTCCGACGTGGAGATCGACATAAAAATCCAGTCCCATCTTGCGGGCCCGGCATTTCTCCACCTCGATAACACCCGGGACCGACCTGGCAGTCCTGCGAATGGACCTGACAAATTTACCGCGCGGCGCGGTATCCATGATCTCAAAGAACGCGGGCCGCAACAGGCGGTAGCCGTTTGCGCCGATGAGCGCGCAGGCAATAAGCGCAGCCCAGTCATCTGCGCTTTGCCAGGCTTTGCCGCCAATAAGTGCCAGGGAGATACCGATAAATGCTGCGGCGGAAGTCATGGCATCAATGCGATGATGCCAAGCATCAGTTTTTACCGCTGTGCTTTCCGCACTTCGTCCGAACCGGATGACATAACGATAGAGAGTTTCCTTCATGATCACGGCCACGATCAAGACCGCCAGCGTCCACGGAGCAGGCGCATGATGAGGTAGAAAAATCTCGCGCACACTTTGAATAGCAATCGCGAGAGCACCAGCTAATACGCCGAGTGCGACCACGACCGCAGCAATTGGCTCGGCCTTGCCGTGACCGTACGGATGCGTCTTGTCCGGAGGTCGTGCTGCAACCGTTAATCCTCCCCAAATCACAATCGAGCCGCCCACATCTAACGTGGACTCAATTCCGTCCGCGATCAGGACATAGGCGTGACCGAAAAAGCCGGCCAAAATCTTTGCGAACGCAAGCATGACGTTGGCCACGAAACCGAGCAGCGCGACACGCGCGCCTGTTTGCAGATTCTTCTTAGACGCGTGAGCTTGCCGTGCCATTGATGAACAAAAATATAAACGCAGCTGTTTACGAAAGGCACGGAAATCCAGCGGAGGTATTGCGGGTCGAATCGCAGCCCTGGCCGAAGCCAGCCGCAGACGAAGCTGTGGTGAAGATGCGCGCGGCGCCAATTAACCCGGCGGATTTGAATGCGATCGAGGGAAAATATCCGGGGCGGCGAGAAGTGCCGGCGGTGCCGGGATTCGAAGGCGCGGGAGTGATTGTCGAGCTTGGTGCAGGGGTGAAAGGCCTAACGAATGGCGCCCTCGTAATTTTGCCGCACAACATCGGTACGTGGCGCGAAGCCCTTGCAGTGAAAGAGGTTGAACTGGTTGCCGTTCCCGAGGGAATCGAGCCTGTGCATGCAGCGATGCTGAAAATCAATCCAATGACGGCGTGGCGTCTACTCCACGATTATGTCGATCTGAAAAAAGGAGATTGGCTCATCCAAAATGCCGCGAATTCCGCAGCAGGCCGCGCAGTGATTCAAATCGCGCGAGAGTTGGGCTACAAGACCGTGAACGTCGTTCGCCGCGACGAATTGATTGATGAACTGCGCGCGGAAGGCGGCGATGCGGTCATTGTCGATGGTGAAAACCTTCGCCACGAAGTAAAAGATGCGACCAGCAACGCGCCGATTCATCTTGGCTTAAACGCCGTCGGCGGTGAAAGCGCGCTGCGTCTCGCGAATTGTCTCGCTCCGGGATCAACACTGGTAACTTTTGGAGCGATGAGTTTACAGCCGCTCAAAATCCCCAACGGTCTGCTCATCTTCAAGGACCTGCGTTTCCGTGGCATCTGGATCAATAAATGGTACGACAACGCCACAATGCAGGAACGCATGGATGCGTTTCGCCCGCTTTTCGAAATGGCGAAGCGCGGATTGCTCAAAACAAAAGTGGAGAAGACCTATCCGCTACCCGAAGCAAAGGCAGCAGTCACTCACGCCGCGCAGGGAAAACGCAGCGGCAAAATCATTTTCGAATTCAGCGATTAAGCGTCGGCTTATCTGAGTGCAAAACGAACAACCTAGTAGCACGGCACTGCTCATTGCCGGGAGCCTGGTTCTTCTGCACCACGATCCAAAACACTCGGCACTGGTCTCAAAGGCTTCGGCAGATTTCTGCGCCCGGATGCTCGAGATGCATTCCTCGCAAACTCGTTTGTTTTTGAAAATTGTTCGACAGGGGTGGTTTCGACCGATAGCCAAGTTGATCGAGCGCGTGACGATCCCAGGAATTTTACTGCATTACATCTTGCGAAAGAGATGTGTCGCCGGGCTCGTGCGCTCAGCCCTTATCAATGGAACCACACAAGTAGTCATAATCGGCGCAGGCTTTGATCCGCTCAGCTTCGAGTTACATCAAGATTTTCCAGGTGCGCGATTTTGGGAGATCGAGCATCCGGCGACGCAGCGTCACAAAGTGCGCGCCCTTCCTAAAACCGACGTTGAACGACTGCATTTTATCGCGGCCGATTTGAACGCAGCCGCTCTCGATAAAAAGGCGCTGATCAAATGCAGTTTTGACCCGGCTCAACGCACATGCTGGATCGCCGAAGGGCTCTTGATGTATCTGCCGGCAAATATCGTTTCGTCGTTGATGAAAACATTGACAAGTCTGAGCGCTCTGGGCAGCCGCTTTGTATTTACATTCATGGAACAACAGAGCGACGGCCGGATTCGTTTCGATTCGCAAAGTAAACTGGTTGATTGGTGGCTGCGTGGGCGGGGCGAACCATTCCTCTGGGGAACTACGCGAAGTGAACTTGTTGATCTTGTACGTCCCTGGCGCGTGATTCGATTTTTCGATCGGAATGATTTGCGCAAAATGGAATCCGGACTGACCGATGAACCCATTGCCAGAGGCGAGGTAATTTGCCTGGCTGAGATTTAACTACTTCCATTAAGCTTCGGCATGCTGACGCGGCGTGAATTCATACGCACCGCGGCGCTTTTCGCGCTTGCACCGCGTATTTTAGCAGAGCCTGAGAGAGAGATTTGGGTTAATGACGTCCACTCGCAGCTAAATCGCACCCGCGTCCGCGAACTTTTACTGCCACGTAGTAGAGACGAACTTGCGGAGATTGTGCGTTCGGCGTCGCAAAAAGGTTTGCCAATCTCCGTTTCGGGCTGCCGGCATTCGATGGGAGGCCAGCAATTTGCCACTGGCAGCATTTGTATCGATACGCGTTCGCTCAATCGCGTGATTTCTTTCGATCAAGAGCATGGTTTGATCGAAGCGGAAGCGGGTATCCAATGGCCGAAATTGATTCGCACTTACCTGGATGCTCAAGGGAATAGCGCAAAGCAATGGGGTATCGCGCAAAAACAAACCGGCGCCGACACATTCACGCTCGGTGGAAGTCTCTCTTCGAACGTGCATGGGCGCGGATTGGCGATGAAGCCGCTGATCTCTAACGTCGAATCATTCACCGTGGTCGCCGCCGATGGGAAATCGATTCGCTGTTCACGCGATGAGAACAGCGAGTTGTTCCGGGCTGCAATCGGTGGCTACGGGCTTTTTGGATTGATTGAGAGCGTAAGGCTTCGGCTTATTCCCCGGCAAAAATTGCGACGTGTAGTCGAGATAATTCGCGCGGGCGATCTGCCTGAGCGTTTTGAAGAACGCATAGCGCAAAAGTTTCTTTATGGAGATTTTCAATTTTTAGTCGACGAAAAATCGCCGGATTTTCTCCAGCGTGGCGTCTTTTCTTGTTACCAGCCAATCGACGAACACGAACCGGTTGTCGCCGAAAAGAAGTTACGCGACGATGACTGGCTGAATCTCTTGCGGCTCGCTTACACGGACCGCGAAAAGGCTTTCAAGCGTTACAGTGATTACTATCTATCGACAAATGGACAGACCTATTGGTCCGACACAAATCAACTTAGCGCCTATCTCCCTAATTATGCGCGGAAGATCCGCAAACAAATCGGCGGAGAGGAATCGAGTCTCATCATTACTGAGGTTTACGTCCCGCGCACGGACCTGGCGGACTTTCTGGCGCAGGCTGCAGAACTGCTGCGCTCGAATCGCACAATCGTCATCTACGGGACAGTCCGACTAATCGAAAAAGATGATGAGAGCTTTTTGGCTTGGGCCAAAGAATCTTATGCGTGCACCATCTTCAATTTGCTCACTTTCCACACACCGGCAGGCATCGAAGCGTCAGCACGCTCGTTTCGCGGCTTGATTGATTTGGCGATAGCCCGCCGCGGAAGTTATTATTTGACCTATCATAAATTCGCGAAACCCGAGCAGGTATTGGCCTGCTATCCGCAGTTCAAACAATTTCTCGACCTGAAAAGAAAGTACGATCCCGCTGAACGCTTTCAGAGTAACTGGTATCGCTATTATCGGAAGCTGTTCGCGAGCTGATGACCAAAGGAGCAGAAGCACGATCGTTTCATGCCGCCGTTCGTCATCATTGCTTTGGTTCTGATTCTCGCGCGCGCCATTGCTGAATTATGGCTGAGCCGACTGAACCAGCGTCACGTGTGCGCGCACGAGGATGAAGTGCCGCCTGCATTTCGCGGAATGATTGATGAGGCGACGTATCGCCGTTCAGTTGATTACACGCTGGCCAAGAACCGCTTTGGAGACATCACCGGCGTGTTCGATACCTTGGTGCTCATCGCAGTGCTTTTCAGCGGTGTGTTGCCCTGGGCGTTTGGAAGATTCAGCGCAAGCTTCGGCAGGTCGATCTGGGCGATGGCTGGTTTCCTTTTCCTTGTGGGCATCGCGTTGAGCCTGCCCGGACTGCCCTTCGCCTGGTACGCGCAATTCAAACTCGAACAGCGATTCGGTTTCAATACCACCGCGATGAAGACGTGGGTGCTCGATCGCGTGAAAGGATTTCTGCTCGCGGTGTTGCTCGGGTATCCGTTGCTCGCGCTGGTGCTGAAACTGATCGAGTGGACCGGCGCAAACTGGTGGCTTTGGGCGGCGGCGGTTGTCATCGCGTTTCAATTGCTCCTGCTGCTCATCGCGCCCGCGATCATCATGCCACTTTTCAACAAGTTCACGCCGCTGCCGGAAGGAGCGTTGCGCGAGCGCCTCTTCGCCCTGGCGCGCCGCACCCGTTTTCCCTCCCGCAGCATTGACGTGATGGACGGCAGCAAACGTTCGCATCACTCCAACGCGTTCTTCACCGGGTTCGGACGTTTTCGAAAAATTGTCCTGTTCGACACGCTCATCGCGCAGCTCACCGAGCCGGAACTGGAATCCGTGCTCGCACATGAAATTGGCCATTACAAAAAGCGCCACGTACTGAAATTGATCGGCCTTTCCATCACTTCCGTGTTTCTGGCATTCGCCGCGATCGCGTGGCTGGCGCGCCAGGAATGGTTTTATCGCGCTTTTGGTTTCGAGCATCAGGGAGGCTTCGTCGCCGCGAATGTCGTCCCTGCGATGCTGCTGTTTGCGCTGCTGGCGGGGACGATACGTTTCTGGTTTTCGCCGCTCGTTCACATCTGGTCGCGCCGTTTCGAATACGAGGCGGATGCATTCGCGCGCGCGACAATGGGAGAGGCGCAATCACTCATTCAAGCGCTGCGCAAATTGAACGAAAAAAACTTAAGCAATCTCACCCCGCACCCGCTCTACAGCGGGTTTTATTATTCGCACCCGACCCTGCTCGAACGGGAACGCGCGCTGCGAATAGCGGCTTAGCGCGAGCGACCGGTCCGCCAGACGGACACGTCCCGTGGCGAGCTTGCGGGGAAGCCCTACAACGTGCGCTTTTCTAACATGTCGAGAGTCGTTGTCGTCGGCGCGGGAATTAACGGCGTTACTGCTGCGATTGAATTAAGAGGACGCGGTCATAAGGTAACGCTCATCGATCCGGGGCCATTGCCGCATCCGCTGGCGGCATCGACCGATATCAGTAAAGCAGTTCGGGCAGCATATGGCGCGGATGAAGATTACACGGCGTTAGCTGAACGCTCGATCAGACTCTGGCGCAAGTGGAATGAGGAATTCGGTGTCGAGTTGTATCACGAGGTTGGCGTGATGTTCGTTCGCCGGCGGGAAATGAAGCCGGGCGATTTCGAGCATGAAAGTTTCAAAATATTTGAGCGCCGCGGACACAAGATTGAGCGCATGAATTCGGCGCGAGCGTGGAAGCGTTTTCCAGCATGGAATCCGGAACTTTATCGAGATGGGGTTCTGGAGTTGGAGGCCGGCTACGCGGAAAGCGGTCGCGTCGTTGCAACATTAATCGAGCGCGCCAAATCCGTGGGCATTCGACTGCGCGATGGCGTCCGGTTCTTCCGGTTGGATGAAGGCGCCGATGGCGTGAAAGGAGTTGTGCTGGACGATGGGCAACGGATCGCTGGTGATCTCGTTGTGATGACAACTGGCGCGTGGACGCCGTATCTGCTGCCTTTTACGAAAAAGTTCTTTCGCGCCACCGGCCAGCCGGTGTTTCACCTGAAACCCCGGCAACCCGAACTCTTCGCGCCTGAGTGTTTTCCTGTTTTCGGCGCGGACATCTCGACGACAGGCTATTACGGGTTCCCGGTTAACCGCGATGGCATTGTCAAAGTCGCGAACCACGGTCCTGGCCGGGAAATGTCGCCTGACTCTCCGGAACGCGTGGTGACCCCTGAAGAGCACGAAAGCCTGCGCAAGTTTTTATCATATACGTTTCCGGCGCTGGCGGACGCGCCGATTGTTTACTCCCGCGTATGCATGTATTGCGATACACACGATGGGCATTTTTGGATCGCACGCGATCCGGAGCGCCAAGGATTAGTAATTGCTGCGGGTGATTGTGGGCATGGATTTAAGTTTGCTCCGGTGCTTGGCAAAATGATTGCTGATGCCGTGGAAGGAAAACTCAATCCGATTCTACAAAAGTTCCGCTGGCGACCGGAAATGGTCGCGGGAAGCGGGACAGATGTAGCGCGGTCTAAAGGAAATCCGTAGTCCCGATCGTGTCGGGATGGCCGCCAAGGGTGCGTGCAGGCGAACTCAAATTTCGGTGGTATTAGGGTGCCGTAACAACAGATTCGGCGCGTCCGGCGGTCGCGCCCTACCCCTTTTGTACCGCCTCTTTTTTTGGCTGGCGTTTGATTAGCGTGATTTGCTTGATGCGCGCCGCATCCGACGGGCTCCACGTGGCCACGTCGGGATCGTCTTTAAAGGCATTGTGGACGAGACGCCGCTCGTAGGAGTTCATTGGCTCGAGTTGAAGAGAACGGCCGGTGATACGCACGCGATCGGCCAATTCTCGCACCCGCTGCACGATACGATCTTCGCGCATGGAGCGGTAGTGCTCGCAATCGACGATTGCTTTCTCAGCATCTTTGTCTTTGGCTTGCAGCAAACGGTTAAGCAAAAACTGAATGGCCTCGA
>WNGQ01002780.1_pt1 | contig 30826 bp, 32 predicted proteins | sample 5407661 | NCBI WGS metagenome assembly WNGQ01 (sample SAMN13153382, study PRJNA577476) | soil metagenome | isolation source: 60 cm soil or saprolite under Garry oak tree replicate 2 | place: USA:California | collected 2016-06-15 | reverse complement strand
TATTTCAGGCTTGAGCCGCCGGCTTGGATCATCCTGTTTTCAGAGGCTTGGAGAGGTGGCAGAGCGGTTGAATGCACCGCACTCGAAATGCGGCATACGGGCAACCGTATCGGGGGTTCGAATCCCTCCCTCTCCGCCAGATCATATTGATTTATTGAACTAATGGCGCTTTGCCGCGGTCAACCCACGTTTCGGACCTCGCAGCGCCCCGCCGGTTCCCCCGTCCGCGCCTCAAAAACGAGGTAGCGACATCACTTCAAGAAAGGCCCCATGTGATCTTTCCGCAACGTTATGTGATCTTCCTGCAACAATGGCAGGATTTCGTCTTCCGATAGCCCACGACGACTTAGCAGGGGCGACGTTACTGATTATATACATGTGACCGAGGTCACACCTCGTTTTAATGAATTTCCGCTACGGAGGTCCAAATGAATAAGCAGGTGTGCATTATGAATTATCGAGAAGAAGCTCGATTGCTCGGGGGCTCAGTCGCGGACTGGTCCGTGCTTGCCGGTGGTATCCTGCTTGCGGCGCTTTTCGCAGCAGTATTTGTTCTGTAGACGGGACGCGCGCAGCTAAAAGGCAAATACTACCAGCGCTAACAACCCTACCCCCGCGCCCATGATGAGTAAGTCGCTCGGACGCAAGCTGAACCCTGAACTGTACCCAACCAGCATAGCCACCCCCACCCGAATCAACGGGCCAAACCTAGCGTCATTGTCTTCGTTGCGCAAATGCCACGTCTGGCGAAAATCGACCCTTGCCCACTGAAAAAAGGTTCTTCAGCTACTTGATTCTCGCAGTACCCTTCCGTGATCGACCTCCGGCGCCAACTCGTCGGACCCCGCGCAGGATAGCCAAGCGTCGGATCGACAAGGCCGCTCGCCGGAAACACGGGCGGCCTTTTCGCGTGAACTTGCCGCGATCCATGACCACGACCTTGAGCCATTCCGACAAGCGCGCCTGAGGGTGGACCGAGTTCGCGGCCAATTTGGTGACCAAAACGCCGCGTGCTGACAAAACGCGGACGGGACGTGCTCCAGGTGCTGCTCGAATGAGCCGGGATCGGAGGGCAGGCATGTCCAGGACTGCGGGCGTCGATCGGCGGGCGCTGGTTTGGGCGGCCCTCGCAATCCTGTTGATTGCGGTGGTGGTCGGCTGGTTCGTCCTGCCGATCAGGGGCTGGATCGAATCGCTGGATGCTTGGATCCGGGATCTTGGCCCGTGGGGCATCGTCCTCTTTGTGGTTGCTTACATTCTGTTGGTCGTCGCGCTGGCGCCGGCCGAGGTGATGACGATCTTCGCCGGCCTTGCGTTCGGGTTCTGGGCATTCCCGATCGTGGTTGTCTCGGCAACGATTGGGGCGGCGCTTGCATTCCTGCTCGCCCGTTATCTTTTTCGGAAGAGGCTGAAGCGGCTCATCAAGAAATGGCCGAAGTTCGAAGCAGCGGACGCCGCCGTGACCGAAGATGGGTGGAAAGTGGTCGTGTTGATGCGGCTCAGCCCGTTGATTCCCTTCAATCTGCAAAACTACGTCTTCGGCATCACCGGGATCGGATTTGCTCCTTACGTCGCCGCGACGTTCGTGGGAATCATGCCCGGGACGGCATTCTATCTCTATCTGGGCGTGCTCGGACGCGCAGTCGCGGACAGTTCCGCAGCCGGCGGCGGCGGACCGCTGCGATGGGTGTTCTTGGGCATCGGGCTTGCCGCGACGGCCGCCGTCGCCTTCCTCATCACTTGGAAAGCCAGTGAAGGACGCCGGCTTCGGTCGCGCGCCGAATTGACGATCCTGTTTTTCATCTCGACTTGCTTTCCCCTCCGAGAGAGATTCGCTTCACCGGCAGGCAGTCTCAGAGCGTGCGATCCACTAGCAGGCCGTGATCCTCTCTCAGTCCCGAGCTGACGGGGTATTCACAGTCACGTGAATCTGTAACGTTCCCGCGCGGCGGCACGAAAATAGCCATAGGTGCGGAATCTCTCTCATGAGATGCGCACCTCCAAACGTGGAGCCCGGTCGCCCTCTGGCGCCCGGGAGGTCCGGTGCGCGCCGGATCGTTCCACACAGAACATTGCGGTACCAAGGAGGATCTCCACCATGAAACGCGAACTGTTGACGCTAATCATAGCGGCAGCGACGTCGATGGGCGTCAGCGCCGCTTCCGCGACATCGGCGGGACATCGCCACGACCACGCGAACAGGCACGTCAGCCGATCCCATCATCTCGCCGTCCGGCCAGGTTTTGCGTTCGCGCCGCCTGCCGCCTGGAGCACGTACGGCCGGTGTGTCTTGGATGAAGGGCAAGGGCGGTTCCGCTCGTGCTCACACAGCGGAAACTGAGCTGCAGAGCGGCGCGGCTCCATGCCGGTGCCTATTTGGTCCAGCAAAAGCGCTGGAGCGGACCGGACCAGGCTCGACGAGGTCTGATCGCCAGGCGTATGCGCTTCTGTCGCCGGCTCAGGCTGCCGCGGCCGGCAGATTCACTACCTCGCCGCGCGCCGGGTAGTTCTTGGCGATCACGAAGTCGAGCGCGCCGAGAATGTCGGCAAAATGCGGCCGCGCGAACGGCATGCTCTGGACGCTGGCAAAATACAGCGTGCGATCCGGCCGAACCAGGAATACGCCCGGCTCGGAAAACAACGGCGGCTCCTCGACGCCGGTCGAGGTCATGCCGCGGCTGGTCGAAACGTAAAGACCCCACGCGCGGGCGACCCGCAGATCGAGGCCATATCCCACCCGCAGGTTCGCAAGCTTCCATTCCCGCTTGGCACGCTCGGCACGCTCGGCGCTGTCGGACGACACCGCCACCACGTTCGTGCCGCGCTTGGCAAACTCCGGCAGCTTGGCCTCCAGGTCGCCCATCTGCGTGCGGCAAATCGGACAGTGCAGTCCGCGATAGAACACGATGAACGTGAACCGCTCCGACTTCTCCGTCGCAATGTCGAATCGACCGCCGAGAACGAGCGGCATCGCAAGCGGTGGCACAGGCTGACGCGGAACTAGAGGCGTGATGTCCGTCATGATGTAGCCTCCATGGGTTGGAAACTTCACTCTTCATTCAACGTCCGAACTCCGAGCGGAATTCGGTGCTGTTGTACCGCGAATGCAAGCAGGGCTCTTCACTTCGCTAGGTCGAAGGCAACTGAACGTCCGCATGTCACGGCCTTCCTTGCCACATCCAAGCGCGCCGGAATTTCGAGTCCGGGAACATGTCGGCGATCGATAGGGTATCATTCACATTCAATGCGTTCAAAGCCATTTTCCCTGGACAGCGCAATGGTTTCGGCGGCGGGCACCTTGGATGGCGGCATGGGTTCCTCCAGAACTTGATGGGAGACGGGAAACGGCTCAAGCATCGACCCATCGCTCGCCGACCTTCAGGCGGTGTCGGACCAGGCCAGGCTTCAGCGATTGCTCGACGAAGCATCCCTTCTGCGCCGCGGCCAAAAGACGCCGCTTGTCCGTCTCGGACGCTTCGCCCTCAATGTCGACTTCCATCGTGAACGCGACCGGTTCACTCTCGTAGGGCGCTTTGCTTCGCTGCCGCGCCTGCCAGTGACAACGTGTTTTGACGGAGAACCCGTCGATCGAAATATTGAGGCGTCTCGAAAAGGCACGAATCTGCGTCGCGTCGAATATCACTTCGAACCGCGTCATATTTTCTGTATCGATCATAGCATCCTAGCTCCGCGCTTGCATTGTTGGCCGCTGAAGCCGTTCTTGAAACTCAGGCTCGAGCCGCAGGTCACTGCGACCGTCGGCATCAGCGCTTGCCGAAGGGGTACTCGAGCGTCCCCGACTTGTAGGCCGCCGGGAAGAGCACGACCTGGGTACCCGGCTGCTCGAATTGCTCCAGGCCGTTGCCCTTGACGTTCTGATATTGGACCTGAAGGACCCGGGCCTCGGACCACTCGCCATCCGCGCCGAAGCGGATATCGCCGACGATGGTGTGATGCGTCGTGCCGTGGATGTATTCACCTATCTTGTTCTGGTCGAGAGATTTGGCGGCTTCCGCCGCGGTGGTAAGAATCTGCATGCCCGCATAGGAAAACGGCGGCAGATAATAGCCCAGCGAATCCACCCCCGCGGCGATCGCCTTGGGCTTATAGCGCGCCAGGAACTCCTTGATGCCCGGAAAGTCGGTCGTCCGCGCGGGGACATAGGATTCGAACGACATGAAGCCGTTCAACAAAGGACCGAGCTGCTGCTTCACGGTCGCGTATTGGGGGCCGACCATGCCTCCCCCGATCAACATCGACTTGAACGCCATCTCGTTGACCGCTCGCACGATGCCGACCGTGTTCGGTGGGAAACAACTTATGTAGACGATGTCGGGATTGGTCGATTGTACGGCTCGCAGGATCGGCGCAAAATCGACCTGGTTCGGCGGGAAACTTCCATCGTACACGATCTTCAGCCCATATTTCTTAGCCCACTTACGCGCGCCCGCGGCGGCAGTCTGCGGAAACTCGGAATCGGCCACTGAGATCGCCACGGTTTTCGGCTTGGGATCCATGCCCATCGCCACGTCGAAGAAACCGCGCGCGAAATTCAGTTTCGGGTCCGGCCCAAACGGGAAAATCTGGAAATATTTGTCGTAGTGGAAATGCTCATTGACGGCCAAGCCGGCCAACGACATGAACACTCGATTGTGCTGCATGACCAACTGCATCGCGGGCGCAATGATGTTGGTGCCATAACCTGAGATGACGAGATCGACTTTGTCGATGTCGAAGAGTTTCGTGTAAATCCCGGGCGAGCCGAATTGGTCGACCCAGGAGTCCGCCTTTGGCGTTCTGGTCTTCCGCCCACATCTGAACCGCCAAAAGCGCAGCCTTGCCGTTGCCGGCATAGGCTCCGGTGCTCGCCATGCTGAAGCCGATTTTGAGGGGCTCGGCGGCAACGGCTGCCGGCGAGGTCGAAAATACGTGCAATGCAGCCAGGACAGCAGCCAGAAATACGACGAGCACGCGCCTTCTGCGGTGTGATTGCATTGTGCTGCTCCCGTCCTGCGCCATGACATTCTTGAAGCTGGTTCGAACGGCGCTTCGGATTCTATGTCGCAAGCAAGCCCACTACTCGCGCCGAGCCTCGCCGGAATCCTGGTGGATGGGACTACCGGGCCTGAAGGCGTGAAAGGCGAACGCAAAGGTGACGTCGTAGGGCACGTCGGCGAGATCGCCGCCGTGCTTGCGCTGCACGGCTACGTTCCCGACGTCCCGTCCGCCGGCGATCGAATGACGGTCGAGGGCGGATGCCTGTCCCGGTTCCCATTTGAGAATCAGCTCGCCGCTGCGGATCGTGCCTTGGCGCCGCAGCAAACTGAGCGGCCAAGCTTCGTGACGCCCCGGGGCGGTCTCGACCGCCACGACCCGCTGCATCGGCTCGATGCCCTCCGGCGGGGTTCCATCGTACAGGAAAGGCTTCTGGCCGGTCGCGTCATAGCCGACGTAGGGATTGGCGCCGTAGTCGCGCGCGCCGGGATCGTTGGGGACGAGCACCTTCCCTTGCGGAAAGCGTTGGCGGAAAACGGCAAAGGATTCCAGGCGAGAGGGGATCAACCGAAGCTGCCGCCCGGTCATCGCGCCGACGATGGCGTCGCCCGTGAACTGTTGCCACCAGCTCTCCGTCTGGCGGTCGTACATGACCAGATCGGAGTTGCGAAGCTTGCCGGTCGTGCCGAAATCCAACGTGCGGCCATCGGACGCTCGCTCGAAGACCAGCACGGTGTTGCACAGCGGGCAATAGGTGACGGCCACCGGCGTGGCGCCCACGGTGTCGTTGACGATTTCGTGCCAGATCAGAACGCGCAACGGATATGCGCGCGCATCGGCGCCAATGACCAGCGAAACGACCGGCTCCACGTCGCCGATCCCGGCTGCCCAGCCGGACGCCTTGCCATCCTGTACCTGCTCGAATCGCGGCATGTCGATCGATGGAATGCCGTCCCTGGGCGGACCGCCCGATTTGATTTCCGTCAGGGGAACCAGGTGCCTGGAAAAATCCGTGCGGGGCCACTCGGCCTGCCAGCGTTCCGGGCCCGCCGCAGCTACGTTGCGATCGGGGTTTAGCAGGCCGACCAGCACGGTCAGCATGAAAAGCGCCGCCGCATTCGACAGTCCCTTCCGATCGAGAAGGTGGAAAGCCGGCATGATCGTTTACTCGATTGCTCAGCCGACGGCCGGCCGGTGCGATCCCCCTATCAAGGCACGCCAGCTCAGGAAGTAGCGACCCGCCCAGCCGGCAAGTGCCGAGAGAACGAACACGGTCCCGAACTGCCAAACCAGCACCATCAGGCTCGCATCCTGCGGGTGAAAGAACCGCAGTCCGAAGTTTCCGAGCCCGGCTGCCGCCAGGCCACCGAGTGCCGCGGTCAGATGCGGCGTCAACGGAGCGCCGCGGCGAACCATGACGGCCATGGCGATCGCGGGCACGGCGCCAACGAGCACGATCGACGGGAAGCAGAACCAGTCCGGCCGGAGCGACAAGCCCTCGGGGCCGAGCCGGATCCAATCCTGCACGCAGCCGTGGCCCAAGCTGCCCAGCCAGACCGCGAGCGTAAAGGCGGGAAGCAAGAGAAATTTGCGGCTGAAACCCGGAATGGTCGTCGCAAAGGCGGCAACGGCCGCGGCGATGCCGGTCGCCAACGCCGCGATTTGCTCAATGACGAATTGCGAGTTCGACATTTTGGCGATCAGATCGCTGCGCGGCGACACCACGTACACCACCAGCGCCACATAGGGAACGGCGATCCCAAGCCAGAATATCGTGCGCCACCAGGGCGCACGAAGTCGCCGGACGGGAGCGCTGCTTTCGGCAAGGCGCTGGATGAGAGTGTCGGTTTTCTCGGTCATGGATTCGTGCTCAGCGCTTTGCGCAGGGCCCGGATGCCGCGGTGAACCGCAACTTTCAATGCGCCGACGCCCATCCCGCTCTCACGGGCTGCTTCCTTCAACGACAATTCGCGCAATTTCAGCATTTCCACGGCTTGCCGTTGGCCCGGTGGCAGAGCTTCGATCGCATGCCTCAACGCCTCGGGGTCTCCGTAGGCATCCATAGGCATTTTCGCTCCTTCGTCCGCAAAGGTTACGGGCAAATTCTCGACCGCCACCTCGTTGGCGGCCCGGCGGGCATAGCGCCGGGCGCCGTCGGCCAGCCGATTTCCGGCAATCGCCGCCAACCATGGCAAGAACGGTCGTTTCGGATCGTAGGTGGCGCGCACCGCGTGCAGCGACAGCAACACGTCCTGGACGAGATCCTCGATATCTTGCGGCTGCAGGAAGCGCCGCCGATGTCGCAGCATCTGCCGCACCCACGGCGTAATGTCCTTCAACAAAGCGACGTAAGCGGATCCGTCGCCATCCTGCGCGGATTTCATGAGACCCGCGAGCCGGCGGTCTCTCGTCGTAGCGTTTTCGCTCGATGATACGGCCATCAAACCCAACCGGAGCGGTGCAGTCTGGTACTATGTAACTTTTTCGGCCCTCGCCACGAAATCAATGAGAGGTGATTTGGACTGGTCCGACCGGAAGGCCAATCTTGCGGTCGGGCGTCGTCCTTGCGTCGATGATGGTTGCCGCCTCAGGGGGTTGTCCCATGGGGGTCGAGGCGATTCTTGGCTTTCTGGGCCGCCCCGAGCGCCCAGCCGCATGACAAGCCGTCCGCCGCGGCCATATGTTCCCCAGTTCATGGAAGGAGACTTGTTGTGAGATCCGTATCGAGATTGGCAACGGCCGCCCTGATGGCGATGCTGTTCGCAGCGCCTGGAACGGTTCACGCGCGCGACCGAACGATCGAGGTCATGGGTCTCGACGCCATCCTCAAGGCGCATCCGCTGCCTCCGGGCGAGCCTACGGCGGACATCGTCGCCTCACGCCGCGCCGGGAAGGGCGAGCTGCAAATCGTGGTGGCGAGAAAAATCCCGCTGCACATCCACGATCAGGATCACGTGGTCTTCGTCGAGCGCGGAACCGGTACGGCGCGGATCGAGAACGCGGCCGGCGAGATCGAGGCGCGGCAGGTGAAGCCCGGCGACATCGTCGACGTGCCGCGCGGGAAAAAGCACGGATTCGAGAAAACGGGCGACGAGAATCTCGTGCTGCTCGTCGTCACCACGCCCAGCCGCGTGCCGGCGAAGTTCTTCGAGTGATTTCCCGACGGGGGCCGAGTTCGCTTCCGCTCGCCTCGAGCCAAATGCGGCGCCCGCTAGCGGGCCATCACCACCGTCGTGCAGGCGCTCTCGGTTTTCGGAAGTTCGCGCGAGGCGGCCATCCGTACGCGGAGAAGGCGGTGCTCGCCGCGAACCACCGGACAATAGGGGTCGGGCGAATCGAGCGCATCGAGAAGACGGCGGCGGCCGGCGCAACCGCCCCGACAGGCGGGCAAATATGCGCACTGTCCGCAGGCGGGCGGTATCGAGCGCGCGGCTTCGAAATCCGGCGTAGCCACGATGTCGCCGGCGAGATCGAGCAGCAGGTCGAGCGGCGCGCCGCCGCCCGGCCAATAGACGCACGGCTGCACTTTCGCCCGCGGCGTGACGCGAACGGTGGCGACGCCGCAGCCGCCGCGGCGCGGCGGCAGCCCGGCCATCGCTCGCACCAGGGGCTCGCCGACGGCAATCGCGTCCGTCTGTGCGAACAGACGCTCGAAGCCAGTCCAATATTCCTCGTAGCGCAGCGAGAATGCGTCGCTGCGCACCGCCTGATAGACGTTGATGCGCAACGGCGCGTCGTAGTGCTTGGCGAGCTTGGCGATATCGGCCATGCGCTCGAAATTGCTTCTCATCATCACGGCGATGAACGTGACGGACACACCGAGCCCGCGGCAGCGGGCCGCCTGCTCGTGGACGAGCCGCCAATTGCCGCCGCCGCGCTGAAGGTCCTGCTCGCGCTCGTTCGGGTAATCCAGCGAAAATTCCACATCCGCGAAGGCCGCGACGTCGCCATCATCCAGCATTTCCACAGAACGGCCGTTCGACGTGATCGTGAGCTTGACCGGCTGACTGCTCAAGTAGCGGAGCATGTCGCGAAAGTCGGGATGCATGCCGTTCTCGCCGGTGCCGAGGTTCACCGAGCGAACCGGCAAATGCTCCAGGACCGCGCGCACCTGATCGAGCGAGAGCCGATCGACCCGGGTCGGATCGCGGTAGCAGAACGCACAGGCCAGGTTGCATTCGTTGGTCAACCCCAGGCCCAGCGCAAAGCGGGGTTCGTCCCCCGTCACACGCGCGGTCGAAACCGCCTCCGCTGTCATGACCCGGTCTCGCCTCTATCCGATGAACGATGCCAAGAGCCTAAGCCCTCCACGGGCAGGCGCGCCAGAGGCCCGGTCGTACCCGGCGAGTACTCGAAGCTTTGCGGCATAAGCAGCGACCGGTCCGAGAACCACATGCAAGAAATTCCTCGCCCGGGAACCCTCGTGGGGGATTGACCACGGCGAAGCGGCGTTGGAAGCGTAGATTCATGCGACGACGGTCACTACTCACGAACAGGTGATGAATTCTGCCGGTCGCTTGAAACTAAACTCGGGCCGACATCGGAGGCGAAAGCAGACACCGGGTGGCGGCTGCGACCGTACAGGCCACTAGTCGAACCAGGAGGCATTCGGCGCTTCCGCGGCCCCGCGGGCGCTTGCTTGGGTGGCTTTCAATCTTGGTGCTTCATCGAGAGGGCGAGCACCACATCATGGGAGACGTCCAATGAATCCCTTCTCCGATTTCTGGCAGTTTCTGATCGGAACCAGCGGTGACTACAAGGCCATCGGCACATGGAGATATCTGTTCGTCGCGCTGTTCGTGATCTTGATCGTCGCCAGCATTGTGGTCGCAGTGAGGAATTGGCGGGAGGATCCCTCGCAGCGGACGGGAAGGGATCTAAGCATGTGGTTGGTCCGCGTGTTGGTCGGCGGGATGTGGTTCCAGGGCATGTTGTGGAAGATGCCGTTCCCGGTATCGGAAGGATTCGAATTCTGGACCGAGCAGATCGCCGACAGGGCCGCGTTCGCGTTCCATCGCCAGTTGGCGACCGAAGTCTTGCTGCCCAATCTCAAGATCCTCGACCCCCTCGTGTTCCTCGCCGAGCTCGCCTTCGCCGTTTCGTTGATCCTGGGGCTCGGCGTGCGGCTCATCGGCGTCGTGGGAGGGCTCTACGTGCTGCACCTGTGGCTCGGCATCTATCAAGCGGGCGATCCGGCCGAGTGGCCCTGGAGCTACGTATTCCTGGCGGCCTTGATGTTCCTGTTCGCGGTGTTCGCGGCCGGCCGCAGTCTCGGGCTCGATGCATGGCTGCGACGTCACGTTGCGCAGGTCCGAGACCGAAGCAGCCTCCTGGGAAGATTGTTTCACGCGGTGGGGTGACCGGAGCACAACTCGATCCCGGGGCCGGTCGATCCCGCGAGCTCGGCCCGGCGGCGTAGCAAGTCGCCGCGAACCGAGCCGCTGATGGGACGAGTAACAGCAACAGCAGGGCGGGGTCGATGACGATCGCCAGTCGATGGACGCGGGGCGGCGCCGGGCGGGAAATCGCCGAAACGATTCCGCTCGCCGCGACCGGCTGCCTCATTCTTGCGCTCACTGTCGCTGGGCCGTGGGTGAGCGCGACTTTCGACTCTCCTGGTTTCGTGTCCCTGGCGGTCATGTCCGGGGTCACCGCGTTCGTGGCTGCGAACCTCGCGCGGACCGCGCCCATCCGCGAGGGGCTGGGGATCGTGCTGGTGCTCGCGGTCGCGATGCGAGTCTCGGTCGCGTTCATCGATCCGATTCTGTCGACCGATGTCTACCGCTATGTCTGGGATGGACGGGTGCAGGCGGCAGGCATCAATCCCTACAGTTTCGTGCCGGCCGACCCGGCGTTGTCCGTGCTGCGCGATGCCGCGATCTTTTCCAACATCAACCGGGCGGATTTCGCGGTCACCATTTACCCGCCGGTCGCCCAGGCCTTCTTCTACCTCGTCACCCGGCTCGGTGAAAACATCACCGTCATGCGGCTGGCCCTGATCGCCTGTGAGATCGTCACCATCGCAGTCGTCATCGATCTGCTGCGGCGTTTCGACAGACCGGTGACCATGGTCGCCGCTTATGCTTGGCATCCGCTGCCGATCTGGGAGATCGCCAACAACGGCCACGTCGATGCGCTGATGATCGCGCTGGCAATGGCCGGTCTGTGGCTGTTCATACGGATGCGACCGCTCGCGTCAGCAGTCGCGATCGCGCTCGGCATGCTCGTCAAACCCTATCTGGTTCTGATGATGCCGGCGCTCTGGCGACCGTGGGATTGGCGGGTCCCGCTGGCAATGATCTTCACGATCGCTATCTGCTATCTGCCGTATCTCGGGGTCGGAGCCGGCGTGCTGGGATACCTGGGCTCGGGCTATCTTGACGAAGAGGACATCGCGGACGGCGACGGCTTTTGGCTCGTTCACCTGGCGAACTCGGTGTGGGACGAAGAAGTTCCGGAACTCGTGATAATCTATCTCGGTGCGGCGCTGGCCATTCTGGGATGGCTCGCCGTTCGCGCCGCCTGGCGCTCCGACCGCTCACCGGAAACAACGATACGTCACGTCGTCGGCTTGCTGCTTGCCGGTCTGTTTCTTCTGTCGCCGAACTACTCGTGGTACTTTCTGATCCTGGTGCCGTTCCTTCCGATCGTAGGCGGGGCGCCGGCCTGGACGTTCACCATCGGCGCGTTCCTGCTCTATCAGGAGTGCTGGTGCGACGATCAGCCGGATATGCTGGTTTGGAAGACGGCGCTCAACCTCGCATTTCTGATCGCCGCGTCGTTCCCGATCGCACGCAGCATCGCTGCATCGGGTCGACTCCCGAGCATGCTCGGATGGAAAGGCCCAATTCCGCCGCAGCCGACCTGAAGTTCTGGCTTCAGTCTTTTTCGAAGACCTTGTCGGTCGCGGTGATCAGGCGAACGTTGGGGTGAGCCGCGCAATAGTCGGCGAGCTTCTTGGCGTCCGCGGTGAATTTGTCGGTATCGACGATTGTCGGATCATCATCGCCTCGGTAATAGGCATCGAGCCACGCCATGGTATATCCGACATCTTCCTTGCTGATCTTCAGAAATTCGTCGCATCGCATCTTGGATAGATCGATTTTGGCGGCGAAACCCGGGGAGCCGGGCAGAAGAGCCACGGCAAAGACAACGGCACGGAGTTTTTTCATGGAAGAGGTTCCCGTAATTTACGGATGACAGCCCGCACTGCAGACCCATGGCGAAGAGCCGCCACCCAGGGCGAAATGTACGATGGCGCGGTCGCCGGTGGTTTGGAATAGCGGTAGCTTCACTATTGAGTGAATGTCGCGCAAGAGGCGGCGACCGAACATTCCGCTGTCAAAGGCGATTTCGTCGTGCCGCTGCTGATCCGCTGGACTCTGGAAGGGCGCGTTCGAATGAGCCGTCGATCCGGCGCAACCTTCGCCGGTTGCGCTGGTTGGGTGTCTGCAAGGCGTCAGACCGGAATAGGTTTGATTGGTCTTCGCCAAAATCGATGCTGCGCCCACCCGATGGACCGGCGCCCTGAAAGGAGACGGAGAGTGCCATGCCGGACACTCACTACGAAATCCTGATCATCGGTGCCGGGCAGGCCGGCCCAGGCTTGGCGGTTGCCCTTGCGAAGCGCGGCAAGCATGTCGCGCTCGCCGAGCGCAAGGATATCGGGGGGTCGTGCGTCAACTTCGGCTGCACGCCGACCAAGGCGGCGATCGCCTCGGCGCGCGTCGCGCATCTTGCCCGCAGGGCCGGCGAGTTCGGACTGCGCATTCCAACCGTCGAGGTCGACTTCGCGGCGGTGCTGGAACGAGCCAAATCCATCGTCGTGAAATCGCGCACCGGGCTGCAGCAATGGCTGGAGGGTACCGAGAATCTGACCCTGCTCAAAGCCCACGCGCGATTTGAAGGCAAGGACGGCGATCGTTTCCGGGTCAACGTCGGCGGGCAGCGCGTGACGGCGGCTCAGGTGGTGCTCGATACGGGCACGCGCAGTGTCATCCCGCCGATCGAGGGTCTCGACAAGGTCGACTACATCCACGCCGGGAATTGGCTCGACACGCCCGAGTTGCCCGACCGGCTCGCGGTGATCGGCGCCGGCTATATCGGGTTGGAGATGGCGCAGTTCTATCAACGCCTCGGCAGCCGCGTCATCGTTATCGAAGGTGCCGGGCAGGTCGCCGGCAACGAAGATCCGGAAATCGCCGCCGCCCTCCAGCAGCTTCTCGAGAACGAGGGAGTCGAGTTCAGGCTCAACACGCAGGTCACCCGCATCGAGGGCCGGACCGGAAAGCTACGGCTCATCCTGAACGGCGCCGGGTCGGCCGCAGTCGAAGCGACCGACGTCTTCGTCGCAACGGGGCGGCGCGCCAATACCGACGATCTCGGGCTCGAGACGATCGGCGTCGCGACCTCGAAGCGCGGCATCGTAACGGCGGACGAGCGGCTTTCGACCAACGTGAAGGGCGTCTGGGTCGCGGGCGATATCCGCGGCGGCCCGATGTTCACGCACACCGCCTGGGACGACTACCGGATCCTCGAATCGCAGATCGCCGGCGATGGCTCGAAAACGCTGGACCGGGTGATCCCCTATGCGGTGTTCACCGATCCCGAGCTGGGTCGCGTCGGCATGACCGAGCGCGAGGCGCGCGCCGCCGGGCACGCGGTCAGAATTGGCCGCTTCGAGCTGCGTCGGAACGGCAAGGCAGTCGAGGTCGGCGAGACCGCCGGGTTCATCAAGGTGGTCGCCGACGAGCGCAGCCAAAGGCTGCTGGGCGCCGCCGTACTGGCGAACGAGGGCGCGGAACTCGTCCACATCTACATCGATCTCATGAACGCGCGCGCCCCCTATCCCGTGATCCGGGATGCCGTCTACATCCATCCCACCCTGGCCGAGGCGGTCCAGAGCGCGGTCGCGACGCTTTGATGACCCGATCCGCGACACGCACCCTGGCTAGCGCTTGATGGAGACGGAGACTTTCGCGAACAGCTCGTCGGACGCATTGGCGACCTGCTCGACGATGAACTTCAATTCCTTGGCGTCGATCAGACGCGAAGGAGTGTCGATCCGCACGAACAAGTCTCCGTCCTTGTCGAGGCCGATCTTCACGTAATCGTACTGATGGTTTGCGGACGCCAGATTGTCCAAAAATTGCGCCGTTTTCTGTATCGCGGGTTTCTTCGCCAGGATCGCAAATGTCACGACGATATCCGAGCCGACCGAAGCGATGACGTGTATCTTTCCAATGTTCTTGCGCTGGAGATCGACCGACCACGTATTCCGGGGATGCGTGTTATAGGCGAGGCCGGTTTCCTTCAGCAGTTGGGCCAGCTTCGTGGCGCTGGCCGCGGTGCCGGGATCGGTCTCCTGCGCGTGCGACGTCGGCGATCCCAGACAGATCGAGCACGCGACCGATAACCCGATCAGCCAGCGCAACCTACAGCTCGGACCCACGGCCGCCCCCTGTCTCGAGTGTCGAGTTTCATTCCTAGCGCATTCCTAGACTGTCCGCCGTTGCACGGTCAATCGAGCTCCGGCAAAGCGCCGGATCCGATCCCATGGCGCGATCCGGCCTACAGCGCGATCCGGCGCCCTTCCTCGGCCGACCAATAGCCGGCGTAGACGAGCTTCGTGGTTTCATAGGCCAAGCGCAGATCGGCGCGGGGCGCGCGTCCGAGCGTCACGCATTCCATGAAATCCTGGATTTCCTGCAAATAGCCCCGCGTCCACTCCTCCTCGAGGCAGATGAATTGCCAGCCGGTCTTGCGATCGATCTTCTCAGTGATGTAGACGCCCTCGAGCTTCTCCTCGTCGGTCAAATAGCTCATCATGTGATTGTTGGGCGTGATGTTCGCCAGCATCGCGCCCCCGCTGGTATAGGTCTCGACCAGGTTGCGCACCCCGCCCAGAATCATGTCGCCGGAGAAGATCGTGCCTTTGGTGCCGTCCGAGAAGGTGAGCGTCAGCGTGCCCCAATCTTCCACGTCCACGGGATCGGCCTTGATGAAGCGGCGCTCCTGCGGCGCGAGGCTGGCCGCGACATTGCCGAGGTCCGCGGTCACGCTCGATACCGCAATCCGCTCGCCGCGCGAGCGCGCCTCCACCTGCTTGAGATAGAGCACCGTCGAGAGCGGATGACATCCCATGCGGATGAGCGACCCGCCGCCCGTCATCGACCATTGCGCGGCGTGGGGCGCATGCGATCCGCTGTGACTCTCGTCGGCTTTCATGAACAGGATCTTGTCCCTCGTGGCCTGGAGGATCTCGACGGTCTTCGCCACCGCCGGCGCGTAGATCCAGTCTTCCGCATAGAGGAACAGCCGGCCGCTCGCGCTGACGGCCGCGCAGGTTTTTTCCATCTCCTCGAGCACGCGCGCGTACATGCCCGCTTTCGGCACGTGCTTGCCGATCGGAGTCCTGTCGCCGTCGCGTCCGAAATACCCCGTGAAGGGCTTTTCGCAGATGACGTGCTTTCCCGCCTGCACGGCCTCGACGATCATGGTCGCGTGCAACGCCGGCGGCGTGCAGATGTCGACGACATCGATCTCGTCATCGGCGAGCAGGGCGCGAAAATCGCTATAGGTCGTGCGGATGCGATGTTTGTTGGCGAAATCGGCGACATGGTCGCCGCGCGCGGCGACCGCCGTCACCTCCGCGGCGACCCCGTAGACTCGGGCGTAGGCGTGCATGTGCAATTCGGCCGCAAAGCCGCAGCCGACCAAGCCTATCCGCACGTTTGCCATTGCGCGCTCCTTTCCGGGGAGCGCATCTTACCGCGTGCGGCCTGGCGCGACAGCGCTTCACGCCGCGGCAAAGCCGTCGGCCGCAAGCGCTGATGCTTCGAGGCTCGGCGCTATGCGCCGAGCGCTTCAGGATGATGGGTGCAAACATGATCGAGGTCCGGCGCACCGCAGACGGCGATCCGCTCGTCTTCGAGGTCGTCGTGCGCCAAGGCAAGGGCGAGACGCGCCATCAGGTCACGATGTCGCGGGCGACCTGCGCGCGACTGACGGAAGGCAAACATGCGCCGGAACGCCTGGTCGAGGCGGCGTTCCGGTTCCTGCTCGATCGCGAGCCCAAGGAATCCATCCTCGGACGCTTCGACGTGACCATCATCTCGCGGTATTTCCCGGAATTCGACCGCGAGCTGCCGAGCTATCTGTCCCGGCTCTCCGGTTGATGCCGGATACGTGAGGGGAGCGTTCCGGCTCCCGCAATTCGGCGGGTCATTCGTTCCGCCTCATCCCGGTTCAACACGGCCGGCATTCGCGCTAGGATTGCTCCCGCTCTGGCCGTAATCCCGAACCGAAGGTGTCTGCGATGCTCAAGGTCGCCATCGCGTGCCAAGGCGGCGGCAGCCATGCGGCGTTCGCCGCCGGCGTGTTGCGCGCCCTGTTGGGCCCGAATTTGCGCAGCAAGTTCGATCTGGTCGCGCTCAGCGGCACGTCAGGCGGGGCGATGTGCGCCGCCCTGGCATGGGCGGGGTTGGTCATGGGCAACCACGACGGCGCCATCGATCGCCTCACTCGGTTCTGGCGCGATCTCGAGGTGCACGACTTCCTCGACGCCGCCGCGAATTTCTGGAGCGTGTTTCTGGCGCGCATGCCGGTCGCGCTCGAGATCAGCCCGTACGCCTATGAGCCGGTCGCCGCGGCCAGGATGAAAGAGCTGTTGTCCCGGCATCTGGCGATCGAAGCGCTTCCGGCGGATCCAAGCCGGCGCGCTCGGCCGAAGCTCTTCATCGGCGCCACCGATATCGGCCGCGGCGAGCGCACGATCTTCGAAGGCGAGACCCTGACCTACGACGATCTGATCGCTTCGGCCGCGATCCCGCCGCTCTATCGCGCCGTCCATGCGCACGGCCGCCGGTTCTGGGATGGACTCTTCACGACCAACCCTCCGGTCCGGGAGTTCACGGATCTGCCGAAGCCGGAGCGGCCGGATGAAATCTGGGTCGTGCAGATCAATCCGCAGTGCCGCGCCGGCGAGCCGCGAACCATCCGGGCGATCGCCGACCGGCGCAACGAGCTCTCGGGCAATCTTTCGCTCGCCCAGGAGCTCTACTTCATCGACAAGATCAACCAGCTGCTCAAACAGCATGCGTCGCTCGATCACCCCTACAAGCCGATTTGCATCCGCGTCGTCGAATTGGGCATCCCGGATCTGGATTATCCCTCGAAGCTCGATCGCACCGGCGCGTTCATCGAGCGGCTGATGCGCAACGGCGAGGATCGGGCCGAGTGGTTCTTCGATGAGCGATCGCTGTGGCCGCGAAAGGGGACCGTTCCGGCAGCCGCGGCATTTCCCGCGCGGGCCGCATCGGCCCAGCCGTGATGCTTCCGGGCTGACCGCGCTGCACGAAATGACGGAACCGCTTCGCATCGAGATCGCACCCGGGGAGAGCGTGAGCGGCTGCGTCTATCCGGCCGCCGCGGAAAATCCCGCGGGAGTCTCGCTCATGCTCGCGCACGGCGCCGGCGCCGGCCAGACCAGCGCGTTCCTGGTGCGCTTCGCGATCGGGCTTTCGGCCCGCGGCATCGATGCGGTCACGTTCAATTTCGCCTACACGGAGCACGGCCGCCGCGTTCCCGATCCGAACTCGAAGCTGGAAGCCTGCTACCGCGCCGCGATCGAGACCGTGCGCCATCACGGGAAATTTTGCCGCAACAAGCTCGCGATCGGCGGAAAATCCATGGGCGGACGCATCGCATCGCAGGTCGCAGCGGCTGGCGCCGAAGACGTGGCCGCGCTGGTGTTTCTCGGCTATCCGCTGCATCCGCCGGGCAGGCCGGCGCAGCTGCGCGCGAGCCACCTGACGAACATCAGGGCGCCCATGCTGTTCGTGCAAGGCTCGCGCGACGCATTCGGCGCTCCCGACGAGCTGCATCCGATCCTCGCGAAGCTCGAGGCGCCCGCCGAACTCCATGTCGTCGAGGGCGGGGACCATTCCTTCAAAGTGCCGAAGCGGGCGGGGGTCCCACAGCAAGACGTGTACGACATGATCCTCGACCGGATCGAACGTTGGCTGCGCAAGACGCTAGGCGGGCGGTAGGGTGGGCAAAAGGCGCGGAACGCGCCGTGCCCACGCCAGGAATCAGACATGAGGGATCAGAGATCAAAGATCGGAATCAATTTGACGATTTCGTCGTCCGCTTCGCGGCGGGTGCGGTGCTGCGCGCCCTGGCCCAGCCGATGGCGCCGGCGCTGGTCCGCCCACGATCCGCGCGCAGAAAATCCTCCCGCATGCTGCACAGCTCTTGGAAGGTATAGATCTCGTCCTGCGCCACTTCCCGGAACGGCGCACGCCCGGTGCAGACCGGATCGTTCTCGGTCCCGGTCTCCACTGCGGACGCCGCCGTGATTGCGGACATAACAAGCGTCACGGCAATGGCGGTCTGGAGACGTAGGTGCATGACGGCGGCTCCAGCACCAGAACCTAAAGCCGCGCCATTCGGTTCCATGCCGGCCACTCTTGGCCTAGTGTGCTTGGCCTAGTGTGCAAAGGCGCTCATTCGGGGCGGAGGAAGCATGCGGAATCGTTCCGAGGCGATGCTGCGGCAGCTCGGAATCGCCGCTGCGGTCGCCGCGGCGATGTTCGCCGTCCTGGCGGGCGCGGCCAGCGCCGCCGAGCCGCTGAAGATCGGCTTCGGCATGGCGCTCACCGGCGGGCTCGCCGGCACCGGCAAGGCGGCGCTGCTGGCGACGAAATGGGCCGAGGAGGTCAATTCCAGGGGCGGCGTCTTGGGCCGCGACGTCGAGCTCGTCTATTACGACGATCAGAGCAACCCCTCGACGGTGCCCGGCATCTACGCCAAGCTCCTCGAGGTCGACAAGGTCGACCTCGTCGCCTCCGGCTATGCCACCAACATGATCGCTCCCGCGATGCCGATCATGATGGAACGCGGCTTGGTGTTCATCGGGCTGTTCGGCCTCGCGATCAACGACCAGTTCGGTTACGATCGCTATTTCGCCATCGTGCCGGGCGGGGATGACCCGCGGCTGATCTATTCCGCAGGCTTCTTCAATGTCGCCATGACGATGGAGCCGAAGCCCGCCACCGCGGCGATCGTGGGCGCGGACGCTGAATATGCGCAGATCGCCACCGACGGCGCGCGCGAGAATGCGCGCAAGCGCGGGCTGAGCATCGTGTACGATCGCAAATATCCGCCCGCGACCGTCGACTTCGTGCCGATCGTGCGCGCGATCCAGGCGACAAATCCCGACATCGTCTACATCGCCTCCTATCCGCCGGACACGGTCGGCATGGTGCGCGCGGTGAACGAGGTCGCGCTGAAACCCAGGATGCTCGGCGGCGGCATGATCGGCCTGCAATATGCCGCCATCAAGCAGCAGCTCGGGTCGCTGCTCAACGGCATCATCTCGTTCGACGTCTATGTCCCCGAGCCGACCATGCGGTTTCCGGGCATCGAGGAGTTTCTGCGCAACTATCAGAGCCGGGCGCGCGCCGAAGGCACCGACCAGCTCGGTTTCTATACGCCGCCCTATGCCTATGCACGCATGCAGGTGCTCGCCCAGGCGATCGAGGCGACAAAGAGCCTCGACCAGAAAAAGCTCGCGGAACATCTGCACGAGGCGACGTTCAAGACGCTGGTCGGAACGGTGAAATTCGGCCCGACCGGCGAGCAGGCGGTTCCCCGGATCCTATTCGTACAATATCAGGGCATCGCCAGCAGCGATCTCGAGCAGTTCAACCAGCCCGGCAAGCAGGTGATCGTCAGCCCGCCGGCGTTCGTTTCGGGAAAATTCTTGTATCCGTACGCGTATCTCAAGCGCTGAGCGCGCCGGGAGCCAGAAATCAGAAACCAGCCGGCATCAGGACTCACAGCAGATATCGTCATCCGACTTCTGACTTCCGTTTCCTGACATTCAGATCAGCTTGTAGGTGATGACCGAGCCGTCCGGGCCGACGAGCTGCGACTGCACCAGGCGGCCGCGGGCATCGTACCAGACGTCCTGCGAAAACTTGCCCTTGATGGTGTAGCGGTGCGCCGGGGCAGGCCCGGTCTCCACCGTCACCTGCTCGGAGCCGCCGTCCACGACCGAGATCGGCATGACTTGTCCGGTCTGCGTATCCAGCATCACCGATTGCCGCACCAGCTCCGGGTTCCACAGGCTGCCCGGGATGATGTTCTTGTCGACCTGCGCGGCCTTGCCGTCCGCCTCCACCTCGAGGCTGGCGCCCTTGAGGGCGGCGGTGAGCTTGTGCTGCTTGCCGTTGTCGTCGGTCTCGGAGTTGAGCGCGACCAGACGCCCGTTCACCCAGCGCTCGGTAGCCGTGTACTGGAACCGGTATGCCGTGACGAACAGGACTTTCACCTCGACGGTGGTCGCGACATTGACCGAGGTTTCCTTGCCGGTGCGCCGCAATTCGACCCTGTGGGTGCCGATCTGCTCGCCCTTGCGCATGATGGCGTACTGAAGGGTCTCGGCCCCGGGCTGCGCCGAGGCGGGCGGCTGCGCTCCGGCGGAGGGCTGGGCGCCGGCAATCGCACACGACAGCAACAATCCGGCGACGGGTGCGGCCATTCTCATGGGGTGCTCCGTGTTTCGTCTCGTGCGAGTTGCGGTGCCGCCAGTCATGCGCGGCATTCGGCTGCCGTGAAACGCGAACGCGAACCGGCGACAAGCCGGCTGGCGCGCCGCGCGCCGGCGCATCCTCGGCTCGGGCCGCATCTATAGAACGAAATTGGGCCGACTTTGGGCAAGGCGGCGCTCGGTCGCTCCCCGGCGGCACAGCCGGAAAGCCCTCAACGGAACCGCGCGAATGCGGTAAAAGGACCGCCGCACCGGCAGGCTCCCCCGAGCAGGAGACGAAAATGGAACTGCAGTCGCTTGGCTACGTCGGGCTGCGCGCCCGCAATCTTGAGGATTGGGCGAGCTTCGGCGAGACCTTTCTGGGCATGCAGCTCGTGGAACGCACCCCCTCGGCGCTGCGCCTGCGCATGGACGACCGCAGCCAGCGGCTCCTGGTCGAGGCTGGCACGACCGAGGGGCCGGCTTTTCTCGGCTGGGAGGTCGCGGACGCCGCGGCGCTCGACCGTTTGGCGGCGCGGCTCGAGGCCGCGGGCGTGCGCGTCGAGCGCCTGCCGAAAACGCTCGCCGATGCGCGCCGCGTCGAGGCGCTGATCGCTTTCGTCGATCCCCTCGGCAACCCGCTCGAAGCCTTTCACGGCGCCGAGATCGCGGCCGAGCCGTTCCGGCCCGGCCGCGCCATCTCCGGATTCCGCACCGGGCCGCTCGGCATGGGGCACGTCGTGCTCACGGTCGAGTCAGGACGTGCTCGGGTTGCGGCTGAGCGACTACATGGTCAAGCCGTTCAAAATCTACTTCTTCCACGTCAATCCCCGGCACCACAGCTTCGCGGTGCTGGAAACCGGGCACAACGGCATCCATCATCTCATGGTCGAGCTCTTCATGCTCGACGACGTCGGCCAGGCCTATGATCTCGCCTCGCGCGAGGAGGGCCGCACCGCCACGACGCTCGGCCGGCATACCAACGATTTCATGACCTCGTTCTATTCGCGCACGCCGTCCGGCTTCCTGGTCGAGTACGGCTGGGGCGGCCGCTCGATCGATCCCGACACCTGGAAGCCGGCCGAGATGACGTATGGGCCGAGCCTGTGGGGGCACGAGCGCACCTGGATCCCGGCCGACCAGCTCGTCGAGACGCGCGAGATGCGCTCTCGCGCCGCGCTCGAGGGACAGCGCCAGCCCGTGCAGGTGATCGAGGGGAATTACACGCTGGCGCCCGGCACCTGCCCGTGGTGGGACGCAACGCGCCAGGCCGGCGGCTAGGTACTCCTTCGGCCTAGGTTTTATAGGAGCTAAGAGCGCAGGTCCCCTCTCCGCGTTGGGAGAGGTGGAGCCTGCATCTGCTGCTCGGTTTCCCAATTCATTCCTCGCCGACGATCTGAAGAATACGCCCGCCCGGCGGATCAAATTTCCGGGAACTCTTTCCTGCGCAGGAACGTTCAAAGCAACGACCGCTCGCCGCCATGGCCGCCATGGTTGCGTAAAGGTGCGTGGGCGCGGGCATTGCGGTCGGCATGGCTGGGGAGCCGAACATGCGCGCCATCCATCTGTTTGCTCCGATTCTGTCGATCTGCTGCATATCGAGCGCGGCGCTCGCACAGACGTTCGAGGCGAAGGACCACAAATACCTCTACGTCGAGCCCTGCCGCGCCAATGTGCAATCCGTGTTCAGGGAAAGCATGGGGCAGGTTTTCGTGGTCAGCGTCGGCCTGTCGGTCCGAAACTCCGCTGGCCGGCCGATCGATGGGGTGACGGTCGACCTGCTGGACAAGTTCGACAACGTGCTGTCCGCCAAGACCCGGCACCTCGCGGTCAAGCCCGGCGAAGCCCGGGCCGATACCATCGATATCTTCGGCCTGATCATTTCCACCGACGAGATGAAATCGCCGGCCTATGCCGGCACGACCCGCATCATCGGGGACCTCGAGCGACAATATGCGGTCGCCTCCTGCGGCATCGTCGGCTTCCAGTTCGCCGCGAACGAGGCGCTGCCGCCGACGGCGGCCGCCATGGGGCTGCGGCTCGAGCCCGAGCGGAGCACGGCTTCCCCGAAGCTGAAGATTTCCCGATCCGAGCGCAGCCGGCAGTAGATTTAGATTTCCCGGCTTGCTGGACGCCGGCCGATCTCCGATGATGCCGGCAAAGCCGGCGCGGGATCAAACCGCGCGCGCGACGGGGAGGGAGATGAAGCCCGCGGCATTCGCCTATGCGAAGGCTCGCTCGCTCGATCATGCGATCGAGCTCCTCGGCAGCGCTTCCGGCGAAGCCCGCCTGCTCGCGGGCGGCCAGTCGCTGATCGCCACGCTCAACATGCGGCTGTCGAGCCCCGACCTCCTGGTCGACATCAACGCTGTTCCCGGCCTCGACGGCATTGCGGTCAAGGACGGCATGTTGGAGATCGGGGCGCTGGTGCGGCATGCGCAGGCCGAGCGCTCCGATGTCGTCGCAAAGCATGCGCCGCTGATCGCCATGGCGCTGCCCCACATCGGCCACGCGGCGATCCGCAATCGCGGCACGATCGGCGGCTCGATTGCGTTCGCCGACCCCGCCGCGGAGCTTCCCGCCTGCCTGGTCGCGCTCGGCGCCGAGCTGTCGATCGCCGGCCCCGAGGGCCGCCGCAGCGTCGCGGCGGAGCAATTTTTTCGCGGGCTGTTCGAGACCGCGCTTTCGCCGCGCGACGTCCTCACCGCGATCCGCGTGCCGCTCGCGGATGCCGACAGTCGGTTTGGTTTTGCCGAATTTGCCCGTCGGCACGGCGATTACGCGATGATCGGGCTCGCCGCGCAGGCGCGGGTCGAGGTTCGGGGTTTGCGCGAGATTCGTCTGGTCTATTTCGGCGTCGGGGCGACGCCGGTGCGCGCGCGCAGTGCCGAAGCCGCATGGGCGGCCGCTTCGGCCGGGGGTGGGCGGCTCGATTCCGCCGTAACGGCGCTCGCACAGGATCTCGATCCTCCCGACGATCTCCAGGCGAGCGGCGCGGTGAAGAAACATCTCGCGGGCGTGCTGCTCGAACGCGTGGCGCAACAGCTCACAGTGAGGCGGGCATGAGCGGGCACACTCACGACATCCGCCTCACCGTCAACGGCGAGGAATTTTCCGAGAGCGTCGAGTCGCGGAAAACGCTGGTCGACTTCCTGCGCGAGACCCTCGGCCTGACCGGCAGCCACGTCGGCTGCGAGCACGGCGTGTGCGGCGCGTGCACGGTACGGGTCGACGGCGCGATCGTGCGGGGTTGCCTGATGCTGGCGGTGCAATGCGACGGCAGCCGGATCGAAACGATCGAGGGCGTCGCGGATTCCGGAGCCATTGCCGATTTGCAGCGAGCATTCGCGGCCCGCAATGCGCTGCAGTGCGGGTTCTGCACGCCCGGCATGCTGCTCACCGCCGCGCAATTGCTGGACGATGGCGGCGTGCCGTCGCGCGAAACAATCCGCGCGCAGCTTTCCGGCAATTACTGCCGCTGCACTGGGTATCACGCCATCGTCGACGCGATCGAGACGGTCGCCCGCGCCAGGGCAGGTGGTGAGCGGTGATGAAAGCGAGCGACCAGGCTGGACTCTCTGCGCTCGACCGGCCGAACTCGTATATCGGCCGCACGGTGCCGCGGCCCAATCTCAATCGGCTGCTCGAGGGCCGCGCCCAGTTCGTCACCGATGTCGTGCTGCCGCGGATGGCCCATGTCGCTTTCGTGCGCTCCCCGCACGCGCACGCGGGGATCCGTGCGATCGATACGGCGGCGGCGAAGCGCGCACCCGGCGTCGTCGCGGTCGTCACCGGCGCGGAGCTCGCAACCACATGCACGCCGTGGGTCGGCGTGCTCACGCATCTCAAGGGACTGAAATCCGCGCCGCAGCACGCCATCGCGGTCGACAAGGCGTGCTGGCAGGGCGAAGCGGTTGCCGCCGTCGTGGCGAAAACCCGCGCCCTTGCCGAGGATGCGGCCGAGCTCATCGGCGTCGAATATGAACCGCTAGCGCCGGTGGTCGATCCGGAGACCGCGCTCGATCCGGGAACGCCGGTGATCCACGCCGAGCTCGGCGACAATCTGGCGTTCGAGCGCAAGCTCGATGCCGGCGAGGTCGATCGTGCGTTCCAGGATGCGGACACGGTGGTCGAAGCCGTGTTTCAATTCGGCCGCCACACCGGCGTCACGCTGGAGCCGCGCGCGGTCGTGGCCGACTGGAATCCCGGCGAAGCGCGGCTGACGGTCTATCAGGGCACCCAGGCCCCGCATATGATGCAGAACATCTTCGCCAAGCATCTCGGGCTCGAGGAGCACCAGGTGCGGGTCCTCACCAAGGACGTCGGCGGATCGTTCGGCATCAAGGTGCACGTCTATGCGGACGAGATGGCGACGGCGGCGCTCTCAAAGCTGCTCAAACGCCCGGTGAAATTCGTGGCCGATCGCATCGAGAGCTTCGTGACCGACATTCACGCGCGCGATCACCGCGTCAAAGGCCGCATCGCGGTCAAGAACGACGGCCGCATCACGGCGTTCGAGATCGACGATCTCACCGGCATCGGCCCCTATTCGGTCTATCCGCGCACCAGCGGCATCGAGGCGAACCAGATCGTCAACCTGGTGGGCGGCCCCTACGCTTGCCCGAACTACCGGGCGCGGGCGCGCGTGGTGTTCCAGAACAAGAACGTGATGTGCCAGTACCGCGCCGTGGGCCATCCGATCGCGACCGCCGTCACCGAAGGGCTGGTCGAGCTCGCCGCGCGCAAGATCGGCATGGACGCGGTGGAGTTGCGGCGGCGCAACCTCGTCGGCGATGATGCCTATCCGTGCGCCTCGGCCTCGGGCCTGAAATTCGAGAAGCTGTCGCACCATGCTTCGCTCGATAAATTGCTCGCGCTGATGGATTACGAGACGCTGCGCCGCGAGCAGGAAAACTTGCGGTCACGCGGCATTTTTCGCGGCGTCGGTTTTGCCTCCTTCATCGAGGTGACCAGTCCGAGCGCGGCGTTCTACGGCGTCGGCGGCGCGCGCATCTCCTCGCAGGACGGCGCAGCGGTGCGGCTCGACGGGACCGGCGCCGTCATCTGCCACAGCGGCGTGACCGAGCAGGGCCAGGGCGCGGAAGCCGTGATCGCGCAGGTCGTGGCCACCGCGTTCGGCGTGCCGATCGAGCGCGTGCGCGTCGTCACCGGCGACACCGATCACACGCCCTACGGTGGCGGCACCTGGGCGTCGCGTGCGGCCGGGATCGGCGGCGAGGCCGCCTGGCAGGCCGGCAAGGCGCTGCGGCAGAACGTGCTCGCGGTCGCCGCCAGCATCCTGCAGGCCGAGCCCAAACGGCTCGATCTCCGCAACGGCATCGTAGTTGACGCCGACACCGGCCGCGAGCGCATCGAGCTCGCCGAAGTGGCGCGCATCGCGTATTTCCGCCCCGATACGCTGCCGCCCGATTTCCAGGCCGAGCTGATGGCAGTGAGGCATTACGTGCCGCGCGCCTATCCGTTCGCCTTCACCAACGGCGTGCAGGCGTGCTGGCTCGAGGTCGATCCGGCGAGCGGCTTCGTCAAGCTCATCCGGCATTTCGTGGTCGAGGATTGCGGCACGATCATCAACCCGCAGCTGGTCGACGAGCAGATCCGCGGCGGCGTGGTGCAGGGCATCGGCGCGGCGCTGTTCGAGCATTGCGTCTACGATGCGCAGGGCCAGCTGTTGAACGGCAACATGGCCGATTATCTGGTGCCGATGGCTGCGGAAATGCCCGACATCGATATCGCCCACGTGGAGACGCCGACAGCGGATTCCGAGCTCGGTGCCAAGGGCGCCGGCGAAGCCGGCACCGCCGGCGCGCCCGGCGCGGTCCTCAACGCGGTCAACGACGCGCTCGCCCCGCTCGGGGCGGCGCCGATCACGGAAATGCCGATCACGCCCGGCGTGGTGCTGCGCGCGCTGGGCAAGGTATAGAGGCTTGCTCCGATACCCTCTCGGCTTGCTGCGGGAGAGGGTGGCGAGTTGCGAGCTTCCGCGAACAGCGAGCCGGGTGAGGGGCCTTATCCGAATGACCCCTCACCCGCGGCTCACTGCGATCGGCGCCGACCTCTCCCGCAAGGGGAGAGGGCACTAAATTAGAGCGAGCGACGAGGCTGAGAAACGGAGGAAACCTCATGGCCAAGGGCCAGAAAGTCATCATCACCTGCGCGGTCACCGGCTCGATCCATACGCCGACGATGTCGCCGCACCTGCCGATCACCGCGAACGACATCACGGACGCGGCAATCGGCGCCGCGGAGGCCGGCGCCGCGATCGTGCATCTGCACGCGCGCGATCCCAAGGACGGTAGGCCCGACCAGTCGCCGCAGGCGTTCGCGCCGTTCCTGAAAGTCATCAAGCAGCGCTCCAACGTAGTGGTGAACATCACCACCGGCGGCGCGCCGACGATGTCGATCGAGGAGCGCGTGCGGCCGGCCGCGACCTTCAAGCCGGAGGTCGCCTCGCTCAACATGGGCTCGATGAATTTCGGGCTGTTTCCCATGCTCGCCCGCTACAAGAATTTCAAGCACGAGTGGGAGCGGCCGTATCTCGAAGGCTCGCGCGAGCGCATCTTCAGGAACACGTTCGCGGACATCGAATACATCCTCACCACCTGCGCCGAGAACGGCACGAAATTCGAGATCGAGTGCTACGACATCGGCCATCTCTACACGCTGACGCATTTTGCCGAGCGCGGCGTGGTCAAGCCGCCGTTCTTCGTGCAGTCGGTGTTCGGCATCCTGGGCGGCATCGGCCCGCATCCGGAGGACGTGATGCACATGCGGCGCACCGCCGACCGCCTGCTCGGCCGCGAGAATTATCACTGGTCGGTGCTCGGCGCCGGTCGCAACCAGATGCCGATCGCCGCCATGGCCGCCGCCATGGGCGGCAACGTGCGGGTCGGGCTCGAAGATTCGCTGTGGATCGGACCCGGCAGGCTCGCCGAGTCGAACGCCATGCAGGTCAAGCAGGCGCGCCAGATCGTCGAGGGCCTCGGGCTCGAGCTCGCCAGCCCGGACGAAGCGCGCGAGATCCTCTCGCTCAAGGGCGGCGACAAGGTCGGGTTCTGAGTGTCTTCGCCCGAAGGGGGGCGATCCGGTACACTCTCGAGGTTCGGTGGCCACCGGATGCGCCGCATTTGCGGAGCGTGACGGGCGGAGACGAGGAGAAACGCCGATGGGCATCAGCGTCAACAAACAGGCAGTGTACGAAGCCGCCGAAAAGCTCAGGAACTGGGGCCGGTGGGGGCGCGATGACCAGGTCGGGACGCTCAATCACGTCACCGCGGAAGACGTCGTCGCGGCGGCCGCTCTCATCAAGCGCGGCCAGAGCTTCGCGCTCGGCATTCCGCTCGACCGCAACGGCCCGCAGACCGGCCTGTTCGGCGGCCGCTGGAATCCGATCCACACCATGCTGGCGACCGGAACCGACGCGACCGCCGGTCGGCAGGGCAAGCTGCTCTACGCCGACGACGCCATCAACATGCCGGTGCAGGCCGCGACCCACTGGGATTCGCTCGGCCACATCTTTCTCGATGACAAGATGTACAACGGGTTCGATGCGCGGCTCGTCGACTGCAACGGGCTTGCCAAGCTCGGCATCGAACATGCGCGCGCCAGGATGGTGGGACGCGGCGTGCTGCTCGACGTCGCGCGGCACAAGGGCGTCGATTATCTCGAGGACGGCTACGGCATCGCCAACGACGAGCTCGACAAGGTCGCCAAGGCGCAGAACGTCGAGATCCGCCGCGGCGATTTCGTGATCCTCCGCACCGGGCAGCTGGAGCAGCGGCTGCAATCGGGCAAATGGGGCGGCTATGCGGGCGGCGACGCGCCCGGGGTGAAATTCGAGAATTGCTATTGGTGCCAGGACAAGCAGATCGCGGCGATCTGCTCCGACACCTGGGGGGTCGAAGTGCGGCCCAACGAGACGACCGAGGTCAACCAGCCCTGGCACTGGGTGGTGATTCCGGCGATTGGGCTGACCATGGGCGAGATGTTCTATCTCAAAGAGCTCGCGGAAGACTGCGCGCGCGACAAGGTCTACGAGTTCTTCTTCTGCGGCCCACCCCTCGTCATCACCGGAGGCACCGGCTCGCCGATCAACCCGCAGGCGATCAAGTGACGGCGAAACCGTCATCCCCGCGGGGCGAGCGCAGCGAGCACCAGCCGGGATCCATGGACACGATTCAATCAATCCATCGAGAACAGCGTTCATGGATTTCGGCACTCGCGCTTCGCGCTCGGCCGGAACGACGCCCCAAATAAAGGAACCGCCCATGTCCCGCATTCCCGATCTCGTCCTCGAAACGCTCAGTCCCGAGCAGCGGCGCGCCTACGACGCCATCGTGTCGGGACCGCGCGGCAGGGTGGTGGGCCCGTTGCGGGTGTGGCTCGAAAGTCCGCAGCTCGCGGATCACGCCCAGGCGCTCGGCGCGTTCTGCCGATTCGGCACCAGCCTGCCGCCGCGGCTCTCCGAGCTCGCCATCATCACGACCGGCGCATTCTGGCGCGCCGATTTCGAATGGCACGCCCATGCCCCGATGGCGATCAAGGCCGGGATCGACCCCGCCGCCGTCGAGGCGATCCGCACCGGGAAGACGCTGCAATTCGCGCGCGCCGACGAAGCGGCGGTTCACGGCTTCGCCCGGGAATTGATCGAAACGCGGCGCGTCTCCGAGCCAACGTTTCGTCGCGTTGTCGACGAGCTCGGGCTGACGGCCGTGGTCGAGCTCGTGGGGATTCTCGGCTATTACAGCCTGGTTTCGCTGACACTCAACGCATTCGAAGTGCCGGTGCCGGCGGGCGCGCCGGAACCATTCGCGGACACCAAATAAGCGAAAGAAGCACCGCGAACATTCCGGAGGAACCGGCCATGCAAGTGAACCGCAGGAGGTTCCTGATCGGCGCTGCAATCGGAGCGGGTGCCGCGCTCGGGCCGAAATTCGCCTATGCGCAGCAGCCCGGCCTCGGCCGCGACCGGCTGGTGCTGCTCGGCACCAAGGGCGGCCCGCGAGTCACGGCCTACGCGCCGACGCCGAGCTCGAACCTCGTCGTCTATCGCAACGTGCCGTATGTGATCGATGCGGGCTACGGGGTGACCTTCAAGCTGGTCGAGGCCGGCATGGCATTGCCGGCGCTGCGCTACATCTTCATCACGCACCATCATTCCGATCACAATCTCGAGCTCGGCCCGCTCATCTACAATGCGTGGGCGACCGGACTGCGCCAGCGGGTCGACGCCTATGGACCCGCCGGCATCCAGGAGCTGCTCGACGGCTATTGGCAATCGGAGCGCTTCGACATCGAGACGCGGATCGCCGACGAAGGCCGCCCGGACCTGCGCCAGCTGGTGAGCGCGCACACCTATGCGCAAGGTCCGGTGTTCACCGACGAAGACGTGAAGGTCACGGCGCTGCGCAACGTGCATCCGCCGATCGTCGAGAGCTATGCGCTGAAGTTCGAGCTCGGCCGCAAGGCCATCGTGTTTTCCGGCGACACGACGTACTTTCCGCCGCTTGCCGACTTCGCCAAGGGCGCCGACATGCTGGTTCACGAAGTCATGTACGGGCCGGCGCTCGAAGCGCTGGTGCAAAAGAACCCGAACGCCGCGACGCTCATGGCGCACCTCAAGGCGAGCCACACTCTCGCCGAGGACGTCGGGCGTATCGCGGCTGCCGCCGAGGTGAAGATGCTGGTGCTCAATCATTTCGTCCCGGGCGACGACAGGTCGGTGACGCCCGAGGTGTGGACCGAGGCGGTGCGCAAGACGTTCGCCGGCAACATCGTGGTCGGCAGAGATCTGCTGGAGTTGCCGCTGTAGAGCGCTGGTTTGTCATGGCCCGCGCATGCGGACCATCCAGGATCCTCCATTCCGTGAAGAGCACCGGAGCCAAACGGTTACTGGGTCGCCCGCATGCGCGGGCGATGACACCCAGAAGCGTTCCCTACGCCCCGGTTGCCGCCTTCAGGCCCGCAGCCTGGATCCCGGCGACCGCACAGGCCTCGTCCTTGTCCGAGGTGTCGCCCGAAATGCCGACGGCTCCCAGCACCTCGCCGGCCTCATTCTTGATCAGGACGCCGCCCGGCATGGGCACCATGCGGCCGCCGCTCACGGCGGCGAGCGCGTTGACGAACATCGGCATCTTTTGCGCGCGATCGGCAAGCTCGCGCGTGCCGAAATCCCATGCCGAGCGCTCCCCAGGCTTTCGCCATGGCGATGTCGGGCCGCAAAATTCCCGATCGGTCCTCGCGCTTGAACGCGACGAGATGTCCGCCCGGATCGAGCACCGC
>WNGQ01000904.1_pt1 | contig 30875 bp, 23 predicted proteins | sample 5407661 | NCBI WGS metagenome assembly WNGQ01 (sample SAMN13153382, study PRJNA577476) | soil metagenome | isolation source: 60 cm soil or saprolite under Garry oak tree replicate 2 | place: USA:California | collected 2016-06-15 | reverse complement strand
CGCGGCAACCTTCGAGGGCACCTCGGAGATCCAGCGGATGCTGATCGGCCGCGCGGTGACCGGGCTGGAGGTCCGCTAACGCAGCGCAGGCCGGGCGGTGACGGGCCGGACGTCCGCTAGCGCAGTGCTGGCCGGCCGGCCAGCCAGGCAGGCGGCCGGCCAGCCAGGCAGGCGGCCGGCCAGCCAGGCAGGCGGCCGTGCGGGCACGGCCGCCTCAGCCGGGCGTGGCGACCGGGCGGTAGCCGACGTAGTTCTCGGCGAGCGACGTGGCGGCCGCCCGCGAACTGGTCACATACCGAAGCTGCGATAGCTGCAGCTGTGCCTCCAGCGACCCGGCGCCCGGCGTGGCATGCAGCATCGTCGTCATCCACCAGGAAAAATGCGTGGCCCGCCAGACCCGCGCCAGGCAGGAATCCGAGTAGGCGTCGGCAAGCTCGCCGCGGCCATCCCTGAGCAGGCTGATCAGGGCGCCAGCCAGTAGGGTGACATCGGCAAGCGCCAGGTTCAGGCCCTTCGCGCCGGCGGGCGGCACGATGTGCGCGGCATCGCCGGCCAGGAACAGCCTGCCGTGGCGCATCGGCGAGCAGACGAAGCTGCGCATCGGCGTGATCCCCTTCTCCAGGACCGGGCCCTCCTTCAGCTCCCAGCCGGGCAGCGCGAAGCGCCGCTGCAACTCGTCCCAGATCCGGTCGTCGGGCCAGGCGGCGATGTCCTCCTCCGGCGGCACCTGCAGGTAAAGCCTGCTCAGCTCCGGGCTCCGCAGGCTGTGCAGGGCGAAGCCTGCCGGGTGATGGCAGTAGATGAGCTCGTCGGTGGACGGCGGTACTTCGGCCAGGATGCCGAGCCAGGCATAGGGGTAGCCGGATTCCCACACGGTCTTGGCGCTCGCCGGGATCGCGCCACGGCAGATGCCGTGGAACCCGTCGCAGCCGGCGATCGCGTCGCACTCCACCTCGTGCCGCGCGCGGTCGGCGCTGGTGTACCGCAGCACCGGCCGGTCCGAGCTGACGGCGTCAAGCTCGGTGTCGCTGATCTCGAACTCGATGGCGCCGCCTGCCGCGACGCGCGCCGCGATGAGGTCCTTGACCACCTCGGTCTGCGCGTACACCGTCACGGTGCGGCCGGTCAGGTCACGGAAGTCGATGTGCTTGCGCTGCCCGCCGAACTGCAGGTAGATCCCGCCGTGCTCAAGTCCCAGCCGGTCCAGCCGGGCGGCGAGGCCGGCCTCCCGCAGCACCTGCACGCTGCCGGACTCAAGCACCCCGGCGCGCTGCCTGGCCTCGCAGTAGGCCCGGCTGCGGGTTTCCACCACGACCGACTCAATGCCGCGCAGCGCCAGCAGGTGCGAGAGCAGCAGGCCGGCCGGGCCGGCCCCGACTATCCCTACCTGAGTGCGCAATCGCTCCTCCACGCCGGACGAGGCTGGCCAGGCCAGCTGGCCGGGTTCCGCAGGACGAACCTTGCGGTGCGCGGGCCAAGCCGTGCACGGCCGGGCAGCGGCAGCGCACAGCCGCTCAGTGCTGTGCGTAGTACGAACAGCAGTTCTAGATCCGAACCTAGGAAACAGTAGCACCGCTGTCAACGGATCCGGCCGGCCGAGCCGACCTGGGCGGCTAGCGGGCTCAGCCGGCCGCCCGGACCACGCCGTCCGGCGCCAGCGGCATCGACCTGAGCCGCACGCCGCAGGCATGCGCGATCGCGTTCGCGATGGCCGGCGCGACGGCGACGATCGGCGCCTCGCCGCCGCCTGCCGACGGCTGCTCCGGCTGGTCGATGAGCACCACCTCCAGCTCCGGCAGGTCAGGCAGCCGGGGGACCCGGTAGCCGGACATGGACGCATTCAGGATCCGGCCGCCAGCGAAGTCGATCGCCTCGAACATAGCCCCGCCGAGGCCCATCATCACCGCGCCTTCCACCTGGTTGGCCAGGTTGTCCGGGCTGACCACCGCGCCGCAGTCGAAGGCGGTGACCAGCCGCACGATCTGCAGCGGGCCGCCGGCTGCCACCCTGACCTGCGCCGCGGTGGCAACCCGGCCGCCTTTCTCCATGCCGAGCGCGATGCCGGTGCCGGTGCCGTCGGCGCCCGGGTCCGGCCGGCCGCCGGTCTCGTCCCAGCCGAGCCTGGCCGCCGCCGTGCGCAGCACCGCGGCCAGCCGCTCGTCGTCGAGGTGCCGCCGCCGGAACCCGAGCGGGTCGGCCCCAAGCCGCCCGGCGAGCTCGTCCATCGCCGATTCCCTGGCGAAATGGTTGGCCGTCGAGGCCAGCGCGCGGTACGGGCCCTGCGGCAGCGGCGAGTCGGCGGGCTGGTAGGCGACTCGCTGATGCGGGATGCGGTACGGAGTCAGCAGTCCGGCTTGCCCCGAGTTGATGTTCGTGGCCGACCAGCCGGTGATGGCACCGGCCGCGTCCGCGCCGACGGCGACGTCGATCAGCGCGGCCGGCCGCAGATACCCCCAGTGGAACTCCTCCTCGCGGCTCCACTGCACCTTGACCGGGCGCCCCGCGGCGCGGGCCAGCCTGGCCGCCTCGATCGCCACCGCGCCGCCGTGCTTCCCGCCGAACCCGCCGCCATAGTCCGGCACGATGATCTCGACGTCCGACTCGGGGATGCCGAGCGCGGCAGCCACCTCGCCACGCGCGCGGAACGGCGTCGAGGTGCCGACCCACACGGTTACCCGGCCGTCAGCCCAGCGGGCCAACGCGGCCCGCGGCTCGAGCGGCACGTGCGCGATGTAGGCCGCCGAGTAGCTGGCGTCGAGCCGGACCTGAGCCGCGCTCAATGCCGCGCCGGCATCACCCTGCTCATGCCGGAACGGGCTGAGCCAGCCTTTGCCCTCGACCGGGTGCGCCCGCAGGTAGGCGTCCAGGTCCGCGGTGGCAGGCTGCGGTGCGGTTTCCCAGGCGGCATCGATCAGGCTCACCGCCCGCAGCGCCGTCGCCCGGTCGGGCGCGACCGCCCCGATGAAGTCCCCATCGCGGATCACCTGCACGCCGGCCAGCGCGGCCGCCGGGCCGGTGCCCGGGCTGGCGCCGGAACTGCGCAGCCGCGCCCCGAAGGCGGGCGGCCGCAGCACGCACCCGTGCAGCATGCCGTCCACGCGCAGGTCCGAGGGGAAGCGCTTGGCCCCGGTGACCACCTCGGCGGCGCCGAGCGCGCGGGCCGGCTGGCCAGCCGACCGCCAGGCGGTAGCCGGCCGGACCGGCTCGTCCGCGGCTATCCGCTCGACCCGCCGCTGGCCGGCCAGCAGGTCACCGTAGCTGATGCTGGGCGCGCCGTCCGGCCCGGCCAGCATGCCGCCGGCCGCGGTCAGATCCGCCGGGCGCACGCCGAACCGCTGCGCGGCAGCCTCGCGGAGCAGCCGGGCCGAGGCAGCAGCGGCCGCCCGGAGCGGCGGTGCCGCGTTCGGCATGGAGCGGCTGGCGAAGGTCCCGATATCGAACGGTGACACGCTGGTGTCGCCCATCACGACGCGGACGGATCCGGCCGGGACGGCGAGTTCCTCGGCGACGACGAGCGCGAGCGCCGTCCGGGTGCCCTGGCCAGCCTCGACCTTGCCGGTGAAGGCGGTCACCGTGCCATCGGCGCCGACATGCACCCAGGCGTCGTCACCCGTGCGCGGGACGGCCTGGCGAGGTCCGCCAGGCATGCCCGGCCGGCCGTCCTCATCGGCCGCGACCACGGTCACCAGTCCGTCGGAGAGGAGCTGGAAGAACGAGTCCGCGTCCTTGGCGGCCAGGTCCCAGGGCACCGCTGGCGCCGGGCCCGGCTGAGCCGGCCCGGCGGGCGGGACCGGCCCGGCCTGCGGGACCGGCCCGGCGGGCGGGACCGGCCCGGCCTGCCGGGCCAGTGGCGGGACAGGCAGCAGCAGCTCCGGCTGCTCCATCAGCTCAGCCGCGCGGCGGATGGCGCGCTGGATCCGCGGGTACGTGCAGCACCGGCAGACATTGCCAGCCAGGGCCGTGGCTGTCCTGGCATCATCGGGATGCGCGACCTGGTTAAGCAGCGCCGCCGCCGACATCAGCCAGCCTGGCGTGCAATAGCCGCACTGCATCGCGCCCGCCTCTAGCCAGGCCTGCTGCACGGGATGCAGGATGCCGTCCTCGGCCAGCCCCTCGACCGTCGTCACCCGCTGGCCTGCCGCCTCGGCGGCCGGCATCGTGCAGGCGGTGACGGCGCGGCGGCCGATCAGCACCGTGCAGGCGCCGCAGGCGCCCTCGCCGCAGCCGAACTTGGGGCCGGTCACCCCGAGGTCATCCCTGAGCACCTCCAGCAGGCTCCGGTCTGCGGCCGCCCGGACCTGGCGCCCTGCGCCGTTGACGATGATCGTGAACTCCATCGCTTCGCCCGCTTCCTTGCTCGAGGCGGCATGTCCGCCTTCCGCCGTCTAGTCCGGTCCCGCCGTCTCACGCTAGGTTGTGCCAGATTCTGCCGGTAGCCCGCGTGCCGCAGTCGGCTGACCGGCCGTCCTTACCGGAGGTTCCCATGACTGACAGCACGACAGCAGCCGAGCAGCCTCCCGCCGGGCTGCCCAGCCCGCGGCCCGCCACCTTCGCCGCGGCGGTCAAGGCCAACGCCGAGGCGGTGGCGCAGGTGCGGCAGCGGGCCGCGCAGATCAGGCGGGCGCCCGAGCTGCACAAGCCCAGGCTCGTCACCTCCGACCATGTGCGCGGCACCAGCCTGCTGGACAGGATCGCCGACGCGGTCAACCTGTTCTGCGGCTCGATGTACGTGTTCATCGGCATCACCGTCGGCATCCTCAGCTGGCTGATACTCGGCCAGGTACTGCGGTTCGACCCGCTGCCGTGGCCGCTGCTGCTCACCCTGCTGAACCTGCCGCAGCTGTCCATCATGATCTCGCTGCAGGTCAGCGCGAACCGGGCGCAGGCCGCGAGCGACCGGCGGGCGATCGCGGACCACGAGACGCTGATCGCGCTGCACGAGATGTCGAAGCAGCAGATCGACATCCTGCACGGCCAGGACCAGGTGCTCGCCCTGCTCGACCAGTTCGCAAGCAAGGACATCCCCGGCATGGAGCACCGCATCGCCGAGACCACGGACAAGATCCTGGCCATCGTCGGCAGCGGCGACGCGGCGAGCTGAAGCCTCTGACGCAGCTTTACGGCGGCTGAATACCACTAATGCGGCTTGACAGCGTAAGAATGAGCCATGAGCAAGCGGCCAGTTCCCCCGCCACCCGGCGACAAGCCCGTCCCCGCCGCCCCGCCGCCACCGCCGGCCTGGCGGCACTGGCTGTGGCCGGCGGCAATATTCGTGACCTTCCTGCTCTACGTGATCCTCCCGGGGCTGCACGCCAGCAAGCAGGTCACCCTCAGCTACTCGCAGTTCATCAGCGATGCGAGCGCGCACAAGATCAAGGACGTCACTTTCGGGAGTGCGGCGGCCGGCTCCAACACGCCGGCCACCGGGACGCTCACCAGCGGCCAGGCTTACACCACGGTCATCCCCGGCAATCCCACGCCAGCGCTCAGCGCCCAGCTGACCGCGGACGGCGTGCAGAAGGTCGCCGCGGTCCAGCAGGGCCAGTCGTTCCTCTCGGGACTGTTCTACCTGCTCATCCTGGTGCTCCCGTTCATCTTCGTCTTCTACCTGTTCCGGCGGATGTCGCGCGGCGCGGGCAGCACCATGCAGGGGGTGCTCGGCATCGGCAGGTCGCGGGCCAAGGTCTTCGACGCCGAGCGGCCGCAGACCAAGTTCAGCGATGTCGCCGGCTACGAAGGCGCCAAGGCGGAGATCGCCGAGGTGGTCGACTTCCTGCGGAACCCGGAGCGGTACCGGCGGGCGGGCGCGATGGCGCCGCGCGGCGTGCTGATGGTCGGCCCGCCAGGCACCGGCAAGACGCTGATGGCCCGCGCGGTGGCCGGCGAGGCGGCGGTGCCGTTCTTCTCGGTGAGCGGCTCGAGCTTCGTCGAGATGTTCGTCGGGGTCGGGGCGGCCAGGGTCCGCGACCTGTTCGCCGAGGCGCGCAAGCGGTCCCCGGTCATCGTCTTCGTCGACGAGATCGATGCGATCGGCCAGCGCCGGGCCGGCTCGGGCGTCGTGGTCGCCAACGACGAGCGCGAGCAGACGCTGAACCAGCTGCTGTCGGAGATGGACGGGTTCGACATGTCCGAGGGCATCGTCGTGCTCGGCGCGACGAACCGGCCCGAGGTTCTCGACCCCGCGCTGCTGCGTCCCGGGCGGTTCGACCGGCAGGTCATCATCCCGCTGCCTACGCTGGCCGAGCGGGCCGCGATCCTGGCCGTGCATGTCCGCGGCAAGCGACTCGCCGACGACGTCGACCTGAACGTGGTCGCGCGGGGAACCCCGGGCTTCTCCGGCGCCGACCTGGCCAACCTGGCCAACGAGGCGGCGATCTTCGCCGTCCGCGAGAACCGCGAAGTGATCACCGCCGCGGACTTCGGCGCGGCCAGGGACCGGATCCTGCTCGGCCGCAGGGAGGGCTCCAACGTGCTGCTGCCGGAGGAGAAGAACGCGGTCGCCATCCACGAGGCTGGGCATGCCCTCGTGGCCGTGCTGTCCGAGCACGCGGACCCGGTCGCGAAGGTGACGATCCTGCCGGCCGGGCAGGCGCTCGGGGTCACCGAGCAGCTTCCGCTTGTCGAGCGGCACCTGTACGGCGAGGACTACCTGACCCAGTCCCTGGCCGTGCGGCTCGGCGGCCGCGCGGCGGAACTCGTCGAGCTTGAGCAGGGCTCGACCGGGGCCGCGAACGATCTCGCCTCGGCGACCGAGCTGGCCACCAAGATGGTCCGCGAGTTCGGGCTCTCGCCCGCGCTCGGCCCGGTGGGCTACCCGGAGGGCGGCTCGGTGTTCCTCGGCGGCGGCGGCGGCCAGGGCCTGTCCAGCAGGCCATTCGCCGAGGCCACCCAGGCCATCATCGACAGCGAGGTAGCCCGGCTGGTGCGCGAGGCCGAGCAGACCGCGGTCAGCCTGATCAGCACCCACCGGCCGGAGCTTGACCGGTTGGTCAGCCTGCTGCTGGAAAAGGAGACCGTGGACGGCGAGGAGGTCTACCGCATCGTCGGCCGGGCGATGCCCGAGCAACGGCCCGTCGAAACGCTTGAGTTCGCGCCGCACCGGGCGTCGCTGCCGGCCCCGGAGCCCGCGCCCGGCCATGCATCCCAGCACCAGCCGGCTCCGACGTCACACAACACTCCGGCGGCACACCAGCCTCCCGCGTGACCGCGGGCACTGCCGTCGCCGCGGGCACTGCCGTCGCCGCGGCGGGCCCGCGCGCCTGACCGGAACGCCGCGTTTGACCGGAACCGCATGTCGCGGCGCTGCGTCGAAGTCGGCGGCGGGAAAGGTTCCCGCGGATCAGGAGCCCAGTCATGGCCAGCACCGTTACGCCTAAGGTCCGGGTGGCTGCCGCAGGCGCCGTCGCGGCGATCCTGCTGATCGGCGCCTTCGCGGTCGGCGCTGACCAGGGCGGCGCCGCCGTGCGCACTCCGTCGGCGTCAGGCAGGGCAGGCGGGCAGCCCGGCGTGCGCGGCGCCGCGCAGCTCACCGCGCCGCCCGCGGCGGCCCGGATCACGGTCACCGGGAACGGCACCGTCAGCGGCACCCCCAACCAGCTCGCCCTCGGCATGGGCGTGCATGTCAGCGCCGCCTCGGTAGCCTCCGCGCTGCAGCAGGCCAACGCCGCCGTGCGCCGGGTCACCGCCGCGCTGCGCGCCCGCGGCGTCGCGGCCAGCCACATCCAGACCTCCGGCCTGTACATCCAGCCCAATTACCCGGCCGGCTCATCGGCGCCGAGCGGCTACGGCGTCAGCGAGTTGCTCACCGCCACGCTGACTCAGCTCGCGGTGGCCGGCGGCCAGATTGAGGCCGCGGTCCGGGCCGGGGGCAACGCCGCGACCGTCGACAATGTCTCGCTCAGCCTGACCGATACCAGCGGGCTGCTCGCCACCGCGCGGGCCCGCGCGATCGCCGATGCCAGGGTCAAGGCCGCGCAGTACGCGAAGGCGGTTGGCCGGCCGCTCGGGCCGGTGATCAGCGTCTCCGACCAGGCCAACGCCGTGCCGCTGCCCATATACGCCAACGCGGCGGGCTCAGCGGCGCGGTCGTCCGTGCCGATCTCGCCGGGCTCCCAGCAGCTCAGCATCTCGGTCACGGTGGTATACGCGCTGGGCTGACCGCACCCATTTCCATGATCCCGGCGACTTTCGGGGGTTCGAGCACCCGAAAGTCTCCGGGATCATGACGGGTCCGGCGCGCTTTGCGGGCCGCCTGGCAGGTGGCGCGACGCGGTCCGTGCCGCTAGGCTCACCGCATGCATCCGAACCGCACCGCAAGCTGGTGGCGCCGCCGTTAGGCGGTGCCAGGTTCACGCTCTGCAGAATCCTGATGGCGACCGCCCGGCAGCCCGGCGGTCGCCTTTCTCGTGCCCGCCAGGCGCCGGGCCAGACAATGCGAGGCGCCGCATGCAAGAGGCACGCAATGATCCGGCGTACGCCGGCGCGGCGCCGGTTCCCGGGCCGGCCGCGGCGGCCGAGACCGGCTTCGTCACCGCGGGCGGAATCGGGATCAGGCGGGTCGCCGCCCCGTTCGATCCGGCCCTGCTGGCCGGCCTCACCCGGCAGATCGACGAGCGCCGCGGCGGCGTGCTCAGCTCCGGGATGGAGTACCCGGGGCGGTACAGCCGCTGGCACGTCGCGTACGTGGACCCGTGCGTCGAGATCGCCGCCCGCGGCAGGCGGATCCGCGCGCGGGCGCTGAACGAGCGCGGCAACGTCCTGCTCCCTGTCATCGGCGCCGCGCTGCGCCGGGCCGGCCAACCGCCAGCCGGCCACCCCGCGCCCCGCCAACCGCCCAGCGACCTCCCAGCCGGCCACCCCGCGCCCCGCCAACCGCCCAGCGACCTCCCAGCCGGCCACCCCGCGCCCGGCCAACCGCCCAGCGACCTCCCAGCCGGCCACGCCGCGCCCGGCAACCGCCGGGCCAGCGACCGGGCCGCCCGCAGCGGAGCGGCACCCGCAACCGCGCCGGGCGCCATCGAGGTGATCATCCCCGAGCCGGCCCTGGCCGGTACCGAAGAGGAACGCAGCCGCCGCCCGACCGTCTTCTCGGCGCTCAGGGAGATCATCGCCGCGTTCGCAGGCCCCGACGAGCATCTCGGGCTGTACGGCGCCTTCGGCTACGACCTGGCGTTCCAGTTCGAGCCTGTCCGGCTCTCCCGCGAGCGCGACGGCCGGCAGCGGGACCTGGTCCTGCACCTGCCCGATGAGCTCTACGTGCTGGACCGCAAGCGCGAGACCGCGCTGCGCTACTCGTACGAGTTCGAGGTGGGCGGCGCCTCGACGGCGGGCCTGCCGCGCGGCACCGCGGGCACCGCGCGGCGGCAGGCGGCCGGCCACCGCAGGCCCGTAATAAATCCTGATCTTCCGGCGGATCCGGAGCCGGGTTCCTATGCGCGGGTCGTTGCCGCGGCCAGGCAGCGGTTCGCCTGCGGTGACCTGTTCGAGGTGGTGCCCAGCCACGTCTTCCACGCAGCCTGCGGGTCGCCCGCCGCGTTCTACGAGCGGCTGCGGCACCGCAATCCCGCGCCGTACGAGTTCTTCCTGAACCTGGGGGAGCAGGAATACCTGGTCGGCGCCTCGCCGGAGATGTACGTGCGGGTGACCGGCGACCGGGTCGAGACCTGCCCGATCGCCGGCACGATCGCGCGCGGCGCGGGGCCGCTTGAGGACGCGGCGAACATCCGCACCCTGCTCGACTCGCCGAAGGAGGAGTCCGAGCTGACCATGTGCACCGACGTGGACCGCAACGACAAGTCCAGGATCTGCGAGCCTGGCAGCGTCAAGGTGATCGGCCGGCGGCAGATCGAGATCTACAGCCGGGTGATCCACACCGTGGACCACGTGGAGGGCCGGCTGCGGCCAGGCTTCGATGCGCTGGATGCGTTCCTCACCCACATGTGGGCGGTCACCGTCACCGGCGCGCCGAAGACCTGGGCGATGCAGTTCATCGAGGACCATGAGGACGGCCAGCGCCGCTGGTACGGCGGAGCGGTCGGGATGATCGGCTTCGACGGAGCGATGAACACCGGCCTCACCCTGCGGACCGCGCACATTCGCGACGGCGTCGCGTCGGTGCGGGCAGGCGCGACGCTGCTGTTCGACTCGGACCCCGCGGCCGAGGAGCGGGAGACCGAGCTGAAGGCCCGCGCACTGCTTGAAACACTCAAAGATGCTGGACGGGACTTCGCGGCCGGCTCGCCACCCCAGGCCGGCGAACTGCCCGGCAGCGGCATGCGCGTGCTCCTGGTCGATCACCAGGACTCATTCGTGCACACCCTGGGCGGCTATTTCCGCGAGCAGGGCGCGGCGGTCGTCACGCTGCGGGCCGGGTTCGGCGCCGCCGCCCTCGACGACCACCGGCCCGATCTCGTGGTGCTCTCGCCAGGCCCCGGCCGTCCGTCCGACTTCGGCTGTGACGAGCTGCTCAGCGAACTCGACGCGCGCGGGCTGCCGGTTTTCGGCGTGTGCCTCGGGCTGCAGGCCATGGTCGAGCATGCGGGCGGCGAGCTTGCCCTGCTGGCGGAGCCGGCCCACGGCAAGCCAGGCTGCGTGCGGGTCCTCGGCGGTGCGCTGCTCGCCGGGCTGCCCGGCGAGTTCACGGCCGGCCGCTATCACTCGCTGCACGCGACCGCCGGACAGGTGAAGGGCGGGTTCTCGGTGACGGCGGTGACGCCGGACGGGGTCGTGATGGCGATCGAGGACGCTGCCGCCTGCCGGTGGGGGGTGCAGTTCCACCCGGAGTCGATCCTGACCGCGGCCGGCCGGGCGGGCCATCAGGTCGTCGCCAACGTGCTGCGGCTCTGCCGGGACGCCGGCCGGGCCGCCGCGGCGGGCGCGGCCGGCTCCCCGGCCGCGCCCGCTCCGTGACCGGCTAGCGCACGGCGCGCAGGCTGCGGGCGAAGTTGACCAGCACGTGCCGCCGCTCGTCGTGCGAGGTCGCCACGTAGAAGATGTGATGCCGACGCCAGGTGAGGAACAGGAAGATGTCGCGCTTGTGGCAGGAGGGCTCGCCCTTAATGCCGCACACGCCGAACAGGGTTGCGCGGGCGCCGTGTATCAGGTAGGTCCGCAGCTTCTTGGCCTCGCCGAAGTCGCCGCACGGGGCGCCCGAGTTGTTCTGCGAGATGTTCAGGAAGCGGTGCTGCACCTTGCCGTAGGAGGCGAACACGTCGCGCTTCCCGAGCTCGCCTGTGACCTCGCAGCGCGTCACGACGATAAGGCCGGACCTGGTCAGGCCGTGCAGCCGGGTCGGGTGCTTCAGGCCGAAGCCCGCCGCCCGCTCCGCCGCCCGCCAGCTGTGGAACGATCCGATCGCCGCTGGCCTGCCCGCCGAGGCGAACGCGGCCGGGGCCAGCGCGGCCGGCGCGGCAGTCACGCCCACGGCAAGGGCAAGTCCGGCGGCGACTGTGCGTATCCGGAGCATCCAGATCTCTCCTTGACTTGTTGTAGTGGATCACTTACCGACCGTCACGAGACGGTGCTGCAAGATCGTAGGTCACGCCGCGGGTGCCTGGCTACCGGACCCGCCGGGCGGCAGCCCGGCCCGACGTCGGCGGCTGCCGGTAGTGTGCCGTGCCATGAAGAGCGTTCAGCCCGAGGTCTTCCTGGTCGCCCGTCCCGAGATCGACTACGCGGCGATGGCCGGCTACCTGCGCGAGGTGGGCGGGGAGGGCTGGCTGGAGCGGCTGGACCGCGGCGACCTGGCCGACGCGGAGAACCTGGCGGAGTTCGCCGGGAAGATCTGCTACCGGGCCTGGGAGCCGGGGCTGAACCCGAATGTGCGCCGGGTCCGCACGGATCACCAGAAGTACCTGGAGAACATCCTGTCCAGCGCGCACGGCTCGGTGCTTGAGCACGCGAGCTTCAGCTTCGTGCTGCATAACGTGAGCCGGGTTTGCTGTTACGACGATGACACCGAGGTGCTGACGGCGCACGGCTGGAAGCCGTGGCCGAAGGTGGACGGAACGGAAATCTTCGGGACGCTCAATCCGGCCACTGGCGACCTTGAGTACCAGAAGGCCTCGGAGGTCTTCCACGGTGACTACGAGGGCCCGATGTACCGGCTCGCATCGGAGCAGGTGGATCTGCTGGTCACGCCGAACCACAGAATGTGGGTGCGACGGTTCGACACGCAGGCAGCCAAGCGGGGCGAGCAGCGGTTCGCGGTCGAGCGCGCAGAGGAGATCGTGCACAAGCGAGTCGAGTACCAGAAATGCGCAACGTGGACCGGCCACACGCCTGATCGCGTGGCTATCGCCGCGACCCAGCGCATTTACACTCGGCCCGATTCAGAAAGGATCATCACCCGCGCTTACCCGGGCATCTCGTTTCCGGCGGAGCCATTTGCGCGGTTCCTTGGCTACTACCTGGCCGAGGGAAATGTCAACGGCCACCAAATCGCCCTGGCACAGAACCGGGGCCCGACCTTGGACCGAATGGCAGAGACGATCCGCGATATGGGCCTGCTAGCGTACCTGCCGGCGACCGGCAACGGCCAGGTCCGTACCCAGTGCCTGCCCCTTCGCGACATGCTGGCTGCGCTGGGTCATTCCTATGAGAAGTCAGTGCCCGCCATGGTCCAGGAGTGGTCGCCACCGCTGATCAAGATCTTCCTTGATGCGATGATCGAGGGCGACGGCACCGTTCACCGGAGCAGCGGCCACCGCGTCATCTATACAGCCTCGCGAGCCATGGCCGATGACCTTCAAGTGCTGGCCATCAAGGCGGGCTGGTCGGCGAATGTTCGGGTCGATGACCGGACCGGGCTGGAGCGAGTGCTGTCGAGCGGCCAGCGGTTCCGGAACCTGCGACCGTGCTACGTAGTCTCGATCCTGACACGAAGGCTCACGCCGCTTGTGAATCACAATCGCCATGTGCCGAACCGGTATTGGAACTCCGATGGCCAGAACGACGCCCTAGAGCACTACGAAGGCCAGGTGCACTGCGTCAAGGTGCCCAACGGCCTGCTGTTCGTTCGCCGCAACGGCAAGCCCGTCGTTAGTGGAAATACCCATGAGCTGGTGCGGCACCGGCCGGGGACGGCGATCTCGCAGGAGTCGCTGCGGTTCGTCCGGCTGGCCGACATCCCGTTCTGGTTCCCGGACTGGGCGCAGGCTGATGCCGAGCTGATGAAGCGGGCCACGGCGTTGCTTGAGCAGATGGAGGAGTTCCAGCGCTGGATGGCCGGGCATTTCCGGCTGGACGACGACGGGGTCCCGTTTCACGAGAAGAAGCACAAGACCTCGTTCATGCGCCGGTTCGCGCCGGACGGGGTGGCCACCGGGCTGCTCTGGACGGCGAATATCCGCACCCTGCGGCACACCATCGAAGCCCGCACCGACGCCGGCGCCGAGGAGGAGATCCGGCTGATCTTCGGCAAGATCGCGGAGCTGATGCGGGCCGAGGCCCCGGCGCTGTTCGGCGACTACTCCGTCGAAGACGGCGCGTGGATTCCGCGCTGGCGCAAGGTGTGAGACCGCACGGCGACCGGCCGCTGGCCGATCGGGTCGTGGTGAATGTGCTCGCTGGATATCCGCCGGGCGAGCATCCGGACGGTTTGTGAGACCATCTCGTCCGGCCCGCTGATGTATACCTCCCGGCCCTCGCATGAGGCGTGCCGGCGGACGACATCCGGCAGCAGGCCGGCCAGGCCGGTCCAGTCCGGGTCGTGCGAGACTGCCGGGATGACCGTCAGGCCCGGGTAGGCGGCGGCAAGCAGCGACAGGTCCCGCATGTCGTACAGGTCGCTTGCGGTGCGGGCGCCGACGTAAAGGCTGATCCTCCGCTGCGCTGCAGGCCGGGGCTGCCCGGCCGACCTGGCCTGCCCGGCGGCTGTGATCACGCCCTCGATCAGTGCCTTGATCGGGGCCAGCCCGGTTCCGCCGGCGATGCAGAGCAGGTCACGCTGGCTGTCGCCGCGCGCGGCCAGGTCGCCGCGCGCGGGCCCGAGCAGCAGGCTGTCGCCCGCCTGCACGTGATGCACGAGGGCGGTGCTGACCATGCCGCCGGGAACCGCGCGCACGTGCAGGTCGAGCAGGCCGCTGGCGCGCGGCGCATTGGCGATCGAGAAATTGCGCCATACCCGCGGCCAGCGCGACACCTGGACCGCCACGTACTGTCCCGGCCGGAAGGCCAGCGGCTGATCCGGCCGGACGGTCAGCACGGCAAGATCGGGCCTGCGCAGGTCATGCTGCAGGATCTCGCCGATCCACCACGGCGGTGCCTGCCCGGCATCAGCGGCCGCGGCCGCCTGCATGATGCTGCCGATGCTGCCTAGAGCCGTCTCCCACGCTGCCTGCGTGCCGGCGGTCCAGGCGCCTGCCCCGAAATGCCGGACGGTGTCGAGCAGCACTCCGAAGAAGGCCTCGTAATGCTTGTCCTTTACGCCGAACTTACGGTGATCGCGGCCTAATTGCCCGACATATGCGGTGAGCGCCTGCGGGCTGTCCATGCTCCAGACAATCCTGGCGAGCGCGCCGAAGATCCGCTCGCGGTGCGTGCTCATCGCGAGCGGGAACATCGCCCGTACCTCGGGATGCCGCACGAAAAGCCATGCGTAGAAGTGCTCCATCGCCTCCCGCGCGTGGCTCTCGATGGCTGCGAAGGATTCCTTTACCAGCCGGGCATCCCGCGCCGAAATACGGCTCGCCGCATTTTCGCTCCGGGCGTCATTCACGCCCCCAGTTTCGATCTGGCCGGACAGTTCCAGCCCGGCGGCTGCCGCGCTCTGCTGCGCGCTGGGGGACGTTTCCGGGTCGCCCGCAGAGCGCGAATCTTGCCCGACCGGACGCCGACTCAAAGCAGTCCAAAGCGGCTGACCTGCGAACATCCCCGGCTGATTGCCGTCGGGGAAGCTACTGTCCAGTGCGATCGCCACGCTTAGAGTCTGGCACCGCGACTTCACGCGTACAAGCCGCTTTAGCCAATCCCAGATGAATACACAGCGTAGCGGAATGTGGTTCGGCCAACTCGCCGAACGGATCCAGGTGGCTTTAGCTGCTAACGATTGCAAAGCCTTTCCCCGGTTACTGACTGGTCATTTTAGGCCGGCCATTCGGCGCGGAGAATGGCCTGCCGCGGCGGGCCGCCGCAGGCCGGAAGGCCACGGCGGCTGCAGCCAAGAGCGTGCGGGTCTGCGGCGCCGGCCGGGCCGGGGACGGGCCGCCACGACGGCCTAGGATGAGCCGGTGACTTCTGCCGGATACCTCCGCTTCCCGCATTTGCATGACGATCTCATCGCCTTCACCGCCGAGGATGACGTTTGGCTCGCCCCGGTCGCGGGCGGCAGTGCCTGGCGAGTTTCCGCCGACCAGGCACAGGCCAGTCACCCCCGCATTTCCAGGGACGGCACGATGGTCGCCTGGACCTGCAGGCGCGATGGCCCGCCCGAGGTGTACCTGGCCGGGGCCGAGGGGGGAAATGAGCGCAGGCTCACCTACTGGGGCGACCCGCAGACCCGGGTCTGCGGCTGGGACCCGGCCAGGGCGCTGCTCGCGATTACCGCGTCCGGCCAGCCGTTCAGCCAATTCACCTGGGCATACGCGCTCTCCGCCGGCGGCGAGGACGGCGCCGGCCCGCGGCGGCTGCCGTTCGGGCCGGTCAGCGATCTGTCCGTCGAGCAGACCGGGGTCGCCCTGCTGACCGGCTGCATGGGACGCGAGCCTGCGCACTGGAAGCGCTACCGGGGCGGGACGTCCGGCCGGCTCTGGCTGGCCCCGGCGACGGCCGGCCAGCCGGACGGGGCCCAGCCGGACGACGCCCAGGCCACGGCCGGCCCGTTCACCGGGTTCTCGGTGACCTGGCCGGCCACTTCTCCAGCCCGATGCTGGCCGGGGGCAGGCTCGCCGTCCTGTCCGACCACGAGGGCACCGGCAACGTGTACTCGTGCGCGCTGGACGGCAGCGGCCTGCGGCGGCACTCCGACCACGACGGTTTCTACGCCCGCAACGCGAGCACCGACGGGACCAGGATCGTTTATCACTGTGCTGGCGATATCTGGCTGCTTGACTCCCTCGACCCGGCGGCCGAGCCGCGGATGCTGGATATTAACCTCAGCTCGCCGGCCGCCGGGCGGGCCAGGCGGCTGGTCTCAGCTGACGACCACCTCGGCGCGCTGAGCTGCGCACGTTTCTCAGCTGGTGATCGAGAAGCTCGCCCGGCGCGTCATCGGCTGGGACGTGTCACGCGGCCTGCAGCCGAGCACCTATCCGCTGGACGCGCCCCGCGGCCCGGTCATCGCGGTCGCGGACGAATTCGCCGGGTCGGATGGCGAGATCGTCACGGCGGCCATCAAGATCCTGCGCCTGGGCCTGGTCGTGGGCGCGCGCACCTGGGGCGGCGTGATCGGGATCGACGTGCCGTTCCATCAGCTGGCGGACGGCTCCGAGATCAGCGTGCCCAGGTACGCGGGCTGGTTTGACGGCTACGGCTGGGGAATAGAGAACCATGGCGTCGATCCGGACGTCGAGATCATCCCGCTACCCGGCGACCTCGCGGCCGGGATCGACCGGCAGCTCGAGACCGCGGTCCGGCTGGCCACCGACGCGCTTGCGGCCAGTCCGGCGGCTGCCGCGCCGGACACTTCGGACCGGCCATCCAAGCGGCGGCCTGCGCTGCCGCCAAGGCCAGGCGCAGCTTCCGGCGACGGCGCCTAGTCTGCGGCAGGGCCTGCGCCGATGATCAGAAGGTGGAGCCGATGATCAGAAGGTGGAGCCGATGATCAGAAGGTGGACCGGCCACCGAACATGTCGGCGAGCCGGTTCGCCAGGCCGAGGTCGCCGTCCATCGTCAGCCGGCCATCAAGGACGAGCGGGAGGAAGCTCCCGGCATCGGCGATGACCCGGACGAAATCCGCTAGCGGTGCGTGGATCGTCAGCGCCGCGTCCGCGGCGCCGCCCTGCAGCGCGGTCGCCCGCCGCCCCTTGACCTCGATGGTCCACGACCGCCTGCTGCCGTCGCTGGTGCCGAGGTCGTAGACGATGCGGCCGGTGAAGCCCGCCGCCTTCTCGGCGTCGAAGCCGCTGGCCATTACCGCGAACAGGGCCCGCTGCGCCGCCGCGCTGCCGAGCACCCGCTCGATCCTGGCGTCGGTCGCCCGCCCGGCCAGCGCGCGGGCGCCGGCCTGCAGCCGCTGCCGGGCGGACTCGCCTGCCGACCGCCTGGCCTGCCCGGCCAGGTCACGGAGCGGCACGTGCCTGGACCGCCGGGCGGCGGCAAGCTCCGCTTCCTCGTCGATCGGATAGGGCGCCGGCAGCCCGCGCGGCCCGCTTCGCCGGGACAGGGCCTTGTCCACGGCGGCGGCCAGCCGGTCCGCCTTGGCGGCCTCGGCGGCGTCCCTGCCCTCGGCGAACCGCGGCAGTACCTCGCGCGCGAACAGCTCGATGCTCTCGCAGATGTGCTCGTGCCGGTTCCTCCCGGCCTGCATGACGAACATCACCTGGTCCACCCCGGCCGCCCGGTACCGGGCGATCAGGTCGGTCACCTGCGCCGGGGTCCCGATCGCGCCGCGCAGCGAGCCCAGGCCGGCCTGCAGCAGGCGGATCGCGAGCGGCGCCGCGTTCGCTGACACGATCTCCCGCGCGAAGCCCTGCTCGGCCCGGTTCTCGCCGAAGCTCTGCCACAGGTCGGTGCCGCCCACCAGGTGCGTGCCGCCGTAGTAGTGACCAAGCGAGTAGCCGAAGAAATGCGCGCCGTCGATGCCGCGGTCGATGGCCGTCGCCTCATCCGGGTGCAGCATCATCGGCAGCACCACGGCGACGTTCGGGTTGACGGCGAAGCCGCGCGGCACGCACTCCTCGGAGGCGATCAGGTCGTAGTACTCGGTCACCCAGTGCGCGGCTTCCTCCGGCTCGACGAAGGAGAAGGACAGCGCGCCGATGCCGCTGCGCGCCGCGAGGTGGATGGTCTCCCGGCGGCTGCAGGCCACCCAGAGCGGAGGGTGCGGCTTCTGCAGCGGCTTGGGCACCACGTTGCGGGGCGGCATCCGGAGGAAGTCACCGTCGTAGCCCGCGAACGGGTTCTCGGTGAACATCCTGGTCACCGCGTCGAGTGTCTCCTCCCACATGGCCCGCTTGGCCTCCCGCGGCACACCGAACCCGCCGAGTTCGGCCGCCGAGCTCGATTCCCCCGTGCCGAATTCCACCCGCCCGTCGGAAACCAGGTCAAGGGTGGCGATCCGCTCGGCGATCCTGGCCGGGTGATTCACCCCGGCGGGCGCCTGCACAATGCCGTGGCCGAGCCTGATCTGCCTGGTCCGCTGGCTGGCCGCGGCCAGGAACACCTCCGGCGCCGAGGAATGCGAGTACTCCTCAAGGAAGTGGTGCTCGACTTCCCAGACGTAGTCGATGCCTGCCCGGTCGGCCAGCTCGACCTGCTCAAGCGAGTCGGACAGCAGCCGGTGCTCGGCGTCAGGTCCCCAGGGCCTGGGCAGCTGGTGCTCGTAGAAGATCCCGAACCGCATCCCGCCTCCGCCATGCCGCGCCGCCTATTTCATCTATTGTGTGGCTTTCTGCCCGGCCGGGGAAAGGGCGGGACGGCGCCGTGGTTACCGCCAGCCGCGACTATTGACCGGCGCGTGCGCATCCCGCAACGATGGCCGTCATGCGAACTACGCCACCCTTCCGCGCCGACCACGTCGGCAGCCTGCTCCGCCCGCAGCACCTGCTCGCCGCCCGCGAGGATTTCGCGGCCGGCCGCATCGACGCGGCGGCGCTGAGGGCGATCGAGGACGCGGCGATCGCCGAGGTCGTCGGCATGCAGGAGGAGGCCGGCCTGCAGGCTGCGACCGACGGCGAGTTCCGCCGCGCGTCCTGGCACATGGACTTCATCTACCAGCTGGGCGGCGTCGCCGTGGCGCCGGGCAACCTCGCGGTAAAGTTCCGCAATCCGTCCGGCACGATCGAGTTCACCCCGGCCGCCCTGCATGTCGGCAGCAGGATCCGGCTGGACCACACGATCTTCGAGGCCGATTTCCGCTACCTGCAGTCCGTGGTGACCTCGGGAACGCCCAAGCTCACCATTCCCTCGCCGAACATGGTGCACTACCGAGGCGGCCCGGCCGCGCTGGATCCGGATGTCTACCCGGACATGACGGAATTCTGGAGCGACCTGTCCGCCGCGTACGCACAGCAGGTCCGCAGGCTCGGTGAGCTTGGCTGCAGCTACCTGCAACTGGACGACACCAGCCTCGCCTACCTGAATGACCCGGCGCAGCGCCAGGAGATCGCCGAGCGCGGCGAGGACGCCGAGCACCTGCACCTGCGCTATATCCGCCAGGTGAACGACGCGCTGGCAGGCCGCCCGGCCGGGATGGCCGTGACCACGCACATGTGCCGGGGAAATTTCCGTTCATCCTGGGCTGCGGAAGGCGGCTACGACTTCGTGGCCGAGGCATTGTTCAGTGAGCTCGCCGTGGATGGCTTCTTCCTTGAGTACGACGACGAGCGGTCCGGCGGATTCGAGCCGTTGCGATTCGTCCCGAAGGGCAAGCAGGTCGTGCTCGGCCTGGTCACCACGAAGCGGGGCGAACTCGAGGACGCCAGCCAGCTGAAGCGGCGGATCGACCAGGCGGCCAGGTTCGTGCCGCTCGACCAGCTCTGCCTGTCACCCCAGTGCGGATTTTCCTCCACCGTGGAGGGCAACGCGCTGACCAGCGACGAGCAGTTCGCCAAGCTCCGGCTCGTCGCCGAGGTGGCTCGCGACGTATGGGGATGACTGTCCGTAGCCGCTCAGCTCAGGCCGCACACCGCCTCCTCGACGGCGCCGTGGAACGTCGGATAGGCGTAAATCATCTCGCGCAGCCGCTGGGCGGGCACGGCGGCATGCACCGCGAGCGTGAGCATGCTCAGCACCTCGCCGCCGCACGGCCCGGCCGACGTCGCGCCGACCAGGACGCCCCGCTCGGCGTCCTCGACCAGCTTGATGAAGCCGTCGTTGCCCGCCTTGTGAATCCAGCCGCGGGCTGAGCTCGGGATCTTGCTGTGCCCGGCCCGGACGGTAAGGCCCTGCTCCCTGGCCTGGGCCTCGGTGAGCCCTACCGAGCCGACCTCCGGATCGGTGAAGGTCACCCGCGGCACGGCGTGGTACTCGGCCGGGTGATGATCCTCGCCGAGGATGTCCGCGAGCACGATGCCCGCGTGATACATGGACATGTGCGTGAACGCGCCCTTGCCCACCACGTCGCCGAGCGCCCAGACGCCGGGTGCGGCGCGCAGGTGGCCGTCCACCGGAATCGCCCTGGCCTGCTCGTCGATGCCTACGGCGGCCGCACCGAGGGAGCCAAGGTCGGCGCGGCGCCCGGTGGCCACGAGCAGCCGCTCGCCGGTAACGTCCTGGCCGCCCCGCAGGCTGACCGTGAAGGCGTCGCCGTCATGGCTGACCCGCTCGGCCGGCGACCCGGCATGCACGCTGATGCCCTCGCGGCCGAACACGTCCGCGATCAGCTCGCCTGACTCCGGTTCCTCAGGCGGCAGCAGCCGGCCGAGCGCCTCGACGATGCTTACCCGGGCTCCGAAGCGGGCGAAGACCTGCGCGAGCTCGGCCCCGACCGCCCCGCCGCCGAGCACCACGATCGACTCCGGCAGCTGCTCGGCCTCGATCGCCTCGTGGTTCGTCCAGAACGGCGTGCCGGCCAGGCCGGGGATGGGCGGGATCGCGGGCGCCGTGCCAGTCCCGATGACGATCCCGCGGCGGGCACGCAGCACCTCGCCGCCCACGGTGACCTCGCCAGGCGCCGTGATCCGGCCGTACCCGCGGTACAGCCGGCCACCCTGCCCGGTGAACCGGTCCGCCGCCACGGTGTCATCCCAGTTGTCGGTCGCATCGGACCGGATCCGGTGCGCTACCGGCGCCCAGTCCGGCGTCACCCTGGAGCTGCCGGCCATACCGGGAATGCGGCGGCCCTCGGCGAGCAGGTTGGCCGCCCGGATCATCATCTTGGACGGGATGCACCCCCAGTACGGGCACTCGCCGCCGACCAGCCTGGCCTCGACGCCCGCGACCGCCAGGCCCGCCTCGGCAAGCCGGCCTGCCACGTACTCGCCGCCGGGGCCAAGGCCGATGACCACGACGTCGACCTCATGCTCGCTCACCTGGGGACCTCCTTACCGGGTTCGGACCGCGTCCATGGGTATGAAAGCGTGGAATGCCAGCGCCCGCGAGCCGGTTGACATGACGGGGCCGGCTCACTGGACCGACACGGACGGGGAAAGCACATGATGGATGTCCGTGGCAAGGCGGAGCGCGCGCCGGGCCCACTGCTCACGGAGGACGCCGCCGAGGAGCACGTGCACGGCATCTGCTTCAAGACCGGCCCGCCGGGCGTGGTAGGCGTCGAACTGGAGTGGCTGGTCTGCGACGGCGATGACGATGCCTCGCCCGTCGACCACCAGCGAGTTGCGACCGCGCTGGCCGGGCTTGATGCCCCCGGCGCGCTGCCTGGCCAGGGCCGGCTCACGATTGAGCCAGGCGGCCAGATCGAAATCAGTTCCGCCCCGGCTGCCGCCATCGACGGCTGCGTGCGCAGTGCCGGCCGCGACCTCGCCGCCGTGCGGCAGGCGGTCCGGGCGGCCGGCATCAGCCTCGTCGGCCGGGGCGTGGACCCGCACCGCCCGCCCGCCCGCATCCTCGATCTGCCCCGCTATGCGGCGATGGAGGAATTCTTCGACCGCGGCGGGTCCTGGGGCCGGGTCATGATGTGCAGCACCGCCTCCGTGCAGGTCTGCCTCGATGCCGGGCTGGAAGGCGACGGGCCGTCGGGTTACCGCCACCGGTGGCGGCTGCTGCACGCGCTTGGCCCGGTCCTCGTCGCGGCCTTCGCCAACTCGCCGCTGCGGGCGGGCAGGCCCACCGGCTGGAAGTGCACCCGGCAGGCCGTGTGGGCCCGGCTGGATCCCGGCCGCACCCGCGCGCCGGCCGGCGCCGAGCCGCGTGCGCCGGACGGCGGCGGCCCGGCGGCGGCCAATGGCGACCCGCGCTCGGCGTGGGCCGCGTACGCGCTGGATGCCGAGCTGATGTGCATCCGGCAGGAGGAGTCGCCGTGCTGGACCGCGCCGGCCGGGCTGACCTTCCGCGACTGGCTGCGCGGGGCCGGCGACCGGAAGCCTACCCGCGATGACCTGACCTACCATCTGTCGACGCTCTTCCCCCCGGTGCGGCCGCAGGGCCATCTGGAACTGCGAGTCATCGATGCCCAGCCCGGCGAGGGCTGGATCGTCCCGGCCGCCGTCGTGTCCGCCCTGCTCGATGATCCTATTGCCGCCGAGGCCGCGATGGCCGCGGCCGAGCCGGTCTGGCAGCAGCGGACGGCGTTGCGTGGGACCGGGGCCAGTGTCCTGGCGGGCCCGGCCGGCCCGTGGCTGCGTGCGGCCCGGTACGGCCCCGAGGACCCCGGGCTGGCCCGGGCCAGCCTGGCCTGCTTCGAGGCCGCTGACGCCGCGCTCTGCCGGGCCGGCGCGCCGGCCGTCATCCGCCGCCAGGTAACCGACTTCGCCGAAGCCTACGTGCTGCGGCGCCGCTGCCCCGCCGACGACATGCTGGAGGAGAGCCGATGACAACGGGGCCCGAGCTGCTTCGGGACAGGATCGCCGCGCTGCTGGTAGCGGCCCGGGAGCGCACCCACGGCCTGACCGGGTGCCTGGATGATGCGGACCTGACCCGCCAGCATTCGCCGCTGATGTCACCGCTGGTATGGGATCTGGCGCACGTCGCCAACCAGGAGGAACTCTGGCTGCTCCGCGAGGTCGGCGGACGCGAGCCGATGCGCCCTGAGATCGATCCGCTCTACGACGCGTTCGAGCATCCGCGTGCCGAGCGCCCCGCCCTGCCGCTGCTGCCGCCGGCCGAGGCGCGGGCGTATGCCCGGGAGGTCCGGGGGCGCGTGCTTGACCTGGTGGAGCGGACCAGGCTCACCGGCGAGCGGCTGGTCACCGACGGCTTCGCGTTCGGCATGATCGCGCAGCACGAGCAGCAGCACGACGAGACCATGCTGGTCACGCACCAGCTCCGGCGCGGCGCGGCGGTGCTGTCTGCCGCGCCGCCCGGCCCGCCGCCAGCCGACGTGATGCGGCTGCCCGCGGAGGTGCTCGTGCCGGGCGGCCCGTACACCATGGGCACTTCGGCCGAGCCGTGGGCGCTGGACAACGAGCGGCCCGCCCATCCGGTTGACGTTCCGGCGTTCTGCATCGACACCGCGCCGGTGACCAATGCCGCCTACGCGGAGTTCATCGCCGACGGCGGCTACGACCAGCCGACCTGGTGGACCCCGGCGGGCTGGGATCACCGGCAGCGCGCGGGCCTGTTCGCGCCGCAGTTCTGGCGGCGCGAGGGCGGCCAGTGGATCCGGACCAGGTTCGGGGTCAGCGAGCCCGTCCCGCCCGCCGAGCCGGTCATGCACGTGTGCTGGTACGAGGCCGACGCGTACGCCCGCTGGGCGGGCCGGAGGCTGCCCAGGGAGGCGGAATGGGAGAAGGCGGCCAGGTTCGACCCGGCGACCGGGCGCTCCAGGCGCTTCCCCTGGGGGGACGAGGATCCGTCCCCGGACCGCGCCAACCTGGGCCAGCGGCACCTGCAGCCGGCCCCGGCAGGCTCGTATCCCGCGGGGGCCGCCCCGTGCGGCGCGCGCCAGCTGATCGGCGACGTGTGGGAGTGGACGGCGAGTGACTTCCTGCCATACCCCGGATTCGAGGCCTGGCCGTACAAGGAGTACTCCGAGGTGTTCTTCGGCGGGGACTACAAGGTGCTGCGCGGCGGCGCGTTCTCGGTGGGCCCGGTGGCGTGCCGCAGCACGTTCCGCAACTGGGACTACCCGGTGCGACGGCAGATCTTCGCCGGGCTGCGAACCGCCCGCGATGCGATGCCGGGGGAGGTCGCCTGATGTGCAGGCATCTGGCCTACCTGGGTGAGCCGGCGACGCTGCGCTCGGTTCTGACGGACCCGCCGCACAGCCTGCAGGCGCAGGCCTGGGCACCGCGCCGGCAGCGGCACGGCGCGGTGAACGCCGACGGGTTCGGCGTCGGCTGGTACGCCGACGGCGACCCGGTGCCCGCTCGGTACCGGCGGGCGAGGCCGATCTGGTCCGACCCCTCATTCGCCGATCTGGCCAGGGTGACCAGGAGCCGGGCGGTGCTCGCGGCGGTCCGCTCGGCTACCCCCGGCACCGAGCCGGGGGAGGCCGCCGCCGCGCCGTATGCGGCGGGCCGCTGGCTGTTCAGCCACAACGGGGCGCTCAGCGGCTGGCCGGAGGCGGGTGCAAGGCTGGCGGCCCGCCTTCCGCCAGCCGACCTCCTCGCGCTTGACGCCCGCTGCGACTCGGCCGTCATCTGGGCGGTCGTGCTCCGCAGGCTGCGATCGGGCAGCGGACTGGCCGCGGCGCTGGACGGGACCATCAGGGAGCTTGCTGACCGCAAGCTCCGCGGCCGGTTCAACTTCCTGCTGACCGACGGCGAGACGATCGCGGCAACCGCGGCAGGCGACACGCTGTGCTACCGGAGCGGCCCCGCCGGGCTGGTAGTCGCGTCCGAGCCGGACGATGACGAGCCCGGCTGGGTCGACGTACCCGACCAGAGCGTCGTTGCCGCCAGGCCAGGCTCGGTCGTCGTCCGCCCGATCGCCGCGGCGGCCGCCCCTGGACTTGCAGCCGGAGCCGGGGCAAGCGGCCGGGCGGCCGGGGCCAGCCGGAACGGAAGGACGGCCAGCCGGTGACCGCACCGAGGACGGAACCCACGATCGAGCGCTGCCTGCCCGACGGGTTCTTCGCGGACTCGCTGAGCGCGGATGCGCGCGCCGGGCTGACCGCGTCGCCGAAATCGCTGCCGCCGAAATGGTTCTACGACGAGCGGGGGAGCGAGCTGTTCGAAAAGATCACTCTCCTCGACGAGTACTACCCGACCAGGGCAGAACGGGAAATCCTGCGCGCTGCGACCGGCCAGGTAGCGGCTGCCACCCGGGCCAGGACCCTGGTCGAGCTGGGCTCAGGCTCGGCCGACAAGACGCGGCTGCTGCTGGACGCGCTGCGCGGCGCGGGCACGCTGCGCAGGTACGTGCCGGTTGACGTGAGCGAGGCGGCGCTGATCGTGGCCGCACGGCGGGTGCTCGACGGCTACCCGGGCCTGGCCGTGCATGCGGTGGTCTCCGACTTCGAGGAGCACCTCGGCCTGCCCGAAGACGGCGGCCCGAGGCTGGTTGCCTTCCTCGGCGGCACGATCGGCAACCTGCTTCCGGCCCAGCGAGCCACGTTCCTGCGGTCGATCCGGGCCAAGCTCGCCGACGGGGACGCGCTGCTGCTCGGCACCGACCTGGTGAAGGACCCGGCCGTGCTGGTCGCCGCCTACGATGATGCGGCCGGCGTCACGGCCGCGTTCAACAAGAACATCCTGTCCGTGCTGAACGCCGAGCTCGGCGCCGACTTCGACCTGGATGCCTTCGACCACGTCGCGCTGTGGGACCCGGTGGCCGAGTGGATCGAGATGCGGCTGCGGTCCGCCGAGGACCAGCAGGTCCGGGTGCCCGGCATCGGGCTGACTGTGCATTTCGGCGAGGGCGAGGAGATGCGCACCGAAGTGTCCGCCAAATTCCGCCGCGAGGGCGTGCAAGCCGAGCTTGCCGCGGCCGGCCTGGAAATGACCTCCTGGTGGACCGACGAAGCCGCCCGCTTCGGCCTCTCCCTATCAGTGCCGTCCTAGCACGTTCCCGCGAAAACCCGGCGCGGGGCGTTCCCGCGGAAACGCCGACGCGAGGTCCTTCCTTGATCGTGGAGGGTTTGACACGCTCCCGCTTGTATGCCTATGCGGCTCTCTGGCCCTCGCCGGTTTTACCCGGCGGCGGGCCGCCGGGCCGTAGGCTCGTGTCTTTGCCTGTGCTTTCTGCTTGCTGTTGTCTGTCGTTCGCTCGCCTGCCTGTTTGTGCTTTGGCCGGCTGTTCCTGACCTCGCCGTCGGGGTCCCCTTGGGGTGGGGGTGAGGTCAGGAACGCTGTGGGCCGGCCGGGTTTTGCACGTTCTTGCAGGCAGGCGGGCGAACGGCACCCCGGCCCGGCCACACAGTGCGCACACGGCGTGGTGCTGCTGTCCGGGATATGTGCGGGCGCTGTGCGGGGCACGAGAGGCAGTGTGTTCCTGTCCGTAGTCAGCGGGCGGGGACGGGGCCTGGTTGCCCGCTCGGCTCAGGGGTTCTGGGGCCGGCGGTTCGTCGGCGTTCTGTCCGACCCCTGCTGTTAGCATCTCGCGCATGGCGGACCAAGGCGACTCATCTGCAACAGCGCTCGCTCGGGTTCTGGAAGAGGGCGTCACTCATGGTGACGCCCTGGGATGGCTTCCTAGGCTGCCTCCGAAAAGTATCGACCTATTCTTCACAAGCCCGCCTTATGCGGATGCTCGTGCGTATAACCGTATTCACCCTGACAACTACGTGGAGTGGTTCCTTCCGTTTGCGGAGGCAATGTTTCAGGTAGCGAGTGAAAGCGGGAGCCTAATACTGAACATCAAAAACCGCGTGGCGAGTCAGGGCACTCTTAAAGGCCAGCGGCATCCATACGTGTATCAGCTCGTTGTCGCTCTTCAAAGTATGGGCTGGCGATGGATTGAAACATATATCTGGGCGAAGCCTAATGCGGTGCCGGGCAGGTTCGGGCCACGGACTAAGGACAGTTTCGAGTACGTTTATCACTTCGCCCGTGGGGCCAAGCCCTTTTTTGATCTGGATGCGGTCAGGGTTCCGTACAGGGCTGACGCTGCGGAGATCGCCCGGCGCAATAAGGACACGCTTGGGCGGCGGAGCACGAAGGCCGGGTTTGGCCGTGACCGTACGAAGACCTATTTGCTGGGTGGGGCTGATCCGGGAAATGTGGTAAGTGTCCCGCAGACATACAATCAGTACAGAGGCGTTGCTCACACTGCGGCCATGCCGGAGGGTCTTGCAAATTTCTTTATCCGGGCCGCCAGCCCAGTGGGTGGCGTGGTGATAGATCCGTTTGCCGGGAGCGGGACCACGGTCGTCGTGGCGCGGCGATTGGGTCGCCGTGCCGGCGGCTTTGAGCTTCATGAGGATTTCGTACGTGAAGCTCGCCGTCGGATTACGGAGAACATAGCTCAGGACGTGCAGGGCTCTCTATTGGATGTCGTATAACGTGGTAAGCGCTGAGAACACGATTGCGAAGATCGTAGATGCTCCGACATGGGACCGGCGGATCGCTGAGATACGGCTGATCCCGCAGAAGCATGGCACCGGAGAGCATGCCCGGATCTTTGCTGCGGTGGCACGCGAGGCGTACGTGCCACATCTTGCGGCTGACTTCGCTTACATTCACGAGTCTCCGTTCTATGAGCAGGCGTATTTCCAGGAGGTCTACGCTGCGGCATATTCGGCTACGCAGGGTTTCACGCAGACTGATGAGAACCACCTAGCGGTTGTGATCCGCGCTGATCCGCGTATTCTCCTCGTGTTCCGCACGATCATGGGCCTGGCGAAAGAAGAGTTCGTGTACTCGACCGCTCTCGCTGGTGAGCCAGCGGGCTTGAGCAAGTTGTCGCCCGGCAAGGTCGATGCGATGGAGCGGAGGGGTACGGCGACAACAGAAGAGCAAGCGCGAGTGGCTGCACGTACTCTGACGGCGATCATCGACGGCACGCTGTTTGGGGCACCTGGTGGCGGCCTGCGAAGCAAGCAGGATAAGCCCGACACGGTGGAGGGATGGGACTCAGTCCAGGAGTTCGCCGCAAGTGGAGTGCCCTTTTCACTTTTCCTGCATCAGCGTCACTATGGCGGCGCGTACCGGCAGGTACTGGATGCGACGTCGAGTCAGCGCGGCAACCTGATCGAGGATGCTGTTGAAGCCTTGTTCAAAGAGAACAGGATACCGCATATCCGGACTGGTTCGCATAATCAGGGGGAGATAGCTAGCCGCTTTGAGGTCCAGGTGACTCCTGCACCCGACTTCGTAGTGTTTGATGATTCTGATGCGCTTCGCGCGATGCTGGAATGCAAGGGCACAAATAACGGGGGCACTGCGCGGGACAAGGCGCTGCGCTTCGAGCGCCTACGAGACGAATCGGTTCGGCTTGGGGGGATTCCCCCACTCGCTGTGCTGGGGCGGCATCGGCTGGGCGCGTGTCAACGATACGCTCGGCCCGGTAGTGCGAGACACCGACGGGCGCGTTTTCACCCTTGCCACGTTGCCGGAGATGCTGACAGTTACCCCGTTTCCGTCGCTGGTTGGGATGCCGTCATAACGAACGCGGCGCAAAGGTACCCTCCCACCCACCCGGCTCTGGCGCCGTGTTCCCCAATGCGCAAAGCGGGCCACGCCGCGAGCCGGAAGCTGAGGCAGTCCTTTACCGCCGCGGCGCTCCGCGCCGCCGAGCTCATCGAGCCTTGACGGAAACCGTTACTGCCCTGGCATGGCCTTCGGCTGCGTCCTGATCCCGCGCTTGACCGGCTGGACCGTGACGTTCGCCAGTTCTAGCGAGCGCACGAGGCCGGCCATCACCGCCTCGCCGTCGATGGCGCCGCAGCTGAACAGGTCGATGGCGATCAGGTCTTCCTCCGGCCAGGTGTGAATGCTGAGGTGCGACTCGGCCAGGATCAGCACCAGGGTGACGGCATTGTTGGGGAAGGCGACATGACTGACCTCAAGGACGTGCCCGTTTCCGGCCCGAACGGCGGCGGTGGCCACCTCGGTGAGCTTCGCGACATCGGCCACCGGCGAGGATGGCGTGGCGGTCGCATCCACGGCGTAGAGCATTTTCGGCGTCCGCGCTTCCTGCCGCCGCAGGTCCGCGTACATTCTCGCCGCTCCGTCGCCCGGCATGATGTGGGAGGATACCTTACGGTCTGCCGTCCGGGCAGAGACGACCGCCGCGGCCAGCTGCGCACCGGGAGGCAGAGGAACGTCAGCATGGATGTCGACTCTGTCATTGCCGAAGTCGCGTCGGCGGTCGGGCTGGCCGAGGGAGCCTCGGGGGTCAGGGACGTGATCCGGGCGATCGCGCGGGCCGAGCCAGTCGCCGCCCGGGATATCAGCCGGGCAGCCGAGCTGCCCGTCCCCATCGTCACCGCCGTCTGCAACGAGCTGCGCAAGCGCGGCGTGGTTGACCGCGGCAGGCCGGTGCGGCTGACCCAGGCGAGCAGGGACATCTTCGCCAGCGGGCAGCGCGGCCTGGACGCGCGGTGCCCGGCCTGCCTCGGCCGCGGGGTCGCCAATGCCGAGGTCACTAAGGCCCTGCAAGGCGAGCTGGAGCGCGCCGCAGCGGCCGCGCCAGAGGCCAAGCCGGAACTCGACCAGACGCACTGCACCGTCGACACGAAGATCAGCCGTGTGCTGGCGATGCACGAGGCCGGGGCCCTGGCCGGCACCCGGATCATCATCCTCGGCGACGATGACCTCGTCTCCGTCGCGATCGCGAGGTTCGCCGCCCTGACCGGCACGCCGGCGGACATCAGGAGGCTGACCGTCGTGGACGCCGACGCCGATGTGCTCGCATGCGTCGCGGCGAACACCGCGGGCACCGGAGTGGAAGCGGAACTCGTGCGGCATGACCTCCGCGAACCGCTGCCAGCCGTGCTGCACGGCGCCTTCGACGTGGCGTGCACCGACCCGCCGTACACCGTGGCCGGAGCCGGGCTATTCCTGTCCCGGGCCGTGGCAGCCCTTGGCTCGGATGCCGGGCAGCACGTCTTCTTCTCCTTCGGGGCACGCAGGCCGGAGGAAACCCTCCGCACCCAGGAACTGATCTCGGGGATGGGCCTGACGGTGCGCGCGATGACGCCGAACTTCAACGAGTATGCCGGCGCCGGAATCCTGGCCGGCACCAGCCACCTGTACCACCTGCGCACGACCGGGGCGCCCGCGCCGCTGATCGCCGGCGACTACCAGGGGCCGCTCTACACCGCCGACCTGCGGGCGGCGGCCACCAGGCCGTACCGGTGCGCCGGGTGCGGTGCCGTGCATGCGGTCGGGCCTGGCGCGCGATGGTCCAGGATCGCCAGCCTGCAGGCCGCGGGCTGCCCTGAATGCGGTGGCACAGTGTGGCGGCCGATGGCGCTGCAGCAGCGATGACCGAGCCAGGGCAGCCGGCCAGCCCGGCGCAGTACGTGATACGCGGCGCCACGGAGGGTGACCTTGATGCGATCGCGCAGTTCGAGATCGAGATCGCACGGGTGTCCTTCAGCGACGATGCGATCACCGATCCGGCCCTGCATCGCAGGCGCGTCTCGGGCGGCCTCGGTAAGCCAGGGGAGATCATGCTGGTCGCGGTCGCTGCGCCGGAGCCAGGGACGCAGCGCGGACCTGGGCAGCAGGCCGGGCCTGGCCCGCGACCGGGGCCCGGGCAGGGTGCCGGGTCCGGTGCGGGGCCTGCCGCGGCTCCGCCGTCCGGGCCGGCCCCGGCCGCCAGGACGCTGGCCGGCTGGGCCTGGATGTCGCCGCGGACCAACTCGCTGACGGGTGCCAGGTACGGCAACTTCCGGTCACTGGCCGTTGCCGACATCCCGGGCCGTAGTCAGGTCGGCGAGTTGCTGCTCGCCGCGGTGCTGCAGGCGGCGGCGGATGCGGGCCTGACCCAGCTGACCGGCAAGGTCCATGCCGGGAACCTGGGCATGCGCGCGCTGTACCGGAAGTTCGGCTTCGAGGCGGCGCACCTCACGATGGAGAAGAGGCTGCGGCCGGGCGGCGGCCAGGCCCCGTCATGACGTCGGCCAGCGGGCAGCCGAGCACGACGACGATCAAATGCGTGGCCTGGGACATCGACAACACCCTGCTCACCGGAACCTTCATCGAGTCCGGCACCCGGCAGCCGCCCGCCGACGCCGAGATGACCACGGTGCTGGCCGAGCTTGGCAGGCGCGG
>WNGQ01003409.1_pt1 | contig 30881 bp, 35 predicted proteins | sample 5407661 | NCBI WGS metagenome assembly WNGQ01 (sample SAMN13153382, study PRJNA577476) | soil metagenome | isolation source: 60 cm soil or saprolite under Garry oak tree replicate 2 | place: USA:California | collected 2016-06-15 | reverse complement strand
CACGCACCTGCACATGGAGCCGTACCCGGCCCGGCTACCGCCCCGGTGGGACCAGGTCGGCTATCGCTCGGTCTTCGCCGCTCAGCAGGCGGCCGCATCGCGGCCGCGGGGAGATTAGAGATGCCGGCCTGGGACCTGCTCGTCCGCGGTGGCACGCTGGTCGATCCCGCACAGTCGATCTCGGCGAGACGGGACGTCGCGTTCAGGGGTGGCAAGGTGGCAGCGGTGGCGGAGACGCTGACGGGCGAGGCCACCGAGGTGATCGATGCGGCGGGCGCGCTCGTCACGCCCGGGCTGATCGACATCCACACGCACGTCTACCACGGTCTCGCCACCGGTCGTCACGCCGACCAGACGTCGCTCGCCAACGGCGTCACCACGGTGGTGGACGCGGGCAGCGCGGGATGGATGACGCTGCGCGGGCTCCGCGACTACGTGATCCCGACCTACCAGACGCGCGTCTTCGCGTTCCTCCACATCAGCGCGACGGGGCTCACGATCAATCGAATCATGCCCGAACTGGCGGACATCAAGTTCGCCCAGGTCGAGGAGGCGGCGCGCACCGCGGCCGAGAATCGCGGCCTCGTCCTCGGCATCAAGGTCCGCATCGCCCACGGCGCGACCGGGCAGGGGAACCAGGCCAACGCGCGCGAGGCGTTGCGGCGCGGGCGACAGGCGGCCGATCTCGCCGGTGTCCGACTGATGGTGCACGTCTCGGACACGCCGATCCCGCTCGACGAGATCCTCGAGCACCTCCGCGAAGGCGACGTCGCCACGCACATCTTCAATGGGAATGCCGAGCAGGTGCTCGGCCCTGACGGCCGCATTCGCGCTGCCGTGCGAGCGGCGAAGGAGCGCGGCGTGGTGCTGGACGTAGGACACGCGTCGATCCACTGCGACGTGAAAGTCGCCCGGCGGGCCATCGCGGAGGGGCTGCTGCCGACGACCATCAGCACCGATCTGCACACGCCGCCGGCCGGACGGATCGTCTACAACCTGCGCGCCCTGATGTCGAAGTTCCTCGCCCTCGGCATGACGCTCGACGACGTGGTCGCCTCGGTGACGAGCCGCGCTGCCGCGGCGATTGGAAAATCGTCCGAGCTTGGATCGCTCGTACCCGGCATGACCGGCGACGCCGTGGTCATGGACCTGGAGGACGGCCACTTCACCTACACGGACGGCGCGGGCAACGAGGTGAAGGCGACGCGCCGCTTCGGGACGCGCCACGTGATCCGCGAAGGCCGCCGACTTCCCGCGGCGCACGAGGATCAGTTGTGAGCGATCGCGCGTCGGAGTCGTCCACGTGGAACTCCGCGGTCACTGGAGATCATCTCCGTACTGTCAGTTCCCCGGCCAAGCTTACCCTTGAGGCGCGCATAGCCTGGCCGAAGTCGCCGAGCTCGACGGCCTTACGCACCCAGGCGCCGGTCCGCTCGTGCAGCTCCGTGATCGAGATGGTCTTCATTGCTTGTCTCGCGCCATCCGTGAGATTGGGACAGAGCACCCCGCCCTACGGCAGCAAATCGGCGATGAGGATCGACGAGAACGGCGCGGCGAGCGGAACGAGGCGCTCGCGCGCGGCCATGGCAGTGACGTCGCGGTAGCGTGACCGGCGGCGTCTGGCGGCGATCGGATCGCGGTGCACCTCCACGACGCGGTCGACGAGGTTGACGATCCAGTAGTCGGTGATGCGTGCCCGCGCATAGATGCGCGCCTTCAGCCGGCGGTCCAGCTCCAGGCCGGCGTCGGAGACTTCCACGACGAGAGCCGCGGTGGCCGGATGGTCGGCCAGAAAGTCGCGGGCATCGCCACGCACGACCGCGACATCGGGTTCCGGTTCGGAATCGGGCCCGAGCCCAAGAGGAAGCTGGATGCGGACACGCCAGCCCGCTCCAAACGCCTGGCGCAAGGCTTCACCGGCCAGGTCGATCGCCGTGGCATGCGGAGTGTGCTGAGGCTCGGCGACGACGAGTCGTCCTTCCAGGAGCTCGATCGGATCGTCTTCGTGGAGCACGCCGACGTCGATCAGCCGGCTGTACTCCCGACGGGTCCAGCGTCGTGTTCTGATCGTGGACTCGGCCATGCCGTGCACGCTAACGCCCGGCGTCGCCACGGGTCAATGCCCCAAGCGCGATACACCGCCTCGCGAGGCCAGATCACCGACGTTGGCCGACGCGCTTGAGCCAGCGGCCGAACGGCGATAGGGTGTCGGCGCGCACGCCGCTGACGCGCATGGCGGCTGCTGCGCTGGCAATGCCGCCGACTCGATGAGAGGGAGCCGCCCAATGGCCGATCGCCGACTCACCCGCCGCACGTTCTTGAAATCCGTGGCCGCCGGCGTCGCCGCCGGGCCGTTTGTCTCGACGCCGGCGCGAGCGCAGGGCTTCACCTGGAAACGCTTCCAGGGCAAAGAGCTCTTCCTGCTCCTGACCAAGCACCCCTTCATCGACGTGCTCGAGAAGAACATCCCCGAGTTCGAGTCGCTCTCGGGGATGAAGGTGAAGTGGGAGACGCTGCCGGAGATCCAGGCGCGGCAGAAGCTGACCGTCGAGATGACGGCGAACTCGGGCGGGATCGACGCCTTCTTCACCTCGCTCCACGTCGAGAAGAAGCGCTTCTGGAAGGCGGGCTGGTACCACCCGCTGAACAAGTTCCTCGACGACAAGAGCCTCACCAGCCCCGACTTCGACTGGAACGACTTCACCCCGGGCGCTCGCGCGGGCGTGACCCAGCCGGACGGAAGCATCTCGGCGCTGGCGGCGTTCATCGACGCCAACGTCGTCTTCTATCGCAAGGATCTGTTCGGGTCGAAGGGCGTCACGCCGCCGAAGACGCTGGCTGACCTCGAGCCGCTCGTGCAGAAGCTCCACGCGCCGCCCGCCACCTACGGCATCGTGCTGCGCGGGCTCAAGAACGCGAACGCCACCCAGTACCCGAGCATCCTGTTCCCGATGGGCGGCACGTATCTCAAGGACGGCAAAGCCGCGCTCGACACGAAGGAGCAGGTGTCCTCGCTGGACCTCTACGCGCGGCTGCTCCGGCAATACGGGCCGCCCGGCGTGGTCAACTTCAACTGGTACGAGTGCTCGGCGTCGTTCATGCAGGGCCAGGTCGCGATGTACATGGACGGCGTCAACTTCGCGAGCCAGTTCGAGGACGCCGCCAAGTCCAAGGTGGTCGGCAAGGTCGGGTACGCGGTGCTGCCATCGGGGCCGGGCGGACACTTCTCGCCGATCTACATCACGGGCATGGCCGTCTCGTCTCAGAGCCGCAGCAAGGAAGCCGCGTACCTCTTCACCCAGTGGGCCACGAACAAGGCGAACATGGTGCGCGAGCTCATGGCCGGCGTCGGTGTGGGCCGGACCTCGACGTGGGACAACCCGGACGTGAAGGCCAAGCCGAAGATGCCCGCCGACTGGTATCAGGCCTATCAGGCCTCGCTCAAGATCGGCCGGCAGGGGCTGCCCGAGATCGTCGGCGTCACCGAGTATCGCGACATCATCGGCGTCGCCATCCAGAAGGGCATCGAAGGCGCGCCGGCTGCTCAGGTGCTGGCGCAAGCACAGAAGGAATTTCAGGACCTCCTGAACCGTACAGAGAGCTAGCTCGCGCGTGCTCTCTCGCTGGGCGCACCGTCACGCGTCGTGGCTCTTCCCGGCGCCGGCGGTGGTCCTCGTCGCGACGATCATCGTCTACCCGATCGCCTACACGGGCTGGATGAGCCTCCACGAGTGGTTCGCCTCCAGCCTGACCGGCCCGCGCTTCATCGGTCTCGCGAACTACGGCAAGATCGTCCTCGGCGACGCTCGGTTCCGCGAGGCCGTGGTGCGCACCCTCTACTTCACCACGCTCGCGGTCGCCGCCGAGACGTTGCTGGGCGTCGCCATGGCCCTGCTCTTCAATCGAGAATTCTGGGGGCGGGGGTTGCTTCGCACGCTCGCGATCCTGCCGATGGTGGCGACGCCGACGGCCATCGCGCTCGTGTTCGTGATGATGTATCACCCGACGCTCGGCGTGGCGAACTACCTGGTCTCGCTCGTGGGCCTGTCCCCGTTTCGCTGGACGTACTCGAGCCAGACCGCCCTCTATGCGCTGGCGCTCGTCGACGTCTGGCAGTGGACGCCGCTGATCATGCTCATCGCGCTCGCCGGCCTCGCGAGTCTTCCCCGCGAGCCGTACGAGGCCGCTCACCTCGACGGCGCCACGCCGCTGCAAGCGCTCTGGCACATCACGCTGCCGCTGCTGCGGCCGGCCCTCGTCGTGGCCATCCTGTTCCGCGCCATCGACGCGCTGAAGACCTTCGACATCATCTTCGTCATGACCCAGGGCGGGCCGGCCAACTCGTCCGAGACCATCAACATCCTGCTCTTCAACCAGGCGTTCTCGTACTTCAACATGGGGTACTCGGCGTCCATGGCGGTGGCGCTCTTCGCGCTCGTCATGGGCGCGTCGTTGATCTTGATCAAGGTGCGGAGGAGCACGACGTGGTGAGGGGCGGCGCGCGGCGCCGGTGGCTCTCCACGGCCGGCTTCTATGCGCTGGCCGGGCTCTTCATGCTGCCGACGGTCTTCGTCTTCTACTGGATGATCACGCTCTCGCTCAAGCCCCAGATCGAGGCGACGGCGTACCCACCGTCGTTCGTGCGCTTCAGCGTCACGCTGGCCGGCTACCGTGAGGTCTTCACGAAGTACCCGTTCTTCCTCTACACCTGGAACAGCCTCGTCGTGGCGACGGGTTGCACGCTGCTCGGCCTGGCCGTCGGGCTCCCGGCGGCCTACTCCATCGCCCACTGGCGCCAGCAACGGCTGGCCGTGATGATCCTCGTCGCGCGGATCATTCCCGGCATCGCCTACCTGATCCCCTGGTACATCTTCTTCCGGAATCTCAGGATGGTGGATACCTACGGAGCGCTGATCCTCACCCATCTGATCGTGGGACTGCCCATCATCATCTGGGTCATGATCTCGTTCTTCGAGGACGTGCCACCTGATCTCGAGGACGCCGGCCTGATCGACGGCTGCTCGCACCTCGGCGTCTTCTGGCGGATCGCGCTGCCGCTCGTCAAGCCTGGCGTGGTCGCCACCGCGATCCTGTCGTTCGTGTTCTCCTGGAACAACTTCCTCTTCTCGGTGATCCTGGCCGGCCGGACGACGCGCACGCTGCCGATCGCGGTCTACACCATGATCTCGTACGAGGAGATCAACTGGGGCACGCTGGCGGCCGCCGCCACGCTCATCACGCTGCCCGTGCTGCTGGTCGCCCTGCTCGCCCAGCGGCACATCGTCACCGGCCTCACCTTTGGCGCGGTGAAGCAGTAAGGCGCCGCGAAGCAGGAGCGGCGAGATCGTAATGTGGCACCTGTCGTGGAATCGATACGATTGACAGTGCCGTTGCGACCGATGAGACTACGTTGCTATGGCAGTGGATGACGCCGGTCTCGAGCGCCTTCGCGACGATCTTCTCGCCGCCATCCGCGACTCCGAACATCGTATCCGTGGAGAGTTCACCGGGGCGATCTCGGCGTCAGAAGCGCGACTCGGCGCCCGGATCGATGCTTCGGCGGCCGAAACCCGCCGACACATGGGCGTGGTAGCCGAAGGCCTCAAATCCGACATCGCGCTCGTCGCCGAAGGTGTCGTCACGCTGACCGAGCGCCTCGGCGCCGAGATGCGCGCGGGAGTCGAAGTCATCGACCGCAGGCTCCTACGTGTCGAGACTCGGCTCCTCTCCTCCCCCGAGCCCAGCTAATTTCGTTGCGCTCGGCTCGGCTACCCGCGGGCAAAAGCGAACAGGCTCCGCGCTCGTCATAGCCGTCGAAGTGTAGCGCCCGGCGCGTAGACCTCGGGGTTCACCACGTTGAGCGGGCGCTGTCCCGTCAGGACGCGCGCCACTTCCTCGCCGCAGCGGCGCGGCACCTGGGCCACCGCAGGCGACGAGAAATAGGCGGCGTGGGGCGTGGCGATGACGGCGTCCATCTTCAAGAGCGGGTTGTCGGGCGCCACGGGTTCCTGCTCCCACACGTCGAGCCCGGCGCCGGCCAACCGCTTTTCCTGGAGCGCGCGGGCCAGGGCCTTCTCGTCCACCACCGGGCCGCGCGAGGTGTTGATCAGGATCGCCGTCGGCTTCATGCGACGGAAGAACGCTTCACCGATCAGGTGGCGCGTCTCGGCGTTCAGCAGCGTGTGGACGGAGACGTAATCGGACCGCTCGGCCAGGGCCTCCAGTGACACGCGCTCGACGCCGAGGGCGGCGAAGCGCGCCGGCGCCACGTAGGGATCGCTGGCGATGACCTTCATCTCGAGCGCGGCCACGCGCCGCGCGAAGGCGCTGCCGATGCTGCCCAGGCCCACGATGCCGACCGTTTCGCCGTGGAGCGAGCCGGTCTGGTCCCCCGGCACCGTCCCGCTCCACACGCCGGCGTGGACCTGGCGATCGAGCGTGACGATCTTGCGGTTCCAGGCCAGCAGCAGCGAGAGCGCGTGGTTGGCGACCTCGCGCACCCAGATGTCGGGGATGTTCACGACGATCACGCCCAGCTCGGTGGCGGCGGGCACGTCGATGACGTCGTAGCCCACGCCGGTGCGCACGACGGTCTTGAGGCCCTCGAGCGCGCTCATCACGTTCCGGGTGATCGGCGAGGACGAGACGACGATGGCGTCGGCGTCGCGCGTCCGGTCGATCACCTCGTCCTCCTTGCCGAGGAAGGGGAGCGTGGTCATGCGCGCGGGGACGTGGGCGAGCGCGGCCTGGCAGTCGGCGTAGTCGCGCTGGCCGCGGCCCTGGAGGACGTAGACGTGATAGGGTCGGCTGGTCATGGGTGCCTTCTTACCTGCACGAGGGGCCACGCGCAAGGTAGTATTACCGCGGAGAGTGCCATGAAATTCGGAATCCACATCGGTCACATGGGCGGCCCGCTGGGCGAGATGCGCAAGCTGTGGAAGTTCGCCGACGCGCGGGGGTTCGACTGGTTCTCCGTCTCCGACCACTTCCAGGAGTCGCCGCCGCGCGGCGGGGAGATGGACTGCTACGAGGCGATCGCGACGCTGACTGCGGCGGCGATGGACACGACGCGGATCCGGCTCGGCAGCGGCGTCTACTGCGTGGCGTACCGCAATCCCGGGCTGCTCGCCAAGTCGCTCACCACGATCGACCACCTGTCCAACGGCCGGGTGGATTGCGGGCTCGGCGCCGGCTGGCACGACGTCGAGGCGAAGGCCTTCGGATTCGCGTTTCCGTCGATCGGTCCGCGTGAGGACATGCTCGAGGAGTACGCGCAGATCTTGCGTCTGCTCCTGTCGCCCGAGGAACGGCGCGCGAATTTTCAGGGAAAGTATTTCCAGGTCTCCAACGCGCCGAACTATCCCAAGCCGCTCCAGCCCCGCATTCCCATCTGGATCGGTGGGCGCGGCGAGAAGCGCACGCTCCGAGCCGCCGCGAAGTACGCGGACGGATGGAACGGCGCCTACATCGGCCCGGACGATTGGAAGCACAAGGGCCAGGTGCTCGACCAGTGGTGCGAGAAGGAAGGGCGCGACCCGAAGACGATCATGCGCACCGTGAACCTCGGCTTCTACCTCGGCGCCGACGCCAAGGGGATCGCGCGCGGCGAGGAGAAATTCCAGAGCCATTTCGGCAGCCGCAACGACGACCGCGCTGCGCGCACGGGCTACCTGCGCGGCTCCGTGAAGGACGCGCGGGCGATGGTGGACGAGTTTCGCGCGCTCGGCTGCACGCGGCTCAACATCGCCTTCAGGGAAGGCCCCTACGACTGGGACGCGCTCGAGGCCTTCGCCGCCGAGATCGTGCGCGGCAGCTGACTAATTTGCATGGATTCGTCGCCGCTGACCAGCGGCAGTGATAGTTAGAGAGCTGACGGGAGACTCATGTGGCCGAGAATCTCAAGAGCGACGTCGCTGCCAAGGAGGCATTTCGTGATGAGCTGCTCCGCCGTGGCTTCGACGCTGCCCGAATCACAGGTTCACCCGCGGACATCACTGCCACGAAAGGCGGCGAGACCTTCTATTTTGAAGTGAAATTCACACGACAGGGCGCCAGCTACTTCGGTGCAGCGACGCTAACAGAGTGGGACGCTGCTCTTAAGAGCCGAGGAGCGGTTCACCTTCGTCGTGGCATTCTTACGTGATGACGGCTGGGCGTTTCATGAATACACGCCGGATGAGTTCATGCAGATGAGTTACATTCCGCCGTTCAAGATTTTCTTCAACGTCCCGGTCGGCGGTGACCGGGTGGTTATGTCACGCAACGGTTCCGGCGCTGTCGCGCTCAGTCGGCGACGCCTGACAATGATGAGTGAACTTTTCGCCAGGTTCCGCGGTGGCGAACGCTAGGCTCTGAACCGGGCAACCGCGGGGTTGACCACGGACCTCCCGCTGTGTATTCAATGTATAGCCGATGGAGGTCTCATGCACACGAAGATTCAGAAGTGGGGTAACAGCCTTGGACTGCGGATTCCGCGGTCCTTTGCGGCCGAGGCCCAGGTCAAGGAAGGAGCGACGGTAGATCTCTCAGTCGAGAACGGTCGACTCCTGGTCCGCCCGCTTCGGATTCGCAAATATTCGTTGAGTGGCCTCCTCCGGAAAGTCAGCCGGCGGAACCTACATCGGGAAGTCTCGACAGGCAAAGCAGTCGGCCGCGAGGCGTGGTAGTGGCGGCCTATGTGCCCGCGCGGGGCGAGTTGATCTGGCTCCAGTTCAATCCCCAGGCGGGCCACGAGCAGGCAGGCCATCGCCCCGCCGTCGTCATCTCTCCGAGCTCATACAACCGCCGCGTGGGGTTGGCGCTCTGCTGCCCGGTGACCTCGCAAGTGAAGGGATATCCTTTCGAAGTGGTGCTGCCGCAGGGGCTCGGCGTCGAGGGAGCGATACTGTCAGATCAGATCAAGAGCCTCGACTGGCGCGTGCGAAAGGCCACGCGCATCGGCAATCTGCCCGCCGACGTGCTGGAAGAAACAGTCGGGAAGATCCTCGCCCTCGTGGACCCCGCAGCGGCTCGGTAACATCACGATGAATCCGCCGAAGGTTTCGCCAACGTCAACAGGGAGGATCCATGCTGAATCCAGGTGACCAGGCTCCCGATTTCACCGGCCGCGATCACACCGGGAAGACCGTGAAGCTGTCGGACTTCAAGGGCAAGACGCTCGTGCTCTGGTTCTACCCCAAGGCCGACACACCGGGCTGAACGGCGGAAGGTTGCGGGTTCCGCGACCTCAAGGCCGAGTACGACAAGAAGGGCGCCGCCATCGTCGGCGTGTCCTTCGACACCCCGGCCGAGAACAAGGCATTCGCCGAGAAGTTCAACTTCAACTTCCCGCTGATCTGCGACACCGATCGGAAGATCGGGACCGCGTATGGCGCCAATGCCGACCCGCAGAAGGGCGCGCAGCGCGTGGGCGTGATCATCGACAAGCAGGGCAAGATCAAGGAATGGCACGCGCGCGTCGACGCCCGCGCCTGGCCGGCCGAGGTCATCGGGCGCCTGTAACCGGAAGCCTTCCGTGACGAACGAACGCCGGCTGGCCGATGGCCGGGTGGAGCTGGTCGACACGCGCCGTGTCGAGGCGAGCCCGCTCTACAACCACGACCTCGCGCCGGTGCCGCTCTCGCGGCGCACCTGGTCCACCTACAACTATGCCGCGCTGTGGATCAGCATGGCGCACTGCATCCCCACGTACATGCTCGCGTCGGGGTTGATGGCGTCGGGCATGAGCTGGTCGCAGGCGCTCGTCACCATCCTGCTGGGCAACACGATCGTCCTCGCCCCCATTCTGCTCAACTCGCATCCGGGCACGAAGTACGGCATCACGTTTCCGGTGTTCGCGCGCGCGGCGTACGGCACGTTCGGATCGAACGTGCCGGCGCTGATGCGCGCGCTGGTCGCGTGCGGCTGGTTCGGCATCCAGGCGTGGATCGGCGGAGAAGCGCTCAATACGTTCTTCAAGACCATGGTCCCTGGCTGGCCGATGGCGCTCGGCGGTGGCTTCGGTGGCCACACGACCACCGCGTGGCTCTCGTTTCTGCTGTTCTGGGGTATCAACATCTGGATCATCTACCGCGGCATGGATCTCCTGCGCGTGGTGGAGAACTGGGCGGCGCCGTTCGTGCTCGTCATGACCGGGGCGCTGCTGTGGTGGGCGATCGTCACGGCCGGCGGTCTGGGCCCGCTCCTCTCGCACCCCGGAAAATTCCGGACGTTCGGCGAGTTCTGGCCGGTGTTCGTACCGTCGCTGACGGCGATGATCGGCTTCTGGGCGACGCTCTCGCTGAACATGCCCGACTTCACGCGCTTTGGCCGCAGTCAACGCGAACAGATGGTCGGTCAGGTCGTCGCGCTGCCCATGACGATGTCGGTCTTCTCGGCGATGGGCGTGATGATCACCAGCGCCACGATGATCATCTACGGTCAGGCCATCTGGGACCCGGTGCAGCTCGTCGCCCGGTTCTCCTCGCCGCTCATCGTCGCCATCTCGATGTTCACGGTCGTCGTCGCCACGATCGCCGTCAATATCGCGGCGAACGTCGTGTCGCCGGCGAACGATTTCGCGAACGCCTTCCCGCGCTTCATCGGTTTCAAGACCGGCGCGCTCCTCACGGGGATCCTCGGCATCCTCATTCAACCGTGGAGGCTCCTGGCCGATCCCTCGGGATACATCTTCACGTGGCTGCTCGGCTACTCCGGCGGACTCGGGTCGATCGCGGGCGTGCTGGTGGCCGACTACTGGCTCGTCCGCCGTCGCGAGTTGAGGCTCGAGGATCTCTATCTGGTCGGCGGGGCGTATCGCGGGTGGAACGGGCGCGCGATCTTCGCGACGGCCCTGGGCTGCGCGCTGGCGTGGGGCGGGCTCGTGATCCCCGCGCTCAAGCCGCTCTACGATTACGCGTGGTTCGTCGGATTCTTCGCCGCGGGCGCGACGCACCTGACGCTCGCGTCGCGCGCGCGGACGACGATCGACGCCGAGACCGCTCACTTGATCAGGCCGTAGAACCTCCCGGCGTTCTCGCAGGTCATCTTCCGGACCACGTCGTCCGGCAGGTGCTTGAACTGCTCGCTGATGTACTTCTCGGACTCCGGCCAGACGCCGTCGGGATGCGGGTAGTCGGAGCCCCACATCAACGTCTCGACGCCCATCTCCTCGATCAGCTTGGTGCCCACACGATCGTACTGGAACGTGGCCTTGCACTGGCGCCGCCAGTACTCGCTCGGCTTGAGCTTGAGCGGGAGATCCTTGTACTGGTCCTCGTACTCGAAGTCCATACGGTCGAGCACGTAGGGGATCCAGCCGATGCCGCTCTCGCCGAACGCGATGCGGAGATTCGGATAGCGCTCGAACACCGCCCGGCCCATGAGCGCGGTGAGGATGTTGGCCAACGTCATCTGGAACAGGCAGAGGCCGCTGTACATCAGCGCGCGCTGGGTGAGGCCGGTGTACTTCTCGCGCAGGTCGGGCGACACCGACGGGAACGTGTGGAAGTGGAGCGGGATCCCGACCTCGTCGATCGCCGCCCACAGCGGCTCCCATTGCGGATGCCACATCGGCTCCATCTCCCACGAGCAGGACAGCTCGATGCCCTTGAAGCCGAGCCTGGCGACGCGATGCACTTCGGCGACCGCGGCGTCGATGTCGCCGTAGGGGAGGTTGGCGAGTCCGATGTGTCGGTCGGGATAGTGGCGGCAGAAGTCGGCCATCCAGGTGTTGTAGATGCGGACCATCTCGTTGGACGCTTCGATGTCCTTCAGCTTGGCCGCCGCGGCCAGGATGCCGTAGATCACTTCGGCGTCGACGCCGTCGCGGTCCATCTCCTTGATGCGGAGGTGTGGATCGCCCGGCCGGCGAATGCCCTTTTTGCCGTCGTCGTAGAGCCCGGTCGCCGCCATCACGTCGACGCGCAGCTGCTTGCCGGGGATGTGCTTGGTGCCGGATGCGCCCACGCCGCCGGCGATGCCGAACTTGACGCCGTTCTTCGCGACCCACCACCGCTCGTCGGGCCCGTCGGCCACGTACGGCATGCGGTCCTTCAGGTGCGCCGGCGCCTCCGACGTGAACAGGTCGGGGGGAAGCCAGATCAGGTCGAGGTGACAGTCGGCGGAGATCCGGTTGTAGGGCATGACGTCTCCTCTCTTCCGAGTTCCGACAGCGCGGTGGAATCCTACCACGCGCGCGGAACGTGTACTGTAGTGGCCTCGTCACCGGAACCCGCACGATCAGGAGGCGTCGATGAAGAGCATCGAGATCGACCGCGGCAAGCGCCTGCAGGCTCAGCCCACCACGGGACACAACCGGTTTCACCCGAGCATCCCGCCGATCGTCAGCGTCGACGAGGGCGAGGAGGTCGTCCTGCCGACGCGCGACGGCGTCGACGGCCAGCTCGGCCCGTCGACGACGGAAGCCGACATAGCGAGCATGGAGGCCGGGGCCATCCATCCCCTGACCGGTCCGGTGTTCGTCAAGGGCGCGCGGGCCGGCGACGTTCTGGAGGTCGAGTTCCTCGACATCCTGCCCGAGCCGTACGCCTTCACGGCGATCGTCCCGGGGCTCGGCTTCCTGCGCGACCTCTTCACCACGCCGTTCCTCGTGCACTGGCAGATCCGCGATGGCTGGGCGACGTCACCGCGCCTGCCCGGCGTCCGCATTCCGGCCGCGCCGTTCATGGGAGTGTCCGGTGTCGCGCCGTCGATGGCACAGCTCCGCGCGTGGACGGCGCGCGAGAACGATCTGATCTCTCGCGGCGGCATGGTCTTCCCACCCGATGCGACCGGCGCCGTTCCTGGCCACGGACCGGCGGCTACCGAGGGTCTCCGGACGCTGCCGCCTCGCGAGAACGGCGGCAACTTCGACGTGAAGCAGCTCACCAAAGGCTCGAAGTTGCTCCTGCCGGTCTCGGTCGACGGCGCGCTGTTCTCAACCGGCGACGGCCACTTCGCTCAGGGCGACGGCGAGGTGTGCGTCACCGCCGTTGAGATGGGCGCGACCGTCGCCGTGCGCTTCCGCGTGCTGAAGGGCTCGGGAGCCGCGCGTGCGCTCCGAGGCCCGCGCTTCTCACACGCCGGGTACTTCGCACCACCCGAGTGGGCATCGCCGAAGGGATTCGTCGCCGCCATGGGCATGCCGATCCGTGAGGACGGAGTGAACGAGGGTGAGAACCTCACGCTCGCCTGCCGGAACGCGCTGCTCAACATGATCGACCTGCTCCAGGAGCGAGGCTGGACCCGCGAGCAGGCGTACGTGCTCTGCAGCGTCGCGGCGGATCTGCGCATCAGCAACGTGGTGGACGTGCCGAACTACGTCGTGTCCGCCCTCATTCCTGAAGCCATCTTTACTGGCTGAGAGATCGCTGCGGGGCGGATGCTGGCGGCCCCGACGATGCCGAGGTGGCACGATCCCGGGGCCGCCGCCCCTATATATAAAGGAAGCGGGTCGTCGCGGCGGGGGCCTATCGCAAACCGCCTGCGACGCGCCACGTTTCGCCCGTGATCCAGGCCGCATCCTCGGAGGCCAGGAAGACGGCGGCCGGCGCAACGTCCTCGGTCTGGCCGATACGGCCGAGTGGGATTTGCGCCTCAAGTTGTTTGCGAAAGTCGCCTTCCGCCATGCCGGCCGCGTGGAGGCCTTCGGTTTCCACCACGCCAGGGCTGATGGCATTCACGCGGATGTTTCGCGGGCCCAGCTCTTTCGCCAGCGATCTCGTCACAGCATCGACGGCCGCCTTGGTGGCGCTGTAGACCGAGAAATTCGCCGGGGTCAGGGTGCTGGCGATTGAGCTGATATTGATGACGCTGCCACCCGCCGGGCCGAAATGCTTGATGGCTTCCTTCGTGGCGAGGAGCGGACCCAGGACGTTCAGGTCGAACTGCTTGTGGAAGTGCTCTTCGGTGACGCCTTCGAGCGGCGAGGACTCGTAAATTCCGGCGTTGTTGACGAGGATGTCGAGCCGGCCGAATGCCCGCTTCGCCTCGGAGAAGAGACGCTCGATGTCTGCCTGCTTCGCGACGTTTGCCTGCACCGTAATGGCCTTGCCGCCTCTGCGTATAATCTCCGCGACCAGGTGGTCGGCGCTCTCCTTGCTCGAGGCGTAGTTGACGACAACCGCTGCGCCCTCGTCCGCCAGGTGCCTGGCGATGGAGGCCCCGATCCCCTTGGAGGCGCCGGTGACGATCGCCACTTTGTCGTTGAGCTTGCTCATGTCTTGGTCCTCTCGTGTTCCTGCATGCCCTTGAGATGCGCCTGAGCCTGTCTCGGGTGCCGGTGACGAATCAGCTCCATCTGACACCGCAGTTGCTCGGTGCACGAGCACACGGAGCGAGGAGGCGAACATGCTAGTTCCGTCTGGGACCCACGTCCGCGATCGCGAGGGAAAGAGTGTCGGGACGGTCAGCCGCCTGGTCCTGCATCCGGAGTCGCGGGAGGTCGCGGCGATCGTCGTGCAACAGGGCGTGTTCGATCGCCGGGAGGTCGTGGTGCCGCTGAACAAGGTCGCGAGCTTCGAAGGCGACGAGGTGCGGCTCGACCTCAGGGCTTCCGATCTGGCCGGCTTCGGCCTCTTCAACGCGCCGAGCCTCGAGCCGATGCCCGATCACTGGCCGATGCCGGCGGGCTTCGATCAGCGCAGCTTCTTCCTCGTCCCCGACGCGTGGCATGCGGCTGTGCTGCCGTTCCAGCTGACGTCACCCGCCGTCTCCGGCACGCCGGCCTACATCCCCGACCCGGACGCGCCGCAAGAGCGGCCGGAGCCGGCCATCGCCGCCGGGACGTCCGTGTACGACAACGCGGGGCAACGAATCGGTGAGGTGGAGGCGGTGGACCTCGACCCGGCGTCGCGCCGGATCACTCGCGTCGTCGTGAGGCGCGGCAAACTCTTCAGGAGGGAGACGACCATCCCGGCCGGCGTGATCGCGTCGGTGGCCGACGATCGGATCACGCTCGGCGTCGGCGCCGACGAGGTGAAGAAGCTCGAGCGCGGCGTTCCCGGCCAGCTCGGGACGGCGCCGGCTGCCTGACAGGCGCGGCGCGCGCGGCTACGCGACCTCGACCAGCTCCAGCGCCTCGCGGCTCGGTCCCTCGATCATCACCGCGCGCGTGGCGCCGAGCTTGTAGGGCTCTTCGAGAAACGTGACGCGCTCGCGTCGCAGCTTGGCGATCCAGGCGTCGAGATCGGGAACGCTGAGGGCGACGTGGTCGTACACGTGGCCGCGTGAGCTCGCCAGCGGCCGGTCGCCCTGACGCATGTACCAGGGCAGGGCCACGTCGCCGAACACGACCGCGGCCGACGGCGACCGGAACATCCCTTCGCGGTCGAGCGCCGGCCAGCTGCGATCGGCGCCGCGCTCGACCTTGCAGGTGGCCGCGGTCAGTGGCGTGCGGCTCGTGCGCCCGGCGAACACCGGCGCGTTGAGGTGTTCCTGGTACCAGAGCTGAGCGCAGAACGGGTCGTCCTGGAACATGTGCACGTGGTTGAAGCGCTCGGCCGGATAGTTGCCCGCGTACTCCACGAGCGCATCGTCGGGGCCGCGCATGTAGCCGAAGCCTCCCTTGCGCGTGGGCTGCGTGCCCCTGGCTCTGGCTTCAGCGATCTGAGCTCTCGTCAGGCCAGGTGTCGGGCCCGTGCTCGGCCACGTGTCGCTGCTGATCAGGACCGAGCCGCCTTCGTCCGTGGTGTAGAGCGGCAGGAGCGTGACGTCGGGCCGGCCCTGGTAGGTCTCGAGGCTCGCGCGCGTATCGGTGACGTGCCAGCCGAAGTGCCAGATCGCGGTCTGCGGCGACGTCGCGGGCGCCGTGGCGACCTCGTTGAACAGCACCAGGACGTCGTTCGGCGCCGAGAGCGCGGGGAGACCGCCCCAGCTCGCTCGGGCCGACCTGGGGAACTGGCTCACGTAGAAATCGATCGCGGCCTCGGGATCGACCGAGTTCAGGTGGAGATGATGGAAGCCGGGAGTGGGAAGCATTCTCAATCTCCCGCTCGGCTCGCTCTATGCGTTCAGCGTGTTCTTGAAGCCGCTGGAGAGCCTGCTCGCGCTGAACCGCGCCGATCTCGCGCTCGTCTTCGGCCTCGCCACGATCGGGTTCGGCAGCGGCATGAACCTGGCGCCCCACGTGTACGCCCACGCGTCGACGCCGCTGCTCGTGCTCGGCTGCGCGGCCGCGAGCACGGTCGGCATCGCGCTGGCGGCGAGCGCGTCCGGTCTGGTCCAGCTCGCCATCGGCTACGGCATCGTCTTCGGCGCTGGCGGCGGCGTGTCCTACATCCTCGTGCAGCAGGCCGTGAACCTGACCGTGATGCGACACCGCGGCCTGGTGAACGGCTACATCGTCGGGCTGTATCCGGCCGGCGCCATGATCGCCGCGCCGCTCTTCGGGTGGGGCATCCGCGAGTTCGGCGTGCGCGCCACGCTCGGTGGCCTCGCCACCGTGCTGGCCGTCACCGGAGCGATCAGCGCGTGGCTGATCGCGCGCTCGGGCGTCACGCTCAGGGCGGAAGCTTCCACCGCGACACCGGCTGAGGGAGAGCGACGCCGGCCCGTCTTCTGGCGGCTGTGGATCGTCTTCTTCCTGGCGGCGTCGGCCGGGCTGATGGTGCTCAGTCAGGCCGCCGGCATCATCGCGGCGTATGGCGGCGCAGCGTCGCTCGCCGTTTACGGCACCACGTTCATCGCCGGGACGATCGCCGCCGCGCGCGTGGGCGGCGGGTGGATGGTCGACTGGCTGACCATCCCCGCGGTGGCGGCCGGCGCCCACGCCTTCGCGCTCGCCGGCAACGTGGCGCTGACGCTGTGGCCCGGTCCCGGCGTCTCGGTCGTCGCGCTCGCGCTCGTGGGGCTCGGCTACGGGGTGATCTCCGGTGTCACCGCCGCCGCGGTTGCCGTCTACTGGAGGCGCGCACTCTACGGCCGCGTCGCGAGCCGGATCTACATCGCGTGGTGCACCGCCGCCGTCATCCTGCCGATCGTCGCGGGACGTCTCTTCGACCTGACCCAGAGCTACGGCGCCGCGATCGTGATGGCCGCCTTCGGCAACGTCGTGGGGATCCTCGTGGCGCTCGGCCTGCCCCGCGAGCGCGCAGCCCGACCGGAAGCCCGGATCGAATCAGCTCACTCGACGGCGGCGGGGTAGACTTGGCGTCAAACACCTCCAGGGAGGAAGCAATGTCACGAGCGTGGATCGCGGTTGCAGTGGTGGCCTTCGTCGTCGCCGGGACCTCGACGGCAGCCTCGGCTCAGGGCCTGATCACGATACAGAAGCTGTCGGCGCAGCTCGCCAATGAGCTGGTGGGCGAATCGGTCGCGAGCTGCGCTCAGAAGGGTTACACGGTAACGGCGGTCGTCGTCGATCTCGACGGCGTGCGCCAGGCCCTGCTCCGCGGCAACGGCGCGCCGATCCACACGCTCGACAACGCGTTCTACAAGGCCTACTCGGCGGCGTCGCTGACGCTCGCGCGCAAGGAAGACAGCACGAAGGCCGTCGCCGATCGGATGGCGAAGGCGCCAGCGACCACGGTGCCGCAGACTCCGCTGCCCAACGTCACGTTCGCGGTCGGCGGCGTGACGATCATGGCCGGCGGCCACGCGATCGGCGCGATCGGCGTGAGCGGAGCTCCGGGCGGCCAGTTCGACGAGGAGTGCGCCCGCGCCGCCATCGCCAAGATCCAGGACCGGATGAAGTAAGCGCCGAGGCGCCGCGCGTCAGGGCAGTCGCCGGAGCCAGGCGGTGTCCTTGAACCAGCGTTCCGTCGTGCGTTCGAGAGCGCCCGTCGTTTCCAGCTCCCGCAGCCAGTTCTGCGTCCAGTTCAACAGCAGGGGATCATTACCGGACAGCGCGATGCCGATGGGCTCGTAGGTCAGCGGCGTCTCCAGGGCGTAGAGCCCTCGATCGGGATAACGCCGGACCGCGAAGAGGCAGGCCGGGAGGTCGGCAATCATCGCGTCGACCTTGTCCTGCAGGAGCAGGATGATGGCCTCGTCGTAGTCCTTGGTCGACACGAGGGTGGCTTTGGGCATGTTCTGCTGGACGAACACCTCGCTGGTCGAGCCGCGCAGCGCGGCCAGTCGCATCTGCGGCGTGTTGAGATCCGCCGAGCCCTTCGACGACGCCACCGTCGTCTCCTTGGCCAGGAAGGATTTGCCGGAAGTCAGATACGGCCCGACGAACGCGAACTTCATGTTGCGCTCCGGCGTCATGCTCATCCCGGACAGGATCATGTCGACCTGTCCGGCTTCGAGCGCGGGGAGCAGGTCGACGAACGGCATCGTGGCCAGGCGGAGCTTCACCTGCATCGCGTCGGCCATGGCCTGGGCCAGGTCGATCTCGAGCCCGATGATCTCGCCCGTCTTGGTCGTCATGTTGAGCGGCGGCATGCTCGCGGCCGTTCCGACGACGAGCTCTCCCTTCGTCCGGATCCGCCCCAGGACGGACGTTGGGGAGGGGCCAGCGGTGCTCGCGGGTGCGCACCCCGCGGCGAGTGTCAGCAGCATCATCAGACCGAGAGCGAGCCGGGTGGGTCGCACGTCAGCGCGCCTTCACGAGCTTCTGGAGGCTGCGCAGCCCGGGCGGATGCGGCTGGTCCTTGTACCGGTTGCGCCAGTTGGTGAACGACACCTCGCCGACGTAGATGTCGCCGCGTGAATCGACGGCGAGGCCGTGGGGCGACATGAACTGGCCCGGCTCGAGCCCGGCCGGACGCTGACCCAGTCGCGCGAGCATCTCGCCTTTCGCGCTGTAGATGCTGACGCGCGGCCCGATGTTGGGCATGTCGTAGTTCACGCCCATGCCGCCGCCGATCTCGCCGACGTAGAAGCGCGGAGACGAGCCGCGCTCGAGGAACAGCCCCGAGGGCCGGTGCATGTTGTTCCACTGCGTCTCCCATTTCCCGTTGCCGTCGAACACCTGGACGCGATGGTTCTCGCGGTCGGCGACGTAGACCCAGCCGTCGGCGTCACAACAGATGTTGTGCGGAATGTTGAACTGGCCGGGATCGGTGCCGGGCTCGCCCCACGAGGCGATGAGCGTGCCGTTCGGCGCGTACTTGTGGACGCGCGCGTTGCCGTAGCCGTCGGAGACGTAGAGATCGCCCCGCGGCGAGAGCGCCGTGTGAGTGCAGCGGTGGAACGGCTCGCCGCCCATGTAGGGCTTCGGCGTGCCGGGAATGCCGATCGTCAGCAAGATCTTCCCGTCGAGCGTGCAGTGCCGGACCGTGTGGTCGCCGTCGTCGGTCAGCCACAGCGTGTCGTCCGGCGCCATGTGCACGCCGTGGGCGCGGTGGAACACGCCCTCGCCCCACGAGCGCAAGAAGTTGCCGTCCCGGTCGAAGACGACCATCGGATGCTGGCCCCGATTGAACGCGTACACCCGGTCCTGCTTGTCCACGCCGACCGCGGCCACGTCGGCGTTGAACTCGCGCCCCGGCGGCAGCTTCGCCCAGTTGTCGACGACCTCGTACCGGTACGCGCCCGTGCCCAGGATGATCGCCATCACGCCTTCCTTTCCGTCTTCGGGAGCAGCGCATCGATCTCGTCTCGAGAGAATCCAAGCTCGGTGAGCACCTCGCGGGTGTGCTCTCCCAGGAGCGGCGGCGCCAGGCGCAAGGAGCCCGGCGTGGCCTCGAGCTTTTGGGGAATCCCGATCGCCTTGACCCGCCCCACCTCGGGATGATGCATCTCGACGACCATGTCGTTGTGGGCGACCTGAGGATCGCTCAGTGCGGCCGCGATGTCGTTCACGGGCGCGCAGAGGATGTCGACCGACTCGAGCGCCTCGACGACCTGCTTCGTCGTCCGCTTGCCGAACTCCTGGCGCCAGCGCGCTTGCAGATCGTCGCGATGCGCCACCTGGGTCTCGTGAGTCGCGTAGCGCGGGTCGGCCGACAGGTCCTCGATGCCGAGGCCGCGGCAGATGTCCTGGAGCGGATTCGGCTTGAACGCGCCGACCATCACGACGTGGCCGTCGAGGGTCGCGAACGTGCCGGACAGCGGGAACGTGCCCCAGTTCAAGCGCTCGCGGAGATTCAGCCACGCGGAGGCTTCCTGGAGCTGCATCGCGAGCATCCCGTCGAGCAACGAGACGTGAACGATCTGGCCCTCGCCGGTCTTCTCGCGCGCCAGCAGCGCGAGCAAGATGGCCTGGACCAGCAGCATGCCCCCGGTGAAGTCGGCGATCGGCGTCGCGCACGGCTCGGGCGGTGCGTCGGGCTCGGCCCGGCGCGAGGCGATGCCGCTCATCGCCTGAGCGAGCACGTCCTGGCCGCCCTTGTCACGATAGGGGCCGGTGGGGCCGTACCCGCTGCCGAAGGCGTAGATCAGGCGCGGGTTGATCGCGCGCAGGTCGTCGTAGCCGAAGCCGAGCCGCTCCATCACGCCGGGCCGGAAGTTGTGCACCAGAACGTCGGCCTTGCCGGCGAGCCGATAGATCGCCTCACGACCGAGCGGCGCGCGGACGTCGATCGCGACGCTGCGCTTGTTGCGATTCAGGCTCCAGAACACGGCGCTCTCGCCGCTCGCGTGTTTCATGTGCACGCGGGAGAGATCGCCGGCGCCCGGCCGCTCGATCTTGATGACGTCGGCACCGAAGTCGCCCAGCACCTGCGTCGCGCACGGCCCCAGCTCGATCTGGGTGAAGTCGAGGACCGTCACGCCTCCGAGCGGAGCGACGTTCTTCAGCGGCCCGACCATTGGGGAGCTCTCCTCTCGCGAAACGCGTTCACGCCTTCCACCTGATCGTCCGAGGCCAGCGCCCGCGCCATCGTCGGCGGAACGAGCGCGACGGCCGCCGGCAACGACAAGCTGAGCCCGGCCAGCACGGCTTCCTTCGTCGCCTGCACCGACAGTGGCGCGCAGTCGAGAATCTCGTGTGCCCACCTTCGCGCGGCAGGCAGCAGATCGGCGAGCGGGACGACCTCGCTCACGAGGCCGAGCCGGTGCGCTTCACTGGCCGTGATGCGACGCCCCGTCAGCAGCATGGCCATCGCGGTCTTGAGCGGAATCGATCGGGCGAGCCGGTGCATGCCGCCCTCGAGCGCCATCCGGCCGACGCGCGGCTCGGGAAAGCCGAATTCGGCGTGCTCGGCAGCGACGATGATGTCGCACGCGAGCGCCAGCTCGAACCCGCCGCCCAGCGCGACGCCGTTCACCGCCGCGATGAGCGGCTTCGTCAGCTCGTAGCGCAGCGTCAGGGCGCCGAGCCCACGCGGATGCCGCTGGGCGAGAAAGTCGCTGCCCTTCGTCGGCGTCCCCGACTCCTTCATGTCGTAGCCGGCCGAGAAGGACTTGTCGCCGCTTCCCGTGAGGATGCCGACGCGCAGCTCGGCATCGGCCTCGAACGTCGCCCACACCTGGTCCAGCTCGTCGGACGCCGCGCGGTGCAGCGCGTTCCGCACCTCGGGTCGATCCAGGGTGACGACGAGCAGGTGGCCGTCGCGCTCGACGCGGCAGAAGCTCATCACAGTGTTCCGAGATTGACGCCCTGGGCAACGAGCCGTTTCTGGAGCCCGGAGACATCGACCTTGCGCGGCGCCACGCTGGATTCGAGGCTGAGCGCGGCGGCGGTGCCGGCGGCCTCGCCCATCACCATCAGCGGCGGGATCTCTCGGCTGATGCGCTGAGCCTCCGACGTGGCGGAGTAGCAGCGGCCCGCCACCAGCAGCCCCTCGATGCCCTTGGGCACGAGGCTGCGATAGGGCGTGTAGTAGTCGCGGCCGCGCGCCACCACGTCGGGAAACGTCCGGCGCTCGAGGATGTCCTCCTTGGTGACGACGTACTCGCCCTCGAGCAGACGAGTCTGGCGCACGCCGAGCTGCGGCGCCGCATCGAGGATGTAGGCGCGTTGGAATCCCGGATAGTGCGCGCGCACGAAGTCGGCCACCTTCATGAACCGGCGCCGGGCCTCGACCTCGATCTTGGTCTGGTGCTCGGGATCGAGGCCGTCGTGGCCGGGAATGTGCGGGCAGTTGCACCACACGACGCCCGGTCGCGGCGTCAGCAGCCACCACATCTCCCACGATCCCCCGAGAAGCTGCTTGACCTCGCGATCGAGCTTCTGCGCAGCGGCTGGATCGCTCCGCTCGAACGCGATCGCGGCGTCCGTGTCCACGTCGGCCAGCCGATGGACCAGCGTCATGATGTACGACCCGTGGACGCCCGGCGCGCCCGCGCTGGCGAAGACGTCGCCGTCGCCGGTCGCGTCGATCACGACACGGCCGAGGATCGCCTGCCGGCCCGACTTCGTCTCCACCACGACGCCGCGCACGGCGCCATCCTCGACGATCGCGCGCGAGAACCACGAATGGAAGCGCAGCTTCGCGCCCGCTTCGAGCACCATCTCCTGCGAGACCTGCTTCCACCCTTCGGGGTCGAACGCGCCGGAGTAGATGATGGGCTTGGGGCGCTTCTTCCCGTAGAGCTCCTCGAAGCCCCACCGCACCCAGCGATCCCGCACCTCGGCGTCGTTGCGGAAGCAGTCTCCCTTCGGCGGCGTCACGCACGCGCCGATCCGCTCCAGCCGGTCGATGATCTCGAGGGCGAGCCCGCCCACGGACACCTCCCGCTCACCGCACATGTCGTCGAGCAGGAGGACCATGCCGCCGGAGGCCAGGCCGCCGAGATAGCCGAAGCGCTCGAGCAGCATCACCTCGGCGCCCGCCCGCGCGGCGGCGACGGCGGCCGCCTGGCCGGCCGGTCCGCCGCCGACGACGAGAACGTCCGTCTCGGCAACCACGGGAGTCTGTCGGCCCGGCTCGTTCACCATCGCCATGACGATTGTCCCTCCCTCAACGCTCCCATCGCACCAGCAGCCACTCCAGGGTACTTACCATGAAGAAGAACGCGAGCGCGATGGCCGAGGTCACCACCATGGCCGCGTAGAGGAGCGCGGTCCGGAAATCGTACGTCGTCAGCACGATCAGATAGCCGAGGCCCGTGTTGGTGCCGATCCACTCGGCGACGAGGGCGCCGAGCACGCTGGAGGTCGACGCGATGCGCATCGCCGAGAACAGGTACGGCAGCGACGACGGCCAGCGCACGTAGCGGAAGACCTCGGTGCGGCTCGCCGAGAGCACGTGCATCAGCTCCAGGGCCTGCGGGTCGGCCGATTCGAGGCCTTCGACCATGTTGACCAGGGTCGGGAAGAACGTGATCAGGGCGGCGATGGCGATCTTCGGCGAGTACCCGTTGCCGAGCATCAGCACGAAGATGGGCGCGATCGCGACGACGGGCAGCGTGCGCACGGCCACGGCCACGGGATAGAGCGCCCGCTCCAGCATCTTGTTGTGGACGAAGGCGATGGCGGCGGCGATCGCGACCAGATTGCCGAGGGCGAAGCCGCCGAGGCTCTCGAGGATCGTCGGGATCGCGTTCTCGACCAGCCGCGCGCGCTCCTTGACCAGCGCGTGTCCCACCGAGGCCGGCGTGGGAATCACGTAGGGCGGGATGGCGAAGGCGCGGATCGCCACGTCCCAGAGGATCACAAGCCCGGCGATGACGACGAGCGGGAGCACGATGCGGCGCACCAGCACGGCGTCCGGTGATCGGGCGGTCATGAGCTCTTCGCCAGCGCGCGGCGCAGCGTCGCGGTGTGGCGGAGGAACTCCGGCGTGTCCTTCATCGAAGGGGCGCGCGGCGAGGGGAGCTCGATGGCGACTTCTTCCTGCACTCGGCCCGGCCGTGGCGTGAACACGAAGACGCGGTTCGCGAGATACACGGCCTCGGGAATGCTGTGCGTGACGAAGACGATCGTGGTGCCGGTCGCCTCCCAGATCCTCAGCAACTCCTGGTTCAAGTGATCGCGGGTGATCTCGTCGAGCGCGCCGAAGGGCTCGTCCATCAATAGAATCGGCGGGCCGGTCACGAGCGCCCGCGCGATCGAGACGCGCTGCTGCATCCCGCCCGAGAGCTGGCGCGGGAATGCGTGCTCGAAGCCCTTGAGCCCGACGAGTTCCAGCAAGGCCTCGGGACGATGGGGCGACGCGTGCCGCCGCCCCCAGGCGCCGATCGCCAGCGGCAGCGAGACGTTGGCGAGGGCGTCGCGCCAGAGGAGCAGGCCGGGATGCTGGAAGACGAAGCCGAATTCTCGCGCCAGACGCGCGCGCGACGGCGGGCCGCCGCGGATCTCGATCGTTCCCCGTGTCGGCTGCAACACGTCGGCGATCAAGCGCAGCAGCGTCGACTTCCCGCAGCCCGAGGGACCGATCAGCGCGATGAATTCGCCGCGGGCGACGTCGAGCGTGATGTTGGCCAGCGCGTGCACGGGCCCAGCGCTCGTCCCGAAGACCATCGAGACGCCACGGCACGCGATTTCTGCGCCCACGGGCTAGAACTTGGGCGTCTTGGCGGCCAGCACGATCTCGTTGGTCATGACCTCATCGGCCGTCACCTTCCGTGGGATCTGATCGAGCGAGTGATAGGTGTCGGCGAGGCTGGTCCAGACCTGGGGATCCATGTAACCCCAGCCCTGCTGCCGGGTGGCCTCCGAGGAGACGTAGGGAATGCTGACCTTCCAGGTCGGCAGCTCCATGTCCCGATCGAGGCCGCTCGTACTCTTCATCACGAAATCGACGGCCTCGTCGGGATGGTCCTTCGCGTACTGCCAGCCCTTCGCGGCCGCCGACACGTAACGCGTCAGCATGTCCTTCTTCGTGGCGAAGACCTGGTCGGTGGTGAAGTACGTGTACGCGTACATGCGGATGCCGAGGTCCCAGAGGAGGAAATTGTCGCTCTTTCCCTGGATGGGCAGGTTCTGCGCGTAGTTGATGACCCAGCCCGTGACCACGTCGGCCTGCTTGGTGAGCAGCGGCGTCGTCGTGCCGCCGATGATGATCACGTTCACCTTCTCGCGCGGCACGTGGTACTTCGCCAGCACCGCGTCGAGCAGGGGACGCGCGGTGCCCTGGATGCCGATCGTCTTGCCGGCGAAGTCGGCGGGCGTCTTGATACCGGATTCGCGCAGGAAGAAGAACGCGAAGGGATGGCGCTGGAACGCGCTCGCGAACGCCTTGAGCGGCACGCCGCGGCTGCGGCCGGAGACGAGGACGCCGATCGACGCCACGTTGCCGATGGGGGTCGAGCCGCTGGCCACGACGCCGACGGGATCGATCGAGGGACCGCCGGGAGCGATCTTCACGTCGAGCCCGGCGTCCTTGAAGTAGCCCTTGCCGATCGCCGTGAAGTCGCCGGCCATCTGCGCGTTGGCGAACCAGCCGAGCTGCATCGACACCGGGGTGGACGACTGCGCGCCGGCGACCGATGTCGCCGCGATCGGCGCGACGCCGGCGAGCGCGGCGGCCGTCAGGCTTCCCTGCAGGAAACCACGTCGCGTGAGCGGTGGGACCAGAAGACTGACCTTGTCGTCCACGGCGTTTCCCCTTTGCCTCAGCCTGCCTGCAGGTAGTCCGCGAAATATTCCTCGGGCGTGACCTGACGGCGCGTCAAGCCGAGCCGGAAGGCTTCGGCCGCGAACAATTCGATCTGATCGCGATTCCGTTCGAGTCCATACGGGTGGAAGTCGTCACCCATGACTGCGGCCGTGTCTTCCAGCTCCGCCTCGAGCCACGGCGTGGCGTACGGAAACCCCGTCTGGGCCGCGGTGAAGCAATCGTTGGCGGCGATGAACGCGTCGGTGAGGCTCCTGGCGATCCAGCGGTTCGCCTCCCAGACCTCGCGGCGAACAACGATCAGGTGCTGCGGCGGGAACGCGCCGGTCTTCCGAAAGTACTCCTGCTCGATCTTCCGGAAGTCCGGAAACAGGCGCACGATGGCGCCGCGCTCGGGATGGTAGGCCTGCGGGCGCGGCGGGCTATAGATCGCCTCGAGCTCGCCGGCGATCAGCATGTCGGACAGCGATGTGCCCGGAACAGGTGCGTTCACGCCCGCGGGCAGCGCCTGGGTCGTCGGCGCGGACGACCAGGCCGTGTCGATGTCGCCGATCCACCATTGGATCTTCGCCGGGTCCAGACCCACGAAGCGCAGAAAGTGGCGGTACCAGATGGAGCCGCTCGCGGTGTAGCTGTACATGCCGATGCGCTTGCCGGCGAGATCCGCCGGCTGGCGGATCGGTCCGCCTCGTCTGACGTAGAGGTCGCGGGCGGTGAAGTTGCGCAGCGGGAACACGGGGAGGCCCACGTAGCGCCGATCGCCGTGTTCGATGCGATACAGGTACTGCGCCATCGACCACTCGCCACCCTGCACACCAGGGTCCTGCACCGCGCGACGGAGCATCTCGGCGCGCGCCGGCCACGAGCCTCGGGTGCCGAGGATCAGCGTGAGCGCGATCCCCTCCGGCTTCACCTCGCCGGTCGCGAGGGGCATGACGCGCGCGTAGTCGGCGCAGGTGAGCGCGATCGGGATGTCAGCCATGTCGGAAAACTCCTCGAGCTCGACGGTCGCCGCGAGTGTAGATCCTCGCGCAGGCCGACCGCAATGCGGCAGCGGCCCTGCGGACTCCTTGGCGCTCGAGGGGAGACCCCCGGGCGGCGCCGGCTACTGGCGACGCCCGGGGTGGACGACGATCTGCTGAGAACTGGTCCTCAGAACTGCCGGATGGAGTTGTGCTCGAAGGTGCAGTCCCAGACCTGATTGTTCTGGACCGTGAGCGGCACGGGGGCGCGAAACACGGTGTTGCCGACGATGTGCGCGGGGCAGGCGATCGACAGCGCCGTGTAGCCTCCCTCGAGCGTGTTGTTCCGGATCGAGGCCGCTCCCTGTGTCGCGATCCCGATCTGGTTCTGCGAGAACGTGTTGTTGGTGATCGTCGCCCCGCTTCCGGGGTACCAGCCGTACTGGCCAGCCGAGACGCCAGTACCGTTTCGGTTGAAGCTGTTGTTGGCCACCACGCCGTTGGTGACGCTCACTCCCCACTGGGTGTTGTCGTTGAACACGCTGTCCTTCACGCTGGCGGATCCACCCGTCGACGCATCGACGCCGATGGCGTTGTTGACCACCCGCATCTGCTCGACGACCAGGCTGTCACCGCCGCGGATGGCGGTGAAGAAGCTGTAGATCGTGCCGCCGCGAACGACCAGGCCGCGGCCCATGCCGCCGACCGCGGTCCCGTATTGGCCGGAGCCGAAAATCCCGAAGCCCTTCAAGTCGATCGTCACAAAGTCGGCCTGTACCACCAGGCAGTCACCGGACCATGCCTGCAGGTTCTGCACGAGCTCGTACGCGCCGGGCTCTGTGATCATCATGCAGCTGCTGATCTGGGTTGCGGCGGCCGCCTGCGCCACCATACCGGGCCCACAGAGCACGAGGAAGAGGGCAACAACCGAGAGGCCGAGCCACGTCGTTCGGGTTCGCATCGCGTCTCCTTCCGCGTTGAGGATAGGGCCAAGCCGTCCGGTGGGCTCCGGACGGCGGCCAGGGAGGGATCAAGCGTCGTGCCAGCCGATGATTGCTCCAGGTTGTGGGGCATGGGCGCAGCGACGGCAAATTCACCGATCACCAGAGCCGCCGGTGAACCAGCGTTGTCAGGGGCATGCCAGCCTGCCTGCCAGCCTGTCCGCGACGCCCGCACGGCCGGCTCGGCGGGGACGATCGGCGTCAGGCTTTTCCTGTCGTCCGTGCCTCGAAGATTACGCGCGGATTACGCACGAGCATCTGATCGATCTGATCCTCGGTGACGCCGGCCTTCCGGAGCGCGGGGAGGATGTCGTCGGAGATGTGGTTGTAGTGCCAGCGCGGGCGGGTCCGGCGCTTGTCGTCCTCGGAGAGCATGTCGGTCCAGCAGTTGGCGTCGTGGGAGAGGACCATCTTGCTGGCGTAGCCCTCGCTGCAGAGCCGCGCGAGCACCTCGACCCGTTTCTCGGTGGGCAAGTAGTGCTCGAGGCCGAAGCGGTCCATTCCGATCGTGCTGCCGCGCTCCATCAGCCCGCGCAGGTATTTCAAATCGTCGCTGTCGCCGCTGTGGCCGATGATGACGCGGCCGAGATCAACGCCCTCCTGAGCGAAGATGGCCTGCTGCGCCTCGCCCGATCGACCGGCCGCCCACGTGTGAGTCGAGATCGGCACGCCGGTGGCCTTCTGGGCCCGCGCGGAGGCGCGCAGGACGTTCTCGATCACCGGGGTCACGCCGGCGGTGTCGGTGGCGCACTTGATGATGGCGGCCTTCACGCCGCTCGTGCCGATGCCGCGGGTGATGATGTCCCGGATGAAGAGATCGGCCACCGCGTCGATGCCGTGGGCGCTGAAGTAGCGCTGCGGCATCCACCAGACGCCGGTGGCGACGATCACGTGAACGCGCGAGCGGCGGGCCACGTCGACGATCAGGCCGATGTCGCGGCCGAGATCGACCGTGGTGAGATCGACGATCGACCGGATGCCCCGGGTGTAGAGGTCGGCCATCTTCCGCTTCTTCCGCTCGGCGATCGCGAGGATCGCGTTGCGGTCCCAGAGGTGCGGCCAGTTTTCCTGGACGCCAGGGGATCGCGTGACGACGTGCTCGTGCATCAGCGTCGGCCCGAGCTCGGTCGTGGCGACCGGCCCGAGCGCGGTCTCGACCGTCGTCATCGCGCTCCCGAGGGCGGAACACCGCGCGGGAGGTCGAAGAGCCCCTTCGGCAGCGACGCCAGGTGGCGCTTCACCTCCGCGACCGGGAGGACGTCGGCGTACTTCGCCTGCATGTCGCAGAGGTTGATGGCGTGGCTGGCCTGGGAGCGGTCGAAGCACGCCTCCTCGGCGATGGTGACGCGGAAGTTGTTGCTGAAGGCGTCGATCACGGTGGCGCGGACACAGCCGCTCGTCGTCGTCCCGGTCACGATGACGCTGTCGCAGCCGAGAAGGACCAGGTAGCTCAGGAGATTGGTCCCGAAGAAGCCGCTCGGCTTCTGCTTCAGGACGACGACGTCGTGCGGCTCCGGCGCGATCTCGTCCACGATCTCGTCGCCGTCGCGCTCGGTCCCCGTGACGCGCGGGGTTTCCTCGGTGCGGCTGTTCTTCCAGGACCAGCCCCCCGAGTCCCAGTTGTCGGGACGGCGCACGCCCGTGGTGTAGATGACGGGCACGCTCTGAGCGTGCGCGGCATCGATCAGCTCCCGGATGCGGGCCACGCCGTCCCACGCCTCGGCGCCGCAGGAATTCCGCCAGCGCTTGATCGATTCCAGGATGGGCTCGCGGCGGTCGCCGCAGAAGTTGTAGTTGACGTCGATGACGAGCAGGGCCGGGCGCTGGCCGAACCCAGCGCGCGCGCCGTAGCCCGCGGCCGCGAACACTTGCTTGTCACGCTCCGTCAGGAAGCGATTCCAGATGGGCTCGGTCATGATGAAGCCTCCTTCACGCTCGTCTCACGTCATCGACTCCGGAGCCACCGGCCGGCGCGTGCGCGACGCCTCGTAGTTCCCGCAGCCCACGATGCCGAGTCGGACACGGTCCACGAGCGCGTTCCTGGTCGCCGGAAGGATCAGCCGCGCGCGCCGGCCGCCGCGCGCTCCATGAATTCCTTCGTGCCCGCCTGGATGAACGGGAAGAAGCTCGTCATGGCGACGCGCACGCCCATCTTCGTGTACCGCTCGACGTTGGCGGTGTTGACCAGCGTGCCGGCCGCCCGGCCCGCCTCGACGATCTTCTTGAGCGCGCCGTCCACCGTCTGCTGCACCTCCGGCTGGCCCATGTTGCCGATGTGGCCCATCGACGTGGCCAGATCGTTCGGCGCCACGAAGAAGACGTCGATGGCGTCGACCTTGACGATCTCGGCGAGGTTGCGGACGGCGACGATGTCCTCGATCAGCACGATGAGCAGGCTCTGGTCGTTGGCGGTCTTGAAGTAGTCGCCGACGCCGAAGCCCTGGCGGCTGGTGAACATGCCGCGCTTGCCGAGCGGCGCAAACTTGGCGGCCTCGACGGCGGCCTCGGCCTCGGCGCGGTTGTTGACGTGCGGCACCACGATGCCCTGGGCGCCGCGATCGAGCGTGCGGTAGATCGTGGCGTAGTCGTTGTCCATCACGCGGACGACCGACGTCATCCCCCAGAGGTCGCAGGCCCGAGTGAGATTGCCGAGGTCGGCGTAGTCGACACCGCCGTGCTCACCCTCCAGCCAGATGCCGTCCACGTCGAGCGGGCCGAGCTGATCGATCAGATCAGGGTCGTTGGTGCCGGCCAGGATCGTCGCGATCTTGCCGGCGGCGAGCTTCTGCTTCACGCGATTCGGTCGGATGTTCACGTGGTCTCCCTCACTTGTTGATGGTCAATCAGGCCGTGTCGCCGCTGGTCCGCGGAGCGTGCGGTCGTCGCGCCGGTCGCACCGAGGGCGATGCCGCCGAGGACGAACAGCACCGCGAGGACGAGCGAGATGGTCACCGCCTCGCCCAGCCACAGGGTGGCGATCACGATGCTCACCACGGGCGTCGCCAGCAGACCGAGCGACGTGGTGATGGCGGGCAGATCGCGGCTGGCCACGGCCAGCGCCCAGTAGGCCAGCGCGGCGCCGACTGCGGCGGAGTAAAGCATCAGCGCGACCAGCTGGGCGTCCCACGGTGCCGTCGGCACATTGCCCGATGCGAAGGCCAGAGGAACGAGAATCAGCGTGGCCAGGAGCATTTCCCACGGCAACAACTCGAACGGTGTTGCCTGCCACTCGTGACGCCGGATGTGCACGATGTTGGCGGCCCAGAGGATGGCTGCCGCGACGATGGCGAGGTTACCGTACACGGCCCGATGATCGCTCCAGTCGAAGGCCAGCGGATTGAAGAGAGCGACGAGGCCGGCGATCCCGGCCAGGACGCCGACGACCCGCCTCGGCGTCAGCCGTTCCTTCAAGAAGATCCTCGCCGCCGGTGTCACCCACAGCGGCGTCGTATACGCCAGCACCACCGTGCGCCCCGTCGGGACGAGCTCCAGGCCCACGTTGGCGAGCACGACGAATCCCACCATGTGGAGCAGCGTGATGCTCAACACGATGG
>WNGQ01001719.1_pt1 | contig 30906 bp, 18 predicted proteins | sample 5407661 | NCBI WGS metagenome assembly WNGQ01 (sample SAMN13153382, study PRJNA577476) | soil metagenome | isolation source: 60 cm soil or saprolite under Garry oak tree replicate 2 | place: USA:California | collected 2016-06-15 | reverse complement strand
CATCCAGAATGGGCTCCATGAGCGGCGAGTGGAAGGCATGGGAGACGTTCAAGAGCTGTGTGTGGATGCCCCTGGAGGCAAAGCTCTGTAGCAGTGTATGTACGGACTCCCGTGCCCCTGATATCACTGTATTTTCAGGGCCGTTGATTCCGGCGATGGAAACATGATCGAGGAAAGGAGCGATGGCCTCTGCCACACGCGTTTCATTGGCGAACACTGCTGCCATTGCTCCATTATGGGGTAGAGCCTGCATGAGATGGCCGCGTTCGGCAATGAGTTTCAGTGCATCCTCCGGGCTGAACACCCCGGCTACGCAGGCTGCCACATACTCGCCCACGCTATGCCCCAGTACCACATCGGGCTCTATTCCCCATGAACGCCACAACTCGGCCAGGGCATACTCGAGTGCAAACAGCGCGGGCTGAGCGTATGCAGTTTCGTCCAGGGGCGACACAACTCCTGGCTCGGGAAACAGCACCGCTTGCAGTGGCTGTTCCAGGTAAGGATGCAGGATTTCAGCGCATTGGTCCAGGGTCTTGCGGAATGCCGGCTGGGTATGGTAAAGCTGCCTGCCCATCCCTGAGTATTGAGAACCCTGCCCGGTGAACAGAAACGCGACCTTCGGCGAATTTTTGCTTTGCAAGTTCCTGCTCTGGAGTCTGGTGGCTTGCCCTCCGGCAATGAAAGCAGCCAACTGTTCGCGCAGCCGCGCAGGCGAATCGGAGGTGACCGCAAGGCGATGAGCGAAATGTGACCTTCCCGCGTTAGCTGAGAAGCAAACATCTGCAAGCGGTTCTGTAGGGTGGGCTGCAAGGTGATACTCGAAACGGCTGGCGAGCTCCTTCAGAGTTGAAGCACTTTTAGCCGAGAGCGCCAGCACGTGCAGCGGGCGCTCAATTTCGTTGTGGCCAGTTTTGCCTCGCGGTGCTTCCTCCAGCACCATGTGGGCATTAGTTCCACCGAAGCCAAAGCTGCTTACCCCCGCATAGCGCGACTGTTCGCCCGCTGGCCATGGCCGCCGCTCAGAAGCGATGGCGAGAGGGGTGTTCTCTAGAGAAATATGCGGGTTTAACTTCTCAAAATTGGGCTGGGCGGCAATCTCCCCGTATTTGAGGCAGAGCAACACCTTGATCAGACTGGCCACTCCAGCGGCAGCTTCTAAATGGCCGATATTGGCCTTGACTGAACCGAGAACGCAGGATTGATCTCCAGAACGCGCTTCTCCCAGTACCGCCGCTATGGCCTGGACCTCGATTGGGTCGCCCAGGGCCGTACCGGTGCCATGCGTTTCGATGTAGCTCAGTTGGTCTGCCTCAATCCCAGCCCAAACCAGAGCTTGACGAATGACCGCCTGCTGGGCCAGTCCATTAGGAGCTGTAATGCCCGCGGTCCGCCCGTCCTGGTTGACCGCGGAGCCCCGCACTAAGGCATAGATGTGATCACCATCCCTTAAGGCTGCGGAAAGGCACTTGAGAACCACAATGCCACAGCCCTCGCCGCGTACATAGCCATCAGCCCTGGCGTCAAAGGTCTTGCAGCGGCCATCTGCTGCCATCATCCGCGCCTGCGAGAAGGAAATCGTTACTCCGGGGAATAGGATTACATTAACGCCTCCGGCCAGCGCCAGAGTAGACTCCCCGCTCAGCAGGCTCTGACAGGCAAGGTGCATCGCGACAAGGGATGATGAACACGCGGTATCCAGCGCCAGGCTGGGCCCGCGCAGGTCGAGCAGGTAGGATAGGCGGTTGGCCGCAACGCTGTGGGCATTCCCCGTTCCGGCATAAGCATCAATGTCGAATGGGTAATTACCGTGGCGAATCTGGAGCTGAGAATAGTCACTGTTGCTGATCCCAATGAATACCCCGGTCCGGCTGCCTGCGAGCCGCTGTGGCGCCTGCCCCGCATCCTCGAGGGCTTCCCATGCCACTTCCAACAATAGTCGCTGCTGGGGATCCATGCGGCCTGCTTCCCGGGGAAAAATACCAAAGAAGTGTGGGTCAAACAGGTCCACGCGCTCCAAAAAACCTCCCCAGCGCGTGCTCATTTTTCCAGGTATACCTGGATTTGCATCATAGAAGGCATTGATATCCCAGCGGTCAGCTGGAACCTCAGAGATAGCCTCTACACCATCGTGCAGGAGTTGCCAGAATGCTTCGGGGTCTTTGGCCCCGGGAAAGCGACAGCCTATGCCGACGATAGCAATGGGTTCTGTTTCAGTCTCCCGGTTCATGCCGGTTGACTCTAAAACCTCTGATTTCCCAGCCAGATGGCGTGCCAGGCTTTCAATTGTGGGGTAGTCATAGGCCAGGGTGGGCGAAAGCCGTCGATCCAGCCAATCCTCCAGGTCCCCGGAAAGACCCACCGCGTCCACCGACCTCAGACCGTAATTGGTGAATGGCTCTCGGATATCCAGATCTTGAGGCTCAACTTCCAGAAGGCGAGAGAGTTGGGTGACCAACCAGTCCTGAATGGCTTTGGTAGAAGGTATCTTCCTCTGGGTATCTGTTTCCCTGCCGCCTGTGTTTGCTCCTGAATTCGTACCTGGCCCGTTGTCTGTGGAGCCCTCTAGCATCGCTCACTCCTTATATCGCATCCAGGCTTCCACTGAGAAAATTAGCCCGGCAGGCATGGCGCTGAACCTTGCCGCTGGAAGTTTTGGGGATGGCACCGGGTTTAAGCGGCAACACAGCATGGACTCCCAACTCGTGATATTTCGCTACAGCCCGCCTGATGGACTGCACTATCGCTTCCGTATCCAGCCGCTGGTCGCGCTTCACCTGGTGATAACGTTCCACCTCGGCTACGATTACCAGGCGTTCTTCACCACCGACGCCGACCGAAAACGCTGCGCAACATCCCTGGCGTAATGATGGGTGGCTCTGTTCCACGGTCAGTTCGATATCTTGAGGATAATAGTTATAGCCATCGATGATGATCAGGTCCTTAAGACGCCCGGTGACGAAAAGTTCGCCATCCTTTAGAAAGCCAAGGTCCCCGGTGCGCAGAAACGGACCTTCCCCCGTATCCTTCAGGTATGCTCGAAAGGTCTGATTTGTATCCTCGGGCCGGTTCAAGTACCCCTGGGCAATATTAGGGCCTGAGATCCAGATTTCACCCACTTCATCAGGCAAACACCTGCTCAAGGTTTCGGGGTGAACGATAACAATCTTCTGCTCTCCCAGGCTCTGACCACAGCCCACGAACGTCTGGGTACCTTCACTCTCCTCGGAAACAGCAACCACCTGGTTATGCCCGAGTGCTGCGCTCTGAACAGTAAACACAACAGGGGGAACTGCTTGCAAGCCGCAGGAAACCACTAAAGTTGCCTCTGCCAATCCATAGCAGGGGGAAAAAGCCTCCCGCCTGAAGCCACACGGCGCAAAGGTTTCTGCGAACCGCTCCAGGACTTCCCGGCGCACAGGCTCCGCGCCGTTAAAGGCCAGGTCCCAACTGCTCAGGTCGAGGGTCGAGCGCTGCTCAGCCGTGATCTTGCGGGCACACAGATCATAAATGAAATTCGGCCCGCCACTGCAGGTGATCCGATTGCGTGAGATGGCTTGCAGCCAACGGAAGGGACGTTGCAAAATGGTTGCCGGGGACATGAACATCATCAAGCCCCCACAGTAAAGGGGCTCCATGGATCCTCCAATAAGCCCCATATCGTGGTAGTGCGGTAGCCAGAAGAGGGCCCGGGTCTCAGAAGTCAACCCGAAACCATGTTGAATCATGGCTAAGTTATGTAGCAAGTTACTATGAGTGAGCATCACACCTCTAGGCGTGGCTGTTGAGCCTGAGGTGTACTGGAAAAGCGCCAGGGAAGCATCGTTCAGGGTGGGTTGCCGCCACTGTTCTGCCATACTGCCGGCAATTGTATCGGTTGCCAGCCACGGTAATGCCTGCAAGTCCGGAACTTGCGGGAAGATAGGCTCGACTAGAGAAAAGAGTGCTGAGGAGGTCAGTGCCGCTCCCGGTTGAGCATCCCTGATGATGGCACGCAGCCGTGGTAGGGTTCTGTCCAGTCGAGCCGGGTGGGGTGGGAGAACCGGGATGGCAACGACCCCGGCGTAGAGACAGCCGAAGAATCCGGCGACGAACTCCAGTCCTGGGGGATAGACGAGGAGCGCTCTCCCCCCCTCCGCTCCTGGACGCTGTAGCCGCGCCGCGATAGCCCGTGCCCTCTGATCCAGCTCTGCAAAGGTTAGATGAGCATCTTCGTTTTCCCCATCCTTCAGGAAGGTAAAGACCAGCCGATCAGGCTGGTAGTGTGCTCTCCAACGCAGGAGCTCAACTAAGTTGGAAGGCTCGAATGAAGTCCCGGAAAAGGGAGTTATCATCTACATTCTCAAAGAGAATCCATACCCGTCTCTGAATACGAATCTCAGAAACCATATCGGTTTCTGTGAAATCATTATAGTTCACTGGTTCAGTTAAAGCAAGAACCGTTTCTGAACCTCGTGTCCCGGCTTGTTTAACTTGACACATCGCAAGCAGTACAGGTACACTATTACATACCATCGTAATGATGGTTCATACTTTATCCACACTCTTTGGAAGGGCAGGAACACCTTGAGACGTAAGCACCCATCATGGATTGCCAGCATGCTTACCTTTCGTTACGAGATGCCTCACCATATGGTGATGGCACCTGGTAAGGTGTCGCTGTCCTCTGCAAGCACACAAGCAGCACTCACCTGAAAAAAAGGTGAAAGCAGCACAAAGTCAATGCAGCAGAGACCCAGGCGACACACCTGGGTCTCTTTTTCTGTTCAGGATAGTAACTCCTCAGGACTCCTCACCACCTGCGGTGGTTCGCAAGAGGGTTATTCCTGCGGGCCTGGCAGCCCGCGGGCTGCCAGGCCCGCAGGAATAAAGGCGCGAGCCGCCGCAGGCGACGAGGAATCAGGCACCTGAGGAGTTACTCAGGGTAAATAGTATAACAGTCGTTTAAGAAGAGGAGGAGACGTATGCGATGGCTACAACACTAAAAGCGGTTCAGTATGGGAAACAGGGTATTATCCATCGATCCTGGCGAAGGATACGAAAATATATTGCCGTTTTGCAAGTGAGCGTTGCGAGCAATCTTGCCTACCTCGCAGAGGTCTTCTTTCGTGCGCTCTTGTTGATAGTGCTGGTATTCATTCTCAGCCAGCTCTGGAAGGCCACATTTGCCTCGCGTGGAGTAAAGACCCTGAGTGGATTTAGTATTGCTGATATGATCTGGTACCTTATTCTTGCTGAGGCGATTGCAATGAGTTTACCCGCTCTCACAAGACGTATTGACCAGGAAGTTCGATCAGGACAATTAGCCTACCTTGTGGGAAGGCCGTGTAACTACGTGCTGTACAACTTTGCCCTGTATCTGGGTGAGCGGTTGGTTCGCTTCATCATGAATCTGCTTGTTGGTATTGTACTGGCGCTTATTCTTGTGGGGATGCCACACTTCACCTGGATGGGCATGGTGGCATGGCCGTGGGTAGTATTCCTGGCGTTGTGCATCGATTTTGTCGCCTACATGACTATCGGCCTGTTCGCTTTCTGGACTGAAAACACGGACTCTTTTGCGTTGATTTTCAACCGCATGACCCTCGTGTTGGGCGGCGTGCTAGCGCCGCTGGAGATTTTCCCGCAGCCGCTGCGAAGTATCGCTCAGGCATTGCCATTCAGCACTATTCTCTATGGCCCATCACGTACCCTCGTCCACTTTGAGTTTGCTCGCTTTATAGCACTGGTGGAGCAACAGGTGCTCATGTTGGCCGTGGGAGGTTTCATCCTGTTTCTGGTGTATCAAGTTGCGATCCGGCGTGTGAATATCAATGGAGGCTAAAGATGTCCATACTCAAACCAGTGTTGCAAGCATTACGGCTTATCGGAGCCTACACCGTTGCAAATATCCAGGCGGCGATGGAATATCGCCTATCGTTCTGGGTACAGATTGTGACCATGATTGGTAATGATAGCTTGTGGCTCTTCTTCTGGTGGACGTACTTTCACCGCTTTCCCTTGACGCACGGGTGGCAGGCTACAGATATTATCATCCTATGGGCGGTCTCTGCATGTGGTTTCGGCATCTCCGTGGGCATCTTCGGAAATGCCCGTACGCTGGCTGCTCTTATTATGAATGGTGGGTTAGATGCGTACCTTGGCATGCCCCGCAACGCTTTGCTGCATGCCTGCATTGCCACAAGCGATACCACGGCCTGGGGCGACATCCTCTTCTCGTTGGGAGCATATGTGCTGTTTTTGCATCCTGACCTGTGGCATTTCGCCTTGTTTGTCCTGCTTGGGATACAAGCTGGGCTCATCTTCACCGCCTTCCTGGTGATTCTCTGTTCGCTTGCCTTCTTCCTGGGCAACACGGAAGGGTTGGCACAGCAGATGCTTGGGGCGCTTGTTTCATTCAGCACCTACCCAATGAACATCTTTAGCGGGGTTGTCAGGCTCTTGCTCTTTACCGTTGTTCCGGCGGGCTTCATCTCATTTGTGCCTTTGCAACTGTTGCGCCAGTTCACCTGGCAACTGCTGGGTGGAATGCTTGGTTTTACCGTGCTGTTTGTAGCGATCGCAGTAGGGGTATTCGAGCTTGGCTTGAAACGGTATGAGAGTGGAAACCTGCTGGGAATGCAAAACTGACTAGCTCATCAACCCCCACGGCCTGGCGCGCCTGCGGGCCTTCTGCGCCTCCTGGGAGTTGCCCAGTGCTTCATAGACATCCGCCTTTAGCGTCCAGGGGCGGGCGTAACTGCGGTCCAATTCGGTTGCCTCGTTGAGTGCATCCAGTGCCGCGCGGTTGTGGCCTAGCCGGATCAGCGCCTCTGCCTTATTACACCACGCCACCGCGCTGCGCGGATTTACCAGCAGTGCGCGCGCATACGCGTCGACTGCCCCGGTGAAGTCGCGCAGGGCGGAACGCACATTGCCCAGGCCATTCCAGGCCTGAAAGCTTCTCTGGTCATAGGCCAGTGCCTGTTCATAAGAGGCAAGCGCCTCTTCCGGCATGTGCAAATCCAATTGAGCGTCGGCCTTACCGTTCCAGGCGGCTACGTAGTGTGGATCGATGCTGAGTGCTCGCTGGAAATGCACCAGCGCCTGCTGGAAGCGTTGTAGGCGATTCAGTGTCATCCCTGCGCTTACCCATACCACAGCGCTTTCTGGATCAATCTCGGTAGCACGCTGGTAAGCCTCGTAGGCTTTCTTATAGTTACCCTGGTGATAGAGCGCTGTCCCCTTGCCGTTCCAGGCGTGAAAATTGCGCGGGTCCATGTGTAGCGCCTCTTCATAGGCATGCAGCGCCTGAGAGTAGTGTTGCTGCTTGAGCAGTTGGTCGCCTTCCTGGCACTTCTCTCGCACACTGCTGCTGCTCTGGGCCGCCGGGGTGGAGCTTGCTCTTGCCCTTGGTCCAGGCGCTCCTGTCCCTGCACTCTGGCGGCCTGATAAAGCGCTGTTCTCTACGCCCCCAGGGACAACAGGAGCAGAAGGATTCGTCAGGCTGCGTACTGAAGGAACGCTGCGTATATCTGGCGGTGTGTTTTGTGCAGGGATACGCAGACCAGAGCTTGCATGGGTAGCGAGATCGAATTGCTGTATAAATTCCAGCATGCTTGTGTAACGGTCCTCAGGCCGGGTGGCAAGAGCACGCAATATTACGCTATCCAGGGCAAGCGGTAACTCGCTGTTGAGCGCTGACGGTGGTGCTATCACCCCTCCTGCTGCGTCAAGTGGGTGGTAACCCGTCAGCATCTCGTACAACACTACTGCGGAACCATACTCGTCGCTGCGCGGGTCAACAATGCCATTGGCCTGCTCGGGTGCCATATATCCTACGGTGCCGCGCACCGTAATCGTTCTGCCGCTGCGCGCTCCAGGCTCCAGTGAGCGAGCAATACCGAAATCGGTAATTACCAGGCGGCGGTCCTCCTGGTGAATGAGGATATTCTCTGGTTTGATATCGCGGTGGATAACCGGGCGTGGCCGGGTATGAGCGTAGTGTAGCGCGCCTGCAAGTTGATGGAAGTTAATGATGGTCTCAGTCGCCGGAAGTGGTCCGTTGGCGATGGCCAGCCGGTTACGTAGTGATCCCGCCGTGTAGAGCGGCATAACCAGATAAACACTGGGGTTGTCTCTGCCGTAGTCGAGCACAGGAGCGATATTGGGGTGATCGAGTGTCGCCGCGATACGCGCCTCGCGCAGGAAATGTTCGTGTTCGCTGGGTGTAGTTCTACTGGGCAGGAGCACTTTGACAGCCACCGGCCTTGAGAGATGTTGATCGACTCCTCGGAATACCGCTGCATATCCACCCTTGCTGATAAGCGCGTTGAGCACATATCGCCCGGCCAGCGCAGTGCCGATCAGTGGCAGCGCACATGCTCTGCAAAACAGGTCGCTATCGCGATTGTCATATCCACAGTCAACCAGATCGGCGCAGCGTCGCATGCCTCCTCCTCTTCATTTGTGGGTCATGAAGCTGCCTGCGACTCCAGTGAACGCGCCCACTAGCCTCTCGAGCACGATCGCTTTATTGTGCCAGGCATCTGGCTCCTCTGGAGCGAATGATGTTGCTTGTTCGAAAGCTGCTAGGGCCTCTTCGAAGCGACCTAGCGCGAAGAGGGAGAGTCCCTTATTGTTCCAGGCAGGGATATAGTGTACGTCTACGGCCAATGCACGATCAAAAGCCTGCAAGGCCTCCTGGTCGTGCCCTAATTCGTGCAGCAGGCTTCCCTTGTTGTACCAGGCTGAGATCAACCCATCATCGTAGGCCAGGGCACGATTGTAGGACTCTAGCGCATCATCGTACATTCGCATTGCCGCTAACACGTTTGCTCTATTGTACCATACCCCAGCCATGCTTGGGTCAAGGACAATCGCCTCATCATAAGCAGCCAGAGCCTCGGCAAAGCGCTTTAGATCTCGTAGGTCATTCGCCATGTCGAACCACATCATTGCATTGAGTGGCTCGATCTGCGTGGCATGCTCATGCAGGGGCAGCGCCTGCTCAGGCTTTTTCATACGACGTAGAATATTGCCCTTTGTATCCCATAATGCGACATTCTTAGGGTCAAGTTCCAGGGCGTGCTCGATAGCAATGAGCGCCTCGTCGTAGCGGTTTAGACTATAAAGCGTATCACTCATGGCCAGCCAGATCACACTCTGCCTGGGATCGATCATAAGCGCGCGGTCGAATGCCACCAGCGCCTCCTCTGAGCGGTCCTGCTCGGCTAGCGCCATGCCACGGCCGCTCCAGGCGAAGACATAGTTCGGGTCTAGTGCAAGAGCCTGGTCATAACAATACATCTCCTCCTCGTAGCGACGTAGCTCGTGAAGCACATGCGCGCGAGAGCTCCACAAGTCCGGATCATTCTGCTGGAGCGAAAGGGCGCGATCAAGCGCGGCCAGCGCTTCGCCAGCGCGTCCGAGATGCAGCAGTGTCGCTCCTTTACCACTCCATGCCTCCACTAAGGCGCTGTTCTGGGCCAGTGCAGCCTTGTAATCTGCGAGCGCTTCTTCGTAATGTTGGAGTTCATAGGCCCGATTGCCTTCAGCCAACCAGTCGGGTTTTGTGACCCGCGCCTGGTTTCTGTCTTTAAACGTCTTGAACATAGCAGGCATAATCTGGGTGGGCGCGTCCTCATCATTCAATGCATTGGCACCGCTAGATAGCTGGGGCAACTCAAATGCATCACTGTTCACACGTACGGTCATACGCCTCCTGGCCGGACGAACATCTTCGGCTGCTGATTTCACCAGGAACACCACTGATCCATCTTGCCCATAATCGATAACGCGAATACTCCCAGCATCCTGTATGTTGTGGGAAAGCGAAGCCGCCAGTTCCGCGTCCTGTAAAAATTCCTCGCGCTCTTTCGCGTTCGACTGCTTGGAGAGAAGGGCGCGTACCGTCACCGGGAGCCCCTGGTGATGATCGATAGCGCGCAGTGTCACACTGTGACGATCTTTGCTTATCAGCTCTTGTACTTCATAACGCCCATTCAGCAGCGCCCCCCCGGTTGGCATGCCGCAGCGTGCGCAAAAACGAGCCTTATCCCCGTTCTGAAAATTACATTCTTCCCTATCCAGGCATATCGCCATGATAGCTCCCCCTCCTAATCCTACTTGTAGAATACGTTATGCATTGTACCACACCTGCTAGATTAACTCATCCTTTCGTGGAGGCCCGTTTACCGCACCTCTTGGGAGCATCCCGGCGGAAACTACCACTGTGTGCAGTATAGCGAAGGGCAGGACGATGTGCAAGCATAACAGGAAATGTCTCGCATATCATATAATGGGCGAGAAACAGATTTCTAGCCACCTGGCTAACACTCTATTTACGAGGGGTTAATTGCTATGAGTGCTCAAAATAATGTGTTCGATGCGCGTACAACACTTGAGACGACACGGGGTCCAATCACGTATTATCAGCTAGCCTCGCTTAGCAGGCATGGGATACAGGGATTAGATCGTCTACCATTCACCGTCAAAATCTTGCTAGAGAATGTTCTGCGTCATGCTGGTAGCGATCTCGTGAGTGAAGAGGATGTCCTGTCCCTGGCAAAGTGGGTTCCAGGACAGGCATCCCAGCTTGAGGCGGAATACCCGTTCCTGCCCGCTCGCGTGCTGCTGCAAGATTTTACAGGCGTGCCAGCGGTAGCCGATCTCGCCGCCATGCGCTCCGCTGTTGCTCGCATGGGAAGCGACCCCAAAAGAGTGAATCCCCTGGTGCCTGCTGACCTCGTAATCGATCACTCGGTGCAGGTAGATATGTTCGGCTCGACGCTCGCCTTTGCTCGCAATGTCGAGCGAGAGTACGAACGCAACAGCGAGCGTTATGCCTTGTTGCGCTGGGGGCAACAGGCGTTCAGCAATTTTCGTGTTGTACCTCCTGGCACCGGCATTGTCCACCAGGTGAACCTTGAGTACCTCGCTCCCGTGGTAATGACAAAGCAGGAGAACAGCGACGTGATCGCTTTTCCCGATACACTCGTTGGCACCGACTCTCACACCACCATGATCAATGGCCTGGGCGTCCTCGGCTGGGGCGTCGGCGGTATAGAAGCGGAAGCTGTATTGCTCGGACAGCCTCTCTACCTCCTCACCCCAGAGGTCATCGGCGTGAGGCTGACAGGCGCGCTGCCGGATGGTTCGACTGCTACCGACCTCGTGCTGACTGTGACGCAGATGCTGCGCAAGCGCGGTGTTGTGGCCAAGTTCGTCGAGTTTACCGGCCCTGGCCTCAGCTACCTGACACTGGCCGACCGCGCCACCATCTCTAACATGTCGCCTGAGTTTGGTGCCACTGCGACGCTCTTCCCTGTCGATGCAGAAACCCTGCTCTACCTGCGCAGCACCGGGCGCAGCCAGCAGTTGGTTGACCTGGTCGAGCGTTACACAAAGGCACAGGGATTGTTCCGCACGGACGATATGCGGGAGCCACAATTCGATGACCTGCTCGAACTCGATCTCCGTACCATCGAACCCAGTCTGGCCGGGCCACGGCGCCCCCAGGACCGCGTTGCCATGCAGGATCTCAGCAAGGTATTCCGCACCACCTTCGCTGATCGCTTCAAACCAGTGGCCGAAAACCATCTAACCGAGAATGCCTTGATCCGCCTCGGCACGGAAGGCGGACAACCCAACCCGGATCCGGTCGCCCAGAAAGAGGATATCGACAGGCAACTGGCTCAGGGAGGTGATAACACACGTGGCAATGGCAGCATCAAAAATGTCCTCATTACTGTGGGTGATACGCAGACTCACGTGACGGATGGCTCCGTTGCTATTGCTGCCATCACAAGCTGCACCAATACCTCCAATCCTTCGGTCATGGTCGCTGCCGGCCTGTTAGCAAAACACGCGGTCGAACGCGGCCTCTCGGTCAAGCCGACAGTGAAAACGAGCCTTGCCCCTGGCTCGCGAGCTGTGATCGACTACCTCAATAACGCCAATTTGTTGCCGTACCTGGAGGCGCTGCGCTTCCACCTGGTTGGCTACGGCTGCACGACTTGCCTTGCCGAGGGAACGCCGGTACTGCTTGCCAACGGCACCGCGCGGCGCATCGAGCAGATGCCGAGCGCTGGCGGAGTCGCGCTACTCGCTCCCACCGCGGACGGCAGGCTGGGCACAGCGACGCAGGCCGAGATGATGGTTCAGGGCGAGCGAGAGTGCGTCTCGCTCGTCCTGCAAGACGGGCGCATGTTGGTCTGTACCCCTGACCATGAGATCCTCTGCACGGACGGCCGCTGGGTGCGTGCCGACCAGCTCGTACTGGGCCAGGACCGCGTCGTGGTTGGCCTTGAGGCGCCGTTGGACGAGCCTGGTGACGACGAAGCCGGTTACGCGCTGCACGTGGGCAACCTGGCGTTCACGATGGACACGTCGTATGAACGCCCGCGTACACTGGCGTTCGCGCGCCTGCTCGGACATCTGCTTAGCGACGGCTCGATCAGCCTCTTAGGGCAGGGCCGGATGCACGTTGGGCAGGCTATGGATCGCGAGGCGGTTCTCGACGACGTTGAGTTGCTTACCGGCTATCGTCCTGCGGCAACGCGCTACGACCAGAGGAAGTGGGCCATCGTGCTGCCGAAGCCGCTCACGGACGCCATCAGCACGTTGCCCGGCGTGCGCACCAGGCGGCACATTCGCCAGGCGCCGGCGCTCCCGGCATTCGTGTTGGATGAACGCTGCCCTCTCACAGTGGTGCGCGAGTTCCTGGGCGGGCTCTTCGGGGCGGACGGTCACGCACCTGTCTTGCATCGTTGGGGCGAGCGCGAGGAGGAGGCAACGCTTGAGCCGCCTGCTTATTCTCAAAGCACCATACCAGAGCATGTGGAAGCTCTCAAGCAGGTTATGGGCGACGTGACCCGTCTGCTGGCGCGCTGTGGGGTGAAGACCGATGGAGCCAGCGTCTACGAGTATCCCACGCGCCGCGCGATTTCCTCGTACCCGGCAGCACAGGACGGTATCCCTCGCGTGGAGGTTCGCCTGGAGCTTCCAGACGGCCTCTCGTTCGTGGAGCGCGTGGGATTCCGCTATTGTATGGACAAGACCCTGCGAGGCAGCGCGGCAGCGGTGTACTGGCGTCTGGTGGACCAGATTCACCGGCAACGCCTCTGGATGTCGGACCGTCTGGAGGAGCTGCACCGGGCAGACTACGAGCTATCGTTCTCCCATGCACGCAAGATAGCGGCGGTGGAGCTGACGGAGCGCGAGGCAGTAGTCTCCCCTCACTACGCGCTATTGGAGGGCCACGACCGCTTTTCGCGGCTGCCGCAAGTGACGGCACGCAAGTTCCAGCCACTGCATAGAGATTCATGCGACTTCCCGTCACCTGTTGAACTGTTCAGCAAGATCGGCGCGCGCGAGTGGTTTGCGCCGTTGCGCTCGCGTGCGGATGCAGAGACTTCGAAGCGCTACTGCATAGAGACGGAAGCGCGCACGCTGCCGGTACTCGCGCTCCAGGTGGTGGAACGACGGCCAGCAGGCAGGCGGGCGGTGTTCGACCTGGCGGTGAACGATCTACATGCCTTCGTGGCAGGCACAGTAGCAGTCCACAATTGTATTGGCAACAGCGGCCCATTGCCCCAGCCTGTTGCTGATGCTGTAGATCAAAATGACCTCGTGGTTGCTGCCGTCCTGAGCGGTAACCGCAATTTTGAGGGACGCATCCACCCGCAGGTGCGTGCCAGCTTCCTGGCTTCGCCCCCGCTGGTCGTCGCCTATGCCCTGGCGGGTACCGTTGACATCGACCTGACGAAAGACCCTATCGGAACCGATGTCAACGGCGAGACGGTCTACCTGCGTGATCTATGGCCTTCCCCGCGGGAAGTGCGCGAGGTCATTGCAGCATCGATCACCCCTGGAGTGTTCGAGGAGAACTATTCCCATGTCTTCGAAGGCGATGAGCACTGGCGGGCGCTGCCTAATTCCGAAGGCACGCTCTTCGAATGGAACCCTGCATCGACCTACATACAGGAACCACCGTTCTTCCAGGATATGTCTACGCAGCCAGAGCCCCCGAAGGATATTCGCAATGCGCGAGTGCTGGTAATGGTCGATGACTCGATCACGACAGATCACATTTCCCCTGCTGGTAACTTTTCCCCCACCAGCCCGGCGGGGAAATACCTGGGCGAGCATGGTGTCGAAAAGCGCGACTTCAACACCTATGGGGCCCGGCGCGGCAATCACGAGGTGATGGTACGCGGCACCTTCGGCAATATTCGCCTGCGCAATCGCCTGGTGCCAGGCAAAGAAGGATACGACACGGCCCACTTGCCCGGTGGCGAGCAAACCACCATTTACGAAGCATCTGTGCGCTACCAGCAGGAGGGTGTACCATTACTGGTGATCGCAGGCCAAGAATATGGCTCTGGTAGTTCCCGTGACTGGGCGGCCAAGGGACCTCTGCTGCTGGGCATCCGTGCCGCCATCGCCGAGAGCTTCGAGCGTATCCATCGTAGTAACCTGGTAGGCATGGGCATCTTGCCATTACAGTTTATGCCGGGTGAGAACAAAGAATCCCTTGGACTGACGGGGCGGGAAGTCTACGATATAGAGGGCATCGAAAAGGGCTTGAAACCGCACCAGGAGGTAACAGTACGCGTGACTCGCGAAGACGGCAGCACTTTCTCGTTCCAAACCATCGCGCGGTTGGATAGTCCTATTGACGTAACATACTATGAAAACGGGGGCATCCTGCCTACAGTCCTCAGGAAACTGTTGCAGGACTAGCGCTTTGTCCATCAGCATTTGATGAATGAAATGTAGTAGGTCCCCGATTATGAGGTTTAATTTTTTAAACTGGTTTGTGAAACAGCCACCGAGGGCCGATGAATCGCCGCTGGGCGCGAATAAATCGACCCCTACGGATGCCGGATTAATTTGTTAAAGCTCATTATCGAGGGACCGGCCCTTGCGGCTGCCAGGCTCCCCGCTCATTGCCGTGATTACTCGCAGGGTGGGAAGGCGGGTGGATCTGCGGGCGATGGCGGTTCGACATCGGAGAGGTAGCGTTGTCCAAACTGCTTGATCGCCTCCATGATGTCGACCAGTGCCAGCCCTTTCTCGGTCAGGCAATACTCGACCCGGGGAGGAATCTCCAGGAAGGCTTGCCGCTGCACAAACCCCATCTCTTCCAGCATCTTGAGTCGTTGCGACAGCGTCTTGGGGCTGACATTGCCCATGGCTTGCAGCAGCTCGCCAAAGCGTTTGGTGCCCGAGAGGAGCGTGTAGACGATGATGAGCGTCCACGCGTCACCGAGCAAGCGCAGGGCTCGTCCCACCGGATGGGTCGCGCAGGTTTCTGCTTGTTCCGTTGTTGGTACCTGGTCAGGTGTGGTCATAGCACAAGTATACCATATTCCCCACTTAAAAACTATATCCTTGACAATAGGAACTATCGAGTATATACTTACTTTCATAAAGTAAGCACATACTTGGAAAGAGAACGAGCAGGATTGACTGTTCTTCTCCAAACACAATCTGGCTATTTCGTTAGCAATGGAGGAAATGCTATGACAACGCAGAATGAAGCACAAGCCGGAACCCAAAGTCGCTGGCAGTTTGACCCTTATCACACGCAAGTCGAGTTTGCTGCCAAGCACCTGGGCATGATGACGGTGCGCGGAAACTTTCCCGAACTCACCGCGGCCGGCTACATCGATCCTGACCACCCCGAAGCGTCGTCGGTGGAGGTCACCATCCAGACAGCCAGTCTCCGCACCCACAACCCCCAGCGCGATAACGACCTGCGCTCGTCGAATTTTTTGGAAGTCGACAAGTACCCGACGATCACCTTCAAAAGCACCAGAATCGAACAGACCGGAAAGGATCGCTACAAGATGACTGGCGACCTGACCATCAAGGGCAACACCCGGCCGGTAACGCTTTCTGTAGTGAAGTACGGGGAATTCAATGATCCCATGATGGGCCACCGCATCGGCTACAGCGCTGAGACTCAGATCAACCGCAAGGACTTCGGCCTGACGTTCAACATGATGCTCGATGGCAAGTGGATCGTCAGCAACGAGGTCGAGATCTTTATCGAGGGCGAGTTCGTCGAGCAAAAACAAGAGCAAACGGCCGGCACCGCGAGTGCCTGAGCCTGGCGTTGGACCGCTCTCGCGTGCTCGACAGTTGGAAGGACTGGGCTTTCTCGGAGTGATGCTCCAGTTCACGTAGGGCACGCAATTCTCAAAGCGCCTGGAAATTCCTTGTGTAGGGTCAGGCAGGCACGAAGCGGGAGGACCCATGCAGAGGGGTCCTCTCGTTCCTGGTTAACGGGGACGCAAGAGGTCATCAGAGACGGAACAAGGGGCAGCGAGAGCGGAAAGGTTCTTTTGGGCAAACCGCTTGCTCGTCCCTTGTCTATACACACTCTTGAAAGGAACATGATTCATGACTGTCACAATGAGTCTAGCACTTCTCGTTCTCCGTCTGGTGGTTGGCCCGGTGCTGCTCGTCCACGGCACGCAAAAGCTCTTTGGCTGGTTTGGTGGTCCTGGTCTCACCAGGTTGATGCAGGGGTTCGAGAAACAAGGTTTCAAACCGGTATGGCTGTGGGTCAGCCTTGTCATTCTGGGAGAGGTAGGTGGTGGCCTTTCCGCCGTGCTTGGGTTCTTGACGCCCCTGGGCGCAGCCGGGATCTTCGGTGTCATGTTCATGGCCACGTTCAAGAGTCATTGGAAAAACGGCTTCATCGTCAGCAAGGGCGGCTATGAGTATACGCTGGTGCTCATGACCGTCAGCATCGCTCTAGGCCTGATAGGGCCTGGAAACTATTCGCTGGATGCCCTCTTTGGCATCGTCTTCCCAGAAGCACTGTTCTTTGGTGCCCTGGCCGTTGCCGCTCTGCTTGTCGATATCATCGGGCTCTACATCAGCCGACCGGCGGCAATCGCCTCTTCCAGGGAGGATGTCCACAGTTCCCTCCCATAGACAGGTTTTCCACGCCAGACCAACCCATGCATTATCTCCATTGACTCTCTCTTTATACCTCTAGTATACTATGAATGCATGTTTGTACAACGTAGCTCAGTACCACTAACCGCATCGTCGAGGTAAGCGGTATGACAAACGGCGGCACCTACATCGGCAAGCAAATCGGCAATTATCGCATAGTCACTGAAATTGCCAGCAGCTATTTCAGCCACGTGTTTCGCGGTGAGCACGTCTTACTCCATGAGCGGATCGTTGCTATCAAACTCTTGCACGCCTATCTTGATTCACCTCAAGAGAGCGAGCGCTTTCTCCAGGAAGCCCAATTCCTTGCAATGTTGAAACATCGCCATATTATGTCCATCATTGATGTTGGCGTCTATGAGAATCTCCCGTATTTAGTCGTCGAGTATGCTCAGAACGGCTCTCTTCGCGACCGGCTGCGGCGCCATTCTTCTCCGCGCCCACTGCCTCTCGATGAAGCCCTGACTATTCTTCTGCAAGTGGGACAGGCGCTGCAATATGCCCACGAGATGAACGTCGTTCACCGTGACCTCAAACCCGAGAACATCCTGTTCAACTCCAGGAACGAAGCGCTTCTTGCCGACTTCAATATTGCGACCGTACTGGAGACGGCAAAAACGAAATCTATTGATATCATTGGCTCGCCGCTTTACATGGCGCCAGAGCAGTTTGAGGGCACCGTCAGTAAGAGAAGCGACCTCTATGCTCTGGGCTGTATCGCCTATGAACTTTTTACAGGACACCCGCCGTTCAACGCTCCCAGTGCTTTCGCGTTGGGCCTTAAACATAAGAGCGAGGATCCGCACCCGCCCACTCATCTCAATCCGCACCTCCCCAGGCATATCGAACAGGCCGTCCTCAAAGCACTGGCAAAAGAACGTGCTGATCGACATATCAGTGTCTCCGTTTTCGTCACCACCTTGCAGCGATCCACTCTTCAAAAATCCACGGAGCAATCGGAAGCCGAGCGCAGTACGCAGAGCAGCCTCAAGCGCTGTGAAGAAACTTTGTCGACTTATGAGCATGCCATTCTCAACCCTGGCAGTGCCATCTTCCATACAAAAAGAGGTGACTTGCTCTATGACCTCAGGCGCGAGGAGGAAGCCCTGGCTGCCTATGAACAGGCTATCCAGCTCGATACCCGTTTAGCTCAGGCTCACGAAGGCAAGGGCAATGCTCTCTATTGGTGCAACCGCTATGAAGAAGCCCTGGCCGCCTATGAACAGGCTACCCAATTCGATCCTCTACTGGCCAAGGCCTATGACGGCAAAGGATGGGCACTCTGGCATCTCAAGCGCTATGAGGAAGCATTGAAAGCATTCGATAGAGCTACTGACCTGGATTCCCGTAATTTCTCTGCCTATCATGGCAAGGGCAATGTGCTCTTTGAGCTTCGCCGCTATCAAGAGGCCGCTGTCGCTCACCAGGAGGCCATCCGGTATAAACCTAAACTTACCTTTGCGTATTTTAGCCAGGGCAATGCTCTCTTCGAACTCCGGCTCTACGATGAGGCCCTGGCTGCTTATGAAGGAGCCATCCGGCTTGATCCCAGGCTCGCATATGCATATAATGGCAAGGCGAATTCGCTCTGGGGCCTCAACCGCTATGAAGATGCTCTTGCCATTTATGACCAGGCCATTGCCTTAGACCCAAGTATAGATCTCTACTACAGAAACAAAGGCAAACTGTTGAAGTTCCTTGGGAGGGCAAAAGAGGCTGAGCTGGCCTATGAAAAGGCCAGGCAGCTTGGCTATAGGGGTTAGCCGGCCTTTACCTGCTGAGCTTACTCGCTGCTGCCGTATCCAACATCCACGTCACCTCGCCATGCGGGGGACGTACGATTTGTGCGGGATACTCGTCGGGGTTGTACTCTCCTTCGATGACCTCACGTACAGCGTCCGCCTTGTCACTGCCGGTCACCAGAAAAAGCACGTGTCGCGCTGCATTCAAGAGTGGCGGGGTGAAGGTCAGGCGATCCGGTGGCGGCTTGGGTGTCCTCACTGGCACGACGAGACGCTCTTGCTCGTGCAATGCAGCCGCGTGTGGGAAGAGAGAAGCGGTATGCCCTTCAGGTCCCATACCGAGTTGGATCAGGTCAAAGCTGGGTATGCTATCGGTGCCGAAGACGCGCTGCATCTCGCTAACATAATCCCGGGCGGCAGCATGCCGGTCGGGCTGATCCGCGCGCATGCGGTGTATCTGCTTCTCAGCAATAGGCACCTTGCTCAGAAGCGCTTCCTGCGCCAAGCGGAAATTGCTCTCCGCGTCATATACCGGGACGCAGCGTTCATCGCTCCAGAAAACCTCCAGCAGTGTCCAGTCAATCTGGCTGCGATACGGTTCACTGGCGAGCAAACTATACAGCTTTCTCGGTGTTGAGCCACCTGCGAGCGCAATTGTGAAGCGCCCGTGAGTAACAGCCGACTCAGCTGCGAGGCGCACAACGAGTTGGGCCGCCTGGTGGCTCAGAGTATCACTATCAGCATACGTGGCAATGTACATATGACGCTCCTCGTCTTTAACCTCTCCCCAACAACTCCTCAACCTCTTCTAGCGTTTGCTCATAAAGTAAATCGCGTTTCATAATCTCCAGTTCGTGGCCGAGCAACTGGCTTTCTGTGTAAGCTGTGCCGAGGCTGACAGTCCTTTGCGGGCGTGTCTCGCCGACCAGTTCAACCGAGGTGACCACGTGGTCAGGGTCATCCTCGCGCTCAATGCTAAATGTGACCTGCCTGTCTTCTACCTGGCTCACCAGGCGTACAGTGCAGATTGACCCCGGGGGCATATCGGTATACACCTGCGGATAAATATGCATGCTGGCCCGTTTCCCTGCTTTGCCTCGCCCTGAGCCCAGCGGGCGAGTGATACGGGGACTGGTTGAGCGATCCATATACCAGGTGTATGTACCACTGGCAGTATCATATACATTTTTTGAGCTATCCCCGGCCAGGGTCCAACCCAGACGCGCCTTCAGCCAGCCTGCCAGGAGCAATGCGCGTGCAGGATTGGGTGAAACGTCACCGGACTCCGTGCGCATCTGTGTGGCAATCGGTGCAGCGGCATGCGCGATCTCGATGGAATTGACGCCGGCCAGGTAGGGAAGGTAGTCTGCCACATCGAAAAACTGGGCTATTAATTGCCGCCACGGGGTCAACCGGCTCCAGTTCAGATCACTTAGAGCACAGCCAGGCGATGCCTGCAGCAGTGATGCCAGTGTATAGATGTCCTGCTCCGGGTTGAAAAAACTGGTCGAATCAACTATTACTCGCTCACTGAGCGCAACAAGGCTGCCAAACATGAGCTCATCACTTGGCGGATCACCGAGCCACCATAAATACACCGGCAACTCCGCTTTCAGCAGGGGTTGAGCAATATTCGCTATAGAGCGCACTGCGCTGCCGGTAGCCAGAAGGGTTGTCTGCTCAAAGCAATGGCGCATGAGATCTGAGATAACGGAGAAGCAGCGTAACGTAACCCAGGTAGAAACACTGGTGGGGGTGTCATCGCTGCTATCTAGAATCAAAATTGTGACACGAGCCAGGTGCATGCTTGATAAGTCGCGCAGTACTTTGCTGGCGCGCTGTGCAGACTCAATATCAGGGGCGCTGATGATTAGATTGAGCACGCTGGTGCGCACATTTGTGTTCTGACCCATGCGCATGTTGTCGGCGGATATTTTCCACAGAAGAGCAAGTTCTTGCTCAGCGTGCTCCATGCGAATGGGCTTTCCGGCCCATGGTAAGCGTATCACTGGCCGGTTGACGGTATCCTCGGTCATTGTCGTGCTCCCCTATCATTAAGAACATCTTTGTTCTCTATGCATAATATTGATGAACGCCACTGCACTATGGTCGGCGCCACCTGCGGCCATCGTGCCAGATAAACTCATCAGCTGCTTCGGGCCCCCATGTACCCGATTCGTATGTCAGGATGTTCTCTCTCCCTTCACTTTTCCATTGATCAAGAATGCCCTGGACAAAAGTCCATGCCGCCTCTACTTCGTCTCGTCGTGTAAAGAGCGTTGAGTCTCCCACCATACAGTCCAGTAGCAGGCGCTCGTATGCTTCGGGCTGAGCGCGAAATGACGAACCGTACAGAAAATCCATATTCACGGAGCGAATCTGCATCTCCGTTCCGGGCACCTTGGTGCCAAATTTGAGCGAGATCCCTTCGTCCGGTTGGATGCGCAGGGTAAGAACATTCGGCTCGACCTGCCCATGAGCATCGCTCCGTTTGAAGAGCATGAGCGGCGCCTGCTTGAATTGGATAGCGACTTCGGTAACACGTTTAGGGAGGCGTTTGCCCACGCGCACATAGAGCGGAATACCCGCCCAGCGCCAGTTATCAATAAATAATTTGATGGCTACATAGGTTTCCGTCGTCGAATCCGGTGGGATACTGGGCTCCTGTAAATACCCTGGAACCTGTTGGCCGTTGATCCACCCCGGACCGTACTGCGCGCGTATTGTATTATTGGTGACCTCGCGCCCGGCAAGTGGCTGCAAGGCGTGTAGCACTTTGACTTTTTCGTCCCGCACCGCGTTGGCATCAAAAGCAATCGGCGGCTCCATCGTAACGAGCGTCAAAAGCTGTAATACATGGTTCTGCACCATGTCACGAATAGCTCCCGATTCCTCGTAGTAGGCGCCGCGTCCTTCTAATCCGATATTCTCTGCCACAGTAATCTGTATGTGGTCAACATAACGCCGGTTCCACACCGGCTCGAAGATACCATTTGCCAGGCGAAAAACAAGAATATTCTGTACTGTTTCTTTGCCGAGATAGTGATCGATGCGATAGACCTGCTCTTCTTTGAAAACCCTGGCAACCTGGCGGTTAAGTTCGCGAGCCGATATCAGGTCATGTCCAAAGGGCTTTTCAATAATGATGCGCGTCCAGCCTTTGCGATTTCGATTCAAGCCCATCGCGCCAAGACGCTGGATGATATCAGGATATTGACTGGGAGGCGTTGAAAGATAAAAAATGCGATTGCCGCCCGTTCCACGTTCCTGGTCAAGCCTATTGAGCAGGGCATTGAGCTTCTCATAGCCTGCCGGATCGTTAAAGTCGGATTGCAGGTAGCAGATACCCGAGGCGAAACTCTCCCACACCTGTGGATTGACCGGCTTCTGGCGCGAGAATTCATTAATAGAATCAAGTGCCTGCTCGCGAAAGATGTCGTCGTTGTAGGGCCGCCGGGCGAACCCTACAACGGAAAAACCCGCCGGGAGTGGATGTTCCAACGCCAGGTTATAGAGTGCTGGAAGCAGTTTTCTATGCGTCAAGTCGCCGGTCGCTCCAAAAATGACCATGACACAGGGCTCAGGGCCTTGTTTGACGCGTAATCCTTCTCGCAGTGGATTGACCTCGACTGCGCTACGCTGAGGCATTGGTACTCTCCTTGTAAGCACGAGTGCTCGCACCGCTACTAGCTTGTTTTTACCGCGTGCCCTCCGAACTCATTTCGCAGCGCTGCAATGACTTTAGCTGTGAATGATTCATCCTGCCGCGAGCGGAAGCGCTCGAGCAGGGAGAGCGTGATAACCGGTGCCGGAACGTCGGTGTCGATTGCCTGCTGCACCGTCCAGCGTCCTTCACCGGAGTCCGCTACATAACCTTTGATATGCTCAAGCTTACTATCACGCTGGAAGGCATCTTCCGCCAGTTCAAGTAACCAGGAACGTACGACGCTGCCCTGGTTCCACAGGTGCGCGATGGAATGCAGATCAAGGTTATACGGTCCGGCGTTCAGAATCTCGAAGCCTTCGCCATATGCTTGAAGCATACCATATTCAATACCGTTATGCACCATCTTGACAAAATGACCGGAGCCCACCGGGCCGCACAGCAGGTACCCGTCAGGTGGGGCGAGGGTCTTCAAGATGGGCTCAAGATGATTGAATGTGGCTTGCTCGCCGCCGACCATCAGGCAGTATCCAACCTTCAATCCCCAGATGCCGCCGCTGGTGCCCGCATCCATGAACTGAAAGCCTTTCGCTGTCAGGTCTTTGCCGCGCCGGATGGAGTCTTTATAGTTTGAATTGCCGCCATCAATGATGATATCGCCCTGAGAGAGCAGGGGTACAAGATCGTTGATCATATCATCAGTGGCCTGGCCGGCCGGAACCATTGTCCAGACGATGTGCGGCGTCTGCAACTTCTCCACCAGCTCTTGCAGACTATATGCTCCTTCGGCCCCTTCAGAAACAATCTCTGTGGTCTTCTCTGCCGTGCGGTTCCACGCTACAACGCGGTGTCCGCCCTGCAAGAGACGACGTACCATGTTTGCGCCCATGCGCCCGAGTCCAATGAAACCGATTTCCATGTGTTCTCTCCTAATCGTATGCTGGGGGCGACCTTCGTGGTCGCCCAGGACAGCCACAAAAGCTGCTTCAACTCATCATCATCGCACACCCCTGGGCTCCCATCTCAATCCGCGTGGAGTGACTCTTTAAGAGCCTGCCGCTTGGCTTCAATCCCCTTGAACAGTTCGTGGAAGGAATCAGCAAACTTTTGCACCCCTTCATCCTGGAGTTGCTGCGTCACTTGATCATAATGGATGCCTACTTCCTCCAGCGCAGCCAGTTCAGCCCTGGCTTGCGGGATATTATCCTCGATGCTGTACCGTACCCGCCCGTGGTCGCGGAAATTCTGGATCGTCTCAAGGGGCATTGTATCCACGGTATTGGGTCCAATCAACTCCTCTGCGTAGAGCACATCCCGGTATGCGGGGTTCTTCGTACTGGTGCTCGCCCAGAGCGGTCGCTGCACATGAGCCCCGGCGTGCTTGAGCGGCTCGAAACGTGGCGTGCTAAAGATCCGCTTGAACTCCTGGTAGACGAGCCGCGCATTGGCGATGGCTGCCTTTCCCTCGAGTGATTTGAGCTTCTGCTGCCTGGCGCTGTCGCTGGTGGCTTTGACCTGGTCCTCGAGCAGCTTATCAACCAGTGTATCAACACGGCTAACGAAGAAACTGGCGACTGACGCGATGTGGCTGATATCTTTGCCTTCGCCATTGCGCTCTTCCAGAGCACTCAAGTAGGCATCTGCCACCTGCAGGTAGTTCTCTATCGAGAAGATGAGCGTGATGTTGATGTTTATGCCCTCGCTCAGGGACTGGCGGATAGCAGGAATGCCTTCTGGCGTGCCTGGGATCTTGATCATCAGGTTCGGCCGGTCAACTATTTTCCAGAAGCGGCGCACCTCCGAGATCGTCCCTTCGGTATCATGCGCCAGGTCTGGTGACACCTCGAGGCTGACGAAGCCATCCTGCCTGTTTGTACTGTCGTAGATGGGCCGCAGCAGGTCGGCGACGGTACGAATGTCCTGGATGACAAGCGCCTCGTAGATCTCGCTTGTGCTCCTGCCCTCCCTGATGAGCTGGTACATATGCTCATCGTAGGCGTTGCCGTGGCTGATCGATTTCTGAAAAATGGTCGGGTTCGCGGTAACTCCCACGATGCCATCCTCGTCCATCAGGCGCTGGAACTGCCCAGACACGAGTTGAGCCCGATCAATGTTATCGTACCAGACGCTTTGTCCTAGTGCTTTCAACTGAAGCAATGGATTGGTCATGTGTGTCTCCTTAGCTGCTTAATGCAAAAACGTTCCTTTGTACGTACGGCTGTATAAATCAACCGGATGTGTAACCTACAACATTTCTTGCTTTTTTATCAATATCCTCGATACGAGGTCAACCATAAAGCGCATTCACATCCCCATCATAGCATGTAACAACACACAGGTACAAATTCAGCCTATTTCTTTGCCTTCTGCTGCAACTCGTACAACTTGCTGATGGCTTCAATAGGGGTCAGCTCGTCAATAGCAAGCGCCTTGATCTCCTCGACCAGGGGATGCTGCTCGGCCGCAAAGAGAGTCATCTGTAGAGCCGTAGGGACGGCTATATCCTGCATGGCCTTGCGCCGGACCTTTGCATCACCCTTGCGCTCCAACTCCACCAGGATCTCCTCGGCGCGGTGAATGACCGGGCGCGGAATGCCTGCTAATTGCGCCACGTGTATCCCATAACTTTTATCAGCGCCGCCCGGTACAATCTTGCGCAGGAAGACAACCTTCCCTCCCTCCTCGGTCACGGCTACGTTCATACAGCGAATACGCGGCAGCATCTGCGCCACCTCAACTAACTCGTGATAGTGTGTGGCGAAGAGTGTACGCGCTCCACAACGCTTATTGTTATGCAGGTATTCTATAATGGCGCGAGCGATGGCGAGGCCATCATAGGTGCTGGTGCCCCGTCCGATCTCGTCGAGGATCACCAGGCTGCGCGGTGTAGCATGGTGCAGGATATTGGCCGTCTCGACCATCTCAACCATGAAGGTGCTTTGCCCCGTTGCCAGGTCGTCCTGCGCGCCAATGCGCGTGAAGATGCGATCCACCAGTCCGATACTGGCCGCCTCTGCCGGGACGTAGCTGCCGATCTGTGCCATCAGCGTAATCAGCGCGACCTGGCGCAAGTAGGTTGATTTGCCCGCCATGTTGGGTCCTGTGATGATCAAAATCTGTGCATCATGGTTAGCAAGTTGTGTATCATTGGGAATGAACGGCGTTTCTGCTTGCGCCTGTTCGACGACGGGATGGCGGCCGGCGACGATGTGAATGGTATCACCTTCATTGAGTTGAGGGCGACAGTAGTTGTGCCGCGCCGCAACTTCCGCCAGGCTCAGGTAAACATCGATCTCTGCCAGTGCGTGGGCAGTGTCAAGAATAGGTTCCGAGGCGTGGATAGCGATGTCAGCGCGCAGTTGAGCGAAGAGTTCCCCTTCCAGTTTGCCGCTCCTGTCCTGCGCATTAAGAATCAGCGTTTCGTACTCCTTTAAATCTGGCGTGATATAGCGCTCTCCATTAGAGAGTGTCTGCTTGCGAATATAATCGGCTGGGACGCGGTTCAGATTGGAGTTGGTCACCTCGATATAGTAGCCAGAGACCTTGTTGTATCCCACTTTGAGGTTGCTGATGCCGCTACGCCTGCGCTCACGCTGCTCCATCTGCGCGATCCACTGCTGACCTTCTTGTGAAGCCAGCTTGATCTGATCGAGTTCGGAGTTGAATCCAGGCCGGATCACACCCCCTTCTGCCGTGCTCAGCGGCGGCTCATCCACAATAGCGTTCTCGATCAGCGTGATGATATCCCCGTTATCAGCAAGCTGCTGCATAATATGTGCGAGCGCTGGCATGCTTTGCTCGGCGTCCCCGGGCAGGCAGGCTCTTACTGCGATAGCCGCGCGCAGTCCTGTCGCCAGGGCTACCATGTCGCGTGGTGTAGCGATACGCTGGCGTACGCGATTGATCAGCCGTTCGATATCGCCCGTCTTCTTCAGCGCCTCTGCCAGCCTGGCCTGCATAAGTGCATCGCTCAGTAACTCGCCGATCACCTGCTGGCGCTGCTGGAGAATAGTTATATCCAGTAAGGGCTGGCCAATCCAGCGCCGTAATAGCCGGCCTCCCATCGGACTCCGCGTTTTATCGAACACCCACAATAGCGATCCTTTGACCGAGCCACTGCGGCCGCTCTCGAAGAGTTCGAGATTGCGGCGTGTATATGGGTCGAGCGTCATGAAAGAAGAAGTATAATAGGTCTCAAGCGCAGTGAGCTGGCTTAATAGCCCTCTTTGTGTCTCCTGGAGGTATGCCAGCACCGCCCCGGCCGCGCGAATAGCCAGCGGCAGATGCGCGCAGCCAAAGCCTTCCAGGGAAGTCACCTCGAAATGTGCGAGTAAACGGTGACGCGCATCATCCTCGGCAAAATAGCGTGCATCGTAGGGTGTCACATGCCCTGCCATGCCCGTGAGTAGTTTCGCCAGCGGGGCGATGTCGTCTTCATCTTCCTCGTCGAGGTCGGGGATCTCCGCGTTCAAGGATTCCACCTGGGGGACAGCCGATCCATTATTTCCCAGCTTTGTCACCTTCTTCTCGCTCATCACGGCTGCCAGCCAGCGCCTTTTGCGATTTCCCAGGGAAGCGTAATGAGCCTCGACGATGACCTCGGCCGGCCCTACGCGAGCAATCTCCTGTTGTAGTGCCAGTTCTGGCTCGGGTGTGCTGAACTGTGTCACCGCGAATTCCCCGGTTGTAATATCCACATACGCCATACCCACGGCTTCTCGTCCCACCACAACGCTGGCCAGAAAATTGTTGCGTTTGGCTGCCAGCATAGCAGGATCAATCACCGTGCCAGGAGTAACGACCCTGATTACTTCTCGCTCAACCAGTCCTTTGGAGAGTGCCGGGTCGCTCATCTGCTCGCACACTGCCACCCTGTAACCTTTGCTCACCAGGCGCGCAATGTAGCCATCAGCAGCGTGATGGGGTATACCTGCCATGGGTGATTTTTCACCCCGCCCGAAGTCACGTCGCGTCAGAGCAATTTCCATCTCACGGGCTACAATCTCGGCGTCATCATCGAACATCTCATAAAAGTCACCCATACGAAAGAAAAGAATAGCATCAGGGTTTTGTTGCTTGATTTGCAGGTACTGCAGTCGTACAGGGCTATGTATGGGGTGCTGTTTTTCATATTCTTCAAATAGCACGATAAACCTCTACCGGGCAACCGCCAGCATGCCTTAAAAAACTCCTGCTCCAGGTAGCACCAGTATACTTCTGTTCGCTCGTCCCGTCAATTTGCAAAGCCTGCTTCTCTCGTATATACTATGGGCACACCATAAGCCCGGCAGGAAATGCGGTTGCATCTGGAGCTTGATAGGGGGTACTTATGATCTACCTGGTTCTGTTCGTCTTTGTACTCGTAGGTAGCGCGGTGGCCGTGTTGGCGCTAGAGAACTTCCCAACTGAGGTGCAGCTTACACTGTTTATCTGGCATGTACCACGCTTTCCACTCGGCGTTCTCCTTGTAGCGGCCTTTCTGCTGGGAGCCTTGTTGCTCTATGTCGTCTCCACCCTATCGGCTTTGCAGGAGCGCCGTGAAGTGAAAAAGCTGCGGGCACGAGTGGCAGAACTCGAACAAATAACTGCAAAACCTCCTGACGGTCCTTTAGCAAATCGCGGCGAAAGGCCCTGGACTTCAGCCCTGGGGATGTGAGCCGCGCATCAGGCGGTTTTTCATGCCTTAACACGTGTTCTCACCCGTAGTCTACTCTCACTGGTTATTTTGCACGTTCCAGCCCTCTAATCCTCTTCCTTTGAGAGACTATCTGATTTCCATTACGATCGCTTGCTCGCACCTGCGGCGCTCGCTTTGCGCGGCGAAGCCGCGAGAGAGGGCGAAGACTCTGAGAGTCAGATATGCTCTGAAGACAAAGGGGATTGTATCTCATGTGTATGTCTTCTTGACCTTGCCCCTGGGGTAAAGTTGTATCATCGATAATGACAGGAAGAAGAATAAAGTTCTTAACGAGCTGGCGCATAGAATTTCGAAAGAAGGCAATGTATGAAGGAATTTCTGGATATTAGTGCCCTGGTAACCCAAGCAAAAATTCCCAGAAACTGCGCCTCCGCCGTGGCTTCTGATCTTGTGCAGGAGCGGGCTCCGCATTCTCCTGCAAGACACGCTCTTCTGAGGCGCTTTCCTCAGGCGTGTCAGCAACAACAGGACTTTCCTCAACGCTCTCTTCAGCAGCACCGGTAAGCTTTTCCCCGGCTGGCACTTCGCTCTCGACATTCACTTCGTCCGGCAGCGGCACTTCTGAGCCAGCAGCTGCTTCTGCCTCTTTCTCCTCGCTATGCCCTTCACCGGTAGTATCCTGCTCGTCTATCTCAGTAGAAAGTGGCTCTTCGACGGGAACTGCTGAATCTATCTCAACGGGGAACGGCATTTCCTGTACAGTATCGACGCCTGTATCCTCTTGCGGAGGAACCTCGTTGGTAAGAACCTCTAAGGTTTCAACCCCGGCATTTCCTTCGAGAGCCAGGGATGCTTCTATTGTGGAAGGAGATTTTGCAGCTTGCTCTGCGAGGACCTGTTCGCTCTCCCCCTCGAAAGAAGCGGTGGATGGACCATTTTCCTCTGCAACATGTGCAGCTTCTGGCGTCTGAACGCCTTCTATCCCCTGTTCTTCCATCGTCTGCTCAATAGCAGTGGGTTCTGGAACCTCAGCTTCCGGTTTAGCCAGGCTCACTTCCGGCACAGAAGCAAGTTCCACGAGTTGCTGTTCGCTCTCCTGCACCATAGAAACAGCGAGTGAATCGACAACATCCCCGGTGGCTTCTACAACCTGCTCCTGGACATCCTCCTCCCCGGAAATAAGGGACGCATCGGCAAGGGCTGTTGTCTCAGCAAGTAAAGGCTGTGCCATCTCCTGCTCGCCTGGCTCCTCTGACATCTCCTCTGGAGGTGAGACCTGAGCAACCTGCGATGAAATGCTTTCAAACAACGCTTCGCCAGCGAGTTGTGTTTCCGCTGGAGGAGGTTGCATTGTGGGAATCTCCCCTTCTTCCTCACTGGTGAGTTTCCGCAAAAATAGTTCCTCAGTAGCCTTAATGTCTGAAGAAGCCTCAGCTAGTGGCGACGTATCAACTCCAGCTTCGCGCATAGAGTCGATCCAGTCGTAGGCTCCTTCCAATGCATGCTCACACCATTGCGTGTAGTTATCGTCGATGAAATCTAATTGCTCGCAGTAATCAAGGCGCTGCATGATAAGATCTAACCACTCCTCACCCTGCTCCAGCATACGTTCAAGCAGGTCAAGATCATCGACACCATTCGCTTGCAGGCGCGCAAGCGTGGCGAGAGCTACAGCCGGCGGGCGGGCGTACTGCATATATTCGGCATTTTCATCTATTTGTAGATGCAAAGTGTCAATCTCTTCTTGTAGAGTATTGATCCGCTGGTGCGTGATCCACCACTGGTAGCCGGCATAAAACTGCTCTACATCTAACTGGTTAAGCCGTGAGTAGACCTGGCCGAGATCATCGGGGAATTGGCGCTCAGGCTTGTAACTCATACAGGATGATCCTCCTCAGGCAACTGTCGTGCCGTAGGTACAGATTGCCGGCCCCAGCGTTCTATCCAGCGCTGCACCAATCGATTCGTGCGTATGGTCTGCTGGTCTATAGGAGTGGTACGATCAGTAGCGCCAGAGGAAACTGCAAGATTGTAAAGCCACTCGGGAAGTTCGAACTGTGGCTCAGTATAGCCACGCTCGTGAAAATCTACTGTTCCCGCTTCTGGAAGCGGTATCAGCTCAAAGCGCGGAGTCACAGATGGTTGTGGAGGAGTTCCGTTATAGAGAGTTCCCTGCATCTCCTGCTGGCTGAAGTTAGGCAATCCACCCCAGACCAATACAGAAGGTGAAACGGGCTCATTGCTCGCTACAAGTGCACGTATAATCTCGTTATCTGTATGGGGCCATGCTGGCTCTAAAAGGCGTACCTGTTCCAGGAGCTGGGACAGCTCTGCCTCAAGCTCTGCTAATCGTGCCCGCAACCTTTGATCAATCTCTCGATAGAGCAACCATTGCTGGTATTGGCCCATGCTATGCATTCCTCTCCCACTCGAACAATTTGCTGCCAGTATATCATAAAAAACTCCGTTCTGGATACCAGCCTCCATTCATGGGGTGCAGTTCATTATTTTGCGCGGAGCGCAATATGGCGGGCATGGCACCCGCAAGGGGTGCCACTACTCTACGACGCTGGGAGCGCCTCTGATCGTCTCTAGTAGTGACAGGGCTTGCCCCTGTCATGCAAAAAAAATGAACTGCACCTCCATTCATGAACTGTTTCAGGCTATGGGAGAGAAAAAGGAGCCAGTAACATCCTGGTTACTGACCCCTTTTCTTTTTAATTCAACCAAACTATATTATTGCCCATTGGGTGAGTAAGCATAGATGTTACCATCTATGTTGCCCACGAATAAGACGCCATTGGAAATCGATGGACCGCCATAGAGCTTGGAGCCCGTCAGCAAGTCGTGCATCCGCGCCACGGTGGCCCCCGTGGATGCATTCATCACAATCACCGTGTTGCCCTGCG
>WNGQ01000902.1_pt1 | contig 30923 bp, 28 predicted proteins | sample 5407661 | NCBI WGS metagenome assembly WNGQ01 (sample SAMN13153382, study PRJNA577476) | soil metagenome | isolation source: 60 cm soil or saprolite under Garry oak tree replicate 2 | place: USA:California | collected 2016-06-15 | reverse complement strand
GTACCTGGCCGAGGCGGCCGGCTGGGTCAGCCACGGGGCGCAGATCATCGGCGGCTGCTGCGGCGTCGGACCCGACCACGTGCGGCTGCTCGCCGGCCGGCTGCCCCGCCACCCTGGACGCTGACCGGCGTGCTGCCGGAGCGGCCAGGTAACTCGCTCGACCAAGGCGGCATGCTGGCGTTCAATGGCCGGTGTGCTCATCGCTGCCATGACGCAGGCCCACGCGGCGGACATCGCCACCTGGCGGTACTCGCCGCCGTACGACTGCTACGACATGGCCGGCGCTGACCCTGCGTTCCTCGCGGACCCGGCCAGCGGTTTCTTTGCGCTGCTTGACACCGGGACGCTGCTTGACGCCGGGGCGCTGATCGGTTTCCGGTCCTTCGGCGCCGACGGCCAGGTGCCCGGCGGCTCGTATGACTCGTCCGCCCTCGACACCGGCGGCGGGCTGCGTCCCGAGCTCACCGGGCAAGGACTCGGCCGGGAGGCGATCACGACCGCCCTGAACTTTGGACGACAGGAGTTCGCGCCGGAGGCGTTCAGGGTCACGATCGCGACTTTCAACGCCCGGGCACGGCGCGTCGTCACCTCCCTGGGCTTCCGCCATACCGGCAGCTTCCGGGCGCTGGCCGACGGCCGGAGCTACGACATCCTGGTCCGGCCGGAACTCGCTACGGCACCTTGCTAGGCGCGGGTGCCTAGCGAGGTGCACTTTTGTGAGGGATCAGGAGCCTGGTAACGCGCTGACGTGCAGCTATGCCCCTGACAGCCCATTTAGAACAGGATGATCTCATAACAACGCCGGTGTAGTTCCCGCCGCCTTGGAACGTCCAGCCGTGAGTCTGAGCTAACGAACGAAGGTGCCACACCTGGGCTTGATCTCCACCAGGCCCTCGTCTGCCAGCGCCTTTAGCGCCCGGCGCGCGGTCACCCGGGACACGTTGTAGGTCGCGCTGATCTTGTCCAGCGACGGCACCTGCTCGCCCGGCAGCATCTCCCCCGACTCGATCTTCTCCCGCAGGTCAGCCGCCACCCGCAGGTATGGGAAGTCCGGCGTCCGAGTCACAAGATCGACACTACGGCAAGGCTGTGACCAGCGGATATGTGCTGTGCTGTGCTGTGCTGTACTGTACTAATCTCTACTGGGATAGATCAGGAGGTAGCAATGCTGGACAAGGACGAACAGACCACGCTGAACAGCCTCAGCTGGCACTCGGATAAGGCATACGCGGTCAACTGCGACGGCACGGGCTGGACTGCGATCCCCGCTGCCGCCCCGGAGACGGTGTTAACCGCTGCCACCGGGATGGAGCTGCGGACGCTAATGCAGCACGACTACGCCGCCCGCGCGATACGGACCGGCGCCCCGCCGCCCGCTGGGCTGGCGGATGCAGCAGTTAGGAACAAGGAGTCATGATCACCCAGGTCGTCATCATCTCGTTCGCCGCCACAATCGCCTTCGGCCAGTGGTTCATGAGGCCGCGCCGCTCGGACAGCTTCCTGACTGCGGGCACTCCTACTCGGGCGCAAATTCGGCGCGGACGCCGAGGAGCCGGACCGGGCGGCGGCTGGTGAAGCGGCCGAGCGCGGCGAGCGCGCCCGCCTCGATGGCGGCCGGGTCCATGGTCGGCTCGGCTAGCGCCCGGCCGCGGGTGTAGGTCAGAAACGGCGCGTACCGCACCTTCACCACGACGCGGGCGACCGGCCGCTGCTCCTCGGCCACGTCGAAGGCGACTAGCTGGGCGAGGCGGCTGATCTCGGAGCTGACCCGTTCCCAGTTATCGATGTTTTCCTGGTAGGTAGTCTCCCGCCCGTGTCCGCGGGCCAGGTAGGGCTCGTCGGTGACCTCCGCGGAAGCCAGGCCGCGGGCGGTCTGCACGAGCCACGGGCCGGTCGCCGGGCCGAAGCTGGCCGCCAGCGCCTGCGGATCGGCGGCCGCCAGGGCGGTCACGGTCTCGATGCCCAGCCCGGCCAGCTTCTGGGCCGTCTTGCGCCCGATGCCCCACAGCGCGTCGGCCGGGCGGCTGCCGAGCACCTCGAACCAGTTCTCGCAGGTCAGCCGGAAGATTCCGGCGGGCTTGCCGAAGTCGGTGGCCAGCTTGGCCTGCAGCCGGTTGTGTCCGATGCCGACCGAGCAGCTGAGCTGGGTCGCCGCCCTGATCGTCTCCTGCATCTCGCGGGCGACCGCCTCCGGATCTTTGCTGTCCACGGCGACGAACGCCTCGTCCCAGCCCATGACCTCCACGACGTGGCCCAGGTCCCGCAGCGCGGCCATCACCGCCTCCGACGCCGCCTCGTATGCCGCTCGGTCAACCGGCAGGAATATGGCATCGGGAATCCGGCGGACCGCCGTCCGTAGGGGCACACCGGAATGAACCCCGTGCTCGCGGGCCTCGTAGGAAGCGGTTGCCACGACGCCCCGCTTGGACGGGTCGCCATCGCCGCCGACCACGACCGGGCGCCCGCGCAGCTCGGGCCGCCGGAGCAACTCGACGGCCGCGATGAACTGATCGAGGTCGACATGCAGCACCCAGCCGGTCACCACTCCAGTGTCACCTGACCGGACCCGACGTCAGCCACCCGGCCCGGACGTGGCTGCGAGTGCCCCAGGCGCCGCCGGGCCCGCCCGGGCCGGCCCGAATTCGGCTCGAAGCGCCCTGGGCGGCCCAATCAGGCCCGGCTTTGTCGGCTCCCGCCTCTACGATGGGCGCCAGCAGCGGGGGCAACAGGCGAAAGCAAGGGGCCGTGGACTTCGACGAGATAAGCGCGCTGCGCAGGCACAGCGCAGCATGGCGGCTGCTGTGTGCTGCCAACGCGCCGCTGATCCTGGCCTGCTGCGACAAGGTATTCGTGACGGGGAACATCCGGTCCATCTCCGCCTCGGACCTGACCAGCCGACTGGACGACGAGCTGTATGCCCTGAACGCGCGGCTCGGCGGGCAGGCGTACCCCAAGCCAGCGAGGGCGTACCTGGATGACTGGGCGGCGCCGGAAGCCGGGTGGCTCCGCAAGTACTACCCGGAAGGCTCCGACGAACCGCATTTCGACGCCACCCCGGCTGTCGAGAAGGCCCTCAGCTGGGTCAAGGCGCTGCAGGCACGCTCCTTCGTGGGCACGGAGTCGCGGCTCAACACGATCTTCATCCTGCTCCGGCAGATGGTGTTCGGCACCGAGACCGACCCGGAAGTCCGGCTGGCCGAACTGCGGCGGCGCCGGACCGAGATCGACGAGGAGATCGCCCGGGCGGCGGATGGCGAGGTCGAGGTACTCGATATCTCGGCCCTGCGCGACCGCTATCAGCAATTCGCCGCGACCGCCCGGGAGCTGCTGTCGGATTTCCGCGAGGTAGAGGCCAATTTCCGCGCGCTCGACCGGGATCTGCGGGAGCGGGTGGCAGCGTGGACTGGCTCGAAAGGCGAGCTGCTCGACCAGGTACTCGGCAGCCGCGAGACCATCGCGGACTCCGATCAGGGCCGGAGCTTCCAGGCATTCTACGACTTTCTGCTCTCCCCCAGCAGGCAGGAGGAGCTGACCGGGCTCCTTGAGCGGGTGCAGGCACTCGACGGGATTGCCGAGAGCGACGCGCGCATGGGCCACATCCATTACGACTGGCTGGACGCCGGGGAGCGCACCCAGGCAACCGTGCGGATGCTGTCCGAGCAGCTACGGCGCTTCCTCGATGATCAGGCCTGGCTGGAGAACCGCCGCGTGATGGACATCCTGCGCGGCATCGAGTCGAATGCGCTGCGGCTCCGCGAGCAGCATAGCGTCAGCCTGACTACCGAGATCGACGGCACCTCCCCGGCGATCGCGCTGCCGATGGAGCGCCCGCTGTACACGCCGCTGGCGCGGGCGCCGATTGACAGCGCATCGATTCAGGCAGGCCAGGACGGCTTCGACGCGCCTACGCTCTTCGAGCAGGTGCACGTGGACCCGGCGCGGCTGTCGCTGAGCGTCCGGCGCGCCCTGCAGCAGCGCCCGCAGGTGGGACTGGCGCAGCTGGTCCGCGAGCAGCCGCTGGAGTACGGACTCGCCGAGCTGGTGACGTACCTGTCACTGACCGACGAGGCCTTCCGGGTGGTGTTCGACGATCGAGCCAGGGAGCAGGTCAGCTGGCGTGACCTGGATGGCGGGAACCGGACCGCTACGCTGCCCAGGGTCATCTTTGCCCGCAGGGTCGGCCGCGGCCAGCCAGCCGGCCCGGACGGAGGCCAGCTATGAGCCCGGGACCGGCCGCCATGGCCACCGCCGAGCTTGACCTGCCGCTAGTCGTCACCCAGCTGATGAAGGGTGTCCTCTACCGCGATACTCATGACAAGGCATGGCGCCACCTGCTCCAGCTCCAGGCGCAGGTCAGCGATTACGTCGCTGTGCTTGGTCTGACGGTGATCGTGGACGAGGCGGAAGGATACGCCTTCCTGCGCTCCAGGCCCGACGAGCAGGACGCAGACCCCGATCGCCCGGCTCCGCCCCGGCTGATCGCGCGCCGCTCGCTGTCGTTCCACGTGAGCCTGCTGCTTGCCCTGCTGCGCAAGAAGCTGGCTGAGTTCGACGCCAGCAACAGCGACACCCGGCTGATGCTGACCAGGGACCAGATAGTCGACATGGTCCGGCTGTTCATGCCGTCCACCAGCAACGAGGCCCGCATGGTCGACCAGATCGACGCCCACATCGGCAAGGTGATCGAGCTGGGCTTCCTGCGCCGGGTGAAGGACTCCCCGTCGCTGTTCGAGGTGCGGCGGATCCTGAAGGCATTCGTTGATGGCCAATGGCTGGCCGACTTCGACGGGCAGCTGGCCCGGTACGCGGCTGCCCTGGCCGGCGACGACCCGGATGGCGATTACCCGGCCGCGGAAATGCCGCCGGATGCGGGCGCCCGAATGGAGGCAGGGCGTTGACCGCGTGGCTGTTCAGCGCGGTCGAGATGCAGGAGATCGGCGGCGACCCGCTCAGCGGTTTCCGGCTGGATCGCCTGGAGCTATACAACTGGGGGACCTTCAACCAGCGGGTATGGACCTTCCAGGCGGACGGCCGCAACGGGCTGCTGACCGGCGACATCGGTTCCGGCAAGTCCACGATCGTGGACGCCATCACCACGCTGCTGCTGCCAGCCAACCGCATCTCCTACAACAAGGCGGCCGGGGCAGAGACCCGCGAGCGGAACCTGCGCTCCTATGTCCTCGGGTACTACAAGTCCGAGCGGAGCGAGATCACCGGCTCGTCCCGTCCGGTGCCGCTGCGAGATGCTAGCTCATACTCGGTGATCCTGGGCGTCTTCGCCAACCGCGGATACGACGCCTGCGTCACGATCGCCCAGGTCTTCTGGACGCGGGATGGCAACCAGGGCCAGCCGGACCGGTTCTTCGTCACCGCCGACCGCGAGATGTCGGTCATCGGCGACTTCGCCGATTTCGGCACTGACATCGCCGCGCTGAAGAAGAAGCTGCGCGCCGCGGGCGCGCGCACCCACGACCATTTTCCCGATTACGGCAAGGACTTCCGGCGCCGGCTCGGCATCGAGTCCGAGCAGGCCATGGAGCTGTTCCACCAGACGGTGTCGATGAAGTCGGTGGGAAATCTCAACGACTTCGTCCGCAGTCACATGCTGGAGCCCTTCGACGCCGCTTCCTGGACTGACCGAATGGTGGCGCATTTCGAGGACCTCACCAGGGCCCACGAGGCGGTCCGGCGAGCACAGGCGCAGCTGGCTGCGCTGGAGCCGCTGCTCGCCGATTGTGACAGCTACGACATGCTCGGCGCCGAGATCCAGGCGGCGACCGACCAGCGGGCAGCGCTGCGGTACTACTTCGCTGACCGCAAGTCCGGGCTGCTCGACCAGCAGATATCCGGCCTGGAGAAGGCCAGGGCCGGTCACGAGCAGGCGCTGCGGCGGCTAAAGAACCTGCTGGAGGAGCTGCGGAAGAAGGAAACCAGCCTGCAGCTTGAACGGGCCGGCCATGGCGGGGACCGCCTTAGCGAGATCGAGCGGCGGCTGGCCGAGGACACCCAGGCCGCGGAGGAACGGACGCGCAAGGCCGAGCGGTTCGGTGAGCTGCTCGCCAAGGCGGGCATGGAGCCGGTCGAGACCGCCAGCCAGTTCAGCGCCCGCCGGCGCGAGATTAACGAGGCGGCGGCGGCAGACAGCCAGCACCGTGCCGACCGCCAGAATCAGCTCACCGAGGTCGCCGTCGACGCCAAGGTCGCCCAGGGCCGCGCGGCTGAGCTGAACGCCGAGCTGGTCAGCCTCCGGTCCCGGTCCAGCAGCATCCCCAAGCGGAGTCTCGACCTGCGGCAACTGCTCTGCCATGAGCTGAACCTGGCCGAGTCGGAGCTGCCGTTCGCCGGCGAGCTGATCCAGGTCCGCCCCGAAGAGTCCGCGTGGGAAGGTGCCGCCGAGCGCCTGCTGCGCGGCTTCGGCCTGTCCGTTCTCGTCCTCGACGAGCACTACCCGGCGGTTTCCGACTGGATCAACGATCATCATCTCGGCGCCCGGCTGGTCTACTACCGGGTACTGGCGCCGACGGCGGCTCATGGGCCGGCCCGCGGTGCCGGCCACGGGACCGGCGCGGACGGCAGGCTTTTGTTCGCCAAGCTGGAGATAAAGGACACCGAGTTCTACCCCTGGCTGGAGCGCGAGCTGTCCAGCCGGGCCGGCTTTGACTGCGTCGAGAACATGACCGAGTTCCGGCGCGCGCCGAAGGCGATCACGAAGGCCGGGCAGATCAAGGGATCCGGCGGGCGGCACGAGAAGAACGACACCACCCGCATCGATGACCGGAGTTCTTACATTCTCGGCTGGACCAATGAGCAGAAGATCAGTGCGCTGCTCCGGCAGGCAGCCAGGCTGCAGGACAGGCAGAACAAGCTCGCCGCCACGCAGCGGACGCTCAAGGCTGACCTGGAAGCGGCCATCGGGCAGGGTCAGGTACTCGCGGGGCTCAGCGAGACCCGCGAGTACACCGAGATCGACTGGCAGACGGTGGTCAGCCGGATCGAAGACCTCAAGGCGGAGAAGCACCGCCTGGTGCAGGCCTCCGGAGAGCTGGAGCGGCTCACCCGCCAGCTCGAAAAGGCCAAGAAGGACATCACGGCGGCAGAGGCCGAACGGGAGTCCGCTAGCGGCAAGATCGGCAGCCTGGGCAACGAGATCGAGACGGCCCGGCGCAGCCTTGACGAAGCCCGGAGTGTGCTGGCGGACGCGGGCTGCGAGCCGGCCCGTGCGCATTTCCCCGCCATTGCCGAGCGAATGACCGCCAGGCCCCTCGCCGATCTCCGGCTGGCTGTCCCGCCCGACTGCGATCATGCCGACAGGACCGCCCACGGCGTCCTCACCTCGCTGGTAGACGGCCGGACCGCCCGGCGCAACACCCTGGGCAACAAGATCGTGTCCAGGATGGGCGACTTCCGCAAGCAGTACCCGCTGGAGACAGCAGACTTCGACGACTCGGTCCTGTCCGCCGGCGGGTACCGCGACCTGCACAGCCGCCTGGTCGACGACGACCTGCCCCGGTTCCAGGCGCAATTTAAGACCTACCTGAACACCAACACGATCCGCGACATCGCGGGCTTCCACTCGCAGCTCAACAAGCAGGGCCAGCTGATCAGGGAGCGCGTCGCCACCATCAACGAGTCGCTGGTAGGCGTGGACTACAACCCAGGGCGGTACATCCGGCTGGAAGCGCAGCGGACGCCTAACGTCGAAATCCGCGAATTCGCCGCCGAGCTGCGTGTCTGCACCGACGACTCACTGTCCGGCGACGGCTCGGATCAGTACTCCGAGCAGAAGTTCCTCCAGGTCAGCCGGATCATCGAGCGGTTCAGGGGACGCGAGGGCCAGGCCGAGGCTGACGCCGCGTGGACCAAGCGGGTTACCGACGTGCGCAACTGGTACATCTTCTCCGCCTCAGAACGCTGGCGCGAGGACGACACCGAGTACGAGAACTACACCGATTCGGGTGGCAAGTCCGGCGGGCAGAAAGAGAAGCTCGCCTACACGATCCTTGCCGCATCACTCGCCTACCAGTTCAAGCTGGAATGGGGCGCGACGCGGTCCAAGACATTCAGGTTCGTCGTCATCGACGAGGCATTCGGGCGGGGATCTGACGAGTCCACCCGCTTCGCGCTCGAGCTATTCCGCCGCCTGGGGCTGCAGCTGCTGATCGTCACCCCGCTGCAGAAGATCCACGTGATCGAGCCTTACGTGTCGGCGGTCGGGTTCGTCGACAATCCCGACCACAACAACTCACGGCTGCAGACGCTCACCATCGAGGAGTACCGGGCACGGCAGCTCGCGCACATGCTCTCCCAGCAGGTGACCGCGTCCGCCGCCGGGAGCTGAGATGCCCGCGGCCGCGGCGCGAGCGCGAGCCTGGACCACGCCGGCCGACGTGCTCGGGCTGCTGCGCAAGCGCTGGCAGGCAGGCGCGCTGCTCAGCGCGTTCGCCAGCGGCCAGGACTGGAAGCCGCTCGGCGTTCCGCTGCGCGGCCCGTCCGCAGGCGAGCTTGCCGCGCGCTTCGGCGAGGTGCAGGCATGGGCTGGCCGCTGGGAGCGCGCGGACACGAAGCTGATGCGGTTGGAGTACAAGAAGGTCGGCGGCCGGGCGATCGGCGCCAACCTCATCCCGTGCCGGGCCTGGATCGACAGCTTCAGCCAGCTCTGGGAACTGCTCGGGGTCAGCAGGGACGTGCGCAGGTTCTCCGAGCTGGCCGATGCGACCAGGGCAAGCTGCCCCCGGCTTGTCCCGTGGATGACGGCCCACCCGATGCGAGTACTCGGACTGCACGCCTGCTGGGCGCAGCTCCTCGGCACCGTGCGCTGGATAGCCGACTGTCAACAGCGGGACATGTACCTGCGCCAGATCGACGTGCCGGGTTCGGACACGAAATTCATCGAGCAGCACCGGGGCATCCTGGCCGACCTGCTTGATCTCCAGCTGGACGACGGCCAGCTCAATCTCGCGATCCGGCGGACAGATTTCGCCGGCCGGTACGGGTTCCGCAAGAAGCCGGAGTACGTCCGGTTCCGGCTGCACGGCGGCGGTGTCAGCCTGGGATACGGCCAGTTCAGCGAGCTCGCGGTGCGCGCGGAGGAGGTCACAGCAGCCCCGCCGGGAGTCACCGCCGTCTACGTGGCCGAGAACGAGATCACCTACCTGGCGTTCCCGGCCCCGGAGAACGCCATGGTGATCTTCGGCGGAGGGTACGCCGTGTCGGCTCTGGAGCGGCTTGCCTGGCTGGCCGACACCGGCCTTATCTACTGGGGCGACATCGACACGCACGGATTCGCGATCCTGAACCAGCTCCGGCATACGTTTCCGCACGCCAGATCCATGCTGATGGACCGCGCCACGCTGCTGGCCCACCGGAGCCAGTGGGTGACGGAGCCGAGCCAGATCGGCGCATCACTCGACCTGCTGGATCCGGACGAGGCATGCCTGTACCACGATCTGGTCGCCGGCACGCTGGGGCCATCTATCCGGCTGGAGCAGGAGCGAGTCCGCTTCTCCGCGCTAGAGCAGGCGCTGCGAAGCCAGCAGCCCCGATTCCGCTCCAGTGAGTTGACAGTCCACCCGGGGCGGCCAGGCGACGTGGCGAGCTACCCGTGACCGCCTGACGAGGCGGGGGCTGGCCAGGTCGTGGAGTCAGCGATGGCCTGCAGGCGGGATCGGGTGCCTTCGTCGCACAGCGCTCCGCTGATTCCAGCCCGGAACGCGGCCGCTGGCGAGCACCCGAGGAGGGCGGCGACCTCGTACTCATGTGCGAGGTCGGTGCCGAACATGGCCGGGTCATCGGTGTTGATGGAGCACTCAACTCCGGCCTGGAGCATCGCCGGCGGCGGGTGCTCCGCGAGTGAGCCGACTGCTCCGGTACCGACATTGGAGACGGGACAGACGTCGCACACGATGCCCCGGGCGGCCAGCTCGCGAAGCAGTCCGGGATCATCGGCCGAGCGGATGCCGTGCCGGAGCCGGTCGGCCTGGAGGACGTCGATGGCCTCGCGTACCGACGCGGCGCCAGTCACCTCGCCGGCATGCGGAACGGAGCCAAGGCCGCCGTCCTTGGCCAGCCGGAAGGCCGGCCCGAACGGGGCGCCGGGATAGGAGTCCACCGGGCCCCCGAGGCCGAGTCCCACCACTCCGCGCTCGCGGTACTTCATCGCGTAGCGCGCCGTCATGATCGCGACCTCCGGGCCGAGATTCCGCGGGATGTCCGGCGTCAGCCGTACGTCGACGCCGGTTTTCTCCTTCGCCTCGATCGCGCCGTCACAAAATCCGGTGAAGACCTCGTCCCACGAGGCGCCGCCGCCGACTCGCTCGCCCGGCGTGAAGATCCCCTCCAGGTACACCGCACCGTGGGACGCCGCCTCCGCCGCATAGTCGACCACGACCTGGCGGAAGTCCCGCTCCTTCTGGCAGGCACAGGTCGTCATCAGCCACAGCTCAAGGAAGTGCTCGAAATCCCTGAACTGATAGAGCCGGGCGAGTTCTGCCTCGGTTGACGCCGGAAGGCTAACCCCGTTGCGGGCGGCGATCTTAAGCAGCGCCCCCGGGCGGCACGGCGCCCTCCAGGTGGACATGCAGCTCGATCTTAGGCGCTGGTGCCGCTGGCATCGTGTCCGCTCCTGAGCGGGTCGAAAGGGAGGAGTAGCTCAAGAGCTACCATGCGCTGATCGCCTCGTTGTCGCCGGGGCATGAGTTCCGCAGTCTCGGCATCGCCGACGTCAGGCGCGTTAACCTGCAGGTTCGGGTGCGGTGGCGGCGGCAGCGGCAGCCGTGATGCGGAGGACCGGAATCTGCGGGGCGACCTGGCCGAATTCATCGGGCAGCGCATCGCGTTCGACCGGGATATGCGAACGGGCGCCCCGGCGCCCGGTACCCGGAACCGGGTCAGGGCAATCAGGAGTGCAGCGCCAGGCCCTTGAGAACCTTGTCTATGGCGTTCCTCGGCCCGTACGCGGCCAGTCCTACCAGGGACATCTCGTCGGCGGGCACCGCGCGGACCGCCGCCCGGTTGTCCTCGTCGTTGCCGGTCTTGAACATGTCCTCGATGTACACGGCGACGGCCAGCCCGCGGGCCAGCGCCCGGCTGCGCGCCAAGCCGAGGGCCGCGCCGTCGGCCGCGTAGACGAGCACCGGCTGGCGGAACATCGGCAGGTACGCGTTGCCCGAGCCGTCCAGGTACCGCTGGCCGATGACCTCGGGGTTCCCCCCGGCCACCGCACTGGCCAGGAAAGCGGTGACGTTGAGCTGCTGCCACCCGGCGAGGTCGCCCCGGACCACGATGGCGATCTTGGTGTCGAATCGCATGCCCCCAGCCTGGCTGGGTGCACCGCGGCCGGTATTGAACGCTGGTGCACCCGCCGGAGGAGGGAGAATGGGACGGTGCCGCGGGACTGGTCCACCTACTGGCGCTCGGCCGACGAGCCGCTGGAGGCAATGCATGCCCACTTCGAGCGGCATGTCTACCACCGGCACAGCCACGAGACCTATTCCTTCGGCGTCACCGAGGACGGCGCCCAGGCGTTTACCTGCCGCGGATCGGCGCATACCAGCGCGGCCGGCATGGTGATGGCCTTCAATCCTGACGACCCGCACGATGGCCGGGCCTGCGACCAGCTGGGCTTCACCTACCGGATGATCCACATTGGCCCGGAACTGATCACCGGCGTGCTGGCCGGCCTCACCGGGCGCCCGGCCGGCCTGCCGCTGTTCACCGAACCCGTGGTCAGCGACCCCGTCCTGGCCGGCAACCTGCGCGGCCTGCACCGGGCGCTGCTGGGCGGCGCGCCCGCGCTGCATCGTGACGAGCTACTCACCGCGGCGATTTACTCGATCGTGCGGCGGGCAGCCGTGCGGGCAGGCGTGCGGGCAGAGCCGCCGGCCGGGCACGCCCGGGCGGCCGGCGCGGGAATCGTCACCAGCCGTGCCCGGCAGGTGATCCGCGACGGCTACCTCGGGGAAATCACGGCCGGCGACCTGGCCGCCGCCACCGGCCGCAGCCGGTTCACCATCCACCGCGCGTTCAAGGCCGTGTACGGGATGGCGCCGAGTGACTACCAGCGCCAGCTCCGGCTGCGGGCAGCGCGGCGGCTGATCGCGCAGGGCCGGCCGATCAGCGAGGCCGCGGTGCAGGCAGGTTTCGCCGACCAGAGTCACCTCACTCGCTGGTTCAGCCGCTATTACGGCATCACGCCTGGGCGCTACCAGCGCGCCGTGCCCTGACTCCTCCGGGTGCGGCACCGGCAGGCCGGGGTGATTCCGCAGGTCGCAGGCGGCCAGCTCGGCTCCGTGCATGACATCGCCGCCACGCTGAGCACCGCGACCGAATCCCGTGCGTAGTACCGGCGCGGCGCCACCCGGCCGGCCAGCGGCGAGTAAGTCCGGTGGCAGGTCAGCTAGGCGATGACGCGCAGGGCGGACGAGCCGTCACCGATCCGGCGGACTTCGAGGCGCTCGGCTATCCGGTCCTTGAGGTCCGCCACGTGGCTCACGATGCCGACCACCCGGCCGCGGTCCCGCAGCTCGTCGATGACGCCCATGACCTGGTCCAGCGTGTCGGCGTCCAGGGAGCCGAAGCCCTCGTCGATGAACAGCGTGTCCAGGTCCACTCCTCCGGCCTCGGCCTTTACCACGTCGGCCAGGCCAAGCGCGAGCGCCAGCGAGGTGTAGAATGTCTCACCGCCGGACAGCGACTTGGGGCTGCGTTCCTCTCCGGTATGCCGGTCTATCACCGACAAGGTCAGCCCGGCACGCTGGCGCTTGTTCTCGCCCTCGTCGATGCGCTTGAGCTCGTAGCGGCCGGATGACATGACCGGCAGCCGCACGTTGGCTGCGGCGACGACCTGCCCGAACCAGTGCCGCAGGACATACGTGGTCAGTGCCACGCGGCGGCGGCCGTCCATTCCCTTGGCCAGGTTCGCCAGCCTGATCACGGTCTGGGTCGCCTCGACGAGCCGGTCGTAGGACTCCTCGGCGGCGCGTACCTCGTCGAGGCGCTGGCTGAACCGCCCCGCCTTCGCGAGCGCGGCCTCGTGGGCGGCCCGCACTTCCTTCCCGGCCTCCTCGGCGCGGGTCAGCGCCGCCGCTGCTGTCCGCGCTGCCGCGTGCACATCCTGCGCCAGGCCCGGATCGAGGCGGGCCAGGTCACCGGCCCTGGCTTCAGTCTGCAGCCGGATCAGCGCCTCCTTCCAGGACGCCACCTGCTCGCCGAGTTCCGCCAGCGCCGCCGAGTCAAGCACCGCAGCGCGGGCCTCATCCAGTTCAGAGAACCCGTTGCCCACGACCTCGCGCTCCGCCCGGGCGCATGCTTCCAGCTCCGCGCCAACGGCGTTGGCCAGCCGGTCCAGTGCGCCGGCCAGGGCACGGTCCAGTGCCGCGGCAGCTCGCAGGGCGCGCTGCCGGTCCGTCACGGACGGGTACTCCCCCGCGGCTTCCGCCAGGTCCGCGCGGAGGCTGGCAAGATCCGCCTGTGCAGCTTGCAGCTGCTCCTGGGCGGCGGTCGCCTGCGTGGCGGCTGCCAGCAGTTGCCCACCCAGGCGCTCGAGCTCGGTCCGCCGGGCGGCCAGATCCCCCTCCAGCCGGAGCGCGTCCTGCGACGCTGCCTCCGCCGCGGCGATGGTGGCGGCGAGCGCGTCAGCCTCGGCGGAAAGCTCCTCGGTACTGCGGCCCCCGGCCTGAGCCATGAGGGTTGCCTCATCACGGGCCAGCGCCGCGCAGCGCGCGTCAGCCCGGTCCCGGACATCGAGAGCGGCATCTCGCCGCGCGGCGGCCTCGTCGACGTCCGCAGCGGATACCGCGCTGTCCTGGGCCGGAGCCGGGGCCGGGTGATCCACCGAGCCACAGACCGGGCACGCGGCACCATCGGCCAGCTGCGCGGCCAGTTCGGTGGCCATTCCGGTCAGCCGCGCCTCGACCTTGGCCTGGTGCATGTCCACCAGCGCCTGGTGGGTGTCCGTCACATCCCGCATGGCTGACTGGGCTTCCGCGAGCAGCGGCCCGAGCTCGGCGAGCTGGACAGCAGCCGTTCGTTGCGCCGAAATCGTCTCCCGCCGTTCAGGTGCGGCGTCCAGCCCCCCGGCCGCGCTGCGGGCAGCGGCCAGCTCCCGCTCCAGGCCCTGCACCAGGGCCGGGAGCTCACGACGGGTTTCCTCCAGCACGGCGGCCCGTGCGGATGCCTCGTCGGCAGATTGCAGCAGCTCGGCAAGGGCAGTTTCCTGTCCGGGGAGCGCCGCCTCAGCGGCGGCAAGATGCTGCATTGAGGCGGCCGAACGCTCGGCGGTCACGGCCCGGTCGGCCGCCGCCTGGCCGCCCCGGCCAGCGAGCATGTCCTCGTCTGGATCGGGGACCAGGCCAAAGAGCGCCTCGCGAGCGGTACTGGCGGCGGCCTCGGCGTCGGCTAGCGCCACCAGCAGCGGCCGGACTGGCTCGGCCTGCTGGGCGGCGGCCAGCTGCCGGGCACGCTGGTCGTGCTCCGCCCGGGCGCTCTCGTGCTCGCGCAGTTTCGCCAGCGCCTGGGTGAGCCTGGCCATCAAGATCGTGTGCTGCTTCGCTTGTTCGTCCGCCTTCAGAGCGGCGGCCGCCGCGGCCACCGCCACCTCGAGCCCCTCCCCGGTGACCGCGGAGTTCGCTGCCAGCTCGTCAGCCGTCTCCTTCAGCCGGATCTCCCGCTCGGCCCGCGTCAACCCGAGCACCTCGCCGCGCGCTTCGGCCTCAAGGCCCGCGGCCTCTACCGCCGCCGACGCCGCGGTCAGGATGCCGGCTTCGGCGTCTTGCCGCGCGCGGGCGGCCTCGGCGCGGCGGCGATCGAGCTCGTCGGTGATGCGGTCGTACAGCTGCGTGCCGAAGAGCTTGGTCAGCACCGTTCGCCTGGCATCGTCACCGCAGCGCAGGAACTTCGCGAACTCGCCCTGCGGCAGCAGCATGACCTGCGTGAACTGCTCCCGGTTGAGCCCGACGAACTCGGTGATCAGTTCGCCTGCCTCGGCCTTGTTCGACGACAGGCTGGCCCAGCTGCCGCCATCGTGCCGCTGCAGGTGCACCTGGCTCGGCTGTGTCGTGTAGCCCTGGCCGCGCTTCTTCAGCCGCCGGTGCTCCGGCACCCGCGAGATCCGGTAGCGGACGCCGTTAAGCGAGAACTCCAGCGTCACCGAAGGCTCCACGTCGGGTGCCGCGAAGTCCGAGTGCAGCCGGTCGGCACCGCACGAGTCCGCGGACAGGCCGCCGTAGAGCGCGAACGTGATCGCGTCCAGGATCATGGTCTTGCCGGCGCCGGTCGGCCCCTCCAGCAGGAACAGCCCGCTGCGGGCAAGCAGGTCAAAGTCGACGTGCTGCGCGGTCGCGTAGGGCCCGAATGCCTGCAGCTGCAGGGCATGCAGCCGCATCAGGCGGCCGCCTCGGCCTGCTGGCAGGTCTCGACCGCGTCCCGCAAGACGGCACGCTGGTCCTCATCGGGCGGGCCGCCGCTGGTGAACTCGACGAACAGCCCGCAGATCGCCGTCGGGTCGGCCATCTCGGCGGCCAGCCCGGCAAGATCGGCTTCGGTACCGATCAGCCCACCCTCGGGGGGGAACTCAAGCACGAGCGTGTGCGGCCACTTCTCCCGCAGCCGCTCCATCGGTGATGCTGGCCGGACAGTGTCTGTCAGCACCACCTTGACCCAGGCGGCGGCCAGGCCGGCCAGGTCGCCGTCGGCCCTGGCGAGCAGGTCGGCGATCTTTCCCCGCACCTCGCGCAGCGGCCGCGGCACTGGCGCAGCCAGCTGGCTCGTGGTCGCCTGTCCGGCGGCGTCGATGTCGGCGACGGTGACGGACTTGGCCTGGTTCCGCTCGGAGAACGAGAACGCCAGCGGTGACCCCGAGTACCGCACGGTCGTTCCGGCTGCCCCGGCCGGGGTGTTCTGCTGGCCGTGCAAATGGCCGAGGGCAACGTAAGAAATACCGTCGAAAACGGAGGCAGGCGCGTCGCCGATGCCGCCGACCCGGATGTCTCGTTCAGAATCAGAAGGCAGTGCGCCGGTGATGAACGCGTGCGCCGCGACGACAATGCGGCCGATGCCGCGTCCGGCCGCGTCCGCCCGGATCCGCGCTACCGCCGCGGCCAGCACCGATGCGTGCGAGCGCGCCGCGCCAAGCTCGTCCATCACCGCGTCAGGCAGCAGGTAAGGGATGCCGTAGATGGCGACGTCGCCATCGGCGTCGCCGAGCACGACCGGGCGGGTGATGTCCGCCACCGAGGTGCGGAGGTGGATGCCGGCCAGCTCGCTCAGCCGGGCGCAGAACCCGAGCCGCACCGCCGAGTCGTGGTTGCCGCTGGTGATCACCACCGGGATCCGCGCGGCGGCGAAATCCCGCAGGGCGCGGTCGAGCAGGGCCACCGCATCCGTGCACGGCACCGCCCGGTCGTAGACGTCGCCGGCCACCACGACGGCGTCCGCCTGCAGGCTGACCGCCTGGCCGAGCAGCCACTCCAGGAAGGCGGCCTGGTGCCCCAGCAGGCTCTCGCCGTGCAGGGTGCGCCCCAGGTGCCAGTCCGAGGTGTGAACCAGTCTCATCGCCGCGCCATGGATCTCGTGAGGGCCGGAACGGGCCACTGCGAACGGGGGCCGCCGTGACGCCCCCATGATGCCGGGCGGCCGCGACAATCCCGGCCATCCCGGACCGCACGGCGTGTCGCCCACGCGGGCGCGTCTCGCCTGCGCGCGCTGCGCCCGCGCTCTGCGCAACCCGTTGAAACCGGCGTTCAACGGCACCCAACCCGTTCAACGCCACATCGAGCGGGTTACTTGGACGCGACCAGGCACCGGGCTACCCGGGCGCGACCAGGCACCGGGCTACCCGGGCGCGACCAGGCACCGGGCTACCCGGGCGCGACCAGGCACCGGGTTATCCGGGCGCGATCTGGCACCGGGTGACCCGGGGGGTGCGGTCAGTGCCCGGTTGGCGAGAGCCAGCCGGTGAGTCGGCCGCCGGGTGACTGAGCTGCCGGTCAGCCGGTGACTTCGGCAGCCGGTGAGCCGCTACGGCGCGAGGTGCTGGGCGAGCCAGTCACGGGCCGCGGTGCTGGACGGCTCGAAGCCCTTGACGTAGGCGTCGAAATGGCCGCCCGGCAAGATCACCAGCTTCTTGGGCTCGTGCGCCTTGTCGTAGGCGGCGATCGCCAGCTCGGACGGCACCAGATGATCGCCCACGGCCACCAGCAGCAGCAGCGGGGTCGGGCTGATGTACGGCAGGTAGCTGACCGGCTCGTACTCGGTGAACATCTCGACGCTGCGCAGGGTGACCTCGTTCCGCCAGGACGGGGCGCGGGCCTTGCCGGTTTCGGTGAACCACTGCCAGGAATCCGCGGTCGGCAGCGCCGACGCGGCGAGCGGATCCTCGTCCACCACCGGGACCATCGCGGGCGGCTTGCCCTCGAACCGGGCGAGCCGGTCGGCGTCGAACATCTCCCGGAACCCTGCGATGAAGTCGGCCCGGACCAGCGCGCGCAGATTGTCATGGCCGCTGATCAGCGGGACCTGGCTCACCACGGCCCGCACCCGGCGGTCGATCGCCGCGACGACAAGCACATGGCCGCCCGAGTAGCTGCTCCCCCAGATCCCGATCCGCGCCGCGTCGACCTCCGGCAGCGTGCCTGCGTAGGTGATGGCGTGCCGGTAGTCGCGGACCTGCGCCCACGGGTCGATCTCCTGCCGCGGCTCGCCGTCGCTGGCGCCGAAGTTGCGGTTGTCGAACACCAGCGCGTTCAGCCCGGCCGCGGCGAACACCTCGGCGAAGCTGTCCAGGTACATCTCCTTGACCGCGGAGAAGCCGTGCGCCAGCACGACGGCCGGGGCCGGGCTACCCGCGTTCGCGCCCGCGGCAGGATAGAACCAGCCGCGCAGGGTGACGCCCTCGGCATCGAACTCAATGTCACGTCGAGCCATCTCGGTCTCCAATCGGCACTCGATCAGCCGCCCGGAGCAGAATCAGGCCAGCCGATGCCACCACGGTAGCCCCGAGACCAGCCGCCAGCCGTCTCACGCCTGGACAGTCGCGCAGCAATACAGTCGGCCCGCGAGCCATGGGGTCGGCCACACCGTCCAGTCCGCCTCACGCGGCCAGCTGCCGAACCGGCCTCGTTGAGTCCGCCGGCTCGCCGGAACGCTGGCGGTGAGCCAAGCCCCTGATCCGGCGGCAAACGGCGCGGGGCGGGCAGGGCTGGTGCGGCCGGCCGTGCGCAGGCCCAAGGTCCCCGGGCGTGCCGGCCATTGGCCCTGGCCCGCAGCCGCTGGCCGCGCGATGGTGGGCAATGGCGGCGCCACCGTCAGGGTGGCGGTGCTGCCTGGCCTGGCGGGAACAGGACGTGATCGGCAGGAAACAGAAACCCTGGGGATGGCAGGCCCTGGGACCGGCCGCGTGATCACCGCCCGCGCCAGGACATGCTTCGCGGACTTCACACGGAGGAGGAGGAGGAGATGGCAGTGATCAGGTTCGGATGGCTGTGAGCGCCGATATCAACGAGCGTCGCATTGGCAGGTTTGCGGATTGCTGCGAGTACACGACTGGCGATCCGGGCACCGCCCAGGTCAGCGTCGGGGACGAGGATCACCCGGGGCAGGGTGGCGGCCAGCGTGGCGACGAGGCGGACGGTTTCGTCTCCCGGGTCGGTGACTCCGGGCTCCCAGTGGCCGAAGGACCGCGAACCGGGATCAGCCGGGGTAGTGCTGGATGTCCGCGTAATGACCCGGCGAGCCGGCCAGCTTAGCGTCGTCAGTCAGCAGGGGCACCGCGAGTTGCTCCGCAAGAGCGACATACATCGCGTCGTAGGCTGTGAAGTTGTGCCTCAGCTCGAATACGCGGGCCTGCAGCGGCTGCATGGGGTGGCGCACGATCCGCAGTCCCGCATAATCGGCGAGCATCAGCTCCGCCCTGGCGGGACTGATGCGGACGTCCGGCTTCGTGGTGATCGCGAGGCCGCGGACGACGCTGGACACCTCCGCGTCGACCAGGGCCGGGGCGTGGACGGTCCGGGCCAGCCGCTGGCGGAGCAGATCGTCGCCAGGCCAGCTGGACAGCAGCCGGATGATGATCGAGCAGTCAACGACCGCCGTCACCGGCGGCCGTCCTCCGCGAAGGACCGCAGATCATCAATCGTGTAGCTGACCGGCTCGCGGGACGCGATGCCCGTCATCACGTCCTCGAGCGGAGGCATCGCCGCCTCCTGCGTCAGCAGATCACGCAGGTACGCGGCCAGGGACTGACCGCGTGACTCCGCCCGGGCCTTGAGCGTGGCGACTACCTCTTCGGGAAGATCGCGTACCTGCACGACGGTGGTACTCATGACCCAAGGATAACCCACTTGCATGCGCAGTGCATGCGTTCGTCCTTGTTGGAATGCGCGGCCTGCAGCCGGGCCATGCTGTCCCCTGGACTGCCAGACTGACGATCCGTGCGCCACCACGGGCTACCGGCAGGCTATCCGGGTTGTGGATCTTCCGCTCCGGGCGCCACTGCCGGCAGGCGCGGAGTGGATCGAGGCCTACCGTCATTGGCTGGGCTGACGCTCCATGGGAAGACACCGAAGGCGCTTTCGCCACAGGTTCAGGCCTCCGGGTGGTGTAAGCCCTGGGCTAGGCCCGGCCGTGCCAGCGGCCGCTACCTTGGCGACCCTGCAGCGCGGCTGCCAGGCGCATCGTCGGCGAATTTAGCTAGGCGAAGAGCCCGCGAATATCGTCGGCGTCGAGGCTGGCGCCGAAAACGTTGCCGCTGTCGATGACGCTGGAGAACAGCTCGGCTTTCCGCTGCTTCAGCGCCATGACCTTCTCCTCGATGGTGCCGGAGGCGATGAGGCGGTACACCATCACGTTGCGGGTCTGCCCGATGCGGTGGGTCCGGTCCACCGCCTGCGCCTCCGTCGCGGGATTCCACCACGGGTCCAGCAGGAAGCAGTAGTCGGCCTCGGTGAGGTTCAGTCCGAATCCGCCCGCTTTGAGGCTGATGAGGAACACCGGCACCGAGCCGTCCTTGAAGCGCTGCAACACCGCGGCCCTGTTCCGTGTCTTGCCGTCCAGGTAGCAGAACGGCACGCCCGCGGCGTCCAGCGCTTCGCGCACCTTGTCGAGGAATCCGGTGAACTGGCTGAAGACCAGCGCCCGGTGCCCGCCGCCGGTCACGTCACGAAGCTGCTCGAGCAGGGCATCGATCTTGCTGCACGGCAGATCCCGGTGCGCGTCGTCGACGAGCCCGGCGTGCAGGCTCAGCTGGCGTAGCAGCGTCAGTGAGCGCAGGATGGTGAACCGGTTGGAGTTCATGTCGTCGATCAAGCCGAGGATCTTCTGCCGCTCCCGTTGCAGATGAGTCTGATAGATCTTGCGGTGCCGCGGATGCAGGTCTACCTCAAGTACCTGCTCCTGCTTCGCGGGCAGGTCGGCGGCCACTTGTTCCTTGGTGCGGCGCTTGACGAGTGGCTTGATCCGCCGCCGCATCTGGGCGAGCAGTTCCGCATGGCCCTGCTTTTCGATCGGGCGGGCGTAGTAGTCGCGGAACCGCGTCGGGCTCGGGAACAGCCCCGGCGCGGTGATCGACAGCAGCGACCACAGCTCCATCAGGTTATTCTCCATTGGCGTGCCGGTAACGGCGACCTTGAACGGGGCCGGCAGCCGCCGCGCGCACTGGTAGATCTTCGACTGGTGATTCTTGGTGAACTGGGCTTCGTCCAGGATCAGTCCCGACCAGGCCATCTTGGAGTAGGCGTCGAAGTCGATCCGCAGCAGCGTGTACGAGGTGACCACCGCATCGGCGGCTGTGATGATCTCGCTGAGGGCCTGCCCGCGGCGAGATGCCGTGTCCGAAACCGGCACCACCTTCAGGCCTGGCGTGAACCGCGCAGATTCGGCCGCCCAGTTCGACACCACGCTGGTCGGGGCGACGATGAGGAATGGCGGGGCGGCCGGGGCGGCCTGCTTGGCGTGGCAGATCAGCGCCAGGGACTGCAGCGTCTTGCCGAGCCCCATGTCGTCGGCGAGGATCCCGCCGAGACTGTGCTCCCACAAGAAAGCCAGCCACTGGAACCCGTCCAGCTGGTAGGGGCGCAGCAGCGTCTTCAGCCTCGCCGGTGGCTGCGTGCGCTCGATGGCGCCGAGTGACAGCAGTCCCTGGACCTGCTGCTGCCACGCGCTTGCCTGGTGGTTGACTACTCCCAGCTCGGCTAGCTCGTCCCACAGCCCGGCCTGGAACCGGCTGATCTTGAGCGAGCCGCTCGGCGAATCCTGCAGCGCGCGGGCCTCCTCGATCAGCCTGGCAAGCGTCTGCAATTCGGGTTTCTGCAAGGAGAAGTAGGCGCCGTCGGCGAGCAGCAGGTACGACTCGCCCCGGCTGAGCGCCACGAACACATCAGTGAACGGAACCTGCCGCCCCTCAACGGTTATGGTGACCCCGAGGTCGAACCAGTCCGTGTCGCCCGCAAGCTCATCGGTTGACACGCCGATCCGCAGCGAGTCGCCCACCTCGCGGAAGTCGGCGGGATCTCCGGTGACCTCGACAGCAACCCCGGGCTGGTGCGCCAGCAGCGGCAGCAGTTCAGTGCTGAACCGCATGGTGTCGATGCCGCCGAGTTGGACGTGCGGGGCCAGGGCCTGCTGCGGATCGGCCGCTGCCAGGTTAGGGCGGAGCAGCCCGAAGCGGTCGAGCGGCAGGTCGAGATTGGCCAGGACCACCCGCTCGGCATCCAGGTCCCGGTACCCTGCCTCGGGTGCACCCGGGTGCAACGATGCACGCAGCCGCGAATCGCCAACCTGGTAGGCCCACTCCCAGCTGACTTCGACGTCGTGGCCGGCGCCATAGGACGCGCGCAGCACCAGGGTCGGCTCCGAAATCGCCGGCGGCGTGAAGGATCCGTCCGACGAGATCACCGTGGCCGCCTGGCGCAGTCGCGGGCAGTATTCGTCGCGGAATCGGGCCTGCTCAGCGGCAGGGACCTCCAGCCGCTGGTTCGCCAGCGCCATGCGCTGCAGTTGCGGCGGGACAGCCTTGGTAAGCCTGGCCAGCCGGAAGCGCTTGCTGCTGTGGTCGCCGCTCCGCTGGGCCTCCGCGGGGTCGAGGTAGACGAGGCCGTGGCCCTCGGTCCCGATGAACCGGATTGGCGTGGCGTCGGTGTGCGTCCCGTCGATCCGGATCAGTGGGATGATCACGAGCGCCCCAGACGGCTCGCTGCGGGTGACGTCCAGGCACAATTCCGCGCAGTGGTAGTTCTCCACGGGGCCGAGCTTGCGTCCGTGCACCAGCCGCAGGCCGATCGACTCGGCCTCGTCTAGCATCGGCCAGAGCTGGCGAGATTCGAACGCCGACAGGTCGATCGACTTCTCCTCGCCATAGGAGTAGCCATACGAGTAGTAGGCCGTGCGGTTGCTGCGCGACCGGTGCACGGCGTACATCTCCTGGAGCAACTGCATATGCGCGGCGGGGTAGCTGCCGTAATACTGCAAGGAATCCAGTTTGGCCCAGTTCAGGGTGCCGCCGACCCAGCCGCCGTTCTTGCCCGGCTGCACCAGCCGGGCCGCCAGCTTCAGCGGCGGCCCGCTCGCCGCCGGGCCGCGTGCTTGTGCCGGGCGCGCGTTCCCGGACAGCGTCAGCTCGATGGCCAGCGGTGTCTCACCCGGCCGATTAGCGGCAACGGCCGGCCGGGGCTCCAGCAGCGACCCTAGTGACTGCTCCCATGCCACGGATCGTGGGCTCTGCGGCAATGCGGCCCGTGCGGTAGCAGTACGTGCCGTAACGGTAGCTGTATCCGCCGCCGCCAGGACCAGCGCCGCAACATGCTTGCAGTTGAACCCGACTGGGCAGCTGCACTCGCCCTGCTCGAACTCCGGCGGCAACCCGCCGGCCAGCGAGAAATACGCCGTGGTCGTGTAGAACTCACCGGTTCTCCCGCGCACGGTGCCGTGAAGCGCGGTCTGCGAATCATCCCACCACATGTGGACGACCGCCCGTTGCCGCAGGTACTGGACACCCTTTTCGTAGCAGGCGGCCCCGACGGCGTCTTCGAGGGAGGCGGGATCTATGTCAGGCAACACCACACGCTGCATGTGGCGAAGCTATCGGCCCGCACCGACACTGTTCGCCCGACATGCCGGTATCGCAGCAGATCCAGTCTGTAGCGCATCGCACCGCCGCGGATCACCCCAGGGCAGGACTCACCCGCGGGAACAGCCGGCCGGCGCGTGCAGGTCCGCCGCCTGCTGCCAGCGCAGCTGGGCCGCCAGGTCCAGCGCGCTGACCGCGTGCACGCAGAACGCCGGCGCGCCGCGCCGGTAGGCCTGCACGTAAACGCTGCCGCGCCGGCGGGCGTGCCACCCGTGATCATCGGCCCAGATCCGCCAGTCCGGGAACGAGCCAGACAGCGCCTCGACGCCGGCCAGCGTCAGGATATCCGCGGTGGGCGCCGCACGCGGCAGCCGGCACAGCCGCGCGTACCTGGCCGCCGCGGGCAGCGAAAGTGCGGGCGAGAGCCGGGCAGCCGGCGGCGGCTGCATCAGGAAGTCCGACACTGCGGACGGGCCGACGAACTCGACGGCCACGCCATTGTCGGTGCAGCGGAATAAGAACGCCATCAGGCGGGCCTGATTGCGGCTGATCACACCGGGACCCGACATGAGCACGGCATCGTGGCGGCCCGCGCCGACGGCCGCGCTCAGCGTGGCCAGGCCCGGTCCGTCGCCGTCAGCCAGCGCCGAGCCCTCGTCGGCATAGACGGCCGGCTCCGGCCAGCCCCGCTGCCGGGCAACCTCGATGATCGCCTCGCGCTGCCGGGGAGCCGGCGGGGCGCCGGGACGGGAGTCAATGCGAATGTAGGCAGCAGGGCGTATAGGCACGCTCATTATCCAGATCCCCCCCGGGATTGGGACGTAGCCATAGTGTCACACACTGTCGGCATGCTCGCCCGGTTCTCGGCTCGGCCTGGCCGCCTGCCAGATACGCTCGAACTGCTCGATCCAGTACCCGTACCACTGCTCGCTCTCGGCGCGGGTGAGCTCGATGTGCATCCAGGTGTTCGTGACCTGGTTGTGGAAGCCGTGGAACTCGACGCGCCGAGCGCAGCCGCGCGGGAAACGGCTTGTCGTCGAAGGCGGACCGGTCGTGCAGCACATCGCCTGCGTCCCCGCGCAGCCGGCCGGCAGGGTAATCCGGAACACGAGCACGCCGACGCCGACCAGCAGCACGGCCCACCGGAAGTGGGCGGCCAGCGAGTCGGCGACCACGGAAAGCACCGCGACGGCGAAGACCAGGACCGAGGCGGCATACGCGTCGAGGTTGCGCTGATGCCGCATGTCATGGCCGATCCGGCGGATGAGCTCACCCATGGTCGTTTCCCGCCAGCTCGCCGAGGACGGACTCGGTGTGCTCGCCGAGCCGCGGCGCACGCGCGGGCGCGCGGGCGTCGCCGTCCTGCCGGACCGGGCCGGTGGTGGCGAGGATCTCGCCGAATCCCTCCTCAGCCACCTCCGCGACCACCGGCGAGCCGCCCCCGCCGCGCAGGTCGCGCACAACGTCGGTGAACCGGCGGAACGGGGCCCACAGCACCCGCGACCTGCCGAGCGCGGCGGACGCCTCGGCCAGGCTCCGCGCCTCGAACCACGGCCGCATCAGCGCGGACAGCACGTGCCGGTGCAGGTAGCGGTCGCCGTCGGAGCGGAAATCGGCGCCGAGCGCCCCGGCGAGCGCGGCCACCGCGCGCGCCGTCCCGGTTACCTCAAGGAGCGAATCCCACTGCCGCGACGTGAGCGCCACGATCATGATCCGGCCGCCGTCGGCGAGCGGCATGTCCGCCCCGAACGTGCCGTAGACGTAGTTACCGTGTGCCGGCGGTTACGCAGCCGCAGGTGTGCATCGGGCAGGAAGCCGAGTGTCGTCAGGGTGGACGCGGCGACGTCTTCGAGCGCCACCCGAAGACAAGCGCCCTCGCCAGTGGATTCCCGCCGCCGCAGGGCCGCAAGAACGGCAACTGCGGTATGGCCGCCCGCGAGCAGGTCCCACGCAGGAAGCGCCTGGTTGAGCGGGCCTTCCCCGTCCTCGGGCCCGGTCGCGTGCGCCAGCCCGGAAGCCGCGTTGACGGTGTAGTCGACGGCCGACCCGCCATCGGAGGTCCCGGCCACCTGCACGTAGATCAGGTCGGGCCGGTGCCGGCGCAGCAGGTCGTCGGACAGCCACAGCTGGCCGGCCACGTTCGTGAGCAGGACCCCGCCGGCCGCGCCGCCCGCGCACACCAGCCGCCGCAGCGTCCGCTGGCCGGCCGGCCCGGCCAGGTCGAGCACCACCGACTCCTTGCCCCGGTTAAGGCCGGCCCAGTAGAGGCTGCGCCCGTCCCGGCCGAGCGGCCAGCGCGCGATGTCGGGCGCCCCGCCGACCGGGTCGACCCGGATGACGCGGGCGCCAAGCTGGCGCAGGGCCAGGCCGGCCGACGGCACGGCGATAAAGCTGCCTACCTCGACGACGCGCAGGCCGGCCAGCCCCGCCGGGCTAGCCATCAGCCCTCCATTCCATGATCACGGAGGGTTTCGGGTGCTGCTCACCCCGAAAGTCTCCGCGATCATGGAACCAGACCAGCGAAATGCGGGAATGGGCGGCGGCGCTGCGATCGCAAGTCATCGTTCTCCTCGGGCCCGTCGCCCCGGGGGGGCTAGCCCGGCCGGCCTCGCCGAGGATATCGCCGCTGGCTCCCGCCGTTGGCCGGTCGGGTGGCCAGCGGGGGTCGCCGCTGCTCTGGCCAGGTGGCCGGTGACCGACCAGCGGGGCCGCCGCTGGCGTAGCCGCGCGGTTGGCCGGTCGGGTGGCCAGTGGGGGTCGCCGCTGCTCCGGCCGGATGGCCGGTCGGAGCAACCAGCGGGGGTCGCCGCTGCTCCGGCCGGATGGCCGGCCGGGTGGCCAGCGAGGGCCGCCGCTGGCTCCGTGCCGGTGGCCGGGTGACCGACCAGCGGGGCCGCCGCTGGCTCCGTGCCGGTGGCCGGGTGACCGACCAGCGGGGCCGCCGCTGGCTCCGGGCCGGTGGCCGGGTGACCGACCAGCGGGGTCGCCGACTGGCGGTCGGCCAGGTAGCGTCATAGGTAGATACGCTCCCTTTGGCCGACGGCAAGGCCAGGATCTCGTCGCGGCTGATTTTCCCGCCCTGGACCCCGGCGGCGCGTCCCATTTCGGCCACGATGTGCAGCCTAGGAGTCCTACGGTGCGATACCTGCGAACCGATCCTGCCCTGGCCCGGCCGGACGACGAACATGTGCCAGCGCTACCCGCTGCATACGCGATGCCGGCTCCGTCCGGGACGCCTGCGATGCCGGCTCCGTCCGGGACGCCTGCGATGCCGGCTCCGTCCGGGACGCCTGCGATGTCAGCTCTGCCCCACACGCCTGGGCCTTCGGGCACGTCAGCCGCGGCCGGCCAGCCGACGATGCCAGGTTCCCGGCGCGGCAGCGAGTACGCCCAGCTGTCCCGGCAGATCAAGCAGGCGGGGCTGCTGGAGCGCCGGCCACGCTACTACGTCTGGAAGATCGCGGTCACGGCCGCCCTGCTGGCGGTCGGCTGGATCACGTTCGTGCTGGTTGGCGACTCGTGGTGGCAGGTCGCCGTTGCCGCGTTCCTGGGCGTGATGTTCACCCAGGTCGGCTTCCTCGGCCACGATGCCGGGCACCGGCAGATCTCCGGATCCCGGCGGGCCAACTACATCCTGGGCATCCTGCACGGCAATCTCGGGATCGGCCTCAGCTACGGCTGGTGGGTGGACAAGCACAACCGCCACCACGCGCACCCCAACACCGACGGCGCTGACCCGGACATCGACATCGCCGTGATGGCGTTCACCGGCGCCCAGGCGCAGTCCGGCGGGCGGGTGGCCCGGCTGATGTTCCGCTACCAGGCGTACCTGTTCTTCCCGATGCTGCTGCTTGAGGGCGTCAGCCTGCACGTCGCCAGCATCCGCGCGCTGACCAGCCGGGCCTCGCGGCACCGGCCGGCCGAGACGGTCCTGCTTGCCGCCCACGTGGTCGGCTACCTCGCCATCGTGATGCTGGTGCTAAGTCCCGTTAAAGTCCTGGTCTTTGTCCTTGTGCAGCAGGGCCTGTTCGGCGTGTACCTGGGCAGTTCCTTCGCCCCCAACCACAAGGGCATGGCCATGCTCCCCGCGGGCGACCAGACCGATTTCCTGCGCCGCCAGGTGCTCACGTCCCGCAATGTCCGCGGCGGCTGGCTGACCGACTTCGCGCTCGGCGGCCTGAATTACCAGATCGAGCACCACTTGTTCCCGTCCATGCCCCGGCCGAACCTGCGGCGGTCACAGGCGCTGATCGCGGCGTTCTGCCGGCAGCGCGATGTGCCTTACTGCCAGACCAGCCTGATCGGCTCGTACGTGCAAGCGCTGCGGCACCTCAACGCGGTGGGCGGGGCGGCTGCCCAGGTCCCGGCAGTGGCGACTGTCCCGCGCTGAGGGCAGGCAGGTCCTCCGAGCCGGTCACGAAGGCCATGGCCAGCTCCGACAGGCGGCGGTTGCGGGCCCTGGCGTAGCTCCGCAGAATCTCGAAAGCCTGGTCCATGTCGATGCCCGCGCGCTCGGCGAGCTTCCCCTTGGCCTGCTCGATGGTGACCCGGCTGTTCAGGGCGGCTTGCAGCTGCTCGTTGAGTGTCTCGCTGCGGCGCAGGCTGCGCTCGTGCAGCAGGCTGATGGTGGCCACGTCGGCGAGTGCCTGGCCGACCCGGGTCTCGGCCTCGCCGAACGGTCCCGCAGCCACCCGGAATAGGTTGAGCGCGCCGATGATCTGGGTGCGCAGCCGCATGGGCAGCGCTTGCACGGCGGCGAAGCCTGCCTGCCGTGCGGCCGGAGCGAACCGTGGCCAGCGCCCGGCGGCGGCGGTCAGGTCGGTCGCAGAAACCGGCTCGCCGCGGCGGAAGCAGTCCAGGCACGGGCCCTGGTCGTGCTGGATCTGGAAGAGCTCAAGCAGCCTGACCTGCTCGCTGGAGGCGGCAACAACCCGCAGCTCGCCGCGCGGGTCAGCAAGCAGCAGCCCGGCGGCCGACGCACCAAGCAGGTCGACGCTGCGATCGGTGAGGACATGCATGAATTCGATGACATCGAACCCGGCGACCATGGTGTCGGCCAGCTCAACGAATGTCTCGGACAGCAGTCGCCCATCCATCCCGCTCACCTTCTCATGAATAAGCGCAGCTAGGGAACAAGGGTACGCAGTCACGCCGCTGCGGGCGGCCGGGCCGCCTCACCCGGCACCGCGCTGGTCAGGTTCCTGGTCGCCGGTGCCGCCGGCCGGCCAGGTTCCGATGCCCGGGCCCATCGGCACCGGCCGGCCCGGTTCCTATGCTTGGCCCGCCGGCACCAGGCCCGTCCACGCCGGCCGGCCCGGTTCCGGTGCCGGGCCCGTCGCCAGCGTCCAGCCGCAGCCGGCGCGTCACGATGTCGCGCGCGACGTCGCCGAGTTGCCGGTCCTGCGCGTAGGCGTAAGCCCGCAGCCGGACGAACGCCTCGGCGATGCCCGTGCCCAGCTGCTCCGTGAGCATCCCGGTGGCCTGGTCGATTTCGGCCCGGCGCCGCCCGAGCTCCATGGGTTGTCCGGCCGGTCCACGGCCGGCCCCGCCCGCCGGATTCCCGGTCCCGCCCTGACCCGCGCCGTCCCGGCCGTCGCCGTCCAGGGCGTCGCCGTCCAGGCCGTCGCCGTCCAGGTCGCGGGCCAGGCCGTCGTCGTCCAGGCCGCCGGCCTGCCGGCCCTCAAGCAGCAGCAGCGTGGCGGTGTCAGCGAACAGCAGCGCGTCGCCAAGCGCGAGCGTGCTCAGCGGACTCGGCAGCCGCCGGTACATCTCAAGCACGCCGACCCGGATCGCCCCTATCTGCAACGGGAAGGCAAAAATGGCCGCTGCGCCTGCCGCCTGCGCGGCAGGCGCGAAGGCCGGCCAGCGGCCAACGATGTCATCGTGGCCGAGATCTGACGCCAGTACCGGCCCGCCGAACGCGGACGCGTCCGCGCGCGGGCCTTCCCCGACGGTCAGCTCGATATCGGCGAGCTGCTTGCTGACCTGATCGGTAGCCCAGATGACATGGACCGCCCCGGCCCGGGATACGGCCAGCACCCCCGCGCCGCTGACCTGAATCGCGGCCACCGCCGCGGCGCAGACGTCCTGCACCGACACGCGTGCCTGGCGGCCTGCGGCCTGCTGTGCCACCAGGTCCCAGATGGCGACCATCCAGCTAGCGGCACCCTCTGCTGCCATAATCGGCGACCCCGTCCGGCAGCTGGCTAGCCCGCCTAGCCGGGCCGGGCGGGGCCACCTGAGATCGGCGACCCCGCCCGGGCTGGCTTTGCGGCCTGGTTAGAGCGGACGGACCTGCTCGGCCTGCGGCCCCTTGGGGCCCTGGCCGGCGGTGAAGTCAACCCGCTGGTTCTCCTGCAGGCTGCGGAAACCGTCAGCCTGGATAGCGGAGTGGTGAACGAAGACGTCCGCAGTGCCATCGTCGGGGGCGATGAAACCATAGCCCTTGTCGGCGTTGAACCACTTCACGGTGCCCTGAGCCATCTACTTCTCCTACAGAAACGATCCTCGGGATCCACGGATGTGTGTCCCGGGTTGCTGCGACCGCCTGCCTTCGAAGGCTGGGCTCTGAAGTATCCAAACGCCCGCTGTCAGAATTCCGCAGGCGCTGTTACACGACACGAACTTCGACTACAACCACTACTCATTTAACACCATCGGGCGAGCGCGCCGCTCGCGCCTGGCCGTATCCGCCATCCCGGACCGCCAGCGCCGCTGGCCAGCGCCACGGCACGTGGCTAGCGGCGCGGCCTCCGCCGACTAGCGGCGCGGCCCTCGGCTAGCGTGCGGCACGGCCTCCGCCGACTAGCGGCACGGACTCCGCGGCCAGCGTGCGGCCCCCGGCTAGCGGCACAGCCTCCGCGGCCAGCGTGCGGCCCCCGGCTAGCGGCACAGCCTCCGCGGCCAGCGTGCGGCCCCCGGCTAGCGGCACAGCCTCCGCCGACCAGCGGCGCGGCCTCCGCTGGGTAGCGTGCGGCGCGTGGCCCCTGCGGGGTTCCATGATCACGGAAGATTCGCGCGTCCGAGCACCCCGGATCATCCGTAGTAATAGGACCAGCGCGGGAGGCGCCTGTTCTGCCGGACCGGTGGGGCGGGGACGTCCTCCTGGTGCGAGTGATTATGGAGCGAGCCTGTGGTGATGGAACGGGCTCGTGGCCATGGAGGGGCCCGTGATGGCTGGCGCGCTGGCCGGGGGGTGTCGGCTGGCAGACGGCACAGAGCGGCACGGACTCCGCTGGCTAGCGGTGCGGCGTGGCCTCAGGACGGCGCAGCCGCCACGGCAGATACGAGGCACCGGGACCGGCATTGGCAGCAACGTCGGCCGGGTTGGACAGCGCACAACGGCGCAGCGAGAGGCAGCCGCAGCCGATGCACGAATCCAGGCCGTCACGCAGCGCCGTCAGGGCGCGTATCTGGTCGTCGAGCCGCCCGCGCCAGCCCCTGGAGAGCCGCGCCCAGTCGGCCCGCGTCGGCGTCCGGGTTTCCGGCAGGCTGGCCAGCGCGGCGGCGATCTCGTCGAGCGACAGCCCGATGTTGCGAGCGGCCCGGATGAACGCCAGCCGGCGCAGCACGCTGCGCTGGTAGCGGCGCTGGCCGCCCGATGTCCTGGTGGCCGACACGAGGCCCTGCGACTCGTAGAATCGCAGGGCCGAAGGCGCGAATCCGCTTCGCCTCGCGACCTCGCTCACCGTCAGCGCATCCGTCGGCTTCATCGTCACACTCCGTCCTGCGTAGTTCGTTACCACTTGTGCCGCTCTGTACCGTCTGCCAGACCACACTCCCCGGCCGCGCACCAGCCACCACGGGGCCAACGCGCCAGCCACCACGGGCCCGCTCCATCACCACGGGCCCGCTCCATCACCACGGG
>WNGQ01001770.1_pt1 | contig 30928 bp, 29 predicted proteins | sample 5407661 | NCBI WGS metagenome assembly WNGQ01 (sample SAMN13153382, study PRJNA577476) | soil metagenome | isolation source: 60 cm soil or saprolite under Garry oak tree replicate 2 | place: USA:California | collected 2016-06-15 | reverse complement strand
GAGGAGCGGGGCGAGCACGAGCCCTCCGAGCGCGGGGAGCGCGGTGGGCGGAGTGGCCGCGGTCGCCGTGGTGGCCGCGGGAGGGGTGGGCGAGGGCGGGGTGGGGAGAATCAGGGCGAGCGCTTCGAGCTAGAGCAGAGCACGCCGCCGCAGCCGCCCGCTCCCGAACCGCCGCGGCCCGAACCGGACGACGACGGGGGCGGGGGCGGGGGCGAGTCCTTCTGGTCGAAGGTGAAGCGCGGGCTCACCGGCGGTACGTGAGCGGCGCCGCACTGCCTGCGTCGTTCTACGCGCGACCTACTCCTGAGGTCGCGCGTAGGCTATTAGGCCAGATCCTGATCAGCGAGGTCGGCGGGCGGCGCACGGCGGGCCGCATCGTCGAGACGGAGGCGTACGTCGGCCCCGACGACCCGGCGTGTCACGGCTATCGGGCCCGGCGCACGCGTCGCAACGCCAGCCTGTTCGAGGCCCCGGGCACGGCCTACGTGTACTTCACCTACGGCATGCACTGGTGCCTCAACGCCGTCACCGAAGCGGTCGGCTTCCCGGCGGCAGTGCTGATTCGCGCGCTCGAGCCGCTGCATGGGCTGGACACCATGCGCCGGCGGCGAGGCAGGCGGGGCGGGGGGGGCCGGGGGGGCGGGGGGGACGGGGTACCCGACCGCGAGCTGTGCTCCGGCCCGGCGAAGCTGTGTGAGGCCCTCGGTGTGACGAGCCGGGAGGACGGCATCCCGTTGACCCGCGCACGCGGCCGGCTGCGCATCACGCGCGGCCCGATCCGGCAGCGTTTCGCCATCGTCGTGACACCACGCGTCGGCATCACGCGGGCGGTCGATTGGCCGCTGCGGTTCCTGATCCAGGGCTCGCCATGGGCCTCCCGCTAGGCCTGCTCCTCGTGCTCTTCCTGCGGCTGCTTACTGCCGGTCGCTGACCCCTTCCTTGGCGCCACCCAGGCTGTAGCGGATGCCGCCCTGGAACGTGTGGGTCGTGCCCTGGATCAGGAAGTTCGCGGCCGACGACGTCAGGATGTAGTGGCCGTACAGCGCCAGCCGACCCTGCTTGATGTCGACGCCCCCCATCCACCAGAAGAACGCCTTGCTCGCGGCGTTGTCGGCCTCGTCCTGCAGCTGACCGAGTTCCGACAGCGTGCAGCCCGTGCATTTCTCCACGGTAGGATTCAGGAGCTCGACAATCATGAAGCCGCCACCGCCGTACGGCTCGACCCGCAGCTGGGCGGGAAACGCGAGCACGCCGACCATGATGCGACGCGCGTTGTTGAAGGAGATGTTCCCCAGTTCCACGTTCTGGTTGGGCTCCAAGATCGTGGCGTGCCGCGCCGACAGGAAGAACGACTGCTCGAACGCGACGTACAGCGCGGTTTTCTTCCCTGTGATCAACCAGTGGCCGCCGAACGTCGGCTCGAAGGAGTAGCTGTCGAAGTTCGTCCTGAACACGAACAGACCACCCTGCGCGCCCCAGTACCATTTGTGCGCCCAGTCGCTCGTCCGCGTCTCGTAGGTGGGTCCGCCTCGGGGGGCCGCGGGGGCCGCTTCCGGCAGCTTGCCCCCCGCCGCCACGATCGAGTCGCGCTTGGCCTTGGGGATCTCAGGGGGCGCGGGGGCTTTGTAGCCGCCGCCGCCGCCCAGGAAGAACGACAGGCCGGCGGACCCGGTCACGTGTCCCACCCAGAACCCAGTCGGGCTGCTCGAGCCGGGACGGTAATAGGCGCGCGCCTCGAGCCGCAGCGCGATGTGGTTGCCGAAGAAGATCCGGTCGCCGATCCCCCCCTGGAACGCGTTCAAGTCCGAGGTCATCGGTCCCGTCGGCCCGAGGTGCAGCCGGGCGTAGCCACCCAGGAGGTACAGCACGTTGCCCCCGGTCCCCGAGTTGATGATGAGGCTGGCGCTCCCAACCACGGCCGTCGTCGTGTCCCCGGTCGCCTTGTAGGTCGGCGTGGCGACGTTGGCGTCGACCTCGAGCCCGACGTAGTCGCTCAGGAAGTACCCGATCCGACCGCCGAACCCGAGGCTCTTCCACGAGTCGAACGTGTTATTGAGCCCGAACGCGCGGTCGTACCGGGTCCAGCTCGTGAACCCGCCGAACTCGAGCTGGTGGGCGTGCTGGGCGGTCAGGGTCGCGGCCCCACCAGCCAGCAAGACCCCGATGACCGTGACTACCCGCATGGGACGACTCCTGGGTAAAAAAGCGACCCCCAAAATAGGGGTTTCCGCCGGAAAACGCGATACCCCTTCGCTTTAAGCCTCTGAACCTTGAAAGTACTTGAAGGTGTCCCGAACAAACGCCGAAGCTGGAGGGCTAAATCAGTCCCAGGCGCGCACCTACCCGTCGGAAGGCAGTCAAGGCGAAGTCCAAGTCGTCCCGGGAGTGGCCGGCCGAGAGTTGGCAGCGCACCCGGGCCTGCCCCTGCGGGACCACCGGGTAGCCGAATCCGGTGACGAACACCCCCTCCTCGAGGAGCAGCTCGCTCATGCGGATCGCCTGCGCCGTTTCGCCCAGGATCACCGGGACGATCGGGGTGGTGCCCGGAACCGGCTTGAAGCCGAGGGCCGCGAGCCGTTCCCGGAAATAGCGGGTGTTGTCATGCAGCCGGGTGACGCGCTCGGGGTGCGCCTCCAGGTAGCGCACGGCGGCCAGGGCGCTGCCGGCGACGGTGGGGGGGAGGGCGTTGCTAAAGAGCTGGGGGCGAGACCGCTGGGTGAGGTAGTCGGTGAGGACCGCGGGCCCGGCGGTGAACCCCCCGGCCGCGCCGCCCAGCGCCTTGCCCAGGGTCGAGGTGATGATGTCCACCTCCCCCAGCATGTCGTAGTGCTCCGCGCTGCCGCGCCCGGTCTTGCCGAGCGCGCCGGTCGCGTGCGAGTCGTCCACGGCGACCACCGCGTCGTACTTCCGCGCCAGGGTCACGATGTCCGGCAGCCTGGCGATGTCGCCCTCCATCGAAAACACGCCGTCGGTGAACACCAGCCGGAGGCGCGCGTCGCGCGCCGCCTTGAGCTTCTCCTCGAGGTCCGTCATGTCCGAGTGCCGGTACACGGCGGTCTGGCAGCGGGTGATCGTCTTCGCGAGCCGGATCGAGTCGATGATCGAGGCATGGTTCAGCTGGTCGGAGATCACCACGTCGCGCTCGCCCAGCAGGGTCGGGCAGAGGCCCTCGTTCGCGTTCCAGCAGCTCACATAGCTCAGCGCGGCCTCGCAGCCGACCAGGCGGGCCAACGCCGACTCGAGCTCGCGGTGGATGGTGAAGGTACCGCAGATGAACCGGACGGAGCCGGTGCCGGCCCCGAACTCCTCCAGCGCGCGCTTGCCCGCGGCGACGACCTCGGGCTGGTTGCAGAGCCCCAGATAGTTGTTGGACGAGAGAATCACCACCTCGCCGCGTCCTTGCATCTTGGTTCTGGCGGCTTGCGGCGCCTCCAGGTAGTTGAGGCGCTTGTAGACCGCCTCCTGCTTGAACTGCTCGAGTTCGGCCTGCAACCGGGCGGCGAAGCTCATGCGATCTCCAGGATGATCTTGCCCGCGTCGCCCGCGCGGATGGCGGCGAGGGCCTCGTCGATCTGGGCGAGCCGAAACTGGTGCGTGATCACGGGTCGGGGGTCGAGCAGGCCGGCCGTGAGATAGCGGCGCATCTGGTGCCACGTCTCGTACATCTTGCGGCCGGTCACGCCGTACACGGTGATCCCCTTGAAGATGATCTCCCGGGCGAAGTCGATCGGAATCTCGCCCTTGGGAATGCCGAGCAGCTGAACGCGCCCTCCCAGCCGCACCGCGGCCAGCGCCTGGTGCAGCGCCGACGGCACGCCGGACATCTCGCACACGACGTCCGCGCCCTCGCCCCCGGTGGCCGCGAGGACGCTCTGCACCACGTCGTCCCGCCCGGCGTCGATGGTGACGTGGGCGCCCATCCGCTGCGCGAGGTCCAGGCGCCTGGCGTTCACGTCGGAGGCGATCACCTTCGCCGCCCCCGCCGCGCGCGCGACTCCGACCGCGAAGCATCCGATCGGCCCGCACCCGACGACGAAAACGGTGCTGCCGGGAACCTCCGCGGTCAGCACCGCATGGAACGCGTTGCCCATCGGGTCCATGACGGCGCCGACCGTGGTCGGGATGCCGTCGAGCGGCAGCACGTTGGTGGCGGGCATGGCGATATACTCGGCGAACGCCCCGTCGCGGTCCACGCCGATGATGCGCGTGTTCTTGCAGATGTGGCTGTTGCCGGTGCGACACTGCAGGCAGTGCCCGCACACGATGTGCCCTTCGGCGGTCACGAGCTGACCGGTCTTCAGCTCGGCGACGCCGTCGCCCACGCCCACGATCTCGCCGGCGAACTCGTGGCCCACGACCACCGGCGGACGGAGCCGCCCCTGGGCCCACGCATCCCAGTCCGCGATGTGCAGGTCGGTGCCGCACACCCCGGCGTGGCGGACGGCGATGAGCACCTCGCCCGGGCCCGCGGACGGCTTCGGCACCGTCGCGACCTTCAGGCCGGGAGCGCGGGTCGCTTTGAGAATCGCTTGCATTCGGACTAGGGAAGAGGGAAGTGGGAAGGGGGAAGCGTCAGAAGATCGAGCGCGTGAAGCCCCCGTCCACCTGCAGCACGGCGCCGGTAATATAACTGGCCCGGTCCGAGGCGAGGAACGCGACGGCCGCCGCCAGCTCGTCGGTGCGGCCCATCCGGCCGAGCGGGATTCCCGCCACCATGTCGCGCATCACGTCCTGCGACGAGCGATGCTCCCGCTTGGCGCGCGTCTCGGTCAACTCGCCGATCCGCTCGGTCGCGATGAACCCCGGACACACGACGTTCACCGTGATGCCCTCGGCGGCGACTTCGTCGGCGAGGGCCTTGGCGAAGCCGAGGAGCCCCGCGCGCGCGGTGGTGGAGAGGATGAGCCCCGGGAGCGGCTGTTTCGCAGCCACCGAGGCGAGGCAGATGATGCGCCCCCACTGGAGCTTGCGCATGATCGGCACGGAGGCGCGGGATAGGTGGATGGCGGAGAGGAGGTTCAGCTCGACCGCCCGGTGAAACGCCTCGGCCGTCTGATGGCTGAACGGCGCGGCCGGCGGCCCGCTGGCGTTGCAGAACAGCACGTCGAGCCGACCCATCTCGTGGTGCACGCGTTCGACGAGCGCTTCGGCCTGCGCCTCCACCCCGACGTCCGCCACGAACGGGAGGACCGTCTGGCGCGTCTCGGACGCGAGCTGCTGCGCCACGTGCTCCACGGCGTCGTCGTGGCGCCCGTTCACGGCGACGCGCGCGCCTTCCTGCGCGAGCGCCTTCGCGACGGCGCGGCCGAGGCCCTTGGTGCTGCCGCACACCAGGGCGACGCGGCCCGCCAAGCCCAGGTCCATGGGAGCGGGAATCTACGGTGGGACGGGAAGTTCGGTCAGTCCGCCAGGACGGGAATCGCGGCGGGCGCGATCCGCACGGCGCAGCACTTCAGCTCGGCCATCTTCGCGTAGGGGTCGAGCACCGGGTTGGTGAGCAGGTTCGCCGCCGCCTCGCGGAAGTGGAACGGCACGAACACCTGGCCACGTGCGACGCGCTCGGAGACGCGGCACGAGCTCACCATGGAGTTGCGGCGCGACGTGAGACGCACCGGGTCGCCGTCGGCCACGCCGAGCGCGCGGGCGTCGTCGGGGTGGATCTCGACGACCGGCGTGGGCTCGCGCTGGTCGAGTCCCGACGCCCGCCGCGTCATCGTGCCGGTATGCCAGTGGTACAGCTGCCGGCCGGTGTTCATCACGAAGGGGTACTGCTCGTCCGGCAGCTCGACGGGCGGGGCGTACTCGACGGGGACGAACGTCGCCCGGCCGTCCGCCGTCGGGAAGTGATCGTCGAACAGGAACGAGGTGCCGGGCGAGTCGGCGGTCGGGACCGGGTACTGGAGGCCCGCGCCCTCGAGCCGCTCGTAGGTCGCGCCGCTCCAGGACGGGGTGACCTTGACGATCTCCCGCATGACGTCTTCCGCCGTCTCGAAGGGCGTGGCGAGCCCCAGTCGGCGCGACAGCTCGACCAGGACCGCGAGGTCGCCCCGCGCGTCGCCGGGCGACCGGACGGCCTGGCGGGCCAGCTGGATGCGGCGCTCCGTGTTGACGAACGTGCCCGTCTTTTCGGCGAAGCTCGATCCGGGGAGCACGACGTCGGCGTAGCGCGCGGTCTCCGTGAGGAACAGGTCGTGCACCGCGAGGAACTCGAGCTCCCGGAACCACTGCTCGGCGTGCGCGATGTCCGGGTCGGAGATGATGGGGTTCTCGCCCATGATGTACATGCCCCGCACCCCGCTCTCTTCCTTCACGATCTCGGTCACCATGAGCCCCTGCTTCAACGAGAGCGACTCGGGTGCCACCCCCCAGGTGCGCGCGTACTCGGCGCGGATCGTGGGATCCTTGACCGAGCGGTAGTCGGTGTAGACGAACGGGATGGCGCCGACATCGGACGCTCCCTGCACGTTGTTCTGCCCGCGGACCGGCATCATCGCGGCGCCCCACCGGCCGATCATGCCGCACGCCAGCATGAGGTTGAGGAGCGACGTCACGAGGTCCGTGCCGTTGGCGTGCTGCGTCAGGCCCATCGCCCACAGCGTGCTCGTCTTCGGCCCCCGGGCGTAGATCTCCGCCGCGCGTCGGATCTTGTCCGCTGGAACGCCGGTGATCTTGGCCGCGACGTCCGGAGTCATGGCCCGCACCGACTCCCGCACGGTGGCGAAGTCGTGGGTGCGGCGCGCGATGAACTCCTTGTCCTCGAGGCCCCGGGCCAGGATGTGGTTCAGCATCGCGTTGAACAGCGCCACGTCCGTGCCGGGCAGCATCTGGAGGTGGATGTCCGCGCGCCCGGCCAGCTCGGTGCGGCGCGGGTCGGCGACGACGAGCTTGACGCCGCGCTCGTGCGCGCGCTTGATCGCCGCGCCGAAGACGGGGTGCGACTCGGTGGTGTTCGCGCCCGCGATGAAGATGACGTCCGCCGCGTGCTCCACCTCGCGCATCGAGCCCGACGCCGCCGACGTGTTCAGCGCCCGCTGCATCGCCGCCACCGAGGTCGAGTGGCAGAGGCGCGTGCAGTGGTCGATGTTGTTCGTGCCCAGCGCCGCCCGGAACATCCGCATCAGCACGTAGTTCTCCTCGTTGGAGCACTTGGCCGAGGAGAAGCAGGCGAGGGCGTCGCCGCCGTGTTCCCCCTTGATGCGCGACAGCTCCTGGCTGACGAGCTCCAGCGCCTCCTCCCAGGTCGCCTCGCGGAACGGCTCGTACCACGACGGCGGGGTGGCGACGCGGTCCCGGATGTCCATGTCCAGCCGCTCGAGCAGCGGCAGCTCGCGCAGCGACTTGCCGACGGAGCGTGGCGGGCCGGCCGGCTTGGCGCTTTGGCCCTCGCGCTCGATCGTCTGCCACGGGCCGCCCCGGCGCTCCTCGCCGGTGGCTCCGCGCCACACCCAGCGGCCGGCCGCCTTCACCCAGCCTTTGCGGATGAGGGGCCGCGTGAGGCGGTCGCGATGCTGCGGGAAGTCGTAGCCGAAGCGGCCTTTGACGCACGTCGAGCCCTGGTTGGGGGTGTCGAGCTCGATGTCGGGAGACGTCACGCGGATCACTTTCTCGTCCGCGACGTGCAGGTCGACCTGGCAGCCGACGCCGCAGTACGGGCACACCGACCGGACGACGCGCTCCGGATGCCGCACTTGCTCGGGCGCGAAGCGCTCCCGCGGCATCACCTCGAAGATCGCCCCGGTGGGGCATACCCGGACGCACTCCCCGCACCAGGTGCACCCCGCCTTGTCGGGATCGCCGTCCGCCCCGACGATGATCTCGACGTGCTCGCCGCGCTGGGCCACGTCGAGCACCCCCACCACCTGGATGTCCTCGCACGCCCGCACGCAGCGCGTGCACAGGATGCAGGTGCTCATGTCGTGGCGGATCATCGGGTCGCCCGGCCGCTCGTCCCCGTGGCGCAGCGGCAGGTCGCGCTGAGCGAGCGGGGTGGGCACGACCCCGTAGCGCACGACGTACTGCTCGAACTCGTTGCGGGGCTGGGCGCGCCCGCCGTTGATCAGGTGATCGCCCGGGTACCGCTCCAGCAGCAGGCGCAACACGCCTTTGCGGTTCTCTACCGCGGCGTGCGACTCGGTCTGCACGACCATCCCGTCCGCGACCTTGGTCGCGCAGGCCGGCAGCAGCTTGCCCTGCCCCTCGACCGACACCAGGCAGATGCGGCAGTTCCCGACGAGCGGCAGCTTGGGATACCAGCACAGGGTGGGGATGTCCGCGATCCCCGCGGCGCGGGCAGCTTCGAGGATCGTCTGCTCGGGATCGGCGGAGACGGGACTGCCGTTGATGGTGAGGGTCGCCATGCTCCGTGAAGATTAGGCGGCAACAGGGAGCGCGGCAACCGGCGGGCGGCTAACTGCTTAGCGCGTCAGTCTATGTGCTCGGGGAGATGGCGGTGCGTGTGGTCGCCCCCTTCCGCTTCGTCCGTGAACCAGCAGTACGCCCAGATCTTCGCAGGGCGCAGGATCGGCCGGCCGGTGCGGAGGATGATGCCGATGGGCTCGTCGTCGTCGAGAACTAGGGGCAAGCTGGTCATTGTGAACCCGTCGCACGTTGCAGGTAGATGTTTCACGAAGCAAAGCGCTTGCCACGCGCCGCTGCGTGCAACTTGGCGTCCTGCAACGTGTAACGTGCGGGGCGGTGGGGCGGAGTGGTTAGTCCGACACGTTCAGCGCTGTGTCCGCCTGACGCTCGGGCTTGAGCGCGGTGAAGCCCGCGCCCGTCTTGGCGCGGCGGCGGCGCGTGATCTGCCAGCCGTTGTACAGGGCCTGCAGCGCCTCGGGGGCGAGCGGGATGACATGGGCGGCGGGCGGGGGCGGGCTGGGCAGGACGATGTGGACGCCGCCGCTCCGCGTGCGCGTCTGCAGCTCGGCGATCAGCGCGGTGCGGTCGCGCGCCCGGGCGGTAGCGAGCGCCGCGGGATCGATCACCACGACGCTCGGCGCCACGTCCGGGAACCAGCTGCCGAAGTGAATGACGAGCGCCTGAAACCGGCCGGCCAGCTGCTCGCTCACGGCGCGGCTCTCAGCGGCCTCGATCGCGCTCAGGTCCTGGTCGAGGACGAAGACTTCGGCATCGTGGGCGGCGATGAAGAGGGCGCTGGGGAGCGCTGCGGCGCCGACCACGACCGCCAGGTCGCCGGGCTCGAGGCGCCGGGCGTAGCCGACGAGCGGGCCGTCCGCCTCGAGGCCCCAGTGGGTCGGCTCGCGCTGCGCCGCGCGCAGCGCGCGGTGCTTCACCCGCCAGCGCGGGAAGGCGGGCAGCCGTAGGCGCCGCGCGATGATGCGGTCCACGTGCTCGAGCAGCAGCACCTCCGTAAGCAGGTACTGCCCTGCGGCGTTCTCCTCGAGCTCGCGCACCGCCTCGTCGCCGATCTCGAGCAGCTCCTCACGCGCCAGGGCGTTCTTGTACTCCTCGATGCGCTGGAGCAGGAACTCGTGGTACTCCTGCTTGAGCGAGCGGGGCGGCCGGTGGACCGCGCGGGAGGGCTGCGCCTGGGAGAGGCTCAGCACGGCTCGATGTGCACGGTCACCTCGTGCAGCTGCAGGTCGCGCTTCAGCCGGTCCTCCACCTCATCGGCGATCGCGTGGGCCGATTCCACGTCGGCGTGGCGGTCCACGGCGATCGTGACCTCGGCGTAGCGCAGGTCGGAGGGCCCGCGCGAGCGAATCGCGTAGGCGCTCTTCACCCCGCGGACCGCTTGCGCGGTCTCCTGGATGTGCCGCGTGGGGATGGCCCGCTGATCCACGAGCACGGGAATCGTGCGGACCAGGATTCGGTAGGCGACGAGCACGATGATGCAGGCCACGACGATGGCGATCGCGGGGTCGATCCACCACAGGCCCTGGCGGGCGAACAGCAGGCCCGCGAGCACGCCGACGGTGATGAAGACGTCCGCCCGGGTGTGCGCCGCGTCGGCGACGAGCAGCTCGCTCCCGAGCTCGGCGCCGCGGCGGTGCTCGTACCAGGCGATCACCACGTTGACGCCGAGCGTGAGCACCAGCACGGCGAGCTGCATGTCGCTCACGCTGACGCGCCGGGTCCCGCTCGCGAGGTCGTTGACGGCCCCACGCACCAGCTCGAAGCAGGTGACCGACAGGAAGCCGACGATGGCGAGGGCGCCGAGCGTTTCGAATTTGCCGTGGCCGTAGGGGTGGTCCTCGTCGGGCGCCTTGGCGGCCACGCGCACCACGATCAGGGCGAGGACGTTGTTGAGCGCGTCGACCGAGGAGTCGAGGGCGCTGCCGAACACCGCCAGGGACCCCGACGCGACGCCGACAGCGAGCTTGGCCCCGACGACCACCAGGTTGGCGGCGAGGAGGCCGAATAGCACGCGGCGGACTAGGGCGGACGCCGGCATGGGCAGGACTGCAAGGTTGTAAGGGACCGTGGTTTAGTCAACGGCCCGGAGCAGCGCGCCCTTCAGGTAGCCCGTCTCCGGCACGTTGACGAGCTCGGGGTGATCCTGGGCGGCGCCCGTCTGGGCGAGGAGCTGGAGGCGGCGCCCGGCGTCGCGCGCGGCGTCCGCCAACATGTCCGCGAAGGCCGCCCAGTTCACGTGATAGGAGCAGGAGCAGGTGAAGAGCACGCCGCCGGAGGTGAGCAGCCGCATCGCGCGGAGGTTGATCTCCTTGTAGCCCGCGAGCGCGCGGGGGACGCTCTGCTTGGTCTTCGCGAATGCGGGTGGGTCGAGCACGATCGTGTCGAACCGCTCGTCCCGGCGCTCGAGCTCGCGCAGCAGGTCGAAGGCGTTGGCCTCGCGCCACGCGATGTTCGCGAGTCCGTTGAGCGCGGCGTTCTCGCGTCCCCGCGTCAGCGCGTCGGCGCTCGAATCCACGGCGATCACCTCGCGCGCGCGGCGCGCCAGGTGCAGCGCGAAGGACCCGTGGTAGGTGAAGAGGTCGAGGGCACGGCCGGCGCCGCTCTGCTCGGCCACGAGCACGCGGTTCTCGCGCTGGTCGAGGAACGCGCCCGTCTTCTGGCCGGTGTGGGGCGCGGCGAGGTAGCGGATTCCGTGCTCCTCCACGGCGAGCGTGTCGGGCACGCCGCCGAACGCCGGGACCACTTCGAGCGGCAGCGCTTCATGGCGCCGGATCGGCGCGTCGTTGCGAAGCAGGATGCCCTCGGGTGCGAGCGCCCTGCGGATGCCCGCTACGACGTCTTCCCGCGCCTGCTCGAGCCCGGCGGAGAGCAGCTGGGCGACGACGTACGGCCCGTAGCGGTCCACGACCAGCGACGGCAGCCCGTCGCCTTCGGCGTGGACCACGCGGTACGCCGTGGCGGGGATGCCGGCCCGCCGGGCCGCCGCCGCCGCGATCCGCTCGCTCCACCAGCCGGCGTCGATCGGCTCGCGCCCGCGCGTGAGCAACCGCAGCCGGATCTCCGACTTGGGAGAATACAAGGCCTGGCCGAGGTGCCGGCCGCGGCGGTCGGTGACCGCAACGATGCCCGGTGCATCCCGCGGCTCGTCGTACAGGTCGGTCCGATAGATCCAGGGGTGACCCCCCTGCCAGCGGGCGGCCCCCTTCGCGGAGACGACGACGCTGCGCGAGGCGGTGGCCGTCGTCACGGCCCGCGCCGGTCCGGCCGCAGCTTGGCCGCGTCGCGCAGGTACATATGTTTCAGCTCGCGCTGCGGTTTGGCTGTGTAGAAGTGCAGCAGCACGCGGATGCAGCGCGGCAGGCCATCGGGCACGGCGACCTCGGCGGTGCCGAGCAGCGGCACGTCGCGCCAGCCCAGCAGGCGCGCGGCCCGCGCCGGGTACTCGGCCGTGAGATCGGGCGAGGACGTGAAGATCGCGCTCTCCACCTCGTCAGGCTGGAATCCGTTCGCCTCCTGGAGCGCGCGCAACAGCTCCGCCGTGGCTTCGAGGATCGCTTCCCGGGTGTTGGCCGCCGCGGTCGTCGCGCCGCGCAGCCCGCGCAGGATTTTGCTCATGGCTCTCGCCGATCAGTTGCGCTTGATGGTGATCACGGACGCCGCGCTTCTCAAGGGGCGGTCCGTCGTGGACGCCTGCCGCCGGGCGGTCGCGGGGGGGGCGGGGGCGACCATGGTGCAGGTCAGGATGAAGGACGCGCCGCCGCGCGATACCCTCGCGCTCGCCCGGGCGCTGGTCGGCGCGCTGAGCGTCCCCGTGATCGTCAACGATCGAGTGGACGTCGCGCTCGCCGCCGGGGCGGCTGGTGCCCACCTCGGTCAGGACGACCCGCCGCTCGATCGGCTGCGGCCCCATCTGCCCCACGGCTTCGTCCTGGGCATCTCGGTGGGGTCGCCCGCCGAAGCCGCACGGGTGGGCGCCTGGCCCGCGGACTACTGGAGCCTGGGTCCCTGCTTCGCTACCGGCAACAAGGCGGACGCCGGGACCCCGCTCGGACCCGAGGGGTTCGCGGCGCTGGCACGGCTCGCGCCGGGCGGGCTCCCCGTGATCGCGATCGGAGGGATCACCCCGGCCAACGTCGGCGCACTCGCGAAAGCCGGAGCGGCGGGCGTCGCCGTCATCGGGGCCGTGTGGGGCGGGGAGCCTAACGACCCTGCCGCCGCGACGCGCGCGCTGCGCGCTGCATTTGCTTGACGCGCTGGATCGCCGCCTCGTGCTCGGTGTAGGTCGCCGAGAAGATGTGCTTCCCGTCGGGCTGCGCCACGAAGTACAGGAACGGCACGTCGGCCGGGTAGAGCGCCGCGACGAGACTGGCGCGTCCCGGCTGGCCAATCGGTCCGGGCGGCAGCCCGGCGTGGAGGTAGGTGTTGTAGGCCGACCGCACCGCCAGGTTCTTCTCCCACACCCGCTTCAGCCGTCGCCCGTAGGCGTAGCTGACCGTGGGGTCCGCCTCGAGCCGCATCCGGCGCTGCAGCCGGTTCTGGTACACCGCGGAGATGAACGGCCGGTCGGGACCGTAACGCGCCTCGGCCTCGATGATCGACGCCAACGTCACCAGCTCGTGCCGCGACAAGTGCAGCGAATCGAGCCGCGCCTGCCACTCCGGCGTCCACTGCCCGATGAACTGGTGCGTCATCACCTGCACGAGCTCGCGCGCCCCCATGTGCAGCGGCAGCAGGTACGTCGTAGGGAACAGGTAGCCTTCGGCGCTCGTCGTCCCGGCGGGGAGGCCGAGCCCGGCGAGCAGCGCGGCGTCTTGGGCGGCGGCGATGAACGAATCGCGGGGGATCCCGAGCTCCTGCTGCGCGACGTCCGCCACCTCGGCGAGTCGCAGCCCCTCGCGCACGATGCAGCGCTGCTCGACCCCGCGACCGCGCTCCAGCGCCGCCACCACGTCCGCCCACGACTCGTCCTGGCGCAGCAGATACACGCCGCTCTTGAGGGAGCCGCCGAGCCCGCGCAGCTTGGCGTACAGCCGGAACGGGCCGGGATGACCGATCACGCCGCTCGCGGCGAGGGAGTCGACGGCGGCGTCGAGTGTAGCGCCCGAGGGGATGGTGACGGTGACGTGGGGGCCGTCGGGGGAACCGCAGGCGGCGAGGACGCCCGCTAAGAGAACGCGGAAGTCGGAACGCGAAACGCGGAACAGGCCCACGACCTTCCATGCTCTGTTCCGCGTTCCGCGTTCCGCGTTCCGCGTCGTCATATGGCCGAGCCTCGTCGCGCATCCAGGTATTGCTGCAGCACCAGCGCCGCCGCGAGCGCGTCGACGTCGTCCTTCCGCCCCCGCGTCTCCCCGCCCATCTCCCGCACCGCCGCCAGCACGCGCGCCGTGGTGAACCGCTCGTCCCACAGCGCCACCGGCAGCCCCGTCTGCCGGCCGATGGCGGCGGCGAGCTGGCGGGCCGATCGCGCGGGTGCGCCTTCGTCGCCCCGCTCGTCGAGCGGCAGGCCCACGACCACGCCCGTCACCGCATGGGTCTCGAGCAGGGCGACCAGTTGGCGCATGGGGAAGCGCTTGCCGGCCCGGCGGGTCAGGGTCGTGAGCGGTTGCGCGAGCGTCTGGGATTCGTCGGAGCGCGCGACGCCGATGCGCTTCTCGCCCCAGTCGACAGCGAGCAAGCGACCGGCGGATGGCAAGTTGGACTGTTGGAAAGTTGGAATGTCAGTCCTCTCTTCCAACCTTCCCTCCTTCCAACCTTCTACCCGTCATCCTTGCGACATCGTCCCGAAGAACTCCACGTTGTTCTTCGTGCGCTTGAGTCGCTCGAGCAGGAACTCGATCGCCTCGACGGGGGGCATGTCGGCGAGGAAGTTGCGGAGCAGGTAGACCTTGTTGAGCTCTTCCTTCGTGAGAAGCAGCTCTTCCTTGCGGGTGCTGGTGCGCTGCACGTCGATCGCCGGGAAGGTGCGCCGCTCGGCGATCCGGCGGTCGAGGATGACCTCCGAGTTGCCCGTGCCCTTGAACTCCTCGAAGATCACCTCGTCCATGCGCGACCCGGTGTCGATGAGCGCCGTGGCCATGATGGTGAGCGAGCCGCCCGCTTCGATGTTCCGGGCCGCGCCGAAGAAGCGCTTCGGCTTCTGGAGCGCGTTCGCGTCCACGCCGCCCGACAGGATCTTGCCCGAATGCGGCACGACCACGTTGTGGGCCCGGCCCAACCGGGTGATCGAATCGAGCAGGATCACCACGTCCTTGCCGTGCTCCACCAGCCGCTTCGCCTTCTCGATCACCATGTCGGCGACCTGGACGTGACGGTCCGCCGGCTCGTCGAACGTGGAGGAGATCACCTCGACGTTCGGCCCCTTCACGTTCTCCTCCATGTCCGTCACTTCCTCGGGCCGCTCGTCGATCAGCAGCACGATGAGGTAGATCTCGGGATGGTTCTCGATGATGGAGTTGGCGAGCTTCTGGAGGAGGATCGTCTTGCCCGCCTTGGGCGGCGACACGATCAGGCCCCGCTGACCCTTCCCGATGGGGCTGAGGATGTCGATGACCCGCATCGAGAGGTCGCCGTCCTTGCGCTCGAGGCGGATGCGCTCCTCGGGATAGCGCGGCCGCAGGTTGTCGAACGCGACGCGGTGCTTCGCCTTCTCGGGCTCCTCGCCGTTGACGGTTTCGACCTTGAGGAGCGCCAGGTAGCGTTCGCCTTCCTTGGGTGGTCGCACCTGCCCCATGATCGTGTCGCCGGTGCGGAGGTCGAACCGCTTGATCTGGCTGGGCGACACGTAGATGTCGTCGGGGCCGTACAGGTAATTCCAATCGGGGCTGCGCAGGAAGCCGTAGCCCTCGGGGAGGATTTCCAGCACGCCCTCGCCGCGTAGTACGGTGTCGGAGTCGAGGAGCGACTGCTCGATGCGGAAGATGAGATCCTGCTTGCGGAGCCCTGAGTAGTTGGTGATGTTCAGGGTTTCGGCCATCGCGTGCAGTTCCGCGACGGATTTCCGCTTCAATTCAGCGATATCCACGTGTGCCTTTGCTCCGTTGCTCTACGGCGGGCGAGACCCCGGGGTAGGGGAGTGAGCGCGTTGAAAATGGAATCTTGGGAATTCGATTCGAAGGAGTGCGAGTGAGCTATAGTAGAACGCCCCGAACCCCGAGTCAAGAGCGCCGATGGATCTGAGCGAGTTCCTCCTGGCATGGCGGACGACCCCCCTGCCGGACCGGGAAGTCATTGATGCGCTTGTACATCCGGGGCACGCCGGCCCCTCGGCGGCGCTCGCGGCCGCGCTGGCGCACTGGCCGGGGAGCTACTACTGGTCGGACGAGCCGGACGGGCGCCACCTGGTGCTCACCCGGCGGCTGACGCGGCGGCGCGAGCGCTGGGGGCTGCACGTGGCGTTGTTCCTCGCCACGCTCTTTACGACGACGTTCGTGGGCGCGGTGTTCGACGGCAGGATCCCCTTCGATCCGAACCCGTTTGCGCTGATCACCGGCACCTACGCGTTCCCGCGCCACTTCCTGCAGGCCTGGGCGACGGGGTTGCGATTCTCGGTCCCGTTGCTGGCGATCTTGTTGTGCCACGAGCTCGGGCACTATCTCACGGCGGAGCGATATCACCTCGACGTGTCCCCACCCTATTTCATCCCGGTCCCGTTCGTGCCGTGGTCGATCGGCACGATGGGAGCGTTCATCCGGCTGCGCACGCTGGTGTCGGACCGCCGCCAGCTCCTCGACGTCGGGATCGCGGGGCCGATCGCCGGACTCGTCGTGGCCATCCCGGTGCTGTGGCTGGGACTGCGACTCAGTCACGCCCTCCCGGGCCACGGACCGGACGCGGGAATGCTCGTCGCCATGGGGACGGACACGGTCGCCGTAGGTGACTCGCTCCTCACGCTGATGTTGCGCCATCTCGTCCACGGCTCGGCGCCCGCGATCTTGCTCGACCCGATGGCGTTCGCCGGCTGGCTGGGGATCGTCGTGACCATGTACAATCTCCTGCCGATCTCGCAGCTCGACGGCGGGCACGTCCTCTACGCGGCGTTGCCGCGGTGGCACCAGCGGATCGCTCTTGCGTTCTGGACGCTGATCCTGTTGTTAGGCTGGTACTGGCGCGGGTGGCTGCTGTGGGGGCTGCTGGTGCTGCTCCTGTCGCGCGGCCGGCTCGGTCACCCTCCCGTGCTCGACGCGCACCGCCCGCTCCCGCCGTCGCGCCGCGGACTCGCGTGGGCGGGACTAATCCTCTTCCTCGTCACGTTCGCGCCAGTGCCGTTCCGCATCTAGGTGCCGGGTGCTAGGTGCCAGGTGTCAGGGGTGCGTCCCCGACACCAGACACCTGACACCTGGCACCTCAGAGTATTGCGTAAGTCCGCCGTTCGTATATCTTTGCACAAACCAGCCCTAGGGCGCCGCATGCCCGCACAACCGGCACGCTACAACCCAGCCGATTCGAGCGAAGCGGTCGTTCACGACCTTCCCCCCATCCGATTCGACGGACAACTCATCGCCATCCGCCTCCAGGTGCGCCGCACCGAGGACGGCGTCTGGCGGGGCCGGGTCCTGTTCGGGGCTCCGGATACCGAGGCCGAACGGTCCACGGCGGAAATCTTCTGCGCCACGTCGGAGCAGGACCTGTGGCAGTCGGTGCGCGATCTGCGGGACCACCACCTGCGCGACTTGTACCGCTCGCTGCTCTGATGGCCGAGGCGCGCGACCGGCTGCATACGCTTCGGCACGACCTGTCCAACCCGCTGGCCGCGATCCTCGCGGAGACCCAGTTGCTGCTGCTCAACGCCGAGCAGCTCGACGCGGAGACGGTGGGGAGTCTGAAGCAGATCGAGGCGCTGGCGCGCAAGATGCGCCAGATTTTGCAACACGTGGACGCGTGAGTCGGCGGCACCGGCCGCGCTTCTCCCCCGCGGCGCGGCGGTGGCATGTCCGCCGGCTGGTGTGGACCAGCCCGCGCTGGCTACGCTGGCCCGCGCGCCGGAATCGGTGGCGATGACGTATCAGCTTCGTCCGCTGTCAGTCGGGGAAATCCTCGACGGGTCGCTCGCGCTGCTGCGGCGCCACTTCGCCCTCATCCTGGGGATCGCGGTCGCGTGCGAGGGCCTCCCCACGGCCATGGACGTCTACATGGACCTGGCGGGCGGCACCTTGCGACACCCGGGGCTGAACCTCCTCGACCGCGTGCTGACCGCGATCGGCAGCATGCTCGTCACCGGGGCGACCGTGCGCATCGTCTCGGAGGCCTACCTCGGCAGGACGCCCCGGCTCGGCGACGCGCTGCGCTTCGCCGGCGGCAGGCTCGGCGCCATCTTCGGGGCGAACCTCCTGGGGGGTCTCCTGACCTTCCTGGCGTTAATCGCCCTCGTCATCCCTGGGGTCGTCGTGGCCTGCGGCTATTCCGTGGCGGCCGAAGTGGCGGCGCTCGAGTCGGGCTCGGCGGGGGACGCGCTGCGCCGCTCGTGGGATCTGACCAAGGGATTCAAGTTGAAGGCGCTGGTCCTGTGGGTGGTCTCGGTGTCCCTGATCCTGTTGGTCTTCCTGGGCGCCGGGGCGCTCGGCGGGTTCGTAGCGGCGCTGGCGGGGGGGCTCGACGCCCTCGTGTCGCTGCTCGCCGCGTTCGTGTCACTGCTCATCTATCCGCTGATCTCGTGCGTGTTCACTCTCTTCTACTACGATCTTCGGGTCCGCAAGGAAGGCTTCGACCTCGAAGTGCTCAGCCGGCAGCTGGGGCTCCGGGCCTAGCGGTGGCGCGCAGATACCCCAAGCCGCTCGCGCCGTAGATCGCGAGCAACACGACGGACAGGGCGCTGGTGAGGTACTTCAAGCCCGCCGGCGCATCGCTCGCCGAGAGCAGCCCTTCGATCGTGCCCGCGATGGCCAGCAGCGTCACGACCGCGCCGACCATGCGCGCGGCGATCCGGCCTTCGACGACGAGCGCGTCCCGGCGCGTGCGGTCTCCGGGCACGAGCAACGCGCCCGCCACCCGGAACCCGGCCCCGCCCGCGATGAAGATCGCCGTCAGCTCGAGCACGCCATGCCCCGCCACGAACGTCGCGAGATAGCCGCCGGCGTGATAGTTGACGAACAGGCCGAACCCCATCCCGAGGCTCAGGCCGTTGGTGACGAGCACCAGCACCGTCGGCAGCCCGGCGAGGATTCCGCCCACGAACGCCCAGAACGCGATGCTGATGTTGTTGCTGATGATCGCGGACGCGATCACCGGTAGGTCTTCCTCGCGCGACTGGGCGTACCCCAGCCCCTTCGCCTGGCGCTCCGCCGCCTGCTCGGCGCGGCTGACCATCACCGGCGGCAGCAACTCCTCCGCCTGCTCCGGGTGCGCGCGGATGATCGCGTACCCGATCGCCCCGGGCACCGCGAACAGGAGAAACGCGGCAAGCACGTAGCCCCACGACTGGACCACCGCCGCCGGGAAATCCCGGACCAGGTGGCGGAACAGGGGCGCCCGGCGCCGTCCCCGCGCCCGGTACAGCGCGTTGTGGCCCGCGCTCACCACGCGCTCGAGATACTCGATCACGCGCGGGTCCACGCGATAGGTGCGGGCGCGCGCCAGGTCGGCCGCGACCTCCCGGTACCGGGCGGAAAACGCCGGGATCTCATCGGACGCCAGCTGACTCACGCCGGAGCGCTCGACCTGGCTCGCCAGACGGTAGAACTGCTCCCACGCCTCCCGCTTGCGCTCGACGAAACGCTCGGCCGTGACGGTGGTACGGCCGACGGCGCCCGCCTGCGCCCGGGTGCCGAACCGGCTGCGTCGCTTGCGTTGCTCCTCGGCGTGGAGCTGGGCGAGAAAGGCGTCCGCGTCGGCGGTACGCCGCGGGACTCGCTCCTGGAAGCGGCGTGCGAGCTCGGTCGCGAGCCGCGTCTGCACCGCCGGGTCGAGCTCGCCGGCGCGGGCCAGGAACTGGTCGAGCAGGCGGAATTCGTCGTCGGACAGGTCCGGCGGGCCGGCCTCGAGGGGCTCGTCGGGCGCGGCCGGCACGGCGCCGAGGCTCCACTCGGTCGGGCGGTCGCGCACCACGATCGTGCCCGCCACCACGTCTCCGAGCCGCTGGTTGCGCCGGTGCAGGAAGATCATCGCGAGCCCGGGCAGGAACGGCAGGACGGGCAGGTAGCAGTCGATCAGGCGGAACAGGTTGCGCACCACGGCGGCGGTGGCGGTGACCGGGTGACCGGTCTCCATCACGACGCGGATCCCGACCGCCTGCTTGCCGAGCGTGCGGCCGCCGTTCAACGCCTCGAGCAGGACGAAGTAGCCGAGCAGTCCGAACGTGAAGGCGAGGATGAGGAGCGCGATCAACCAGCGCGCGAGCGTTCCGCCCCCGCCGCCCAGGAGGGCGACGGCGGCCCAGCCGAGCAGCACGAGGGCGAACACCGCGACCACGGTGTCGAGGAGCGCCGCGGCGGTCCGCGACCCGACACCCGCGAGCTCGAAGTGGACCGCGACATGCTCGGGTGTCTCGATGCCGAGCTGCTGCCGCAGGGTCGCCGCCGGCTCCGGCTGGTCTCGCGCGGGCGCGTTCACGTCCCCATCTTATCGCCACCCCGCTATCGGAGCGAGTGGCAGATGGCCGACATCCGTCCCATGAACTTCGGGGAGATCCTCGACGGCTCCCTCATGATCTACCGCCGTCATTTCGGGCTGTTTCTGAAGCTCGCCTTGGTCGCCCTCTCCGTGCCGGTCGTGCTCTTCGTGTACGTCGGCCTGCGGGCGTTCGGCGACCTGCGGGCACTCGGCGACCTGACGAACGCGTTGCGGACGCTGCTGTACCTCGTCCCGGTGGTGATCGTCTACTACGCCGCCACGCTGGTGCTGACCGCCGGCACGATCCGGATCATCTCGGACTCCTACCTCGGCCGCGACCCCCGGCTGCATGACGCCCTCGCGCTCGGGCTCTCGAAGATCCTGCCCCTCATCGCCGTCGGGTTGGGGAAGGCGATCGTGCTGGGACTCATCATGATCGGGGCCGGTGTGGTTGTGGGGATCTCCGGGGCCGTGTTCAAGGGGAGCGGCGTCGGCATACTGCTGGTCTTCGTGCTCGCGTGCGCGGCCCTCTGGTTCACCATCTTCGTGGCCTGCGGCTACGGCGTGACCACGCCCGTGGTCGTGCTCGAGGAGCTGGGCAGCTCGTTCGACGCGTTCGGGCGATCGTGGGAGCTGACGCGCGACTTCAAGCTCAAGGTCCTGGGGCTCGCGGTGGTGGCGTTCCTGCTGTGCAACATTCTGCCGTCCCAGGTGCTGCAGGGGATCGCCAACGTGGTGATGAAGACCGCGCCAGTGGCGGGCATCGTGCTCACCGTGGCCGCGGTGATCCTGCCCCTGATCCTGGCCCCGGTGATCGCGGCCGTCATCACCCTGATGTATTACGACCTGCGGGTGCGCCGGGAGGCGTTCGATCTGCAGGTGCTGGGCCAGCGGCTGGGGATCGTCTGACGCCGGAGCTGGCCGCCCTGGCGCAGGCGGTCGCGCCGGATTCGCTGCGGCGTGCCGTCGCGGAGGTGTTCGCGCGCCCGGAGTACCGCTGGGTCTCCGGTCGGAGCCCGCTGCAGTGGCTCTTCGAGCTGGTGGGGCGGGTGCTCGACTGGCTGGGGCGGACCCAGGAGAATCATCCCGCCGCGTTCAAGCTGCTCGTCGCCGTGCTGAGCCTGGCGCTGGTCGCGATGCTCGCCCACATGGCCTACGTCGTCTGGCGCGTCACGCGACCGACCGCGCGCACGCCGACACCGGGCGGCACCGTTGGGGGACTGCGGCTCGAGGATGCGCGTGCCCACCGGGAGCGCGCCGACGCCCTGGCCCGCGCCGGGCGCTACACCGAGGCGCTCGCGCACCGCTTCGTGGCCGTCGTGCTCGACCTCGACGCCCGAGAGGCGATCAAGTTCCGTCCATCCAAGACGCCCGCGGAGTACGTCGGCGAAGCGCGCCTCGACCCCTCGGGTCGCGCGTCGCTCGCCGATCTGGTCGGGCGTCTGTACCGCCACCTCTTCGGCGCCGTCCCGTGCGACGAGCGGGCGTACCACGAGTTCGCGGCCGAAGCGGAGCTGGTGTTCGAGCATGTTGCGGCGGCTTGAGATCTGGCTCGTCCTGCTGCTGGCGCTCGCCGTGGGGGTCGCGGTGTGGGCGGGCAACCGGAGCGGCGGCGGGACGCCCGACTTCGATTTCCGTGCGTCGGCGTTTCTCAGCGGCCCCCGCGGGAGCAGCGCGACGTACGAGGTGCTCGCCCGCCTGCGGATCCCCGTCGAGCGACGCCGCACGCCGCTGTTCGATCTGGAGCGGGACGCCAGGCACCGCCCGGCCGTGCTCGTGGTGCTCGACCCGCCGCTCGAACTCGCGGCGGCCGAGCTCGCGCAGGTCGTGCGGTTCGTCCGGGGCGGGGGCGCCGTCGTCGTGGCGGGCACGGGCGGCGGCCTCACGCGCTGTATGGGGTGGCGCACTGCGAACGCGAGGCGGTTCGTGGCGACGGACAGCTTCCCGGTCACGGCGCCCCTCAGGGAAGGAAGTCTCGTCCTGCCACCGGTCGCGGACTACTTGAAGCCGGTCGGCGGTCCGGGAGACGAGGCGCGCCGGCGGTGGCGCGGCGGCGAGGTGGAGGAGAACGAGTGCGAGACGCTCGGCTTCGTGGCGCAGGGCGGGGGGGGCAGGGGGGGCCGGGGGGGCCGGGGGGGCGGCAGCGTCACGCTGGTGGCCGACGTCGGCTACTTCCGTAACCGGACGTGGCGCACTACCGAGGTCCCCGAGTTCATCGCGCCGCTGCTCGTGCCTGGCCGGCGTGGACGCGTGGCGTGGGACGAATACCACCAGGGCTTCGGCAAGGAGCGCTCAATCCTCGGGGTCCTCGTGGGCTGGCTCGCCGGGACGCCTGGCGGGTGGGCGCTGCTGCAGCTCGTGGCGGTGGGGCTCGCGGGGCTGGCGGTGGCGGCGGTGCGCTTCGGGCCGGCGCGGCCGGTGCTCGAGCGGCGCCGCCGGTCGCCGCTCGAGCACCTCGAGGCGCTCGCCGCGGGCCTCGAGGGAGCGGCCGGGGTGGACACGTCGATCGGCCTCACCGTCGCCGGGCTGCGCCGCCGGCTCGGTCGGGCCGGGGTGCTGCACCCCGACGAGCAGCGCGCCTGGCTCGCGGCGCTCGAGCTCGCGCTCCCCACCGCCGCCGGCCGCAACGCCGTGCGCCGGCTGCAGCGCATCATCACCGAACCCGGCGGCCCCGAGCGCGCGCTCGCGGCCGCCCAAGCCGTGGAGGACGTGTGGGAGGAGCTTCGCCCGCAGCGGACGCGCGCCGCATCCTAGAGGCGCTGCAACTTGTGGTGCTCGGCCAGGAGGCGGCGACGCGAGAGGCCCTCGTGTGCCTGCTCGCGCGGGGACACGTGCTGCTCGAAGGGGTCCCCGGGACCGCCAAGACGCTGCTGGTGCGCACCCTGGCCCTGGCGCTCGACGTCAAGTTCCAGCGCGTCCAGTTCACGCCCGACCTGATGCCCGCCGACATCACCGGCGTCACGCTGCTGACCGGGACGCACGAATTCATCTTCCGGCCCGGCCCGATCTTCGCGGACCTGGTGCTCGCGGACGAGATCAACCGCGCGCCCGCGAAGACGCAGGCCGCGTTGCTCGAAGCGATGCAGGAGCGCACGGTGACCGTGGATGGTGTGGGCCACCCCCTGTCGGCCGTCTTCACGGTGTTCGCCACGCAGAACCCGGTCGAGTTCGAAGGGACCTATCCGCTGCCCGAGGCCGAGCTCGACCGCTTCATGACCAAGGTGCTCGTGGGGTACCCCGACGCCCAGCACGAGCAGGGGATTCTCGCACGCACGGTGGCGGGCTTCGAAGCCGACCGGCCTGAGACGTACGGCGTCACGCCGGTGATGGACGCGGACGGCCTGGAGGGACTGCGCCGGGCCGTCGAAGCGGTGCGGGTGGAGGCGCAGATCTCGGCCTACATCACCGCGATCGTGCGGGGCACGCGCGAGGCCGCGTCGCTCACGCTCGGGGCGAGCCCGCGGGCGGGCGTGTCGCTGCTCAAGGCGGCGCGCGCCACGGCGCTGCTCGACGGGCGCGACTACGTGATCCCCGACGATGTGAAGCACCTCGCGCCCGCGGTGCTCCGGCACCGCGTCAGCGTCGCCCCGGAGCTCGAGCTCGAGGGCGTCACGGCCGACGCGGCGCTCAAGACGATCCTCGACAAGACGGAAGTGCCGACGGCGTGATTCTCCTGACGCGCCGCGCGCTCTGGGCCGGCGCCGCCGTCGCCGCGCTCGGCGTCCTGGGGTTCTGGGTGCCGTGGGGTCTCGATGCGATGTTGCTCGCCGACGTCGCGCTGCTCGGCGCCGTGTGGATCGACGCCGCGCTCGCGGTGCGTCCCCGCCCCGGGGGACTCGGCGTGGCGCGCGAGGCGCCGCCCGCGTTCTCGGTGGGCAGCCGGGGCGAGGTCGGCTACCGCTGGCGCAACGCCACGCGGCGGCGCGCGTGGCTGCGCGTGCGCGAGGTGCGGCCCGACCTGCTGGGCGGCACCCAGCCGCCCCGCCGGCTCACCGTCCCCCCGCGCGGCGAGACGCGGGAAGCGCTCCCCGTCACGCCCGTGCGGCGTGGACGCGCAACGGGCACGGAGGGGGGGGCGTTCGTGGTGGACTCGATCGGCCCGCTCGGCCTGGGCCTGCGTCGCGGCGTGGTGGCGCTGCCGTGGGAGGCCGCCGTGTATCCGCCCCTCGTGTCGGTCCGGCTTCGGGCCTCCGTGGCCCAGGCGCGACGCCGCCGCGAGCAGGGGATCACACCGCTGCGCCGCCTGGGCGAGGGCCGGCTGTTCGAGTCGCTGCGGGAGTGGGTGCCCGGGGACGATCTGCGGCACATCGACTGGAAAGCCACGGCAAAGCGCGGCAAGGTCATCACCCGCCAGTACGAAGCCGAGCGACGCCAGCACGTGCTGCTCGTGCTCGACACGGGGCGACTCTTGACGGCGGACATCGCCGGCGTGTCGCGCCTCGACTACGTGGTGCAGGCGGCGCTCGAGCTGGCCTATGCCGCGGCGCAGCACGACGACAACGTGGGGGTGATGGCGTTCGCGGACGGGGTGCAGCATTTCGTCGCGCCGCAGCGCGGCCGGGTCGGCCTGAAGCGGGCGCTCGACGTGCTCGCCGTCGTGGAGCCGACGCTCGTCGAGTCGGACTACCCGGGCGCGTTCCGCTATCTCGCGGCCCGCAATCGCAAACGGGCGCTCACCGTGCTCTTCACGGACGTGATCGACCGCTTCGCGTCCGACGCGCTGGTGGCGAACGTCGCGTCCTTGCGGCCGCGCCACCTGCCGCTCGCGGTCACGCTCCGGAACCCGGAGCTCGACCACGTCGCCGCGCTGCGTCCGACGGCCGAGCGGGACGCGTTCCGGAAGGCGGCGGCCGAGGAACTGTTGCGCGCGCGCGAGGAGGCGCTCGGCTACATGCGGCGGGCCGGTGTGCTCGTGCTGGACGTACCGCCCGAGCGTGCGGCGCAGGCGGTCGTGGCGCGCTACCTCGACCTGAAGCGCCGCGGGCGGCTCTGAGCATATTAGATTGAGGGCCAACTCCGCCGGACTCGGGCGCATGCCACACCGTCGCCGCCTCGCCGCCCTGGCGCTGCTGTTCACTGCTGCAACCGTTGGAAGGTGCGTGTACCCCACCGAGCACGACAGCGCGGTGCACGTGAGCATCACGCCCCTCAAGATCCTGATCCGGGGCAACGACACCGTCGTCACCGCCACCGCCTGGCAGATGCGGGGGCCGGGGGATTCCGTGGCGATCCCCAACGTTGCGTTCGTCTGGACCAGCAGCGATCCCAAGATCGCGACGGTGGACAACGCGGGGCACATCACCGGCGTCAAATCCGGGACCGTGTACATCCGCGCCGCGGCCGCGAACTTCGACAAGGATGCGCGGTCGGCGGTGGATACGGTGCGGGTGGCGGCGTCGCTCGAGGTGGACAGTCTGCGGCCCGGGCTCGCCCGGTACGGCGCGCTCGTGACTGCCTTCGGCCCCGGCGCGGACGACGTCGTCCTGGCGACGATCCACAACACTCCCCTCTTCCCGTATCCCTTCTCGGCGACTCGCGACAGCACGGGCTACGGCCGGCAGACGTTCTGGCTCATGCCCCCGGCGGAGCCGGACACGGCGATCTTCATCGGCAACGGCGTCGTTACGTCCGACCACGACACGACCATCGTGGTCAGGCGCGATATCTACGAGCCGGACGATACTGTGCCGTACAACTTCGACCTCGACGCGGCGCGGCCGTGGCCCGGCACCATCCTCGCGCCGGTCCTGATATTCAACCCTGCGCTGTTCTTCGAGCCGCTGAAGCGCGACCAGACGTTCGGGGCCGACTGGTACCGGTTGAGCCAGACTTCGGGTCGCGACCTGACCATCATCCTCACGGCGCCGTCCGTGCCCAAGACGTTCTCGACCTTCATCACCGACTCGCTCGCCTGGGACAGCCCCAACCAGACGTACGTCATCGGCCCCGATTCCTGGACCTTCGGGCCCACCTCGCACGACTGCCACGGTCTGGGGTTCGGCCCGTCGGAGGCGGCCGGGGACTCGACGATCGTGGCGTTCAAGAGTGTACCGCCGGGCGTGCTCCATGCGATCGCCATCTACACGCAGGCGGCGCGCTACGGACTGGTGGTGCTCGAGGGCTACGTGAGCGAGCTCCCGGCCGACGCGCACGAAGACGACAATTCGTGCAACGCCGCGGACCTCCGTGGCGCGCCGGCGTCGCCGTTCAGGGATACCCTCGCCATCGAGAATCCGCACGACATCGATTGGATCCGCTTCCACCTAGCCGCCCTGACCACCGTGCAGTTTCGCCTGCACGCCTTCGCCGGGATCCACCCTGATTCGCTGAAAGACCTCGATCTCTACGTCCTCAAGGTCCCGAATCCGGGGGACGTGGCGCTGCAGCTCGTCTTCGCGGACACCGCGGCCGGCTCGGACGTGAACGGGACGGCCCTGCTCGCGGCGGGCGACTACTATGCCGTCGTCCTCGATTTCGCCGGGACGGCGACGTACTACGAGATCTGCGTCGCCAACGTCCTGACCGGTTGCCCCGGGGGACCGTGGCCGGCCCCACCGCCCGGCGCTGCGCCCGCAGCCGGCGCGTCCAGCGTCCAGACCGCCCCCGCGCCGCCGCGCGCCAAGGACTGGCCCCGGCGCGGCCGCGTCGCGGCGCAGGTCGCGCCCCTCGTCCGAGCCCGCCGCCCGTGACCAACGGCGCCGTCGAGTGCTACCGTTGCCACACGCCGATACCGGAGAACAGCCGGTACTGCTTCTCGTGCGGCGCGGATGTCTCGGGCGCGGAGGGCTCGCCCAACACCGGCAGCATTGACGCGCTGCGCGAGCGCCTGCAGCGGTTGATCGAGGGCGAGTATCGGATCGAGCGGCTCTTGGGCAAGGGCGGGATGGGCTCCGTGTTCCTCGCCCACGACATGGCGCTCGAGCGCGAGGTCGCGATCAAGGTGCTCCCGCCCGACGTGGCCCAGGACGACCAGGTGGTGCGCCGCTTCCAGCAGGAGGCAAAGACCGCCGCCAAGCTCGACCACCCCAACATCATCCCGATCTACCGGGTGGAGAGCGAGGGCGGGCTCAACTACTTCGTGATGAAGTACATCGCGGGCACGTCGCTCGAGGACCTGTTGGAAAAGAAAGAGCCGCTCGCGATCGCGGACATCCAGCGGATCCTGTGGGAGGCCGCCTGCGCGCTGGGCCACGCGCATCAGCGCGGCGTGGTGCATCGCGACGTGAAGCCGGCGAACATCATGTTCGACCACGACGGGCGCGTGATGCTCACCGACTTCGGGATCTCCAAGGCGTTGCAGGCAGCCACCGGGTTCACCGCCACCGGAATGATCATCGGCACGCCCCACTACATGGCGCCGGAGCAGGCCAAAGGGCATCCGGTGGACGGCCGCGCCGACCAGTACTCGCTCGGCGTCGTGGGTTACCGCATGATCACGGCCGAGCTGCCGTTCAGCGGCGACTCGGTGCACACCATCCTCTACAAGCAGATCTTCGAGGAGCCGCCGCTCGCGAGCACCAAGAACGCCGCCGCGCCGCCGTTCCTCGCCACCGCCGTCTCGCGCGCCATGTCCAAGGATCCCGACCTGCGGTTCGCCACGATGGAGGACTTCGCCACCGCGGTGTGGCCGGAGCAGCCCGTCGCCGCTCCTGCAAAGGGCCGCAAGGCCGCCCGCCCCCGCGCACGAGTCACGGCCGACTCCCCGACCGAGATCACCGGGCCCGCCGCCCCGACGACTCCGCTGCCGGCGCCGAAGCGTAAGTCGCGTGCGGGCGTCCTGATCGGCGCAGTGGTCGTGGCGGGGATCGCCGCGGGCGGGTATCTCGCGCTCGGACGAAGCAACGTCTCCGACCAACCGACGCCCCCCCCCCCGCCCGTCGTCGATACCGTGCGGATCGAAGACACGGTGCGCGTGCCCCCCGCCGAGCGCCCCCGCTCCAGGCGTCAGGTCGCGCCGTCTCCCCCGCCGGGCCCGGTCGCTGAGGCCCAGGGGTTCATCACCGTGAACGCCAATCCGTACGGCGAGGTCTACATCGACGGCGTGGACACGGGGCCGACCCCGGTGGTGCGCTGGCCTGTCAAGCCGGGTCGGCATACGATTCGTGTCCAGCGCGAGGGCTACAAGACCGCCAGCGATGTCGTCCAGGTGGACGCGGGCAACACGGTGCCCAAGGTCTACACCCTCATCCCGGAGAGCTGAGGCATGCGGCGCAGCGGACTGCTCCTCGTACTCGCAGTCGGGGGGGGCCTCGCGACGCCGCTTCGGGCGCAGACGCCTCCCCAGAACGTCACCCTGCGGCAGGCGCTCCAGGCGTACGACAACGTCGACTTCGCCCGAGCGATCGCGCTGGCGCGGCGCGCCCTGCTCGAGCGGATGAGCGGCCCCGATCAGGCGCGCGCCTACGAGCTGCTCGGGTTCGGCTACAGCGCCACCGACTCGCAGGTGAAGGCGGTGGACGCGTTCAAGCAGACGATCCTGCTCGACCCCGATCGCGAGCTCGACCCGCGGCGTATCTCGCCCAAGATCACGAGCCTCTTTTACTCGGCCCTGGGACAGGTGCTCGTGGTGCGCCAGCTGAAGGTGGACAGCGCCCGGTTCGTGGGGGGCCAGGGAAGCCTGCCGATCCGCTTCACGGTGACGAGCCCGGCCCGGGTCCGCACGCGGGCGGTGAGCGGCGCCGCCTCGCTGCTCGTCGACTCCGCAGTGGTGACGGGGACCGTGAACGTGCGCTGGCCGGCCCGCTTGCCGAACGGGGATCCCGTTCTCGCCGGCGACTGGCTGATCGTCGTGGACGCGACCGCGGGGCAGAACAGCTTCTCGGCGTCGCAACCGGTGCGCATCGTCCACGGCACCGTCGATACGTTGCCCCACCTGACCAGCCTCCCCGGGTACCAGGAGCTCCCCGAGACCGAGATCGCGCCCCAGAGCTGGCGGCCGGTGGGGCTCGCTTTCCTTTATACTGGGGGCGCGCTCGTCGGCACCCTCGGCCTCGAGAGCGCGAGCCTCGGGTCGAGCTCGAAGCGCGAGCTGGGCATCGTGGGAGGCGCCGCGCTGGTCACAGGGTTCGTGATGATGCTGCGCAAGCCCGCGGCCCGGGCGGCCCAGGGGAACATCCTCTACAACAAGCTGCTGCACGAGCAGGTCGCGCGGCGCAACCAGGACATCGCGAAGGAGAACGTCACGCGGCGCCAGCAGGTGCAGCTCACCATCGTCCCGCTGCCGAAGCCGTCGGGGGCCGCGCGGTGACGCGCACGGCCCTCATCGTCCTGGCCCTGGCGCTCGGCGCGCAGGCCGCGCTGGCGCAGCGGGTAGCATTCGGGCCGCAGTTCGTGCTCGCGAGCTACCGCGAGGTCACGTCGGGGCTGCGCTATCAGGGCACGGGCATCGGCGGCGTCGTGTCGTGGCGGTATCGCCGCTTCAGCGCCGCGGCGGCGGTGTCGCGCGTCAGCTTCGATCCCACCAACGGGAGCAGCGCTGACACCGGATTCACGGCTACGCAGCTAGATGGATGGGTCGGTTACGATGTGGCCGCCTACGCCAGCGTCGAGGTGGGCGTCACGCACCGCGGCGCGGATCCCGAGTTCGACGCGCAGTCAGTGGGCGCCGTCCGTGTGGGCGCGCGCGCGTTCAGCGAGATCGGGGCCGGGGCGACCATGTCGTTCCGGGCCGATTACCTCGCGGCGCCGCACTTCTCGGGCGGCGGCCGCGCCCCGGTCTCGATCGACCTGGGGCTCGAGCTCGACGTGCGGCTCGCCGGCCGCCTGCACGGCACCGCCGGCTACGAGTTTCAGCGCATCGATCGCAAGACCAACCCGGGCGGCACCGGGGAGATCGACGCACCGATCGAGCAAAGCCTGGCGCGAGCAGGACTGACGGTGGCGTTCTAGAGCGGCGGCAGCTTGGCCGGCGGCTGCCACCGGCTCGTCTGCCAATTGTCGGGCCGCTCCACCGACCGCACCCACGGCGGCAGCGTTACGGCCAGATAGCGAGCGAGCGCGGCGACATACGGCTCGTACAGCTGGCGCAGCGCCGCGAGGTGTCGCCCGGTCCCGTTCGCATCGCCCGGGTCGCGGAGGCGCAGGCCTCCCTCGGCCAGCCTCGCTCGTAACCGCGCGAAGTCTGCGTCGGCGAGCCGGGACGGCCCTGGCGCACCAGGGGGCGGCGTGTTGAACACCTGCGCCAGGTCCACGACGGCGTGTCGAGCCATGGCGAACGTCAGCGTCGCCTGCTGCACGCACCCTCCTTCGAGGCCCACCATCACCAGCGCGCTCGCGTCGAGGATCGTCGTGAGCGCGCCGAGCCATGATTGGTTGTAGTGCTGGGAGCGAAAGTACGCGAGCGGCGGGTACGACAGGTGGCTCTCCAGCACGTCGGCCGCCCAGCGCTCCCATTCCTGCAGCAGCTCGCCTAACGCGTCGCCGCTCTTGTCCCAGCGGTAGCGCCACAACAGCTCGCCCGCCGTGGGGGGCGACCCGGCGCGCGCGTCGAGCAGTGAGATCGTCACCTCGCGGCGGGAGAACGCCTGGTAGATCACGGGGAGGTAACCGATCACCAGGGCGAGGATCGCGAAGCCCGTCCCCGCTTCGACCACCGTGAGGGCCTTGGCGAGGCCGGTCCGCGGCGCGACGTCGCCCAGCCCCAGGGTGAAGAACGTGGTGCCGCTCATGTACACATCGGTCCAGAACCCGGGTGCAGCCCCCGTCATGATCAGCGCGGACCCGGCGGCCCACTGCAGCATCCCGAACGCGAGGACCACGCCGGTCGCCCACAGGCCGAGCAGGAGCAGCAGCGAGAGCGGGCCATAGAAGCTGAGGAACTCTTCGCGCTGCCGCCGTGGCAGCAGCGCGGCGACCACCCGCCATGGGCGCCAAGTGACGCGGTAGAAGAATCGCGTGAGCCGGAAGCGTCCACTCACGCGGCGCGGCAGCACGATCGTCTCGAAGGCGTCCCACAGCACGGTCGCGAGCAGGATCGCTCCGGCGACGCCGATGATCGATCTCATGC